>JGI12627J18819_10000291_pt1 | contig 16344 bp, 11 predicted proteins | sample TexAe_OM1H0_M2_FD_18819 | JGI IMG/M metagenome (IMG submission 18819)
GCGCCCCGCGACGCCGCGGCGGGCCGGACGGACAAGCCGGTCGCCACCGGGGTTATCAGCGTGCGGGCGGTGTGGATCGCAGCCTTCGCGTCGCTGCTGGCCGCGCTCGCGATGGCGCTGGCCATCGGGGTGGTAACGGCAATCATCCTGGCGGTGATCGTCGGCGCAGGGTGGGCCTACAACCTCGGCTTGAAGTCAACGCCGGTGTCTGGCCTCATGTACATCCTCGGGTTCGGCCCAATACCCGCCTACGCGGCGAGCACGCTGCCGGGTCACCCCGTGCCGACCTGGTATGCGACCGCAACCGCGGCCCTGGTCGGCCTCGGCGGCCACTTCGCTAACGTGCTGCCCGATCTCGCCGGCGACCGGGCCACCGGCGTCAACGGCCTGCCGCAATGGGTGGCCGCACGTTGGGGCGCGGGGACCGTGCGCGCCATCGTGCTGGTGCTGCCGCTGTCGGCGTCCGTGCTGCTGTTACTGGCTTCAAGCCGTCAGTGGGTCGCGCTGGCCGGGCTGGGCGCCGCCGTCCTGCTCGCGGTGATTGGCGCGGTCGGCACCGGCCGCGTGCCGTTTATGGCCGCGTTCGGCATCGCGGCCGTCGATGTCGTGGTGTTAGCCGTGGGCGGGTATGCACAGATCTGAGATCACCCCTCACGGAGGGGTGAGCGTGCTGAGGCGATAGCGATGACGACGATCATGGCGGTGCGGTCCGCCTTTCCGGTGCACAGGTATCCGCAGGCCGAGCTCACTTCGAAGGTGGCCGAGCTTAGCGGCCTCGATCCGGCCGAGCGTGCGCTGCTCGAGCGGCTGCACGGTAACTCCGGCGTCGATTACCGCCATGTCGTCCTGCCTTTGTCGGAGTACAGCGGCCCGCGCAGGATCGGGCTGGCCAACGATCGCTATATCGAGGAGGCGGCCGACCTCGGGGAGCAGGCGCTTCGCGGAGCCCTGGAGGCGGCGGGGCTGGCCAGCCGCGATCTGGACCTGCTGATCGTTACGTCGGTGACCGGCGTGGCCGTGCCGTCGCTCGACGCCCGGCTCATTCCCCGGCTCGGGCTGCGGCCCGACGTCAAGCGGCTGCCCATCTTCGGGCTGGGCTGCGTCGCCGGCGCGGCCGCCCTGGGCAGGCTGCACGACTACCTGCTGGCCTGGCCCCATCATCACGCGGCGCTATTGGCGGTCGAGCTCTGCTCGCTGAGCTGGCCGATCACGGAGGTCACGACGGCAGACCTCGTGGTCAGCGGCCTGTTTGGCGACGGGGCGGCGGCTCTAGTGGCCGTCGGCGGGCAGGCGGCCGAGGGACTGCGGGTCGTCGCGTCGCGCAGCGAGGTGTATCCCGACAGCGGCGACACGCTGGGCTGGCGGCTGGGTTCCGACGGCTTCCGCATCGTGCTGACCTCGGAACTGGCCGACGTGGTCGAGCGGCGGCTTAGCCGCAGTGTCAGCTCCTTTCTGGCCGGGCACGGGCTGACCGTCGAGGAGATCACCGCCTGGGTCTGCCATCCGGGCGGCCCGAAGGTCATCGACGCCATCCAGAACAGCCTCAACCTGCCTGACAGCTCCTTGGAACTGAGTCGGCGCTCGCTCGCCGAGGTCGGCAACCTGTCCTCGGCGTCCGTGCTGCACGTCCTGGAGAAGACCATCGGCGCGGAGCCGCCTTCGGGTTCGGCCGGCCTCATGATCGGGCTGGGCCCCGGGGTCAGCGCCGAGCTGGTGCTGCTGCGGTGGTGACGGGACGGCCCAAACTCCACTGGTACGAACGGCACTTCGACGCACCCTCGCAAGCACGTTTGACGGCAACTCGATTCAGTTTCGCCAGCGTCGGCGTCGTTCGACGCAAACCGCGAGCCCATCGAGTCCAGCGCATCACGTTCGCACCCACGACCACGCCTTTCGACCCGTGAGGGTGTAGCGTGAGCGATGTTGGTACTCCCAGCCATCCGGAATGGCTCAGCTTCTGACGCTGATCTGCCCGAGCATCCGCTCAAGCCGGACACACCGTTTTTAACCGCTCAGTCGGGATAATTTTGAATGCTCCACCGTTGTTTCAGTCGTTGATTGCTCCCTTTGGAATGCAACACTTTTCGTANATGCCGAGCTTTGGCATCCTCGGCACCTACTTGCCGACACCATGCGGCCTGGCGACCTTTAGCGCGGCCTTGGCAGGCGAATTGACATCGAGAGGCGCCGACGTAGATGTCGTGCGCATCGCCGACGGTGACGTCTCCGACGAGCGCAACGTCGCCGGCGAGCTCGTCAACGGCTCGGCTTCGTCCGTAGAGGCAACCTCCGAGCTACTCAACCAGAGCGACGTCGCCGTCATCCAGCACGAGTACGGCATCTATGGCGGTCCCGACGGAGATGAAGTCGTCCAGATCATGGCCGGATTGCGCGTCCCGTCCATCGTCGTCGTTCACACGGTGCTCAAACATCCGACACCACACCAACGTTCGGTGCTCGAATCGGTGATGGCATTGGCCGATCAAGTGGTCGTGATGTCGGAGGTGGCCCGCCAACGCCTGTGCGTAGGCTTCGCCGTCGACCGCCACAAGGTCACCACCATTCCGCACGGCGCGGCACTCCCCAGCACCAACGGCGTGCGACATCCCGACCGGCCGACCATCTTGACCTGGGGCCTGCTGGGACCGGGCAAGGGCATCGAGCGGGTCATCGACGCCATGGCTTCGCTCAAGAACCTGCCCAACCCGCCGCGGTACATCATCGCCGGCCGCACTCACCCCAAGGTCCTCGCCGCGCAGGGGGAAAGGTATCGCGAAGCACTTGTCGCGCAGGCGAAACGCCTCGGCGTCGCCGATTCNGTGTCCTTCGACGCCGTGTACCGCATCNCCGAAGAGCTCACCGCGCATATCCAGACGGCTACCGTNGTCGTCCTGCCCTACGACTCGAAGGAACAGGTCACCTCCGGTGTGCTGGTCGACTCCCTCGCGAGTGGCCGCCCGATCGTCGCCACCGCTTTCCCCCATGCGATCGAGCTCCTCGGCAGCGGCGCGGGCACCGTCGTCGCTCACGACGATCCCGACGCACTGGTCGCAGCGCTGCGCCAGCTGTTGACCGATCCGCACGTCGCCGACTCCATGGCCACCGAAGCCCGCGGGCTGGCCCCGACGATTGCCTGGTCCGTCGTCGCGAACGCCTACGTCGGCGTGGCGCGACGGCTGCTGGTCACTGAATCGGCACTGACGTGACCGGCGCCGCGCCTACCCCGGTGTTCGCGCATCTGTTGCGAATGACGGACCATCGCGCCACCTTCGAGCACGCCTGCATGACCGAGCCCCGCCGTGACGACGGGTACTGCACGGACGATATGGCCAGGGTGCTCGCTGTCAGCACCCGCGAGCCCGACGCACCGAGTGCCGTCAAGGGCCTCGCCCGCAAGGCCCTGCAGTTCTTGAACGACGCCCAGTCCTACAACGGCTCCTGCCGCAACCGGATGGACCGCGCCGGAAATTGGACCGACCAGCCCTCCACGGATGACCACTGGGGCCGGTGCATCTGGGGGCTCGGCACCGCCGCCGCCCACAGCGGCGTCAGCCTGGTGCGCCGACTGGCCGTGATTCAGTTCGAGCGCGCTGTCAAGGCCAGGTCGCCGTGGCCGCGGGCGATGGCGTTCGCCGCCGTCGGCGCCGCCGAACTCCTAAGCGTCGAGCCCGGTAATTCCGCGGCCCTGCGACTCCTCGCCGACTACGCCGCCACCGTCGCGAGACCCAAGACCAAGTCCGACTGGCCATGGCCCGAGCCAAGGCTCACCTACGCGAATGCGATTCTCCCCGAGGCGATGATCGCTGCCGGCGTCGCGCTCGACGACCCGGACCTGAAACAGCGTGGCCTGGATCTGCTGGAGTGGCTGCTCGACTACGAAACGATTGACGGCCACCTGTCGCCCACCCCCACGGGCGGCCGGGGACCGCAGGACAGCCGGCCCGCCTTCGACCAGCAGCCGATCGAGGTGGCCACCCTCGCTGACGCCTGCGCACGCGCCGCAGCCGCCGATCCGCGGGCGCTCTGGCCGGATGGGATCCGGTCGTCCGCCTCCTGGTTCCAGGGCGCCAACGACTCCGGGTTGCTCATGTGGGACAGCGGAGACCGGTGGTGGTTTCGACGGGTTGCTCGCCGAGTGCGTCAACCTCAACCAGGGCGCCGAATCGACCCTTGCGGTGATCTCCACCCTGCAACACGCGCGGCGCTTTTCGCTAGTCCCACAATGACTTTGATGCGCACCGGGCTCGTCACCCGCGACCCTCACCGGATCGCAGCCAATGCGGCGCGGGTGATCACCCGGCTCTTCGTGCCCGGCCAGGAGGGCTTCGAGCTTCAGGAGTCCCGAGCGGGAGTGGTGCTCAAGCGCATCCTCGCACTGACCGAGGACGACGTTCGGTCGTCCCTGGACGACGTCATCATCCGCTTCGACGGACGCCACCGTGACCTCGTGGGCACGTTCCGTCGGCACGCCCACGAGCTCGCCGACCGCCTGGATCCCGACATCCACCTCTCCGATGCGCGAATACTGTTGCTGGGAGCGACCTTTACCAGCGAGTACGCCATCGAGGGGGCGGCGCTGTGCAACCCCAGCATTGTGGCCCACCCCGACCAGACCGGCACGGCGGCAGGCAGCCTGCGATTCGTGATGAGCGTGCGGGGGATCGGGGAAGGACACCGCTCGTCCGTCGGGTTTCGCACCGGTGTCGTCGACGCCGGGGGCCGGGCCACGATCGACGAGCCGACCCGCTTCGCCACCACCGGAAGCGTGTCGGGCGCGCTGCTCGAGGCGGCGGTGTTCCGCGGCGAACTCGGCCGCATCGGGAATGCCGGCGAGGCCGCGAACTACGTCTTCAATGCGCTCGGCGACCGCTTCACGCGATCCGACCTCGACGCGCGACTCGACAATCTCCGGGCCCACCTGAGCACTCGCGGACACGGGGAGCGTGCGGTCGCCATGATCCGCGCGATCGCCGCTCGATCCTATGCCGTCGAATTCCCCAGCGAAGTATCGGTTTCCGAGCGCGTGCTGTGGCCGTCGATGGAGGCCGAGCAGGCCGGCATGGAGGACGCCCGCTTCGTCCGCTTCGTCGACGACGACGGCTCGGTCACCTACTACGCCACCTACACGGCCTACAGCGGATCCCACATCAGCCAACAACTGCTCAAGACCGAGGACTTCCGGTCCTTCACCTCCGGGCCGCTCGTCGGGAAGGCTGCGGCCAACAAGGGTTTGGCCTTGTTCCCCCGACGAATACACGGTCGCTACGCCGCCATGTCGCGATCGGACCGCGAGACCAATACCGTCGCCTTCGCCGACCATCTTGCGGTCTGGACGAGCGCGTCGCCCTGCCAGCAACCGGCCGAGGCATGGGAAGCGCTGCAACTCGGAAATTGCGGGCCGCCAATCGAAACCGACGCAGGGTGGCTTGTGCTCACCCACGGCGTCGGACCCATGCGCACGTATAGCATCGGCGCGATTCTGCTTGATCTCGACGATCCGACCCGGGTGCTCGGCCAGCTACGACGCCCACTGCTCAGCCCCGCCCGCGACGAACAGAACGGCTACGTGCCCAACGTCGTCTACTCCTGCGGCGCGCTCGTTCACGCCGATACCCTGGTGATCCCCTACGGGATCGCCGACGGCGCCATCGGTTTCGCCACCGCGCCACTTCCGCAGCTGCTGGCCACGATCGTTGAACAACCAGATCGCCCGAGATGAGGTCACCATCAGCACGATGAGAAGGTCCCGCGACAGAACGCGTAATCCGCGCGGCGAGTATGTCCTGCACCTGGGTGCGGGATTCGTCGCCAAGGAACGTCCGCACGTGCTGGAGGCGTTGGCTACGCTCGAGCCGCACCTGGGCCGGTGGGACCCACCTGACATCAGCCTGGAAGTCTCGTTGCAGGACCGCGGCCGCAAGGAGCAACGCGTCACGTTGCGGACGACCTTGCCGGGTCTCCCNCCGCTCGTGGCCGTCGCCGACAACCGCGATATCACCCGCGCCCTTCACGAAGCCAAGCATGAGTTGATCCGGCAGCTCGAACACCAGAAGTCGGCGCGCGAACCCATGCACAATCGCAAGCTCGGCCACAACACGATCCGCCACCCCGGCAGCTCGGCGCAGGGGCATCGCATCCCGCCTGCACCGTAGCCGCGCGGGTGTCGCCCGCTCAGCTGGTGAAGATGCCGCCGACCGTGGGCCATCGCGGCTGATCAGTCGATGAGTGCGCCGTGGGTGCCGGTGACGGGTAGGTCAATCGGCGTGATCACGCCCGGCGGAGCGTTGCACAGATACGGAACCGCGTTGACCGCGGCCATGGCCGTGCTGACCATCAACAGCTTCATCACGTCCTGGTCTTCTGAAAGCTCTGAATTGTGTGGTGGGCCAAACCGGATCACGGCATCCACCCGCGGTTCGCCCTCGATTTCCACTTTGAAGCCCTGGGGATCGGTCCACTGTGGGTCCAGCGCGTCGTCGCTCATGGTCCAGCAGATCGCAAGCTCGGCGACGACGCGTCCATTGCGGTAGCCACGGTAACTGCGGCGTTGCCCGGCCACCGTGCCCTTGGCGAAGGTGATCCACCCCAGCTCCAGGTCCCGGGTAGCCAGGGCGTGTTCGACCAGGCCGCGCTTCGATTCCAACTCGATGCCGAGCATGTCGGCGATCAGGTCCAGCGTCTCGAAATATCCGAGGCCGTATCGGGCGGTGGCGGGGTCGACCTCGGTGAGCCGACGTTTGGTCGGCTTGGCGAACCCGAGCACCGTCCAGGCCTCCCGCACTGGGTATTTGGTGCAATCAAGCGTCTCGATCAGTTTCACGCTGTGCACGCGCCGGCATGCACCGGTCAGAAAGCCCGCCGCGACGTTGATGAACCCCGGTTCGAAACCAGTGCCGAGGAACGTCGCACCGCCTTCCACGGCGGCGGCCTCGAGCTCTGCCCGCTCCTTCGGATGGTGTGTGCCGGTAAGGAAGTCGCCCGTCGTCACTACGTTGATGCCNGCGCGCAGCAACCGGTCCACCAGTGCGTAGTCGATGAAGTGCGGCGTGTAGATCACGCAATCGGGTGCTGTACCGATCAGGGCGTCGACGTCATCNGTCGCCNGAACTCCNACCGNAGCGACCCCGGCCAGTGCGCCTGCGTCGCGGCCGACCTTTTCCGACGAAAATGCATGTACCCCAACCAGTTCAAATGTTTCACGGTCGAGCACCGCCCGAAGCGCGCGCTGACCAATGTTGCCCGTCGCCCACTGCACCACGCGGTACCGAGTCATCAAGCGTTGCCTCCTACCGTTGCCTGATCAGTTCGAGGCTAATCGGAAGTGAGTCATAACAGTCATGTCTACGCTGTCGATGTGTGCACGTTGCGGAACGGTCTGATCGCGGAGCTGGCGTTCTACTACCGGTGACGGGCAATGCTTCGCGGGAGTCACATCGCGACTTTGGGCCTTCCACGTGACTTCGTCTTCGTCGCCTGGGCGGCGCGCTTCGCGGCTTTCGTCTTCGTCTGAGCACGCGCGTGCGGGGGAGCAGAGATGGAGATCGCCGGTGCGACCCACCGGCGCAGGAATGCGCGGAGTTCCTTGCCTTGGTGTGGCGGGCGCCCCGGGTCGATGACCAACGACTGGAAGATGCGCAGCATGAATTCGACCAACTGATCTAGGTCGTCATCGACGACTCCCGCACTGGCCCAGTCGACGTCGAACCTCTCGACTATCGAGCGTCCAAACGTCATGGCCATGTCGGAGGTGACGCCGGCGGAGAATGCACTGGCCTTGCCGGGCGTCAGCAATAGCCCCAGATAGCGCTCATGGGGAAGTCTCTCCAATGTGTGGGCGATCCCCTCGACAACCGCTTCGGCCGGGTCATGAATCTTCCGCACGTGTGCGGCCAGGGTGTCCAAGAACGGCCCGACCTCTGCGACCGACGTCGCAAAGAGCAGCGCTTCAGTACTGGGGAAGTAGCGATAGACCGTCTGACGGGTGACGCCGACGTCCTTTGCCACATCGGAGATGCCGAAGTCCTTGCCGGACCGATCGATCCTGCGCCTCGCTGCGTCCAGGATGCGGGCGATCGCCTCGTCATCGTCGGCCGGCGTCGCGCCGGACCACCCATGTGTTCGCATCAGCGAACAGGATCCCATACGGCCACGCCACGAACGCTACCGTGACCGGCCCGGATATCTGACGACCATGCACATGTGCGTGAGTGTGTGGGCGCCCCGTGACGCGGCGAAGTGGATGGCGCTGACCACACCATACAAACAGCAAAAGTGTATGATCGACATCGAATACCGACGAGTCCTTGGACGTGCAGATGACTGACCTGGTAGTTCGCAAAATGCCGTGGACCTTCGATGCCACCGTGCCGTTCCAGTGGCAGCCCGCGAACCCGCTGGTAGGGATATTCGGCAACGTGTTCACCTTTTTCGCCGTGCCCTTCGAGCAGTACATCATCAACGCGTTCCGGGACGCCAAGGATCAGGTCACCGACCCTGGCGTCGCCGAGGAGATGGAAGCCTTCGTGCGGCAGGAGGGCCAACATTCCTGGGCGCACCGCAAGCACATGAACATCTTGATCAAGCAGTACCCGGGCCTGAAGGAAACTCAGCAGCAGGTTTCGGAGCTTTTCGATTCGCTGCTGGCGACTCGCTCAACCGAGTTCCACGTCTCCTATGTCGCCAACATCGAGGCCACGTTCACGCCGCTGTTCAAGATGTTCCTGGACCACCGTGGTTCGATCTTCGGGGGCAGCGATCCACGTATCGCGTCGCTGATCTTGTGGCACTTTGTCGAGGAGATCGAGCACCGCAGTTCTGGACTCATTATCTGCGATCACCTGACGCCCAATCGGTGGACTCGGACTAAGTACGCCGCGGCAACAGCCAAGCACGTCATGTCGGTTGTCGAGGTGATCGCTTACGGCTTCGATCGTCATGTGCCCGAGGCTGAACGGGGGATGTCTGCCCACAAAGCGATGATGTCGAACATGGGCCTTGGTGAAATAAAGGCGCGACTGCGACCGCGATTCCTTCGACCCGCGCGAAAGACGGCGCCGCAACCGGCATTTCACGATGTCCCGTCGCGCGAACTCGCTTTGATGGTGTGGCGACTCATCAAATCGCAGGCCCCGTATCACAATCCGAGAGACCAGCCGCTGCCGGAGTGGGCGGCGGTGTGGATGGCGGAGTATGAGCGTGGTGTCGACATGACGACGTTCTTCGACGAGCCGGCGAAAGCACCGATCTCCTGGTGCCGCCGCAGGTGACGACTAGGGTCGTGCCGCTGTCGGCCCCTTGACGGGTTCGATCACATCGACAGGGGTAGTGGTTCGAAGAGACGAACCTACCGTCAGCGCAACGACTATTCCCGTCATCGCCACGGCGAACGGCAACGATCCAACACGGGCGCCGGTCGGGGTAAAGCCATCCTTTGCGCCGAAATAGTCGGGCAGCGCGGCAATCCAGCACACTGCGGATACGGCGAGATATCCACCAACCAAACCCACCACGAAGTAGTCGCGGCTCACGCCAGGGAGTATCTGCGCGGAGTCATCGCGGCGAGCGCGGTACGCGCGAACGAACGCGACCGCGGTGACCGCAGCGATGGCGCCGACCATCAACCACGTTGCCACGATGCGCGCAGTTTCGACNGATACGCNNACCGATGTCATAAGCAGTGACGGCAGTGAGCTCAAAAACAGGATTGGCCACACCAGAAGGCACACCAGCGCCACATTCCGGGCCACGATGACTCCGCGGGCTTGGCCCGGTTTGCAGACGAGCAAGGTCACGAGCGCCATGGCGAATGGCAGCGCGATGGAGAATGCCTGCAGATTGAGAAAGGGGACATGGAACAGCGCCGGCACGGAATTCGGCAAATTCTCATTCCACACCCACCAGCGGAACTGGGGTCCGACCATGTCGATCACTTCGTACAGTGCCAAGAAGGCAAACGCCACACAGCACGCCCCTACCAAGGCGTTGTAGCGGCGAAAGGTTCCGGTGCGCTGCACCAGAACCCATGCGGCGTAGCCGAAGAACGGGTACATGGCGACGATGTAGAGCGGCAGTCGGTCGTACAGAAACTGCACGCTGAACTGGTTGTGTACGAACGCAAGCCCCATCGCCTTTTCGAGGCCGAACCACTGCGGAAAGTAGGCGATGGGTTCAATCAGCAGCAGGCAGAAGATGCTGGCGAACCAGATCACCAAATTTGAGGAATCACCCTGAGTGCGACGCCACCGCAGGGCATGCACCAGGCAGGTAGTGGCACCGACGATGAGCGTCACCTCGATCAGTGGCATCGTCCAGTGTTGCAACGAGAACGGACTTCGCAGCGTGATGAAAGGGTTGCCATCACACTGAAGCCCGCCCATCTTGGCGCTTAGGCGCGCGAATTCTGCAGTACAGGTCTCCATCGCGCCACCTTCCGGTCGATGCGTCTGGTCGGCAGGGGTCTCCTGACTATCGACCATACACATAGAGCATTGTGGTTTGTCTGGAACGAGAGAACTGATGGCCTGACCCCGATCGATTGATCCAGGTTGCGTGAGAGTCTTACGGCCCACGTTATGGGCAGGAAGGCTCGACTAGATCATGGCGACCGGGAAGCGGCACAGTCCTGAGCAGGTTGTGCGCAAGTTGATGGCGGCCGATCGGCTGCTGGCCGAGGGCAAGGACACTGCGGCGGTGTGCCGTGAGCTGGGTGTCTCGGAGGCGACGTATCACCGCTGGCGTAATCAGTTCGGTGGCTTAAAGGCCGAAGACGCGAAGCGGCTCAAGGAGCTTGAGCGCGAGAACTCCACCCTCAAACGGCTATTGGCTGATGCCGAGCTGGAGAAGGTTGCGCTCAAGGAGATTGCGCGGGGAAACTTCTAGGCCCGGAACGCCGGCGGGCGGCAGTTCGTCATCTCCAGCGGGTGCTGGGGGTTAGCGAGCGGTTCGCTTGCCGCGTCACCGGGCAGCACCGCGCCACTCAACGGCGCGAGTCCGTGGCGACGACGCCGGCCGACCCGGATGCGACGTTGCGGGCCTGGCTGCGCGCCTACGCCCGTGACCACCCGCGCCGCGGGTTCCGGCCGGCCTACCATGACGCGCGCGGCGAGGGTTGGTTCGTCAATCACAAGAAGATTCAACGCCTTTGGCGCGAGGAGGGGCTCCGCGTTCCCGCACGGCGACGCCGCAAACGCCGCGGCGCCTCCACCGCGTACGACACCCCGAGCGCGGATGCGCCCAACCAGGTGTGGGCAGTGGACTTCCAATTCGATTCCACCACCGACGGGAAACCGATCAAGATCGTGTCCGTCGTCGACGAGCACACCCGCGAATGCCTCGGCGGAATGGTCGAGCGCAGGATCACCGGCGAGCACCTCATCACCGAGCTCGACCGTCTGGCCGGTCAGCGTGGCGCTTATCCGGCGGTGCTGCGTTGCGACAACGGACCCGAACTCGCCTGCACCGCCATGACGGACTGGGCCGCCGGACAGGTCGGTCTGCACTACATTCCGCCGGGCCAGCCGTGGCGCAACGGCTACGTCGAATCATTCAACGCTCGGATCCGCGATGAATGCTTGAACACCCACAGCTTCTGGTCACTGACTCAGGCCCGCGTGGTCATCAGCGACTGGAAGCACGACTACAACCATCATCGTCGGCACTCATCGCTGGGCTACCAACCCCCAGCCAGCTACGCCGCCAACTGCACCCACGGTCACGCGGCTCGTCTCGCCCCGCGGCTTAGCCGAGATGTGAGACATGACGAATAAGACAAGAAACGAGACGGCACAAGACATGCTCACTGGGACAACGTCTCCGGCGTAAACCCAACCTATCCTGTCTCGTCTCTCCGGATTCGAGACAGGATTGCCAGTGGCAAGTAGCCGCGTTGATCTGCGATAGGGCGGATTGCGTTCCCAGAGGCTCATCAGAAAATTCGATGTTCATTTTGCCCCGCCGGGACCACTCGAGGGCTAGCTTGACGAAACCGGAGATGGACGGCCTCGACGGGGAGGTTCAAAGATGGCTGCACAACGTTACTCCTCGAACCACACGAGCCCATCACAGCGGGCTCTGGATCGCTGGCGTCGTGTAATCGGCTGGGGCAGCAGTGCGGGCGCGGCCCTGACCTTCACCGTCGGTCCGCTAGCCGCCATCCCCGCGGCACATGCTGACGGCCTGGATGTCATCTTCGATCCGATCATCAACGCCGTCGATCACGCCATGACAGGAGCGGACGCGTTGGCGAGTCTCAGCTCCGCTGCGAGCCTGGATCTCGGTGGCCTAGGCGGTAGCGCATTCGATCAATGGTTGGCGCTGCCAACGGATTCGGTCGCCGGTATTGGTACGGCCACCGGCGCGGTAGCCAGCGCGAGTGCCGCTTCGGATGCCGTAGCCGGAGCAAGCAACGCGGCTGANGGCGCCGCAGCATCGTCGGATTCCGCAGCGGGGTTCGCCGCGACGTTCTTGCAGGCCATTCATACCGCTGAGCAGAATTGGATCAACAGCCCGCTGGGCGAATCCATCGACAACACGATCAATAAAGATTTCGGGGTATACCTGATCGGCAACGGTGCCAACGGCATTGGTGGTGGCACCTTGGCCGAGGCCACCGGTGGTGACGGTGGGTTGTTGTTCGGTGATGGCGGCAGCGGCGCCACCGACGCAGCGGGGCAGGGCGGCGACGGCGGGGCTGGGGGGCTCGTCGGTGACGGCGGCGACGGCGGATCGGGCGCTAACGGTGGGGCCGGCGGTGACGGCGGCGCCGGCGGAGTCATCGGCAACGGCGGAGACGGCGGGAACGGCGGGAACGGCGCCGCGGCCACCGTCGCCGGCGGGAACGGCGGAGCCGGTGGCGCCGGTGGGGATGGTGGTCACGCCGGGGGGGCGTTCGGAGATGGCGGCGACGGCGGTGACGGCGGGCGCGGCGGCGACGGGGGAGCAGTGAGTGGCGGCGTCGTCGACTCGGGTGACAACGGCGGGGCAGGCGGGGCTGGGGGAGCCGGCGGCCAGGCCGTCGGCCTGATCACCAACGCCGGTAACGGCGGGGCCGGTGGCGAGGGCGGCGACGCCGGCGCGGTCAGCGGCGACAGCACCGTCTACTCCGGCGACATGGGCGGAGCGGGCGGAGCCGGCGGACTCGGTGCCTCGAATTTCGGGGTGATCGGCGACGCCGGCCACGGCGGGGAAGGAGGTGCGGGCGGCGACGCCGGCTCAGTCAGCGACAGCACCATCTACTCCGGCGACACCGGGGGCGCAGGCGGGGCTGGCGGCGGCGGCAGTTATGCCGGGGTCGACGGTGCCGGCGGCTACGGCGGCGCCGGCGGCAGCGGCGGTGACGCCGGGGCCGTCGCCGGCAGCACCGTGCACAACGGTGACACCGGCGGCGCAGGCGGATCGGGCGGCGCCGGACTTGAAGGCGGGCTCCCATTCGGCAACGGCGGAGACGGCGGAGCGGGTGGAACCGGCGGGGCCGCCGGAAACGTCACCTCCGGAAGCAACGTCACCACGGGTGACGCTGGCGGCCGGGGCGGCGACGGTGGAACCGGCGGGCTTGCTGGCGGTTACGGCAACGGCGGCACCGGAGGAAGCGGCGGCGACGGTGGGGCCAGCGGGACTGTCACCAACAGCACCATCGGCACCGGCGACACCGGTGGAGACGGCGGCAACGGCGCGGCCGGCGGGAAAGGCGTGTATAGCGGCGACGCCGGCGTGGGAGGTAACGGCGGCGACGGCGGGGCCAGCGGGACTGTCACCAACAGCTCGGTCGGCACCGGCGACAACGGAGGTAACGGGGGGAACGGCGCCCTCGGCGGGACGGCCGCGAGCACACCTGGCGACCCCGGCGGCGCTGGCGGTAACGGAGGCGACGGTGGAAACAGCGGGACCGTCACCGACAGCACCGTCGCTACCGGCGACAACGGCGGAGCAGGCGGCACTGGCGGCGCTGCCGGGCTCTCCGACGCCAACGGCGCCGACGGCGGGGCGGGCGGACACGGCGGCGACAGCGGCACCGTCATCGCCAGCACTGTGTATAGCGGCGACAACGGCGGTAACGGCGGCGATGGCGGCGAAGGTGAGGTCGCCGGGTATGCCGGCAACGGCGGAGTCGGCGGGATCGGCGGCGACGGCGGGAACGCTGGGGCCCTGAGCCAATCGAGCACCGTCTTCGTCGGCGACAACGGGGGAGCCGGCGGGACCGGCGGCTCGGGCAGCACTGCTGGAATTGTCGGCGACGGCGGGGCCGGCGGAGCAGGTGGGGTCGGCGGCGACGGCGGGGCCCTGAGCCAATCGAGCACGGTGACCACGGGCGACGACGGCGGGGCAGGCGGTGACGGCGGTGCCGCCGGCCCAGCGTTCACCTTTGGCACCGGTGGCGAGGGCGGTGCCGGCGGAAACGGCGGTGCCGGCGGAGCTGTCGAGGACAGCACGGTCCACTCCGGCGACAACGGTGCCACCGGCGGCGCCGGCGGCGAAGGCGGCACCAGCGTCTTCGGAACAGGCGGTAACGGTGCCACCGGCGGAACCGGAGGGACAGCTGGAGCCCTCACCGACAGCACCGTCACCACCGGCAACGATGGCGGGGCCGGCGGCACTGGCGGCGCGGGCGGCGACGTCGAGTTCGGCAACGCCGGTCACGGTGGCGACGGTGGGACCGGCGGTGACTCTGGCACCATCACCGACAGCATCATCGGCACCGGCAACAACGGTGGTGCCGGCGGGACCGCCGGCGACGGTGGACAGGGCGTCATCTTCGGCAACGGCGCCGCCGGCGGTACCGGCGGCGCGGGCGGCAACGCCGCAACGGTAAGCACCGGCACCGTTACCACCGGTAGTTTCGGCGGGGACGGCGGAAACGGCGGAAACGGCGGCCATCCCGGGCTGATCGGTTCAGCCGGGGAGGGCGGCGCTGGCGGACCCGGCGGCACCGGTCCCGTCGCCAACGGCACCACCGGCGAACCCGGCCAGCCCGGCTAACCGCGGGCCGACAACGGTCGCCCAAATGTTTCGTTTCTCTTCAACTGCCAGTGTCACGCTCGTCGAGGTCGGCTGGCTTGCTCCTTGCAACGCTAAGCCGGTGCGCGCCCGCCGCTTTAGCTTTGAGACAGGATCTGAGCCGTCTCGTTTCTTCAGATCTGAGACGCCCCGCACGATCGCCCAGCCGACGGAGACGTGGCTTTTAGACCGCTATGCTCAACCCCGACTGTTTTTCAACGACTTTCATGTGCGTTGGACCAATTTGCGGGGTCCGGCCACTGACTCTTTACGGCTTGAAGCGGCCGGCGAAGCCACGTAGCGGTAGGTCGGCGCTCGTCACCAGTCCCGGAGGGGCGGCGACAACGGACTTGATGGCGTTGAGGGCAGGCAGGCCGGTGACGGTCATGCCAATGGAGGCGAAGTTGTCGGGGTTCGACAGGTCGACACCCGGCTTAGGGAAGATCATGTGCTTGTTGTAGACACAGGGATCGCCCTTGATCTGAGTGATGTAGCAGCCCTTGATGTCCCAACTCGGTTCGGTGTGCGGGGTCATCTGCCACTCCAGGTGCGTCTCCACCTTGGGCACACCGTTGACCATGCCCTGGTACTTGATGTAGTTGCCGCCGAGCGAGCCCTTCGGCATCCGGTACCAACCCAGGTCGACGTCCTTGGTGCACGCGCCAAGTTCGTAGCTGAACTTGACCTCGTCGAGTTCGATGTCGAAGCAGTCGGCCATCATCAGCACACTGTCGGCGAAGACGCGGGTGTACTTCTCCAGCTTGCCGGGGATGCTGGGGTCGTCGACGGGGAGGCCGTAGCCGACCTCGATCCAGGTGTCCTTACTGTGGTGACAGGACACGTCGACCGATTCGAGGGTCATGACGTTTTCGATTTCGGCGACGTCGGCGGAACACACGACGCCCAGGATCTGGTTCAGGCCGGGGTTCATGCCGGTGCCGTAGAAGCTGACCTGGCCCTTGTCGCAGGCTTCGGCCAGTAGTTGTGTCACCGGCTTGCCGGACGGGTGGGGATGGTTCTTGTCGCGGTGCCAACCGTTGATCCAGTCGGCGGTGGTGACGATATTGATCCCGGCCTCAAGGACTTTCACGTAGAGGTCCTCGTCGGGGAAGACGCCGTGAAAGGTCAGCACGTCCGGTTTGGCCGCGATGATCTCCTCGATCGTGCCGGTCGCCTTCAACCCGACCGCAGGTAGGCCGACGATCTCGCCGGCGTCACGACCGATCTTCTCTGGCGAATAGCAGTGCAGACCAACAAGTTCCAGGTCGGTGCGGTTGCCGAGTCGCTTGATCATCTCGGACCCGACGTTGCCGGTGGCTACCTGGAAGACACGGACGGGAGCGTTCATTCGAT
>JGI12627J18819_10000292_pt1 | contig 16329 bp, 10 predicted proteins | sample TexAe_OM1H0_M2_FD_18819 | JGI IMG/M metagenome (IMG submission 18819)
CCCGAAGCCGGTCGAGGCCAGCACGCTGGCGCCCGAACCGATACCAGCCGATTGGGCCGCTCCCAGTTCATTGGCCGCGGCGCTGACCGTGCGGGCAGCGTTTGCCGTGCTGCCCGCCGTGAAGAGCTTGGAAAGCATGCTCATCGGCATCGTTGCCATCCGCAACGGCGTGCTCAGGGTGCTCAGCATCGACAGTGCAGATGTCGAGGACGACGACGACGATGCATCGGTCGTAGAGGACGTGAGCGCTGCCAAGCTCTGGGGCGAGGCGAGGCTCTGCAGGGCCTGAGGCATCCCGGAAATCAGCTGCGGACCCGACGACATGATCGTCTCGNCGTCGGTNCCGNCGGAGGTGCCGNCAGNCTGGNCGGNNGCGGCGGCCTGGTCGGCCAGTCCACCNGGGTTNGTGGTTTGCGGCGGCGTGGTGAACGGCGTCACCTGTGACGCCGTCGCGGAGGCGCCCGCGTAGCCGTACATGGCGGCGGCGTCCTGGGCCCACATCTCGCCGTAGTGAGCCTCGGTAGCGGCGATCGCCGGGGTGTTCTGCCCGAGGACATTCGTTGCGACGAGTGTCGCCAGCAGGCTTCGGTTGGCGACGATGAGCGGCGGCGGAACTGTTGCGGCAAATGCTGTTTCGTACGCTCCGGCCGCCGCGGTAGCTTGCGCGGCGGTCTGTTCGGCCTGCTCGCCGGTGGCGCCGAGCCAGGTCACATACGGCGCGACGGCGGCGGCCATCGCCGCTGCGCTGGGACCGGTCCACGGCCCGCTGGTCAGGCTCGAGACCACCGACCCGTAGCTCGCGGCGGCGGAGTTCAGCTCGTCGGCCAGCGACTGCCAGGCCGCCGCAGCGGTCAGCATCGAGCCGGGCCCGGGGCCGGCATACATGCGGGTGGAGTTGATCTCGGGCGGCAACGCGCCAAAATCCAGCATCGGGTCATCCCGCCTTAGCCGGCCGCGACCGCGTTGGCGGCCTCAGTGGCCGCATAGGAACCGGCACTGGTTCCCAACGTGCTGACGAACATGTCGTGGATCGCCGCCGCCTGCGCACTGACCGCCTGATACATCTGGGCGTGCATGGCGAACTGCGTGGCCGTCAACGCCGACACTTCGTCGGCCGCGGCCGGGACCACGCCGATGGTCGGAGCCGCCGCGGCCGCATTCTGCCCGGTCATGGCCGAGCCAATGCTCTGCAAATCTCCGGCTGCGGCTGTCAAAGCTTCTGGCTGGGTGCTCACAAACGACATCCGGCACTCCCTTCACACCAGCACTCACCCGTCACTAGTTAGGGACATTAACTAGGCAAGATGGGCTGCTGTGATGCCCTGGCTATGCGTCAGCTATGAAATTTCTGACAGCCGGTGTGAGCCGGGAGTGGCTCCGCAAACGCGAAAGTCCCCCCGCCCTTGCGAGCGGGGGGACTCCACGAGACCTGGTTATTTGCGCAGGTCGGTCGCCGCGACTTGCACGAACACGCCGGTGTCCTCGGCCATCAGCAGACCACGACCGCGGGGCAGCGGGCCACCCTTCATCTTGCCGCGGATGAAGCCCTCGTCGGGGTCGGCGTCCATCACCAGCAACGGGGCGTTGGCCTGCGCTAGTGCCCGCAGCATCGGGTCGCTGCCCGCCGAAGACCATCCACCGAAGGTTCGGGTGACGATCACATGCAAGCCGACATCGGCTGCCCTGGTCACCCACGGCGCGGCCTTGTGCAGCGGCGAATCGAAGCCTGGCGGCAGCTGCTGGACGTCGTCGATGATCAAGAAGATCTCTGGTCCGCTCCACCAAGCCCGCGACAGCAGCTCCTCGGCCGACAGGCCCGGCGGCGGCTCGCGTCGGGTCAACACGGCGCCCAACTCGTCCATCATCGCCGCGACGCCGTCGAGGTTGTAGGCGAACTTCTCGACGTAGTCGGTGCCCAGCGTGGTCAGCAGCTGACGACGCGGGTCGACCAGCCACACCTGCGCCGAGGGACGCGATGTCGGTTGCGCGATGCTCGCTCCCGGCTCGTACACCCGGCCGATCTCGGACATGATGGTGGCCAGCGTCGTGGTGCGTCCACACTCGCGCCGACCCGTCACCATCAGGTGCGCGTTCTCGGCGAAGTTGAGATACACCGGCTGCAGGTCCAATTCGTTGATGGCCCAAGCGATTCCGCCGACGCCGACGTTCTGGCGCCGATCGGCTGCTGCGAGCGCACGCACCTGCTCCAGCCCGAACTTGGCGGGAAGCCTGCGCACCTGCGGTGCGTGGCCGGCCGCCACCCGGCTAACAGCCGCTGCGATGTTGTCGGACTCGAAGACGTTGTCCGGCGTGCTCATCAGCGCGGGCCTGGCCACCAGCGTGTGCAGACCTGACTGCGGATCGCTGTCCAGTCGCATGTAGTTCACCGCGACCATGCCGCGACCCGGCTTGACCGGAACATCCTTGGCGAACCGCGAGCGAACCAGCTTCGCGTCCTCGACCGCGGCCAGCCGCAGTTCGATCCGGGATCCGAAACCGCTGCGCACCGGCGGCCGCAGCTCAGATTCGCGGTCGGCCGTGACCACCACGTGCACGCCGAACGACGGGCCTTGGTTGATGATCTGGTTGACCTGCTCGATCAGCACCTCGTTCTCTTCGGACAGCGCCCGGTAGTTGTCGATCACCAGGTAGACATCGCCGAAGCCGTCGTTGGGCACATTGCCGGCCTCGCCGCCGAACTTGCGCCGACGGAACACGTCCATCGAGGGCACGTCGTACTCGAGGAACGTGCGCTTGCGCTCGCGAAGCAGCGCCAGCAGCTCGGCCACCGTGCGGCGAACGCCGTAGGGGTCGGTGGGGCCGACGACCTCGCCGACATGCGGCAGCCCGGCCACCGTCGTCAGCGCGGTGCTGCTGTAGCCCAGGACGTAGAACTGGACCTGCTCGGGGGTATGGGTCAGCGCGGCCGAGCAAATCAGGGTCTGCAGCGCGGTGGTCTTGCCCGCGCCGCCGGCACCGAGGATCAGCACGTTGGAACCCGGCCCCGACGTGTCGACCGTCCACGGCGGCTGGTCGTGCTTGAACGGCCGGTCGATGATCCCGAGCGGGAACACCAAGTTCCTGGCGGTGCCGTACTCCTCCTGCCAGGGCCGGCCGAGGAAGCGGTTCACCAAGTCTTCGATCGACACCGGCACGTCCAGCGGCGGTTGCCACAACCGGTAGGGCTCGAAGTCGATGCGGCGCAGCTGATCGATGATCACCGTGCCGACCCTCGGCGTCCTGATGGCCTCTTCCTCTTCTTCCTCTTCTTCCTCGTCGTGGGGCTCGCCGGCTCCGTTTCCGCCGAGAGCCTCGCCGTTGGTCAGCGTGTCGAAGTCGTCCGGTCCACTGACGCTGACCTCGATAGGCGTGAAGCCCGTCGTAAACAGTTGCGGCCGAATGTAATCCACCGAATGCGTCAGCGCGGTCTGCTGATCGTCGTCAAGCGAAATGCCGCGGCGGTAGTCGCGCCAGAGGAACTCGGCTTGGAACCGGATGATCTCTTCGAGGCTCTTACGGAAATATCCCAAACCGGCCTGAGCGGGCAGGTTCACCGCGTTCGGCACCCCGGCCGCCTGTGCCGCACCGGCGGTACGGGCTTTCAGCACCAGCCGGTAACCCATGTTCTCCATGAGCTTTTCGGCCCGGCTCTCGATGGTCTGAGAGGCCATCATCAGGTGGATCCAGTAGGCACGACCCTGCCGGCCGATCGAGTCCAACACGTCGACCGCGGTCGGCATGATGCGGAACCACTCGTAGAACTCGTCGATAACGACCACCAGCATCGGCAGCGGCGGAATGTCCTGACCACGTGCGCGCATCCTGCCGCGCATCTCGTTGTACTCCTTGGCGTCGTCGACGCCGGCGTTGTCGCAGACCGCTTTGCGGCGGGCGATTTCGCCCCACAGCGCGTCCAGGAAGCGCTCCATCAGCGCCTGGTCTTCTTCCAGGTCGGTGATGATTCGGGACACGTGCGGCACGCCGGAGAACGGCTTAACCGCCGATCCACCCTTGAGGTCGGCCAACACGAACTGGAGCTCGTCCGGCGGGTGCGCCAGCATCAGCGACTCGATCACGGTGCGCACCAGCGTCGACTTACCGGAACCGGTGGTTCCCGACATGACCCCGTGTGGGCCGTCGCCGCCCTCGTCGAGGGACTTCATGTCCAAGAACAGCAGTTCGCCGTTGTCGGAGCGGTTGCCGAACGGGATCCGCAACCGGGACCGGCTGCTGAGCCCGTCGCGCCGGTTGCCCCACAGCGACTCGAAGTCGATCTCGGCCGGGTCCTCAATCCCGTAGTAGGACAAGACGTCTCGGGCGCCGATCTGAGTTACCCGCTGGCCGATCTCCTCGTAGGCCTCGGCCAGTCGCCAGTGCGCCATGCGCTGCGAGAACTGCTCGGCCTCCGGCTCGGTGACGTAGTCGGCCAGGGCGAAGAACCACCTGTTGTCGTCGATCACCATCCAGGTATCGCGGTCACGGGGCAGCGCCTCGATCACCCCGACGTCGTTGGTGAACCGCAGCACCCGCTCCGGGTTACCCGTCCACAGCGCAGAGCCCGTCAGATCAAAGAATGTGACGCCGTCAACGCCGTCGACGCTGATGACGTACTCCCATTGCGGGTCGTCGACATCGGCGATGATCACGTGGTGGGGCGTTGGGGTCTCCGCTGACGAGCTGGCGTGCCGCGGAGTGAAAGAGCCACGGCCGGCGAACAATTCGGCTTGGTCGGCCGCGAACTCCCGTACCGACGCATACACCATCCGCGCGTTGCCGGCGGCGTCGCGACGGCGGGGATCACCGAAGTGCGGCAGCCACTTGACCCAGTCCCACTTCGCGGGTTCGGAAGTTACAACGATCATCTGGATGTGGTCGGGACCGTGTGAATAGGCCAGCTGGCAGATGATCGCCCGCATCAGCCCCATCACCTGATCGCGATTGCCGTCCAGCGCATACCAGGGCTCAACAAGCAGCGACACCATTTTCGGCAGGTTGTAAACCACGCTCTGGTAGCGCCCGAACTCCTGGAGTGCCTTACCGGTTACCGGCTCCAATTCGATATCGGTCGGCATGTTCTGCGGCTCACCCCAGGTCACCTCCGGTCGGGTCATGCCCACTCCGACCCTGGCGACACCGAAGTTGAGGTCCTTGCCGTCCGGCTTGCGCTCCCACATCCGCGGCGATCCGACCGCTGCCGTCAGGGTGGTCGGCTCGGGGTGGTACCACCGGTAGTTGGCGTCCATGCTGTCGGCGGATTCGTTCGCGGTCTCGCGCAGCATGTCGAGCATCAACATGAACTGGGCGCGCATCGCGTCCAGCTTCGGCCGGCTCATCTGCTGCTGGCCGCCGAAGCGACCGCCGAACATCATCATCGCGACGCCGCCGATCATGAAGATCGGGAAGATCGAGCCGGCGCCCAGGAACATCCGGGAGCCGTTGGCGACCGTCATGCCGACCATGCCGACCAACAGGCCGACCACCAGCACGCCGACCACGATCAGCCACCACGGCTTGCCTTCGGGCGGCGGAACACTCAGTGGTGTCGGTAGGACGATGTTTTCCGGCCGAACCGCGGGTGCGCGCTCGGGCGTCGGGCGTGCAAATCCTTGTTTCACTTCGGTACCACCAACTCTGCAGGGGTCATATCGGTCGGAAGGGTGTCATGGCGCACCAGTGCATCGGCGCGCGAGAGGGCGGGGCCCGGTGCCAGCAGCCGCAACGCCACCCAGGGCGCCGGGCTCGGCTGCGACGTCAATCCCAGCGCCGCGCGAGCATCACGAGAGTTGTCCACGCCGAAACGGACACCGGAACTCGTGAGCCACCATAGTGATTCGGATGTGGACGAAGCCGGGTCGTTGCCGGTGACTTCTACCCAGTTGCCGTAGTCGGGGCCGAAGAAGACCCGATCGGCTTCGCGGCCGGAACCGTCGGACTTCACCAGCGACACCACTTTTTCGCTGTCGCTGGCCTTCACCGGAATCGTCGGCCCGGAGATCACCTGCACGCGGGCACGCTCTTCACCGTTGGTTTTCTCCCACCACCAGCAGGTCGCCGGGTTGTCACGGATGTCCTGCACTTTCAGCGGGCCATCCGGATAGGCCGACAAGTCCAGCCCGTTGACCACCGGCATCTTGGCCAATGACGACGGCGCCACGACCACCGGGGCATTGCCCGCCGGCGTGCCCTCATTCTGCAGGATCTGGGCGACCACCGCCGTTACGGTTTGCACACCGTCGGCAAGTACGACCGAATATTGTTGCGGCCCACTGATTTGCGGCGTCACGATCACTGTTCCCACCGGTCCTGGTGCACCGGCGAACCCGGCCGGCTTNCCGGCGTCCGGCACCTTCGGCACCGTCAGCTCGGGGCCGACCGGCAANGAGTCGAACAGTGCCCGGCTCATCGCCCGCGCATCGTTGACGTTCTCAGGAGTCAAACCCAGCGGCAACAAGACCGCGCGGTTCGACGCATCGATGCGCGACCGGCGTCCCTGCCGGATCACCCAGGTGTCGTTTTCGTAGCGCAGCACCACGGCGTCCGACCCGTTCAACACGTGCCGGCGATTCGTCAGGTCGGGCGTTCCGTCGATCACGGTGACTGTCACCGATGACGGCGCGCCCACCCCCGCGGCCGACGTCACCGAGTCGCACACCAGCCACGACGACGACGCCGGGTTGGTCGGGGCGAATTCCGACGGTGCGCCGGGGATACCCACCAGCGGCCCGTGCGGCTGCTCGGCGATCTGACTCGACCGCACCTTGTGCGGGTTGTCCGGGCGCCCGGCGATCAGCCGGGCCGACGCGAGATTCAGCGCGGGATACAGCTTGTCCCCGACCTTGACGTAGAGCGCTCCAGAATCGCGGTCGGCGATGATCGGTGACTCGTTCAGCGCCCCGGACGGGTTGATGAACGACCACAGCAACGCACCCAGGCAAATCACCAGGGCGGCGGACACCGACGCCACCACGGCCAGCGTCTGACGCCGGCCGGGTTCGATTTCCATCCGCACGCGCCAGCGGGTCAACGCCATCGCGGTCCGGCGCGCCAAGAACTGGTAACCGGTTACCTGGGTCCGGGTGGAGAGTCCGAGGCCGTAGCCCGAACCTCCCTTCCCGCCGCTGTTCGAATCAGCCACGGTTGATCACGCTCCAGGTCGATGAAACGGATGAGTACTGCGTAGTCCCACGATTCACAGGGATAACCGTAGGGCACCCTCGGCCACCTCGCCACGCGAGCGTATGGGCGTCGGGCGTGTGAGCCGGCGCGACGGGAGTGGTCTGCACCACAGTGCTGTCACCTGCCATCAGTAGTGGGGGGAAATCGATGAAAACTTCACTGCGCATCTTACGGCGAAGAGCCAACTCAGGTCCCCGAAAAAATTGGCGCAAGGTGAACACTCGGGTCGCATTTCTGTCATCTGATTGAGCAAGATGGCGGCATGGCTCAGCTGGCGCCCTCGTTGGTCGAACTCGCGGGGCGGTTTGGAATCGCCACGGACTACGAGGACTGGAGCGGCCGCCGGGTCAGTGTGCCGGAAAGCACCCTGGTGGCCGTCCTCGCCGCGCTCGGCGTGGCCGCCGGCACCGAGCTGCAGCGCAGCGCTGCGCTGACCGCGCACCATCGCGCGTACTGGTCGCGTTCGCTGCCACCCACCATCCTTGGGCGTGCCGGTACCCAGACGTCATTCTGGGTGCATGTGACCCACGGTCATCCCGCCGAAGTGTGGGTCCAGCTCGAGGACGGGACGGTCCGCACCGGGATACGCCAGGTCGACAACTTCGCCGCGCCGTTTGACCTCGACGGGCGGTCGATCGGTGAGGCCAGCTTCGTGCTGCCGGGCGATCTGCCACTCGGTTACCACCGGGTGCATCTGCGCTCCGGGCATGAGGAGGCCAGTGCGGCGCTGATCGTGACACCGGGCTGGCTGGGATTGCCNGAGCGGCTGGGCGGTCGTCGGGCCTGGGGGCTGGCCACCCAGTTATATAGTGTNCGGTCCCGACAGTCCTGGGGCGTCGGTGACCTTAGCGACCTCACCGACCTTGCGGTTTGGTCGGCGTCCGCGCACGGCGCCGGTTATGTGCTGGTCAACCCGCTACACGCGGCCGCGCCGACCAAGCCGATGGAGCCGTCGCCGTACCTGCCGACGTCGCGGCGCTTCGTCAACCCGCTTTACCTGCGCGTCGAGGCCATCCCGGAATTCGCTTACCTGCGTAAACGTCGCCGGGTGTGGCGGTTGCGNGACGNCGTGCAGCGTCACGCAAACTCGGTCGACGCCATCGACCGCGACACGGCATGGGCAGCCAAGCGGGCGGCTTTGGCCNTGGTNTATCGGGTCCCGCGCACGGCGGGTCGTGAACTGGCGTATGCCGCTTTCTGCACCCGGGAAGGTCCTGCCCTCGACGACTTCGCCACCTGGTGTGCGCTGGCCGAGGAATACGGCGGCGACTGGCATCAGTGGCCCGAATCGCTGCAGCATCCCGGCGCCGAGGGTGTCGCCGAGTTCGTCGCCGAGCATGCCAAGGCGGTGGATTTCCACCGCTGGTTGCAATGGCAGCTCGACGAGCAACTCGCGGCCACCCAATCGCAAGCGCTGGCGGCCGGGATGTCGCTGGGCATCATGCACGACCTCGCCGTCGGCGTGCACCCCAACGGGGCCGACTCCTGGGCGTTACAGGACGTGTTGGCGCTCGGGGTCACTGCGGGCGCGCCGCCGGACGAGTTCAACCAATTAGGCCAGGACTGGTCGCAGCCGCCGTGGCGCCCGGACCGGCTCAACGAGCAGGAATATCAGCCATTCCGCGCCCTGATCCGCACTGTGCTGCGGCACGCCGGCGGGATGCGCATCGACCACATCATCGGGTTGTTCCGACTGTGGTGGATTCCCNAGGGCGAAGCGCCCACGCAGGGCACATACGTGCGCTACGACCACGAGGCGATGATCGGCATCGTCGCGCTGGAGGCGTACCGCGCCGCGGCGCTGGTCGTGGGCGAGGATCTCGGCACTGTCGAACCATGGGTCCGTGACTACCTGCGCGACCGCGGTGTGCTGGGCACGTCGATCCTGTGGTTCGAGCTCGACCGCGACGGCCCCAGTCCCGGCGGAGCCCCGCTGCCGGCCGAGCGCTGGCGAGAGTACTGTCTGTCGTCGGTGACCACCCACGACCTGCCACCGACCGCCGGTTACTTGGCCGGCGAGCATGTGTACCTGCGGGATTCGCTGGGCCTGTTGACGCGACCCGTCGACGAGGAGCTTGCCGCCGCGAAAACCGAACGGGCGGCCTGGATCGCCGAGCTGCGCCGCGTCGGCCTGCTGGCCAAGCACGCCGACGTCGAGCACACCATTCTGGCCCTGTACCAGTACCTGGGCCGAACGCCGTCGCGGCTGCTGGGCGTCTCATTGACCGACGCGGTCGGAGATCGGCGGACTCAGAACCAGCCGGGCACGACCGACGAGTATCCCAACTGGCGGGTGCCGCTGAGCGGCCCCGATGGTCGGCCGGTGATGCTCGAGGACGTGTTCAGTGATCCCCGGGCGATCGCCCTGGCCGAAGCAATGCGCGCCGAGACGGCCGTCACCCGCACCGAGACCAGCTGCTAGTTTCTTCTCTGCCATGAAGGTCTTGAAGTTCGGCGTGGTCGCCCCGGTCGCCGCCGGGGTCACCGCAGACCCGCGTTGGATGGCGGCCTTCGCGCGCCATCTCGAAGCCTGCGGCTTCGAGTCGATCGTCGCCGTCGAGCACACCGTGTTGGCCACCCGCTACGACAGCGTCTACCCCTACGACCGCTCGGGGCGCGTCGAATTGGCGGCCGACTGCCCGGTCCCTGACCCGCTCGACCTGCTGTCATTCTTGGCCGGTCATACCGATCGACTCGGGTTGGCCACTGGAGTCCTGGTGCTGCCCAACCATCATCCGGTGGTGCTGGCCAAACGAGCGGCGACCGTTGATGCGCTGTCGGGCGGGAGGCTTCGACTGTGTGTCGGTGTCGGCTGGCTGCGCGAAGAAATCGAGGCATGCGGCACCGAATTTCAAAGTCGGGGGCGGCGCGCCGACGAACAGCTGGCGGTGCTGCGGGCGCTCTGGCATGACGGGCCGCAGGGCGTCACCCATTATGGTGAGTTCTTTCAGTTCGAAAACGTGGTATGCAGCCCGAAACCCATTGCTGGAAAGCATCTTCCGGTACACGTCGGCGGCCATAGCAAAGCGGCCGCTCGACGGGCCGGACGCTTCGGTGACGGCTTCCAGCCGTTGGGGGTAGCCGGTGCGCAGTTGGACGGCCTGCTGGCGCTGATGCGTGACGAGGCTGCGGCGGCCGGACGCGATGCGGCCGATATCGAAGTGTCGCTGGGGCATTCGGTCACCAAGGTCGATGCCGAACGCGCCGAACGGCTCGCAGCTCAGGGCGCCGACCGTCTGGTGCTGGCGATGCCACCGATCACCGATCTGGACCAGGCCAAGGACGAGTTGTCGGCCTGCGCGCAACGTCTTTCGCTACCGACGTGATGCTCGGCGCAACGGAGCGGGCTGCTCTCAGCGACTTGGTACACCGGTACGCCGCAGGTGTCGATGACCGGCAATTCGATGCTGTCACAGAACTTTTCACCGAAGCCGCGGAGTTGACGCTGCCGGAACCGCCGGCCGTGCTGGGCCCTGTCCACCGGCACTGCGGTCATGCTGCGATCCGCACGGCGATCGCCGCCGTCGCCGCCACCATCCGCACCGAACACGCGATCGTCGGCGAAGTCTTCGACGCCGGACCGCAACCCGATGATGCCCGCGGGCGCATCGCGTGCGTGGCGCATCACTGGAGCCGACACGGGGATGAGCTGACCGACGTGGCCTGGCATCTGCGTTACGACGACGAGTATCGGCTGACCGAGGCCGGATGGCGGATCACCCACCGCGCGCTGACAATCAACGCTATCGAAACCCGGCCGATGCGCCGGGTGCGGTTCGATGGCCCTGCGGGCTGACCCGGAGATATCAATGAAACTATGCTTTGGCTCGCTTCTTCACCCTGTTGCGGCGACATGCAGACCGTAATCCTCTGCGGCGGAACGGGCGTCCGAGCTATGCCGTCGACCCTCGAGGTTCCCAAGCCCTTACTGCTGGTCGGAGACCGTCCGGTTCTGGCTCACGTGATGGAGATCTATGCCGACCAGGGCTTCACCGACTTCGTGCTCGCCGCCGGTTACAAGGCCGAGCTGGTATGGAAATTCGCGCAGTCCCTGCCTAGCAGCTGGCACGTCGAGGTTGTCGATACGGGCGAGAACACCAACACGGGTGGTCGAGTCATGAAGGTGCGCGAACGTCTGGGCGACGAATTCTTTCTCACGTACTCCGACGGCCTGGCGGATATCGACCTCCACCACCTCTTGGACTTCCACCGCGCCCACGGGGGGGCAGCGACAGTAACCACGGTTTCCCTTCCTTCTCCCTACGGAACCTTCGATGTCGATGGAAAGGGAAGGGTGAGCGGATTCCGCGAGAAGCCGAAGCTGCATGACCATCTGATCAACGCCGGGTTCTTCGTTATGGACAGCCGAGTCTTCGATCGCTGGGGCGGGGAGGATCTCGAACGCGAGGTTCTTCCTTCCTTGGCTGACGCCGGCGACTTGTTCGCCTATCGTCACGAAGGGTTCTGGAAATCCATGGACACCCAAAAGGATGCCCAGGAGCTGACCGCGCTCTGTGAGCGAGGACGCGGGCCCTGGGTGCGATTGACCGGCACCTGAACCCATCCGGACCAATAGGAAGACACCCGATGACGACCGGAATGAATATCCGACCGTTCGAACCGAACCGGGACTTCTGGGACGGCCGTCGGGTAGCGGTGACAGGAGCAACCGGATTCGTCGGTACTCACCTGACCTCTGCCCTCGCGGCACTCGGGGCGCGCGTGGTCGTGCTCGTTCGCGACACCGTTCCGTCCTCGGCCATCCGGGACGGGTGGTGGCCGAAGGTGTCGATAGTCACGGGGGCGGTCGAGGATCAGTCCCTCATGGAGCGGATGTTCGGAGAGTACGACGTGGTGACCGTCTTCCACCTGGCTGCTCAGACCCAGGTGGGAGTGGCCAATCGCAATCCGGTGCCCACCTTCGAGGCCAATGTGCGGGGAACCTGGGCGGTCCTGGAAGCGGCGCGCCGCAGCAGTACGGTTCGCCAGATCGTCACGGCGAGTAGCGACAAGGCGTACGGAGAGCAAACCGTTCTCCCCTATACGGAAGATATGCCACTCCTTGCTATCAATCCTTACGATGTCTCCAAGGCCTGCTCGGACCTCATCGCCCAGAGCTTCGCTCGGGTCCACGACGTCCCCGTTGTTGTAACGCGGTGCGGAAATTTCTTCGGTCCCGGAGATACGAACTGGGAGCGGCTCGTCCCGGGCACAATACGTCTGCTGCTCCAGGGCCGACGGCCAGTGATCCGCTCGGACGGGACGATGACCCGGGACTATCTCTATGTGGTCGACGGTGTGCTCGCCTACCTGCAGCTTGCCGAGGCGATCTCCGGGGATCCAACACTGGGCGGCGAGGCCTTCAACTTCTCGACCGAAAGTCCGCTTTCGGTGCTGCAATTGGTCGAGATGCTCCAAGCTGCGGCTGGGACTGAGTTGGAACCGGATATCCGGGCCACCGCCCGTCACGAGATACCTCACCAGTATCTATCGGCTGCGAGGGCCCGCAAGGTGCTGGGTTGGGAACCGCGTCACACCATGGCGGAGGCGATCGCCGAGACCGTTGACTGGTACCGGGGCGTTCTGTCTTTCGGGGACGCAGCAACACCGTGAGATCAGCCTTCGCGAGCCTGACGTGTGGCGTCTTCTAGGAGATCGGCGGTGCGAGCGAGTGCCTTCCAACAACTTACGCCGTCCTCTGCGATGCGAGTTCCTGCGCAGTGCCGGGACTTATTGCAGCTAGCTGGTAACCCCGCTAACTGCCGTTAGCCGGCATGCTGAATAGGCGTTAGCGGCGACGACTTTTCGTGCTTGCGGCGCGAAGCCGAGAGCTATGAAGAGCTACCCGTGCGAAACACCTTCGCGGCAGCCGCCATTTAGCTGTCAACCTGAAGACTTCTACGGCGGGCAGCTGTTTTGGCACGTTATTGCCATTGTCCTGTTGGCGGCCATCACCGCGCTTGCCGGGCTGTCCCTTATCGGGTCGGCGCCAGGGGCTAACGAGCAGACTGCCGCGGGCGCTGAGCGATCAAAGCAGTCAATCTCAGTCACAACATTGGCAAAACACGAAATATGATGGGAGGCAGGAGAAATGGATATCGACCGCATAACTCACAGATAGGCCGGCAGGCCCAGTTCAATCCCAGTACCGCGCACCAGCATTTACGTAGGTGAAAGGCTGTTGTTGGGGGCGACGGTTCAGGGCTTGCACCATATACGCACCACATAGCTGAGTCAGTGCTAACTGTTGTCAGCGCTAAGTGCTCCAACCAGCTTTCTTAAGTTTCTTCCCAGCTTTCGCTATTGTTCATATTTGTGCCCCGTTGGACCCGCATACTTCGCATCCTCAACACCACGAAGAAGGAAGCGCAAAATGACCTCACCTCGCTGGCTGGCCAGACTGGCCGTCCCCATGATGCTTGGCGCTGCCCTGATTAGTGGCGCTGCGAGTGCTGGTGCCAGTCCCACTGATGACGCGTACCTCGCTCAACTGCGCGGCTTCGGCTTCACTTGGCCGGAGGGCCACGAGCAGGCCCTCATCGGGATGGCATACCTCATCTGCGACGATCTCGGGTGGGGTTGGACGCCAGACCATATTGCCCAGCACGTACACGCCAACTTGGACCCGGACAGCGTTGCGATCGGACAAGTCGGATCCATGGTGAACCTCGCACACTCGACCTATTGCCCCAACCAGCGGTGCTGGGCCCCTCACTGCTGAGCGGTCCAGGGTGTGCGCTGGTCCATCCGCGCACAGGTGTGGCCGGCGCCGATCAGCCTTCGCGAGCCTGACGCGCGGCGTCTTCTAGGAGATCGGCGGTGCGAGCGAGGCTTTCGGCGGGTTTGGTCATCTGGGTGGCGACCTCATGGGCTCGATTGGCATATTGCGGAGTGAGGATTAAGCGCAGGTCAGCGACCAGCGATTCCGCGGTCGACTCTGAAAAGCGCCGCGCAAGACCGACTTTCAGCTGTTCGATACCGGCCGCCCAGAGCGGCTGATCGAGCCCGTTCCAGAGGATCAAGGTCGGGATTCCAGCGCGCAGGCCGGCGGCCGTGGTGCCGGCGCCCCCATGATGGACGACCGCGCGGCACAGCGGAAAGATGGCCGCTTGGCCTACCTCATCCACAACCTTGACGTGCTCGGCATGCGGGATATGGGTGAAGTCATTCGGCCCAGACCAGATCAACGCCCGCTCGCCCAACTGCGCGCAGGCCGCGCTGATCGCGGCGACCGTGTCAGCGGGGTATGCGATCGGCGTGCTACCAAAGCCGAAGTAGATCGGCGGCGGTCCCGCGGCAATCCACGCCAAGAGCTCGTCGTCGGCGGCCGTCGGCAGCTCCAGCGTCAGCGCCCCGACGAAGGGCCGTCGGCCATCTGATTCCACCCATTCAGCTGCCGGGCCGGGCAAGCAGAACTCGTCGTAAGCCTGGATCTCCAGCGATTCGTGTTCCAGCATCGGTCGCGTCGAGGGCCCAGTTGCCTCCGGTAAGCCGAGTGCCCGGCGTTGGGCATGTTCAGCCTGCTTCGCAACGCTCCCATGCGGCGACCCGAGCTCTAAAATCTGCGACGGGAAGGAGTGCAGTGCAGCCAGCGGAATGCCGTAATACTCCGCGACATTGGCGGCCAGCCCCTGCTCGTTTATGCCCGCCAATAGCAGGTCGGCCCCATTTGTCAACGACATCAACGTCGCGGTCTTCTCCGCCGCGACCTGGGCAACATATTCGATAGCTTCGTGGATCGCGCTGANCGGATTCTGGATCATGCGGACGAAATTCTCGTCGCGCAGCTGCGCCTGCCAGTCCNGGCCGTAGGGAACCGCAGTAAGCCCCGCCGACTCGATGACCGCAAGCAGGTCAGGCGGCACAGTAACGGCCAGGCGCACGTCGTGACCTCGGCGCAGCAGCTCCCGACCGACGGCGATGCAGGGCTCCACATCGCCGCGACTTCCATAGCCCGCCACCACAAATTTCATCGGCGGAACCGGTCTATACGCCCGCGCCGGGCGGTGTCTTCTAGGAGATTGCCTGCCCTGGCCAGACTTTCGGCGGTTTTGGTCATCTGGGTGGCGACCGCACGGGCTTGAGCGACGTATCGCGGGGCGAGGACGGAGCGCAGGTCGGCGACCAGTGTGTCCACGGTGGTTTCTGAAAAGCGCCGTGCAACACCGACTTTCAGCTGTTCGATACCTGCCGCCCAGAGCGGCTGATCGTGCCAGCCTGCGACGAGGATCAACGTGGGGATTCCGGCGCGCAGGGCTGCGGCCGTGGTGCCCGCGCCCCCATGGTGGACCACCGCGCGGCACGCGGGAAAGACGGCCGCGTGATTCACCGCGCGCACAACCTTGACATGGTCGGGATGCTGGTTGCCGGTGACATCATTGGGCCCAGAGCAGATCAACACCCGCTCGCCTAACTGCGCGCAGGCCGCGCTGATCATGGCGACGGTGTCACCGGGAGATGCGATCGGCGTACTGCCAAAGCCGAAGTAGATCGGCGGCGTTCCCGCGGCAATCCACGACAAGACCTCCTCATCGGTATCCGTCGGCAACTCCAGCGTCAGCGCCCCGACGAAGGGCCGTCGCCCATCTGATTCCACCCATTCAGGTGCCGGGCCGGGCAAGCAGAACTCGTCGTAAGCCTGGATCTCCAGCGATAGCGGCGACGGCCCGGTTCCCTCCGGCAACCCCAGTTCCCGGCGTTGAGCGCCTTCCGAGACCTTCGTAATGAGCGAAAACAGCCACCCCGATGACCAAATCCGCTCCGGGAAAAGGTGCAGCGCAACCACGGGAATGCCGTAATACTCCGCGACATTGGCTGCCAGCCCCTGCTCGTTGAAGCCCGCCACTAGCAGGTCGGCCCCATTTGTCAACGACGTCAACGTCGCGCTCTTCTCCGCCAAGACCTGGGCAACATATTCGATAGGTTCGTGGATCGCGCTGAGCGGATTCTGGGTCATGCGGACGAAATCCTCGTCGCGCAGGTGCGCCTGCCACTCCCGGCCGTAGGGAACCGCAGTAAGTCCCGCCGACTCGATGAAGCGAAGCATGTGCGGTGGCACCGCCATGCGCACGTCGTGGCCTCGGCGCAGCAACTCCAGAGCGGCGGCGGCGCAGGGCTCGACATCGCCGCGACTTCCATAGCCCGCCACCACAA
>JGI12627J18819_10000293_pt1 | contig 16284 bp, 22 predicted proteins | sample TexAe_OM1H0_M2_FD_18819 | JGI IMG/M metagenome (IMG submission 18819)
GCCCAACACGTTCACGCGCCCGGAAAAATCGGCACCGTGATCGTGAAAACCTAGTGACAGTTCAGAACAGCGAGGAACGAGGAGAATCCGGTGGCTGACCAATGGACGCTTCACGGTGTGGAGTTCGAGAATTGCCCCTGCGCCTGGGGCTGCCCGTGCCAGTTCGGTGCGCAACCAACTTACGGGCGCTGCGAGGCGTTGATGGGCGGCCACATCGAGGAGGGCAACTTCAACGACACGAATCTCGACGGCCTGGACTGGGCGATGCTCCTCTCCTGGCCGGGTCCGGTCCCCGAGGGCAACGGCACGCAGCAGGCCATCATCGACGAACGCGCGGATCCGACTCAGCGAGAAGCACTGCGCAAGATCCTTCACGGCGAGTCGACCACCCCCGGAGCGACAGTTTTCTTCGTGTACAACAGCACGATGTCGACCGTGCTCGAGCCGCTGTACGCACCCATCGAACTGTCGATCGATGTCGATCAGCGAACGGCCAGCATGACGATTGAAGGGCTAGTCGAGTCACGCGGGGAGCCGCTCGCCCATCCGGCGAACCCGGGATTGCCGGCCAGGATCCAGCTCAGTACGCCGGAGGGGCCGCGCTATCTCTATGCCGAGATGGGCAACGGCAACACCACAGCGCGGGCGGGAATCGAGCTTGACTTCAAGGACAGCTACTGCCAGTTCAACGTTATGCACCTGAACCAGGACGGACTCATCCGCTGACCACATCTTGGGTCTCGCGCCACCGAGACCGTCTGGCCGTACTGGTCGGGCTGGGCGGCATCACCGTCGCGGCCTGGGTTTACGTCGTGCTCACAGCGCGCCGAATGGCGACCCCGTCAACGGGCACGGGTGGTCAGTCGATGCCGCCGATGACGGATGCCATGACCGGTGTACAGCCATGGACGGCAACCGAATTCGGTCTGAGACTGGCGATGTGGGCCGTGATGATGGTCGCGATGATGGTTCCCACTGCGGCACCGATGACCATGATGTACGCCGCAGTAGCCCGCAAGGCCACCGCCCAGCACAATCCGCTGGCCCCGACGTTCGTCTTCGTCACCGGCTACATCACCATGTGGACGATCTTCAGTCTCGTGGCCACGATCGCTCAGCATGCCCTTGATCAGGCCGCGCTGCTCTCCCCGATGATGGTGTCCACCAGCACCCGCTTCGGGGCCGCGCTGCTGATCGCGGCCGGCATCTACCAGTTCACGCCGCTCAAGAACACCTGCTTGAAAAACTGCCGGGCCCCAGCGCATTTCATATCGCGCTACTGGTGCACAGGCAACCTGGGCGCCTTCCGCTTGGGACTGAGGTTCGGCGCCTACTGCGTGGGCTGCTGCTGGATCCTGATGGCATTGCTGTTCGTCGGCGGGGTAATGAACCTCCTGTGGATCGCGGCGATCGCTATTTTTGTCCTGCTGGAGAAGACGATTCCCTTCGGTGACGTGAGTGGAAGGGTCGCGGGCGCCGCGATGATCCTGGTCGGGGCGCTGAGCCTGGCCTTGTGAGACGCGCTTAGTGCGCGCCGTGGATCGCAGCGACGACGAAGTCGGCGGCTTGGTCGGTCATGCCGTTTGACTTGTAGGCGCTGTGGGCGGCCCGGCTGAATCCCTGGCCGGATGAGCAGACCGGGTCTTGGGGTGTGCAGAGATCGATCGTCTTGTTGGCGTAGAGGGGCCCGATGCTGATTGGTGGGGCGTCATGATCGACAACGTTGAGGAATCCGTTGGAGGGTTTGCCGAAGAGGGTGACCGCGGCAATGTGCGGGGCGACGCTGGGTGGCAACGGCCCGCTGATGCCTTCGGGGAGTGTGTAGCCGGGTGGGATGCTGTCGGCGGTGATGTAGGCCGCGATCGCCGCGCCTTGGGAATAGCCTCCGAGAACGATTTTGGTGGCAGGGCAGGTGTCGACGGTGTTGATGACCTTGTTGGCGGCGTCGGCGACGCCGTCGGCGGCTTGCGAGAAGTTCAGCGATGCAGGGTAATTGACCGGATAAACGTCCACTGCGGTGCGAGCCAGGCGGGACGTGAGGGCGTCGGTGAACGCTTGCCCGGTCGCACCGGGACCGGGTGGTTCATTGGTGCCGCGGGCGAAAATCACCTCGACGTCTGCGCATGGTCCACCGTCGGCGGCCTTGCTGATCGCCGGGGTAGCGGTCGCCGCGGCAAACAGCATCGTCATCGTGGTCGCCCACCGCGGGATCGTTCTCATCGGCTGCATGCACCGCAATAGCGGTGCGATGCCATAGGTGGTTGTCTGATGCACGCGGTTGCCTTTCGTTGGGCGTGGATACTTGTGGAGCGTAGGCGGTGCAGCAGTCTCCCGCAGCGCGAAGGTTGGCGCCCTTATTCGCGCGACTTGGCCACACCGGTGGGCGTGAGGGCGACAACTGGGATGGTCCGCGACGTCTGGCGTTCGTACTCCGCGAATCCCGGATACCGCTCGGCCTGTACTGCGTACTTGTCGTCCCGCTCGGCGCCCTGCAGCACGGTGGCATGCACGTCGACGATGTCGTCGCCAACCTCGATGCGGGTGTCGGGGTTGGCCTTCAGGTTCCAGTACCAGGCAGGGTTATCGTCGCGACCATTGTTCGAGGCGAACACAAGATACCGTTCACCGTCGGCCAGATACATCATGATGTTGGTCCTCGGCTGACCGCTCTTTGCCCCCACGGTGTGCAGGATCACGAGAGGCGCACCCTCGAACGGGCCGCCGACTCGACCGTGATTGGCCCGGAACTCGGCGATGTTGCGCGCGTTGAAGTCATTGCCGTCGCTCATTTTGCTTCTCCTCACATCGACCAACGTCTCGTAATCGGTCCTACTCATCGGTACCCAATCTCAGCACCACCTTGCCGCGGGTGTGCCGCAGTTCGACCTGCCGGAACGCGTCGCGCACATCTTCGAGGGCGAAGACTCCGGCGATCGGCACTTCCAGCTCACCGCGTGCGACGAGGTCGGCCAACTCGGCGAGCACCGGCGCCGTCGCGGCATCTGCACCGCCCGCCGACATGACCCCGAACCGCTCCACGGCAGCGAAATCGGCTATCGTGTCGACCCTGTCGCGCGGCACCTTGAGGTCCTCGATCGCCATGGCGACATATCCACCACCGAAGAAATCCAGCAGGGCGTCGATGTGTCCGGATGGCGCCGCCGCGCGCAGCCGGGCCGGGAGGTCGTCACCGTAGTTGATCGGGACCACGCCATGGTCGGCGAGCCAGCCGTCGTTGGCCGGTCCGGCGATGCCGAGGACGGTGGCCCCGGCGTGCCGGGCGAGTTGAACCGCGATCGAACCGACACCGCCCGCCGCACCTGCGACCGCTACCGTCTCACCCGGCACGAGGCGGACCGCCCGCACAGCGGCATAGGCGGTAGCGCCCGCGACAAACAGCGAGCCGGCCACCTCCCAGGAAACCTCCGACGGCTTGGCGGTCAATTGGTTTGCCGGCACTGTGACGTACTCGGCGTGGCTGGATCGGCGCATCGAAAATCCGATCACCTCATCGCCCACCGCGAAATCGANGACGCCGGAGCCGAGTTCGGCCACCACGCCCGCCAGGTCGCTGCCTTGACCAGAGGGAAACGTGGCCGGGAACTGGTCGGCCAAGGCGCCATTCCGAATCACCGCCTCACTCGGATTAATGCCGGCTGCCCGGACCTCGACCAGGACCTCACCGGCTTCGGGAACAGGGCGGGGTACGTCGCGCACCTCGAGGACGTCGACGCCGCCGTACGAATCGAACTGCACTGCTTTAGGCATGACCGACACTGTAGCCACAGTACATGACATATCAATCAGATTTCGCTGACAGCGATCAGCCGCGCCAGTGGGAAGCCAATCGTGGCGCGGCACCGTCAAAGCCGGTTATCGACCGAAGAACCTGCTAATTGCTGTGCGGCGGTCGAGGCGGCCGCTCGGCCTTATTCCCGATACGTCGATTTGTTCCATATCCCACATTGCTTGATATATCATGTAAAGCTACTACTGTGGCTCTTATGAGTAAGACAGGCTCACGTTCCGTCCAAGGATCCTCCGGATCGCAACGTTTTGATTTCGATGCGCTTTATCGTGGCGAGAGCCCGGGCGAAGGCATGGCGCCGGTGACCACACCACCCTGGGACAACAAGGCGCCCAGCGAGAGTGTCATCGGCTGGCAGACCGGTGGCTGGGTCCACGGCGACGTCCTCGACATCGGCTGCGGGCTCGGCGACAACGCCATCTACCTAGCCAAGAACGGTTACACAGTGACCGGGCTGGACATCTCACCCACCGCCCTGATCACTGCCGAACAGCGGGCCAGGGACGCGGGCGTCGAGGTGAAGTTCGCGGTGGCCGACTCCACGAAGCTCGACGGCTACACCGACGCGTTCGACACCGTGATCGACAGCGGCCTGTTCCACAGCCTCGACGACGACGGCCGACGTAGTTACGTTGCGGCGGTGCACCGGGCCACCCGGCCAGGCGCCACCCTGCTGCTCAGCTGCTTCTCCGACGTCAACCCGGTAGGTGAAGAGTGGCGACCGGCGGTGTCCGAAGAGGCGCTGCGCGACGTCCTCGGCGGCGCCGGCTGGGACATCACGTCATTGGAACCTGTCACGCTGCCCGGCGAATTGGACGGCGCGCAGGTCGAAATGGCGTTCTGGTATCTCCGCGCGCAACGGCGCCACGCGACCTGAATCTCAGTTATCGGGTTCGGCGAGACTGGATCGCGGATAATAAGCGTGAACAGTCCAGCAGAAAGATGTGAAATGCCACGTCCTCGCCGCTCACCCGCCAGTGACAGTCCGTGGCTGTCGCCGGCACAGCTNCGCGCCTGGGTTGCCTTCATGCGGGTCCAGTTGCGGATGAACTACGANATCAACCGCCAGCTGCAGCGTGATAGCGATCTTTCGTTGTCGGACTATCACGTCCTCAACGCGTTGAGTAATGCGCCTGGACACAGGATGCAAGTCACCGATCTTGCTGCCTTGATCGGCTGGGAACGCAGCCGGCTCTCCCACCACCTGCGGCGGTTGAGCGAGCGTGGCCTCACCAATCGTGTGCAGTCCACCGAAGACGGGCGGGCGACCGACGCGGTCTTGACCAAGAAAGGCATGAATGCCATGGTCGACGCGGCACCCGGTCACGCGATGCTGGTCAAGAAATTGTTCTTCGAGCCGTTGCCCGACGAACTTGTCGCTCCTTTTACCGCGGCGCTGGAACACATTCAGGCGAGCCTGAATCTCAATGCTTCGCTACCGCCGGTACCGCTGTAGGCGAAAGCTTCGGCGGGCTGTTAGGGAGCGAGTACGGGGTTGACGTCCATATAGATTCGGTAATCGTCGACGAGTCCGTTGTGAACGCGAAAGATGTTGCAGCAAGGCAGGGTTAATTCGCGGCCGTCAAGGCGCCGGTAGTAGACATCCATAAGGGCGACGACCATACCGTCACCGACCTCCCAGAGGTCGAGGATGGTGTGGCGCAGGTCGGCGATCGCATCGCGAAAAGACTGGGCTGCCGCGAGCAGCTCTGATTGGGTGTCTGTCGGGGCGGCGTTGCCGAAACGAAAGTTCACGTCGTTTGCCGTGAGTGCGGCGATGGCGTTGCGGTCTGCGTCGTCGACAGCGCGGATCAACGTCCGAACGACGTCGCGGGGTGTATGTGGCGTGTCAGGCATATCCTCTTCTTTCATCTCCGAATTCGGTTGTACGGCTTACCAGTTCGGTGCGATCAGTGCCTTCATGATTCGGCCCGCCCGCAAATCGTCCAAGGCGGCCAGCGAGTCGGGCAGTGGTGTGACAACGCTGGTGAGATCGTCGACTGCGAGAAGGCCGGTCGCGAGCAGGTCGATGGCCCTGTCGAATTCGTCGGTATAGGTGTAGGACCCGCGCACCACAACCTCTTTGAGCAGGATGGTCGCCGCATCCAATCCGGTTCCTGAACCCGAGCCGACCACGACGAGGGTACCGCCCGGCGCGAGTAGATTCATCGCGGACGCCGTAGCCGACTGATTGCCCGAGCATTCGATCGCCACATCGACGGACATGTCGGCGTCGGCAGCCTCGTCGGGTGTGATGACGGTGGCGTGCGAACTGCCGCGAACGACACTCGGTCGGCCGCGGGCTCCATGAGCAGAACACGCTCCGGGCCTTTGAGATACGCCAGTCGGCACGCGAGCTGGCCGATAGGGCCGCCGCCGGTTACCAGCACCGTCAGCCCGCGAAGATCACCGGCAAGCTCCACTCCGCGCAAGGCGGTCGCGGCGGGTTCTACCCACGCGGCTTGCCGAGCGGACAGTTCAGGTGGGATTGCCCGCAGGTGAGAAGGGAATGCTGCCATCAACGGCGCGAGGGCGCCGTTGGCTTGCAACCCCAATGCTGTTTCGAGTGTGGCCTGACGACAGAAGTTGGGCCGGCCCGATCTGCAGAATTCACAGACCCCGCAGACGTTTCCGTTGGGGTTGACTGCGACTCGTTGACCGACGCTCCAGTTCGCCACGTCGGTGCCGACGGCGACAATCCGCCCCGTCGATTCGTGGCCGAGTATGCAGTCGCTGTGGTAGACCTGCGGCAGTTGTGCTGCGTGAAGATCACTTCCGCAGATGCCGCAGAGCTCCACTTCGACGATGACCTGGTCGGGTCGCAGTGTCGGCCGCGGGCGTTCTTGGAGGGCGATCGTTCGTTCATTGGTGAGTACCACTGCCGGCATCGTCATGGCTACAACTTCCTCGACTTGCGCAGCAATGTCACGCAAACGGGTACGGCCCGAACCTGCCCCATGCGACAAAAACGGCCAGCGCCAGAAGCACGGCGTTGACCCCGATATTCATGGCTTCCTTGCGACGAGCGTGAACCATCGCCGCGCCGACCATCACCAGGACCAAGCCGATCGCTGCCAACGGGACGAGGATTGGGACTATGTGAGTGACCGCAGGCAAGATCAGCCCCGCCGCGCCAAGAAGCTCAACGAATCCGATCAATCGAATGTTGGTCGGCGTGTAATCCTGCGCCCAACCTTGACCGGAGCTGACGAGCTTGTCCTTGGGAACAAGCAGCTTCATCAGCCCGCTTCCGGCGAAGGTTGCCGCTAAGACGATCGCGACTATCCACAACGCTAGATTCATGGTGTCCTCCTAGGGGATGGTGATACTTGCTTCATCGAGGCTGGCGATGTCGTCGTCGTGCAACGACAACGAACCAGCGGCAAGGTTTTCGGTGAGGTGGTCGCGACTGCGCGTCCCGGGAATCAGCAGCATGTTGTCAGCGATCGCCAGCAGCCAGGCCAGAGCGACCTGAGCCGAGGTCGCGCCGTGGCTGGCAGCAATGCGGTTGACGACTGGATCGGTCCGAATGGCGTCATGTTGTGCCTTCGGCCAACCCAGCGGACAGAACGGAACGAAAGGGATGCCCCGGGCGGTGCACTCCTCGAGCACCGGCGCCGAAGACCGATTCGCAAGGTTGTAGACGTTCTGTACGCAGACGATGTCGGTGACCTCGAGCGCCATCAGCAAGTGCCGGTGAGTGACATTGCTGACCCCGACGCCCGCGATCAGACCTTCATCCCGGGCCGCTACCAAGGCGCCCAGCTGATCGACGAACCGTTGATCGGGCACCGCGCCGTCCAACACACGTAGGTTTACCGCGGTGAGTTGCTCGACACCGAGCGTTGCAAGGTTTTCCTCGATGCCGGCGCGGAGCTGATCGGGATCGTCGTACGGCAACACCCTGCCGGAATCATCCCGTCGCGCAGCAACTTTGCTCACCAGGGCCAACCCGTCGGGGTAGGGGAAGAGCGCTTCACGGATCAACGAGTTGACCACGCCGGGCCCGTAATACTGGGCGGTGTCGATGTGATCGACACCGGCATCGACGGCGGCACGCAATACCGCGAGCGCTTCGTCGCGATCCCGTGGCGGACCGTAGACGCCGTCGCCGGCCAATTGCATCGCCCCGTACCCGACGCGCCATACCGTTTTGTCGGCCAGGCGATAGCGATCGCTCGTGGTCGTTTTCATCCTCGGCGCCTTCCGCAGCGATTGCCGGCGTCGACGCCGCATACCGCGCGCCGACGGGATCCGCAAGCCGTGCGGACCGACGGTACATTCAACTACGTGACATATCAAGTTGTTCCCGAGGCCCGCGGATTGTGTGGGCCCGGTTGTCAGGGCCTAGAGGAGTTTCAGTCGGCGTAGGCGAGTTGCGATGGTGCGTTGTGTCGCTGCCGCATCCGGGGCGGCCATTTCGAAGCCATGCGGGAGGCCGGGAACAACATGCAGTTCGGTGGGAATCCCGGCAGCCATCAGCCGGCGTGCATACTCGATGTTCTCGTCCCGCAAGATGTCGAGATCGCCGACATCGACGTAGGTCTCGGGGAGGCCGGAAAGATCCGTCGCGCGCGCAGGCGCGGCATACGGTGAAACATCGCCGCCGCGATATGACGGACCGAGCAGCGCCCCCCACCCGGTCCGATTGTCGTCGTAGCTGAAGACGAGATATTCAGGCGGCAGCTGCTGATCGGGCCCGATGGTTCGGTCGTCGAGCATGGCATAAATCAGCAACTGCTGCGCCAAGGCAGGGCCGCCCCGGTCGCGAGCCATCAACGCAACGCCGGCCGCCAGTCCGCCGCCGGCGCTTTCTCCCATTACCGCAATGCGTTTGGGGTCTACGCCGAGTCCGCTGGCGTTGGTGGCGAGCCAGCACAGTGCGGTGTAGCAGTCTTCGACGGGGGTGGGATGGGGGTGCTCGGGCGCCACCCGGTAGTCGACCAACATCATTGGTACACCGGTGCGTTTGGTGTACTCGCGCATCACGTCGTCGTAAATAGGCAATAGCGGCACGATGAAGGCGCCGCCGTGCAAATAGAGAACCGCGCTCCCAGGCGCATCTCCCACTGCGCTCTTGTACCAAGACAGCCTCAACTCGGCGCCGTCGGCGGCCGCGATCGAGACGTCCGTGCGATCGATGCCCGGCATGGGCTGCCGCGAGGCCGCGATTGCGGCCATTCCCTCGGTGAGGTTCTTGCGGCGGCTCGCGATATCGCCGACCGGCGGCCCCGGTTGTCCAAGCGGACCCGATCGGCTCAACCTGGCGAGAAGCTCAGGATCCATCCGGAGGGCCATCGGTGCCGCCTAGCCGCGACGCTCGTTCATCGCGGTGAATCAGTCAGCACGGTGTAGAGCTCAGCGATGACGCCGTCGCGCACGATCGCGACGTCGAAACCTGAGCTGACTGGGGTATTGCCGCCGGGTTCGACCAGCTGGAAGGCGAGGTAGCCCAGCCCCAGTGTCTGGTAGGTCGGTCCCGCTGCGATGAACTGAAGATCACCGAGTCTCGCTTGGAGCTCGATGGCTTTGGCGTTCAACGCTTCATGTCCGATGGTGATGCCGTCGTCTTCGGTCCATCGGATGTCGTCGGCATAGGTGCGCGCGATCGCCGCGCGCCGGAGTTCATGATCGCGCTGGTTGAAGACCTCGAGAAGGTTGGCGTGCATCAGTTCAGCGATGGTGTCGGCGATGACGTGCCTCCTGACGAGTCTGTCGATTATCGACACAATAATTCATTTACATGACATGTCAATCAGATCGTATTCGCACACGGTCCAGAATCAGGCGGCGGCTAGTCGTGCATCGGTGATCCCGAAGGGGCCGTCTGTGTCGAACGTGGCGCGGGTGGCTGCGACGTGCTGTTCAACAGTCGTTGGTTTCGATCCGCCTATCACCTCGACGAGGTTGTTGTTTCCGGAGAAGACGCCGTCTCGGTAGTCCTGTGCCACGTTGCTGAGATGCTGGACAAAATGGGCGGACGCACCGGCGGCCGTTAGGCCGGCGGCGAATGCCGAGATCTCGATCGGCTCGTAGCGGATCGGAATACCCAGGGTGTCTTGGACTTTCGCGGCGATGGCATGCCAATCGAGCTCTTCGGCACCGAAGAGCGGATAGACCTGACGATCGTGCGGATCGGGGTTCTGCAGAATCGCCGCAATGACTTTGGCTTGATCCACGGCGGCGATGGGGGCGTGGCGGACATCGGCGAAGGGCAGCCGGAAGATGCCTTCGTTGGCGCTGGCGCGTACCCAGAACGCGTTCTGCCATTCCATGAAGAAGGTGGGTCGCAGATGTGTGGTGACAAGGGCAGTGCGATCCAGCAGCCGCTCGGCGATCCAATGTTGCCGGGCGGCATTGCTGGTGGCTTCGCGTCGCGCTGAGATTTGCGACATGTTCACGACCGCGTGCACACCGGCCTCACTCGCAGCCTGAGCGAAGTTCGCCGTCGCCTCAATCAACCCCGAGCGGATCGGGTAGACGAGGTAGGCCGCGGTCACCCCGGCGGTCGCCGCGCTCACGGATGGGAAATCCAACAGGTCGCCCTGAACGACTTCGGCGCCCTGCTCGGCTAGCCGTTCGGCGCGGTCATCCAGGGTGTGTACCAGTGCGCGGACGCTACGACCCTGTTCACGCAAAAGGCGGACGGCGTGTGCGCCGGTCTTGCCGGTAGCGCCGGTGATCAGGAATAAGTCCTTCTTGGTAGTCATGTCGCCTCTCCCGCTCGCGGATGTCCGTGCTCACCTCCTGGCCAACCCGTGGAAACCGATCGGTATTCCGAAAAAACATGCATATCCGTGATTTTAGTAAAAGAAAAACTGATCGGTATACTGAGTGCATGGACGAGAAGCGCATGGATCCGGCGTCAAGCGGCGCCAACGCGCCAGACAGGATCCTGGTCGCCGCCGGATCGCTCTTCTACCGCGAAGGCATCCACGCGACGGGGGTGGAACGCATCGCACAGGAGGCGGGTGTGTCAAAGCGCACCATGTACCAGCACTTCCCCAGCAAGACGCAGCTGGTGGAGGCGTACCTGCGCCGGATCCACGAAACCGGCGGGATGCCCAACGAGAAGGCCCTCGACACGGTCGGCGCAAGCCCGCGCAACCGACTGTTAGCGATCTTCGACAGTCCGCCCACCGACCGTTTCCGGGGCTGCCCTTTCCACAACGCGGCCGTCGAGGCGGCTGACCATATGCCCGGTGTGCACGACGTGGTTCACGAACACAAGCTGCAATTCATCGCCCGCCTGAACGAGGTTGCCGCGGAAGCCGGCGCGAAAGACCCCTACGAGTTGGGCCATCAGCTGGCTGTGCTCTTCGAGGGTGCCACCTCACTGGCCACCTCACTCAACGACACCGCCGCGCTGCTTCACGCGCGATTCGCGGCGGAAGTCCTCATCGATTCCGCCGTCAGGCCGCTCGTGCCGTCCACGTGAAGCTGTGCATGTCCGGGATTTGTGTGACCGGCGCGGCGGCGACGCTGCGACCGCTGTGATCGGCCGCTGACAGCGGGGTATCGGGGTCGAGGAAGCCTTGCCGGCGGCGAGATAACCAGGATAAGACCGCGGTTTGACCGTCTGGTCAAGCGGAAACCCCACTCGCATGCAAGAAGTTCTGGAGCGTGAAGACAAGTGGGACGTTGGCGAACAGTTCGAGCTGCCCGATCTCGGAGACATCGTCGTCGGCGGCCACGTGGATTGTGACACTGTGGACCTGACCAGCGTCTACTACGACACTCCAGAGCGAGACTTGCAAGCTCATGGCATCCTGCTGCGTCGCCGCGACGGTGACGACGATGCGGGCTGGCAGCTCAAGACACCCGCGACCGGAGGTCGAATCGAACTACGCTGGGCGCTAACGGATTCGCCGCCCGAGGCACTGACAAAGCTGCTCACCGGCGTTAGCCTGGGCAAGGACCTGACTAGAGTCGCGACCATTCACACCGTGCGCAACTGGTATCGGATCCGCGATCTCCGAGCCAAACAGCTGTGCGCCGAGGTCGCCGACGACTCCGTGCGCGCCTGGTCGGATCAGCGCTCCTTGGCCTGGCGCGAGATTGAGGTCGAGCACGGGCTTGGCGCAGATTCGTTTNTCAGGCGACTGACCGACCGCCTCAGGTCCGCCGGAGCGCGACCGTCGCGCTACGAGTCCAAGCTTGCACANGTTTTACCGCCAGCCCCGGTTGCTGAGCCGGTGTCGCCGGCGGGGCGCGCCTTGGCGAATTATCTAGGCGCGCAGATCGATGCAATCGTTGCGGGTGACCTNGGATTGCGTCGTGGGCACGACCCNATTCACGACACCCGGGTCGCGATCCGGCGCCTCAGAAGTACGTTACGGGTCTTCCGCAAGCTGCTGAACCGCTCAGTCATCGGTGATCTCGACGGGGAACTGCGCTGGTTCGCTGCCTTGCTCGGCGATGTCCGCGACTGCCAGGTGCAGCATCGCAGATTCACTGCGACGCTCGATGAGTTCCCGGAGGAACTCGTCTTGGGTCCGGTGCGGTCCCGCATCCGCAACGAATTGCAAAGCATCGAATTTCCGGCGCGGGCTCTGGTACGCGATGCCATGGACTCGCCGCGATACCTGGCCGTCATGACGGCGTTGCGTAACTGGCGCACCAACCCGCCGATAAATCCCGGGACGACGAAGGCCCAGGTGATTCGCAAGACCCAGCGGGCCGGGCGAAAAGCGGATCGGCGGCTCACGACGGCGGTGCGCGACGGCGACGACGCGATGTTGCATCGGGCACGCAAGGCAGCCAAGCGCGCTCGCTACGCAGCCGAGCTGTTGCAGCCCCTTGGTGGAACAAAGCGCACGAAACGAATAAAGAAGCATTACAAAGGCATTCAATCCGTACTCGGCGATCATCAGGACACCGTGGTGGCATCAGCCGCGTTACGGCGAATGGCTCTGTCGGCTGGGACAACGGCCGGGGAGAACGGCTTCACCTACGGGCTGCTGTTCTCACGCGAACAGCAAATCTCCGGGGAATGTCGTCGGAGGGCGCGAAATCTGTTGTAAGCGTTAAGCAGGACCGTTCAGTCGGCCAAGGCGCGTCCGACGATCAACGGATCCGGCTCGCCGACAACCTCGTGGTCCTTATCGTCGTAATCGAATTTGGCGAGCAGGTGGCGCATTGCGTTGATGCGGGCCCGTTTCTTGTCGTTGCTTTTCACCACGATCCACGGTGCGATGTCGGTGTCGGTGGCACAGAACATCTCTTCCTTCGCCTCGGTGTAGTTATCCCACCTGTTAACCGACTCCATGTCCATCGGTGAAAATTTCCACTGTCGCACCGGATCGACCAGCCGGATTGCGAACCGGGTGCGTTGCTCAGCGGGCGAAACCGAAAACCAAAACTTGGTTAGATGGATCCCGTTGTTGACCACCATCTCCTCGAACAGCGGTGCCTGCTGCAAGAATTCGGCGTGCTGCTCGGGAGTGCAGAAGCCCATCACTTTCTCGACGCCCGCTCGGTTGTACCAGGACCGGTCGAACAACACCATCTCGCCGGCGGCCGGCAGATGGGTTATGTAGCGCTGGAAATACCACTGCGTTTGTTCGCGTTCGCTCGGCTTTTCCAGTGCAACGACCCTGGCGCTGCGCGGGTTGAGGTGCTCCATGAACCGCTGAATGGTGCCGCCCTTGCCGGCGGCGTCACGACCCTCGAACACGATCACGTGTCGCGCGCCCGTGCGTCTGGCGTAATTCTGCAGCTTCAGCAGCTCGATCTGCAGCCGACGCTTCAGCCGCTCGTACTCTTCGTTCGAAATCCGGTGGTCATATGGGTATCGCTCGCGCCACGTCTCGATGTGATTGCCGTCCTCGTCGAGCAAGACCGGTTCGTCGTCATCCGTATCGTCGACGGTGTAGCCATGTTCGGGCGTCGATAGAGCGTCCAAATCTATTTCTGGCATAACTGCGCCTTGACCTGAACTATGGTTGAGGTTTTAGCGTCAACGCCATGACACAACAACCGCCCGCTGGATTCGCGACCGGTTGGCCGCAAGAACTGGCCTTGATCGGTGCGATCCGATTCGCTCGCCGCTCCGCACATTTCGAACCGACCGTCCAGTTCTACCGCGACCTAGTCGGACTGCCACTGTGTGCGACGTTCGGGGATAGCTACGGCAGCAACGGCGCGATATTCGGGCTGCCCGCATCCTCTTTGACCTTCGAGATCGTCGAGGCCATCGAACCCGTCGCGGTCGACCCCCATGAACAGCTGTGCCTGTACTTTCCCGACCCGACGGCACAACAGCAAGCGACAGCGCGGCTTTCGGCTGCGGGTGTACAACCCGTCGAGTCCCATCCGTATTGGGCGGCGACGGGATCGGTCACCTACCGCGATCCGGACGGTCGCGAAGTCGTGTTCGCGCCGTTCATCTTCGGGGTCAACGAACCCGCCGAAAGTAATGCCTCGGGCGAGCATTGGAGTGTCAGCGGGTCCTAGTGCCGCGTCGGCCGGTGATGCCCACGTAGATCGCGATGAGAATCACGGCAACGATGATCCCGACGAGGAACGCCGTGAGCTCGAATTTGCCTTGGTTGGCGGTGGATATCAGCCGGTAGGTGACCCACGATCCAGCGAACGACCCGATCGCACCGAGCAGAATCGTCATGATGACGCCGATGTTCTGTCGACCGGGCAGGATTAGCCGCGCCAGCGCACCGACAATAAGGCCGATGAAGATTGCACCGACAATTGTTCCGATCATTCGGATCGATTACCCATTGCCGGCGATTTCACGCACGGTATAGATAGCGGAAGGCCACCGGGGTCGCGTCTTCCGGTGGCCGTCCTCTGGTGCTGGCTCGTTGTAGCTTACTTCTTGAAGGCGTCCTTCACCTTCTCGCCCGCGTCCTTCAGGCTGGACTTCGCCTGGTCGATCTTGCCTTCATTTTCGGTGCTGCGGTCTCCGGTGGTCTTGCCGACGGCTTCTTTCGCCTTGCCGGCGACGTCGTCGATCTTGTTGCTCACTTTGTCGTGGGCGCCCATGCGCTTCTGCTTCCTCTTGATATGGCTAATCGTGACGTTGGTTTTCGTCAAAGGGTATTTACCCGGCCTGCAACCGCTTGAAACCAGATGTGGGACATTGGCCCAGTGCAGGTCGCGATCCTCGACGATTACCAAAATGTCGCATTGACCATGGCTGACTGGTCGGAAGTGGCGGCGCACGCCGACATCACCGTCTTCACCGATCACCTCGCCGACCAGGACGCCGTCGTCGAGCGGCTGGCACCGTTCGACGTGGTATGCGTGATGCGTGAGCGCACACCGTTGCCGCGTACCGTCATCGAGCGCCTGCCTCGGCTGAAGATGATCGCCTCCACCGGGCCGTTCAATGCGTCCATCGACGTGGCGGCCGCCAAGGAACGCGGCATCTACGTCAGCACGACCGGCGGCTACGTCGAGTCGACGGTCGAACTGACCTGGGCGCTGATCCTTGCCGCCGCTCGCCGGATCGTCGACGAAACCCTGTCGGTGCGTGGCGGCGGTTGGCAGACATCAGTCGGCTACCAACTGGGCGGGACAGTGCTGGGTGTGCTCGGACTGGGCCGGATCGGCAGCCGGGTAGCGCGGGTCGGGACCGCGTTCGGCATGGACGTCATCGCGTGGAGCACGAACTTGACCCCGGAGGCCGCCGAACAATCCGGGGCGACCTATGTGCCCAAGGACGAGTTCTTCAGTCGCGCCGACGTTCTGACCATTCATCTGGTGCTCAGCGAGCGCACCCGCGGTCTGGTCGGCGCCGCCGAATTAGGGCTGATGAAACCGACCGCCTTGCTAGTCAACACATCCCGCGGCCCGATCGTCGACGAGAGAGCTCTCGTCGACGCTTTGCGGTCTGGCCGGCTCGCCGGGGCCGGTCTCGACGTCTTCGACACCGAGCCGTTGCCGACCGGGCACCCACTGCGGTCGCTGGACACCGTGGTCGCCACCCCGCACATCGGGTACGTTGCCGAGCGCGTCTACCACACCTTTTACGGCGAGGCCGCCACCAAGATCGGCGGCTGGCTGCGCAAGGTCGGCAGCGACTGATCTCGACGCGCGACGCCGCGACCACCAAGAATCGAGAAGATCGAACGTCAACGAGATGATCGCGGCGAGCGCCCAGCCCAGCAGGATGTCGACCACGAAGTGCTCGGCCGAATACACCAGCACGAAAGCCATCGCCAACGGGTAGACCACCAGTAGCGGCCGCCACCTCGCCTTCACCCGGCGCCACAGGAATATCGAGATCATCGCGGTCACTGCGGCATGCAGCGAGGGAATCGCGGCGACCAGATTCACGCTGGCCTGTCCGGTGGTGAGCAGTGCTCCGGCCGATTGCAGATGCAGCGTTCCCCAGCCGCGGGTCGAGATCCGCTCGACGAAGAGATGGGCGCCGGGCTGGCTTCTGTGCATGGCGCCCAGCAGCCCGCCGTTCGGAACACCGGCGGGACTTCTGAACATGCAACGCGGGCTGGACG
>JGI12627J18819_10000294_pt1 | contig 16263 bp, 11 predicted proteins | sample TexAe_OM1H0_M2_FD_18819 | JGI IMG/M metagenome (IMG submission 18819)
TCTGCATACCCTCGTTGAAGGTCATCGCACTCTCCGTTGCGGTTTTCGGCGTGGCTGGTGGCCCGGCAAGATCAGCTTTGCACACTACGATTCAGGCGTGCCCGCGGTTGCCGAAGTTCCTGCGCTCGCGTGCACGTCCGTCGGCGATCTCCGGGGCACTGTCGAAGGCGGCGTAGCGGTGTGGCGTGGCGTGCCGTACGCGCAACAGCCCATCGGTGAGCGTCGATTCGCCGCACCGGTGCCGCTGCTGCCCTGGACAGGTGTGCGCGACGCCGTCGAGCACGGGCCGTTGCCGCTGCAGAGCCGCTCGATGGTCGCCGCTGACCGCAGAGACCCCAAGATTCGCGATGAAGCCTGCCTGACGGTGACGGTGTGGTCGCCGGACGTGTCCGGCGCGCTACCGGTGATGGTGTGGATCCCCGGCGGGGCGTTCCTCAACGGCGCCGGCCAACTACAGCTCTACGACGGGTCGCGGCTGGCTGCGAACGGCAACGTCGTGGTCGTCAATGTCACCTACCGGGTGGGGGTTTTCGGCGGTTTCGAGCTCGGCGCTCTCGGCGACGGCTTCGACGACAATCTGTGCCTGCGCGATCAGATCGCCGCCTTGGCCTGGGTTCGTGACAACATTGCGGCGTTTGGCGGCGACGCCAACCGGGTTACGGTGTTCGGCGAATCTGCGGGCGCCACTTCGGTATTAGCTCTGCTCGCCTGCCCGGCCGCCGAAGGTCTTTTCGCCCAGGCGATTGCGCAAAGTCCGGCGCTGCCACTGATGGCCGACCGTGAGACGCGCGCCGAGCAGGCGCAACGATTTCTCGGTCGGCTCGGGGTGACGGCGGGGGAGTTGAAAACGCTCCCGCAGCGTGACTTACGCCGTGCGGCAGGGGAATTACAACTCGCGAGTGTCGCGACGACACCGACGCTGGCGCATGGCCTGACCTACGGGGTCGAGCTGCTGCCACTGCACCCGATCGAGGCCGCGCGGACGGGTGCGACGGCCCGCGTCCCGTTGGTCGTCGGCTCCAATCGGCGCGAGGCGTCGCTGTTCGCTCGAGACAAGACGGCGATGCTCCCGACCACGCAGGCCAACGTCGATCAATATTTCGCGCGATTCGCGCCGGCGGCGAGGGCGCGGGTGCTTGCGGCTTACCCGGGCTATCCGCGCCGCCGCGCGTTGGAGAGCATCGGCGCTGACGCGATGTTCGTGGCCCCGACGTGGGCGTTCGCCGATGCCTACAGTGCTCACGCGCCCACCTATGCCTACCGCTTCGATCACGCGTCAGCGACGCTGCGGGCGACCGGCATTGGCGCCGTTCACGGCAGCGAGATCGTGCACATCTTGCACACCTATGGCTCGCACTTGGGCCGACGACTGCATCCGCTGGGGAGATGGNTGACGCCGGCCGTAGGCCGCCGGATGCAGAGGACCTGGCGGCAATTCGCCGACGCNGCCGGGTCCGGTCGCCAACTTTGGTGTCGCGACTGGCCCCGCTACGACACAACTCGACGGGCCACCCGCGTCATTCGGTCGTTCTCTGACGTCACGGTCGACGACCCTGATTCGATCCGCCGCTCGGCGTGGAACGGACTGCTAGGGTCCGATTAGTTGGACTCCGCTGGTCGGCCGACCGGGTGGGCGGTATTTTGTGAAGCTAATTGATAACGGCCGACCGGCACTGCCGAAAGGGGGCGCGTCCTGATGACCCGGGATTCCAGCGAATATCTGCCCGTTCATGTAGCTCCCGAGGCCGCCGCATGAATCTTCCGTGTATGTACTTGTCGAGGCCCGCGGTTGTTATTCCGGACGCCGCCCTCGACAACGAGATGGTGTTGGCGCGGGTAAGAGAATCCTTCCGGGGAACCGGACCTGAGTGGGATTCGATCGCGCAAGGCATTCAGTATGTTCTGGGCCGATGTAATACCCAGGTCCGCTATGTCGACCCCGACCAGACGCTTTCTCCTGGCGAGTTCGCGTCTCGCGCGGCGACGGCCTGCCTTTTTGAGAACGGCTTCGATGCGTCTGAGATCGACCTTTTGGTGTACGGCGGAATTGCCCGCGAGAACTTCGAGCCCGCGACCGCCACTGAGGTCGCCGGGCGCCTCGGTGCGAGGCCACTACACGCGTTCGACGTGACCTGTGCCTGCGCCGGGCTCGTCGAGGCGATACACGTCGTCGCCGGTTACTTCGCCCTGCATCCCGAGATCAAAACGGCGCTGGTGTGTGCGGGCGAACTTTGGCGCGATCGGGTCACCTATGACCTCCAGACGCTCGACGACGTCGCGGACCTGGCCGCCGGCCTGACACTCGGGAACGCGGCCGCGGCATTCCTGGTGACCCGCGAGTCGCTGCCGGCGGGCAGCGCTCGGCTGCTGGGCTTCCAGCACAAGACACTTGCCGAGCATTACGACCTGTGCTCGGCTCCGATCGACGGCCACTTCGTATCGCGCTCGAAAGAGCTATTCGCACTTGCGGTTCACGTGCCCGGAGAAATTCAGCGCCTCCTCACCTCNGCGGGCTGGAAGGCCGAAGACGTCGACCACTACATNTTCCACCAGCCCAGCCAGGCGATCCTCGAGCGCGTCTTCGACGCAGTCGGTGCGCGGCCCGAGGCGTGCGTGCATACGCACTCGGTATACGGGAATACCGCCAGCACCTCATGGGCGGTCGCGCTCAATCACCGTCTGAAGCACGGCGCCATCAACAATGGTGACAAGCTCGTGATCGCAAGCGCCGCATCAGGGTTCACGATCGTGTGCGCCTCCGCCGTGTGGGAGAGCTGAATGCTGCACTATCTACGTGTCTACCGGGTAATCGGCAAGACGTTCGGGGTGTGGTTTCGGCCGCTGGGCGCGTTCGGTCTTTTGCAACTGCGCCAGGCGATTTCAGCGATAACGCTCGCTCTGGACTACGTGTTCTACCCCGGTCATCGTAAGCGGCCGATCGACCGACCGATCTTCATCATCGGTAATCCGCGCAGCGGCACCACATTTCTGCACCGGCTACTGCTCGGTGCCGGTGATATGGCCGCCTTTGAACTGTGGGAGATGCTCTTTCCGGCCATCACCGCGCGCAAGTTGCTCGGCGGGATCGTGCCGCGGCTGGACAAGTTGTCGCCGGCCCGCTACCACCCCTCCGACGTGCACGACACCAGCCTGCGCGGCATCGAGACCGACGACGTGGCATGGTTTTTCCGCACCATGGATGGACCATTCGCATGGGCGTACTTCCTTGCCTGGCGCGACACTTGGGGCAGCGGACTGTCTCGCCGCGAATTTGCGATCGACGGCGTCACACCGCACGAGGAGGACCGCTTCTTCAAGTATTACGAGTCGTGCTGGCGGCGGAACCTGACGCTCAAAGGCGCCAACCGGGTGCTCGCCAAGACCAGCATGCTGACCATGCGTCTTGATGCGGTGCTGCGGCGTTACCCGGACTGCAAGCTCGTGTACGTCGTCCGCGACCCGGTCGAGGTCATTCCGTCGGGAATGTCGTTGCTGGCCAGTGTGCTTGAGAACGGCTACGACGTGTGGAATCGCACGAAGGAAGAAGACCAGCGCAGGTGGCTGGAAAATCTGTACCAGGCCTCGTGCGACATGTTGCGCTACTTCTACGAGGCGCAGTCGGCCGGCAGGATCCCCGAACGCAATCTGTGTGTGGTGCGCTACGAGGATCTGATCAACGACCTCGAGCCGACCATGGAGCGCATCCTCGAATTCACCGAAATAAAGCCCACCGAAGCCTTTGTCGAAGAAGTGCGGGAGCAGGCGGCGCGACAGCGCAGTTACACCAGTCGTCACGAGCACTCACCCCAGCAATTCGGCATTGCGCCCGAACGCATTCGACAAGACCTCGGGTTCGTCTACGAGGCGTTCGGCCTGTCAAACAACGCCGACGAACGTCCCGTCCCGCAGATTGAAAGACCTGAAACCCTCGTCTGAAGGACTGGAACAATGGGAAAACACTCGGTGGTGGTGAAGCGCGAAAAGCTCTGGTGCTCTGCGTCTTTAGACCTCCGGATCGGTCTAGCGGCAGCCCAGGCGACTTCCGCGACGACCCGACGTCGCAGTGCACGCGTCTTCGCGGCGGCCTCTGGTGCCCTGTTGGGCGTCGCGTTCATGCCGGCGGCCACGGCTTTCGCCGATGACTACACCATCGATCCCACTGGCATCGAGACGATCACCGGAATCTTCGGATACGGATTCTTCGGAGTAGACACGGCTTCTCCCGCCACTCCCGGTAGCCTTCAGGGCTACCAAGGCTTCACGTACACCGACACCTCGAGCAATGCGACAGGCACACTCAACGGCTTCGAGAGCAATGCCACGGATTCCTTCGGCGACACCAACCAGGAAGTCCTCGTCACCTCGTCAAGTGGCACCGACGCTCCGCCGGCCGGCTCGGTGCTCGACACCTACACCCTCGGCGATACCGGCTACGCGAACATTTACTCCGCCATCCCCACCGGCGGTGGGAACTACGAAATCACCGATACCGTGGTCACGCCGACGGGGAATTACGCCATTCCCACCACGTTTAACGCGGCCGAACTTACCGCCGCCGACGTGGGAGGTGTACCGATCGGGAACGGCGTCGACATCGTTCCCGTTGGCTCCCAGGTGATTGACTCGATAACCGGAATTGCCCCGCTCGCGATGGCCGATGACGGTACGCAGTTGTTCAATGTTGCGGACGCGAGTGGACATGTGATCGGCAGCTTCAACGCTTACGACACGATCACCGGGGACTTCTTCGGCAGCTATACCGAGGCCGTCCTCGTGACCAAGGACCTCGGCACGGTTGCAAACGATCCGGGCGTCGGTTCGATCTTCAACACGATGTATTACCTCGGCAGCGACAGTGTCTACTCCGACGTCACCTCACCATCTGGAAACGTGATCACTGATACGTTCGTCACCCCGTTCGGGAACTTCGAGATTCCCACTACCTTCGACGCCGTCCAGGTCGAAACCACGTCCGCTATCGACCTTCCCGGCGGCGACCACCTCGATCCCATCGGCGCTCTGGAGTTCACCGGCGTCAACGGGCTTCCGCCGGTGGACGCCGCAGTGCAGGGAACGCAGATGTTCGATTACACGAACGCCGACGGCACGACTGGCACTTTTGGTGCCCTCGTCACGAACACCTTGGACGAGTTCAACGACTCCACCGAAACAGTCTTGGTCACCTCCGGATCAGATCCGGATGCTCCAATCGGCTCGGTATTCGAGACCGTCATCTTCGGTGACACCGGAATCGAGAGCCTCTACACCGACATCCCCTCCACCACCGGCGGCGCGGCCGTGATCACGGATATCCTGCAGACCCCGCTGGGGGACTTCACCATTCCCACCTCGTTGGATGCGATCGCCGGTGCCCTCAACGATTTGCTCAGCGCCGCGTCGGGCTAGCAGGTTGGCGTCTTTTTGATATTGAGCGGTTAACCCGGTCCGTCGCTGCTTGCCGCGAGCAGGGGCACCAGCACGTCGCTGATCGGTGTCGCGATGTCGTGCGCGCGTGCCTTGCGGATGATCACGCCGTTGCGGATGTCCCATTCCTGCGGGCGGCCGGCTTCGCGGTCGGCCAGCATCGAGGTGCCCATGTCGGCGGGCGCCTGTTGGAACATCTCCACGGTGCCGTCGGCGACGTCGTCGCCCAGCTTCGCGCCCTCGGCACGGGCAACCGCCAGGCATTCCGCGGCATACCGTTGCGCCAACTCGGACAGGTCGTCGCGGCGAAACATTCCCGCCCGGCGGCCGGTCAGCACCATCAGGCCGGCGACGGCGTTGACCAGCAACTTGCGCCAGGCGGCGGTGACGAAGTCGGGATCGCAGTCGGCGGTGCCGCCGGCGGCGCGCCAGATTTCCGCGAATGTCGTCGCGGCAGACCCGGTCGGCAGTGCGAGCCGGGCCTCTCCGCGCAGTCGCACCCAACCGTCGGCCTGCGTCTCGGCTGAAAACCAGACGATGCCGGGGATGACGGTCGACGACGGGCAGAGCGGCTGTATCTGCTCGACCTGCTCCACGCCGTTCTGCAGGACCACGACGATGGTGTTCTCATCGCACAGGCGGGCCAGCCAGCGAGCCCCGTCGGCGTTCTGGGTGGCTTTGATCGCCAGTAGAACCAACCCGACCCCGCCGGTGATCTCGCCCGGATCCGTGCGGACCGGGCCCGGGACCACGATCGGATCGTGCTCATCGGGCCGCAATTCGATCTGCGACCGCGGTGTGCGTCCGCACACCAATACCTGGTGGCCGGCGGCCGACAGGTACGCGGCGACCGTCGTACCGACCGCGCCGGGACCCACAACTGCAATATCCATGACGATCCTTGGAATAAGCGCCTCTAGACTGGGCTGTCGTTCCCACCGTATGCAAGGAGTATTTGTGCTGCGCACTCACGCCGCGGGTTCGTTACGAGCCACCGATGCCGGTCAACAGGTAACCCTGGCCGGTTGGGTCGCGCGTCGGCGCGACCACGGTGGGGTGATCTTCATCGATCTGCGTGATTCCTCGGGAGTCTCGCAGGTGGTGTTTCGCGCCGACGACGTGCTGGCTCAGGCCCACCGGCTGCGCGCCGAGTTCTGTGTGGCCGTCGAGGGGGTCGTGGAGATCCGCCCAGAGGGCAACGCAAACGCGGAGATCGCCACCGGCGAGATCGAGGTCAACGCGACGTCGCTGACGGTGCTGGGGGAGTGCGCGCCGCTGCCGTTCCAGCTCGACGAGCCCGCCGGCGAGGAGGTCCGGCTGCGCTATCGCTATCTCGACCTGCGCCGCGACGGCCCTGGCAGCGCAATTCGGTTGCGCTCCAAGGTAAATGCTGCGGCGCGTGGCGTGCTGGCTGCGCACGATTTCGTCGAGATCGAGACGCCGACGATGACGCGCTCGACGCCGGAAGGCGCGCGCGACTTCCTGGTGCCGGCCCGCCTGCAACCCGGCTCCTTCTACGCGTTGCCGCAAAGCCCACAGCTGTTCAAGCAGCTGCTGATGGTGGCCGGCATGGAGCGCTACTACCAGATCGCCCGCTGCTACCGCGACGAGGATTTTCGCGCCGACCGTCAGCCGGAATTCACCCAGCTCGACATGGAGTTGAGCTTCGTCCAGGCCGACGACGTCATCGCGATTTCCGAACAGGTGCTCAAGGCGGTGTGGGCGCTGATCGGCTACGACCTTCCGCTGCCGGTGCCGCGGATCAGCTACGCCGATGCGATGCGACGGTTCGGTTCCGACCGGCCCGACCTGCGTTTCGGGCTGGAGCTGGTGGAGTGCGCAGAGTTCTTCTCCGACACCACTTTTCGGGTATTCCAGGCACCATATGTGGGTGCGGTGGTGATGTCGGGCGGCGCCTCGCAGCCGCGCCGTACGCTGGACGGCTGGCAGGAATGGGCCAAACAGCGCGGCCATAAGGGGCTGGCCTACGTGCTGGTAGGTGACGACGGCACGCTGGGCGGGCCGGTGGCCAAAAACCTGTCCGACGCCGAACGCGACGGCCTGGCGGCGCATGTTGGCGCGCAGCCCGGCGACTGCATCTTCTTCTCGGCGGGTCCGGCGAAAGCGTCGCGTGCGCTGTTGGGGGCGGCCCGCGTAGAGATCGCGCATCGGCTCAACCTGATCGACCCCGCAGCGTGGGCGTTCACCTGGGTGGTGGACTTCCCGCTGTTCGAGCCGGCCGACGAGGCGACCGCGGCCGGCGATGTGGCGCTGGGTAGCGGCGCGTGGACCGCAGTGCACCACGCGTTCACCTCGCCCAAGGCCGAGTCGGAGTCCACCTTCGACAGCGATCCGGGCAACGCGCTTGCGGACGCCTACGACATCGTCTGCAACGGCAACGAAATCGGTGGCGGCTCCATTCGTATCCACCGCCGCGACATTCAGGAGCGCGTGTTCGCGATGATGGGCATCGGCACCGCCGAAGNACAGGAGAAATTCGGATTCCTGTTGGATGCGTTCACCTTTGGNGCCCCGCCGCACGGCGGCATCGCCTTCGGCTGGGATCGGATCGTCCAACTTCTGGCCGGAGCCGATTCCATCCGTGAGGTGATCGCGTTCCCGAAGTCCGGCGGCGGCGTCGATCCACTGACCGACGCCCCGGCGCCGATCACCGCGCAACAGCGCAAGGAGTCGGGAATCGACGTCGTACCCGAGCGGACACCCAAGGTCGTCGAACCGGAATAGACACCCGCCCCGGCTAGGTTCAGGTGGCATGTCCCAAGGATTTCCTGACACTGAAACGATCAAAGCGTTCAACGAAGCCATCGCCGACGAATTCCGTGCCAACGACGGCAAGGTCGGGGGCCAGTTCGAGGGTGCGGACCTGCTGCTGCTGACCACCACCGGCGCCAAGTCCGGTCAGCCGCGGGTCTCACCGCTGGCCTATTTCCGCGTCGACGGCAAGCTGCTCATCATCGGGTCGTTCGCCGGGTCTGACGTCAACCCGGCCTGGGTGCACAATCTGCGGGCGAACCCGGCGGCGCGTATCGAGATCGGCAACGACTCCTCGGACGTCACCGCGCGGGAATTGCCCTCGGCCGAACGTGACGAGCTTTTCGGACAGATCGCCGCGGCGTCCCCGGGCTTCGCCGACTATCAAGCGAAGACATCGCGGGTGATCCCGGTCTTCGAGCTGCAGCCGGCGAGTTAGCCGAGCCGGATAGTTAGACCGTCAACCGAGCTCTCGCGGCGCCCGGTCACGGGGCAATCACGACCCCTATCACAGGGCGGTCACGCAGCCATAAATGGCTTAATGCGGGACCAGCGACAAGATCGTTTGCAGCGTGCCGCGCACCGGGTGCAAGAAGATGTTGACGATTTGGATCGGGAAGAGCTGGCCATTGCCGCCGCATTTGGGCCAGGCGCCGGGTCCCTGAGTGGCCAGCACCCGGTTCGCCACCGCGATCTGCTGCTCGCGCGAAGCCGTCGCCGGGTCGCCGATGCCGCCGTTGGCGGCCCAGGTAGACGGTTTGAACTGCAGTCCGCCATAGAACCCGTTGCCGGTGTTCGCGTGCCAGTTGCCACCTGATTCGCACTGCGCCACGGCGTCCCAGTTCATGCCGTCCGCGTAGGCCACGCCGGTGGTCGGATTGACCAGCAGCGTCATACCCAGGACGACCAACGTGGCTATCACCAGGTGCTTGCACATCGTGCTCAGTAGCCCACCTAAATGACTCATTTAACACTTCTAACAAACACGCGGGAAAAGAGTCAATGCGTGGGACATTAGCAATTCAGTGAGATAATTGTTTAAAGAGCGTTTTCTGTTGCTGGTGATAATTGGAGTTAATTAAAGTGACTATTGGTGTGTTTTATAACTAGAGTGAGATATGTGAATTGAGTTATCTAGCTGTGATGGAGTGAATTAGAGTGGCCTGTGATGCTACTGTTACTCAAGTGACTGATGATGCGACTTGGCGGCCGGCGCGATGAGTCACCTGTTCTCGTCGAGAAACTCCTGGACCAGGCGTTTTGGGGCCTGAGTCAGCCAAGCCTCGACGATCAGCTCCCGTAGCCCAGGTTCGTCGATCGCTGCGAGCTTCACCAGGACGGCCGGATAGCCGTCGAAATGCGGGGTGGTGAAGTACAGCTCCGGGTCATCGGCGATCAGCGCGAACTTGACGCCCTCGTCGGCCACCCGGACGCCGAGGATGTCGCCCTGTGGTGGTTCGACGCCGAGCGCAGCCAGCGCGTCGTAGTCAGGCTTGCGCAGCGGACGCTCCCAGGCGAGCAGCCTCTTGCCGACCCGCCATTCGTGTGGCGATCGCTCCTCGGTGAGTTGCAGCTCACCGACGACGCTGGCGACGTCGTCCCAGGTGGCCATGACTCATTGTGCTCTCATCGGGCCGGCCAAAGCGCCGGATCCAGGCCGGGGGGCTGCATGCGATGTGGAGGCTCATTAGTGTTGCAGCGTGACGTCGCCGGATCAGCACCCGCCCGGCCCGGGGGCCCGCTACCGGATCACCCATCGCACCGAATACCGCTACTCGGACGTGGTGACCAGTTCCTACGGTCGTGGTTTCCTGACCCCGCGGGATCTGTTGCGNCAGCGCTGCCTGTTCCACGAGCTGACGATCTCGCCGCCNCCCGCNGACAGCTCGACGAGCCTGGACNCCTACGGCAACGTCAGCTCGTATTTTCACGTCACCGAACCCCATCAGACGCTGACGATCACCAGCGAGTCGATCGTCGAGGTGTACCCGGCGCCGCCGGAGCGTTGGGGTGGCGGACCGGCACTGGCGCCTTGGGAACAGGCCCGCCCGGCAGGAGCGCGCGGCGCTTTGGCCACCGAGTTCGCCCTCGACTTGAATCCACCCGAGATCACCGACGAGGTTCGCGACTACGCAGCGCCGAGCTTTGTCCCGCAGCGACCACTCGGCGAGGTGCTGCGTGACCTCACCTCGCGGATCTACGACGACTTCACCTACCGCTCTGGGTCGACCACGGTGTCAACCGGAGTCAACGAGGTTCTGAGCGCCCGGGAAGGGGTATGCCAGGATTTCGCGCGGTTGGCGATCGCCTGCTTGCGTGCCAACGGTTTGGCGGCCAGCTATGTCTCCGGTTACCTGGCCACCAACCCGCCGCCCGGAAAGGACCGCATGATCGGTATCGACGCAACCCACGCCTGGGCCGCGGTCTGGACGCCACAAGCGCCGGGCCAATTCGAGTGGCTGGGACTGGATCCCACCAACAACCAGATGGTCGACGAACGATATGTGATTGTCGGCCGGGGTCGCGACTACGCCGACGTGCCGCCGCTGCGGGGCATCATCTACACCAATTCCAAGAAGAGCGTGATCGACGTGTCCGTCGACGTGGTGCCCTACGAAGGTGACGAACTGTATGCGTGATTTCCACTGCCCGAACTGCGGCCAACGCCTGACTTTTGAGAATTCGGCGTGCCTGAACTGCGGCAGCCCGCTCGGGTTTTCTCTCGACGAGATGGCCCTGCTGGTGCTCACCACCGGCGAAGACGCCGACCGTGCCGGCTTCGTCAGCGCCGCCGAATACGAGCTGTGCGCCAATCGCCATCTGGCCGAATGCAACTGGTTGGTTCCCATCAACCGCCCCACCCTGATGTGCGTGTCGTGTGCGCTGACTACCGAGCGTCCCAACGACGCCGACACCGCCGGCCTGGCGGAGTTCGCACGGGCCGAAGCGGCCAAACGCCGACTGGTGGCCGAGTTGCACGAGCTGAAGCTGCCGATCATCGGTCACGATCAGGATCCCGACTACGGTTTGGCTTTCCGGCTGTTGTCCAGTGCACACGAAACGGTGATGACCGGGCACGAAAACGGGGTCATCACAATAGATCTCGCCGAAGGCGATGACGTGCACCGTGAGCAGCTGCGGGTCGAGATGGATGAGCCGTATCGCACCCTGCTGGGACACTTCCGCCACGAGGTCGGCCATTACTACTTCTATCGGCTGATCTCCCCGTCAAGCAGCTACGACGCGCGGTTCCGCGAATTGTTCGGCGACCCTGACGCCGACTACCAGGAGGCGCTGGACCGCCATTACAGCGAGGGTGCGCCCGAGGGCTGGAAGAAGCGATTCGTCTCGTCCTATGCCACCATGCATGCCGCCGAGGATTGGGCCGAGACGTTCGCGCACTACCTGCACATCCGGGACACGCTGGACACCGCGGCCTGGTCGGGTTTCGCACCGGCGACCGCGACCTTCGATCGGCCGGTGTTGGGCCCCAGCGCTTTCAACACCATCATCGACATGTGGCTACCGGTGTCGTGGTCGCTGAACATGGTCAACCGGTCGATGGGCCACGACGATCTCTACCCGTTCGTGCTGCCGGTGGCGGTGCTGGAGAAGATGAAGTTCATCCATGCCGTCATCGACGAGGTGACCGCGGATTCGGGCAAACCTGCTGCTTAAAGCGTCACGGCATGATGCGCCGCTCGTCGCCACCCCACAGCGGCTGAATATCGCTGGGCAGCGCCAGCTGCGTCGCGGTGATCACGTCGGCCAGCTCGCGTAGCGCGGTGTGTACCGCGGTCAGCAGTTCGGCTAGCTGCTTGCGGCCTCCGGCCGCGGAAACCTGGGCCAGTTCTTCGGGATTCGACCGCCGCAGCAGGGTGCTGATCTCGGCGACCATCCGCTGCGGCCGCGATGACCCCGATGAGCCGGGTAGGTCGCCGAGGTCGGTCCGCAGTCGCTCCAGCTGATACACCAACGACCGCGGGTTCGTCGCGTCGAAGAGCATCAACTCCGCCAGGGCGGCCACGCTGACCTCGCCCGCCGTACGGCGGCGATAGGTGACCGCCGATTCCGCTGCGATCAGGGTTGATTCAATGACTGTCCGTTCCGCGGCCGGAGCCCGCACGGTCGTCACCGTCGCGTTCAGCAATGCGGTCAAATCCAGGCCGCGCTCGATGCGCTTGCCGATGTCCATCAACGTCCAGCCGACGTCCTGCACCATCGACTCACTGGCCACCCCGGCCAGCGTCAGCATCGCGACCAGTGTCTGCGACTGCGCGGTCGCGAGCACGGCGTCGGCCTCGGCGAGTGAGTCGGGCGGCTCCGCCTTGTGCGCCAACACGCGTTCGACGCCGGCCAACACCACCCAGGTGTCGCTGGACAACTGGTCGCGCACCGCTCTGGCGGCCAGCGCCAGCCGGTCGACCGACTGCACCAGCGAGCCGGGCCGGTCGCGGTCCATGGTGAGTGACCACAGCGTCGACGGCGCGATCGCGATCGTCTCCGCCTGGTCGTCCGGCCCCGGATCGGTTCCGGTGATCCTGCCCAGTGCGGACATCAACACCGGTATGCACTGACTTTCGGCCGTCTCCTGGCGATGCCGGAATTCGTAGTAACGCCGGCGCGCGGCGATCAGCAACCGGGCCATGTTTTCGGCCCGCTCGCCGTAGCGCCCCATCCAGAACAGATCGGACAACACGCGCGGCGAGCTGACTCCCAGGGTGCCCGCGCCCGCCTTGACCGGTGCCTCCGGCGCCGGCAGGGTCACCGCCTCTGCCCGCGAACGCTCCGTCGGCCGGACCCAGACATCCTTTGCGACAACGGTTTTCAATGTGTACGCCGACGGGCCCGGCGCCAGCACGTAGCCCAGGCCACCGAGCATCGGCGCGTAGCCACCGCGTTGGGCCACCGTGAACAGCCGCACGCCGACTGGGCCCGCGGAGAACTCACCGGCGTGACTGGTGGGCGCNGACGAGAACTGCGGCAGCTCCTGGCCGACCCACTGCCACGGCATCGCGGTGATGCAGGCGGCCAGCTCGGCCAGTCGCTCCGACGAAAGGGTCGGTCCGACAAGGGTTTGCCCGCCGATGGTCGGCCTGATCAACAACGACGAGAGATTCGCCAGCAGGTGCGAACGTTCGCTGTCGATNCCGCCCCAATAACTGGGCGNACCGGCGAGCAGCGGCGATTCCCCGAGCAGCAGCGTGGCCAGTTCCGGCAGGAATCGTTGCAGCCCAGCACTTTCCAGGATGCCACTGCCAACGGTGTTGACCACGGTCACCGTCCCGCGGTGCTGCGCCTCGACCAGCCCNACCACCCCGAGCCGCGAGTCGGCNCGCAGATCGAGCGGGTCGGTATACGTCGCGTCCACNCGGCGGAACACCACGTCGACGCGTTTGAGGGTACCCAGCGAACGCATCCATAACTTGCCGTCGCGCACCACCAGATCCGCACTCTCCACCAGCGGAAAGCCCAGCAGGGTCGCGAGATACGCCTGATCGAACGAGGTTTCGGAGTAGATACCCGGACTGAGCACAACCACCACCGGGTCTTGCACGCCGTCGGGTGCGGCGTCGATCAGTGCCAGGCGCAACGCCTGCGCGAACGGAGTCGTCGGCCGCGGCCCGATCCTTTCGTAAAGGTCGGGCAGGGCTTGCGTGAGCACCCGTCGGTCGGCCAGCGCATACCCGGCGCCCGACGGGGCTTGGGTCCAGTCGGCATTCACCTGGAAACTGCCGTCGGACAACCGGCTCACATCGCAGGCGTGCATGAAGAGTTGGTGGTGCCCCGGCACCTCGATTCCGTTGGCGGCGCGGACATAGCCGGGATCGGCGAACAGCAGCTCCGGTGGCAGCACGCCCTCGGTCAGCGACCGACGGCTGCCGTACAGGTCGGCAAGCACCGCGTTGAGCACCCGCGACCGCTGCACCAGCCCCGCCTCGAGTGCTTCCCAATCCGGAGCCGAGACCACCAACGGCAGCGAATCCAGACGCCAGGGCCGCGGTTCGCCCTGGCCATTGGTTGCGGATTCGGTGGCGGGGTCGACCCGGGTATAGGTGATGTCGTCGTTGTCCACCAGCTGGTGCACCGCGGAACGCAGCCGCTGTAGACCGGCCCGGCCGCGGTCACCAACCGCGTCGGCAAGCTCGGTCCAGGCGGGGCGCACGTTGCCGGCTTGGTCGACGAACTCGTCGTAGCCGATCCCCGGGCCGCGTAAGCCGGGCGGACGCAGGTCGAACAGGGCGTCCTGGGCACGCGTCGCGCGGTACCCGGCCAGCAGCCGGTCGACGTCGGTGCGGTGGTGAAAAGCTGCCGACGCGTCGCTGGAATGCACTGCCATCTCTGCTGAGGCCATTACCGCAGGACGGTACGCACGCGTCGCAGATCAAGGATGCCCGGCGCGCCGATGTCTGTGGAAATTCGCGCCTGCATCTCCCGGACATCAGACAGCTCGAGCTTGCCGGGGGTGAATCCGGTGGCTTCGAAACGTCGGGCGCGACGCGACTCGGCCTCGACGGCGTTCACGGGCGGTTCGTCATAGGCGCGCCCCCCGGGATGGGCGATGTGATAGGTGCAGCCGCCGCGCGACGTCGACGTGGTCAGGTCGACGAGCTCGAACTGCAGCGGACCGTCAACGGTGATGCTCGGATGCAGCGCGCTCGGCGGTTGCCACGCCCGGAACCGCACACCGCCCACGTGCACGTCGGGATTGTCGGTGGCCAGCAGCGGAACCGGGTAGCCGTTGCAGGTCATCAGATAGCGGTGCCGATCGGCGCCGATGATGCGCACCTGGATGCGTTCGATCGACGAGTCGACATAGCGGGCGGTGCCGGTGGCGGTGGACTGCTCGCCGAGGGTGTTCCACGGCTCGATGGCTCCACGCAGTTCGATCTCGACGCCGTCGAACACCGCGGTGCCGATGCGCGGAAACCGGAATTCGGTGAACGGGTCCAGCCAGTTGGTCTCAAAGGCGATGCCGTGCGCACGCAGATCCGCGGCGACATCGGCGATGTCGTGAATCAGGAAGTGCGGCAACAGGTATCGTCCGTGCAGGTTCGGGCCGTGCCGGATCAGGGGAGCGCGCAGCGGTTCGTCCCAGAACCAGGCCACCAGTGACCGCACCAGCAGCGACTGCACCATCGCCATCCGCAGATGCGGCGGCATCTCGAAGCCGCGAAGTTCCAGAAGGCCCAACCGGCCGCGCGGGCTGTCCGGGTTGTAGAGCTTGTCGATGCAAAACTCGGCGCGATGCGTGTTGCCGGTGATGTCGGTCAGCAGATGCCGAAGGGCCCGGTCGGTGACCCACGGATTGGCTGCAGCGCCCTCGGAAAGCGAAGTGATCCGGTCGATTTCGGCGAAGGCGATCTCGAGCTCGTAGAGCGCCTCGGCACGGCCCTCGTCCACCCGCGGCGCCTGCGACGTGGTGCCGACGAACCGCCCGGCGAACAGGTAGGACAACGCCGGGTGCCGCTGCCAATAGGTCAACAGCGAGACCAGCAAGTCGGGCCGGCGCAGCAGCGGCGAATCCTTCGGGGTGATGCCGCCCAGCGTGATGTGGTTGCCGCCGCCGGTGCCACTGTGACTGCCGTCGAACTGGAACGACTCCGTAGAAAGGCGAGCCAGCCGGGCCTCCTCATAGAGGGTTTCGAGTTGCCGGCTCTGCTCGGCGAAACTGGCGGTGGGTGCGATGTTGACTTCGATGACGCCCGGGTCGGGGGTGATCGTCGTCGAGGTGAGCCGCGGGTCCGGCGGCGGATCGTAACCTTCGATGACGACCGGGCAGCCGGTCTTCGCCGCCGCGTCGTGCACCCGCCCGATCAGATCGACGAAATGGTCCAGCGCCTCGGTCGGCGGCATGAACACGTAGAGCAACCCGTCGCGCACCTCGGCGACCATCGCGGTGGTCGGCGCGGTTTCGTCGTCGTCGACCTCCGCCGCCTCGGTGGACGGGTGCAACTCGTCGCCGACGGTGGTCGGGTCGGTGTCGAACCTCGGCCGCGGCGGCTTCCAGCTGATCGCGTTGAGCGGCAGCCGAAGGCCTGCCGGCGAGTCGCCGTCCACCAATAC
>JGI12627J18819_10000295_pt1 | contig 16262 bp, 15 predicted proteins | sample TexAe_OM1H0_M2_FD_18819 | JGI IMG/M metagenome (IMG submission 18819)
GTCCGCGGTCTGCTGGACGCCGTCATCGGCTCGGCCGCCAATCGGGAACCGGAGACGATCAATCCGGTATTGCTCGACCTGCTGCGGCTGGGGACATATCAACTTCTACGCACCCGCGTCGACGCACACGCCGCCGTCTCCACCACCGTCGAGCAGGCCGGAATCGAATTTGATTCGTCACGTGCGGGTTTCGTCAACGCGGTGCTGAGAACGATCAGTAGTCGCGACGAGCAGTCCTGGGTCGACGAGCTGGCGCCCGACCGATCGGTCGACCCAGTGGGGCATGCCGCTTTCGTGCGGGCCCACCCGCGCTGGGTCGCACAGTCGTTCATCGACGCGTTGGGCGCTTCTGCCGGTGAACTCGACGCGGCACTGGCCGCCGACGACGAACGACCGCAGGTGCACCTGGCGGCCCGGCCGGGCGTGCTGACCGCCGAGGAGCTGGCCGGTGCGGTCAATGGCGACGTGGGCCGGTTTTCGCCGTACGCGGTGTACCTGCCATCAGGTGACCCCGCGCAAATTCCCGCGGTGCGCGACGGGCAGGCGCTCGTGCAGGACGAGGGCAGCCAATTGGTTGCCCGCGCGCTCACTCTCGCGCCGCTGGCCGACGACCACGGGCGGTGGCTCGACCTGTGCGCCGGCCCGGGCGGCAAAACCGCGCTGTTGGCCGCGATCGCCGCCGAATCCGGAGCGCGGGTCACTGCGGTAGAGCCCGCCGAACACCGCGCCGACCTGGTCGTACAGAACACCAGCGGCCTGCCGGTCGACGTGCTGCGGGTCGACGGGCGCAGCACCGGGCTTGAGCCGGGTTTCGACCGGGTACTGGTCGACGCGCCGTGCACCGGTTTGGGTGCGCTGCGTCGCCGACCCGACGCGCGGTGGCGACGACAGCCCGCCGACGTTCCGGCGCTGACTCGGTTGCAACGCGAATTGCTCTCAGCTGCAATCGCGTTGACCCGGCCCGGTGGTGTGGTTTTGTATGCGACCTGCTCGCCGCATCTGGCCGAGACGATCGGGGTAGTCGGCGACGCGTTGCGCCGTCATCCAGTGACCGCGCTTGATACCCGGCCGTTGTTCGAGCCGGTGGCCGATCTGGGCGACGGCCCCTACGTTCAGTTGTGGCCGCATCGGCACGGCACCGACGCCATGTTCGCCGCAGCCTTGACGAAGCTGGACGGCTAGCGCGAGCGTCTACTTGCCGCGACGAGCTTAGAGCCGCGCGAGGAGTTCGGCCTTCTTGGCGGCGAACTCATCGTCAGACAAGATCCCGCGTTGATGCAACCCGGCCAGCGACTCGATGGCCGCGACGATCGCCGCCGGATCTCCGGACTCGCCCCGGCCAGGTTCGGGTGCCTGCGGCGGAGGCGGTGATTTCGGTGGCTGGCTGGACTGGTATTGCCCCTGGAATTGCGGAGCGGGCGCGGCAGTAGGGGTTTCGGCCACCTCGTGAGCACCCAGCTCGGACAGACTGGCTACCGAGAATGTGCCACGCTGGCTGGTGAAGCTCACCGAGCCGTATCCGCCGCCCTGCTGTTGTTGTACGCCACCGATGTAGTGCTCGCCGGTGTCGAATATCTTTGTCACGCCGTTGATCTGGATTGCCAGCCGTCGAGTGCTCGGGAAGATGGCATAGCGGGCATCGTTCTGAGCGCCGGTCGCGCTCGGCACGCCGAGATCGGCGGGCCACCAGTTGGCCGACGTAAACCCGATCCCGGAACTCGTGGTCGAGGCGGGAAATACCGTCGTGCTGGCGAGCAGTTGCGCTAGTTCACCACACAGCGCATCGACCCGAGCCTTGAGCGCATTGTCGAACATGTCGCCGACCATCGTCATGCCGCCCCGCATCCACTGCCCGGAACCGCCCAGCTCGGGGATGGAGAACTGCGCCATGGTGCCGCCGCCTGCGCGAATGGCCAGCAGCATGGCGAGCACCGCATCACGGGAAAGCCCGTGGCGCCGGGCGATATCGCCGATGGCCGTCTCCGCCTCGGGGGAAACCGTTGCCTTCGTCATCGCACATCTTTCGTCGTGGTTATGAGATCGAGATTACGCAACTGCGGCGGCCCGGACGACTGTTGACAATCCCGACCACATACTCGCTCGCGCAGCCGGCTCAGGCGCCCCGGACCCCCCGTTCGGCGCGCATCGTCGCCACAGTTGGCCCCCAGTAAGCTCTCTTTCATGTCAGGCAAGACCGATCGGCCGCTGATCGCGCCGTCGATACTGGCCGCCGACTTCGCCCGGCTCGCCGACCAGGCCGCCGCCGTCGAGGGCGCCGACTGGCTGCACGTCGACGTTATGGACGCGCACTTCGTGCCGAACCTCACGATCGGGCTGCCGGTGGTCGAGAGCTTGCTGGCCGCCAGTGACATTCCCATGGATTGCCACCTGATGATCGAGAATCCCGAGCGCTGGGCGCCCCCGTACGCCGAAGCGGGCGCGTACAACGTCACATTTCACGCCGAGGCCACCGACAATCCGGTCAGCGTGGCCCGCGACATCCGCGCAGCCGGCGCCAAAGCGGGATTGAGCATCAAACCCGGTACCCCGCTGGACCCGTACCTGGACATCCTCAAAGACTTCGACACGTTCCTGGTGATGTCGGTCGAGCCGGGCTTCGGTGGACAGAATTTCATCCCCGAGGTGCTGAGCAAGGTGCGCGAGGTGCGCAAGCTCGTCGACTCCGGTGAGTTGACCATCCTGGTCGAGATCGACGGTGGCATCAACGCCGACACGATCGAGCAGGCCGCCGAAGCGGGTGTCGACTGCTTCGTCGCCGGATCAGCCGTCTACGGCGCCGACGACCCCGGCGCCGCGGTCGAGGCATTGCGGCGGCAGGCGGGTGCCGTGTCACCGCACCTACGCCGGTGAGCCGCCGGTGAGCACCGAGGCGGCGGCCCTCAGCCACGACGCCGCCATGCACCTGGCCGTTGAGCAAGCCGATCTGGTCAAGGGCAGGACCTATCCAAATCCGCCGGTCGGCGCCGTCATCCTGGATCGCGACGGCCAAGTCGTCGGTGTCGGCGGCACACAGCGCACGGGCAGCGCTCATGCCGAGGTGGTGGCGCTGCGCCGGGCGGGTCGGTTGGCCGCCGGCGGTACCGCGGTGGTCACCCTGGAACCCTGCAACCACCACGGCAAAACGCCGCCGTGCGTGGATGCGTTGCTCGAAGCCGGCATCGCGACGGTGATCTATGCGGTGAGCGACCCGAATCCCAAGGCCGCAGGCGGTGCGGCGCGGCTGGCGGCCGCCGGGGTCCGCGTCGTCGGCGATACCCAAGCCGACCTGGTCACGGCCGGACCGCTGCGAGAATGGCTGCACAAGCAGCGCACCGGCCTGCCGCATGTGACGTGGAAATACGCCACCAGCATCGACGGCCGAAGCGCCGCCGCCGATGGCTCAAGTCAATGGATCACCAGCGAAGCCGCCCGTGCCGATGTGCACCGACGCCGGGCGACCGCCGACGCGATCGTGGTCGGCACCGGCACGGTGCTCGCCGATGACCCGACGTTGACGGCCCGTCTGGCCGACGGCGGCCTCGCCGACCGCCAGCCGTTGCGGGTGGTGGTTGGTATGCGCGACATCCATTCGGAGGCAAAGGTTCTCAACGACGACTCACGCACCATGGTGATTCGCACGCACGAGCCGGCCGAGGTGCTGCAAGCGTTGTCCGATCGCACCGACGTGTTGCTCGAAGGCGGGCCCACGCTGGCCGGCGCATTCCTGCGGGCCGGTGCGATCGACCGCATCCTGGCCTACGTCGCGCCGATACTGCTCGGCGGGCCGATCGCCGCGGTCGACGACGTCGGGGTGCCGAATATCGCGCGGGCCTTGCGCTGGCGCTACGACGGCGTCGAACGAGTGGGCCCCGACTTGGTGCTGAGCTTGGTGCCGCGATAAGGCCTTGCGGCCCGTCCCGGAATCGCGGCACCAAGCTGGTCAGCCGGCCAGGCCGCTCTTGATCGCGGCGTCCTGCTTCTGGCCGATGTCGGTGGCGAACGCCGGCGGCACCGGGTCGTCTGGCTTGCCGTCGAATTCGAGGGTGACGAACGATTTGCCCTCGCTGAAGATCAGCACGGTCACCGACTTGGAGTCATCCGGTGAAGTGCCCGAAACTATCGTTCCCCCTTCGCCGACCGCCGCCGGCTGCGCCTCCCCGCCCTTGACCGCGCTACCGAGCGATGACCTGGCCCCCTCCAGCGCGGTCGCGGCACCGGCCGCATCCGGCAGGATCATGATGGTGTCGCCGATTTCCCGCGTGTCGCCCTGGTTGCTGAAAACCGTTGCCACACCTGACTTTCCGTTCGGATTCTCGGTTGGCGGCGCGGCCGTGAAGGTATCGCCGGGCAGGGCGATGTCTTCAGCCTTGATCAACAGCTTGGCGTAACCACCCGACTCGGCGGCCGGCGAACTCGACTGTGAGCCGGCCGAGCTCGTGGAGGTGGCCGATGCCGACGATGACGACGACGTCGCCTTGTCCGACTTGCTGCTGCAGCCGGTCGCCGACATACCCACCAGCGCAGTGGCTGCNGCCAAGCCCGCCACCGCGATCNCCGGGGTTTTCATCAATGCGCTCCCATCATGTAGTCGAGTTGCCCGCCGGTTCAGCGCCTGCTGAACGCTTGAGGGTTGCTGGCACCGTAGCTGACATGTAAGTGTCGATGTCGATAAATGCCTGCTTTTAGTCGTGTTCGTTAACGTAAAATTTACATTTATACTAATGTCTGGCCGCTGTTTCGCATGCAATACTTCGCCATTCCTCTTGATCGGATGGCTGGAAGGCGGACATGACTCACTCGTTTTCGCGGACATTATTTGTCGCCAGTGCAATTGCGTGCACCCTGACCGGCCTCACGGCGTGCTCGAGTGGTCCGAAGATGGTGAGCAAGGACGACATCGCCAAGCAGATCACCGCCAAGATGACCGACGCGCAGGGCAACAAGCCGGATTCGGTCTCCTGCCCGGACGGCCTCAAGGGCCAGGTCGGAGCGCAGTTGAACTGCGCGATGAAGATCAAAGGCCAGGACTACAACGTCAATGTCACCGCTACCAGCGTAAAGGGCGACGACGTCCAGTTCGACATGGTGGAGACGATCGACAAGGCCCTGGTCGCGAGCAAGCTCAGCGAGCAGCTCACCGAGAAGGTCGGCCGCAAGCCGGACTCCGTCACTTGCCCTGACAACCTCAAGGGCAACCAGGGCGCGACCTTACGATGCGAGCTCAAGGACGAGGGCCAAACCTACGGAGTCACCGTCACCGTCACCGAGGTCGACGCCGGCGATGTGCACTTCGATTTCAAGGTCGACGACCAGCCCAAGTAATCCCCAAGAATCATTCCAATAAATTTCCAAACACTGGTGCGTATTGTGTCCGCCCCGTATACGCATTAATGGTGGCGAAAGAAGGGCAACTGATGCCGAAAAGCAATTGGTATTCACGCCTCGCAGTGTTTGCTGCGGCGGCGCTGCTGGCGTGCGCCAGCTGCAGCGCGAACAAGTCGTCGGCCCCGGCGTCGAGTACCGCCCCAGCGACCGATTCGGTGCACATCCACGGCGACGCGTCCAGCCCGGTGAACAAGATCGTCATCAAGGCCATTGCTGACCTGCAGGCATTTTGGGGCGGCGAGTTTCCCAAGTTGTACGGGAAGGACTACACGCCTGTGAAGGGCGGTTTCTACGCGGTCACTCCGTCGTCCGGGCAGTTCGCGCCCTGCGCGCAGGCCGCCGCCGACATCTCCGGTAACGCGTTCTACTGCTCGAAGGCCGACGACGTCGCCTGGGATGTCGAACAGCTGCTTCCCGACTTGCGGAAACGGTTCGGCGACTTCGTCATTCCGGTCGTGCTGGCTCACGAGTGGGGGCACGCCATCCAGGCTCGATCCAATTTCGAGGGCCCGACGGTCGTCAAGGAGATCCAGGCCGATTGCTTCGCCGGCGCATGGGCGGCGCACGCGACCAAGACCGACGCGTTCAAGCCGAGCGCCGACGATCTCGACAATGCGCTGGCCGGTTTCCTGTTCCTGCGCGACGAACCCGGGACCGAGAAGCGTGACCCGCAGGCTCACGGCAGCGGCTTCGACCGGGTGAACTCATTCCAGAACGGGTTCGACAACGGCGCGAGTGCGTGCAAGGGATACAAGCCCGGCGATCCGCCCGTGGTCGAGATTCCGTTCAACAGTGCAGCCGATGTGGACAGCGGCGGTAACGCGCCCTACGACGACATCATCGCCGGCATCCCGACCGACCTCGAGGACTACTGGTCGCAGGTCTACCCGAAGCTGACCGGGCAGCCCTGGACACCGTTGCAACCGGCCAAGGCGTTCAACCCGGCGGAAGCGCCCACCTGCGGCGGTCAGTCCACCTCTGACTACGCGCTGTTCTACTGCGTGCCCGAGGACTACGTGGGATTCGACGCGGTGAAGGCGATGCCCCAGATCTACGAGCAGGGCGGCGATTTCGCGGTCGCCACACTGATCGCCACCCAGTACGGGCTGGCCGTGCTGTCGCATGGCGGTCAGGACGCCACCGACAAGCTCACGTCGCTGCGGGCTGACTGCATGGCCGGTGCGTGGGCCGCCAGCATCCTGCTCGAGGACCGTCCGGAGAGTGGCTTCAAGATGTCGCCTGGTGACCTCGACAAGGGCATCACCGCGCTGATGGTCTTCCGTGGTTCCGGTGACGTCGCCCGCCAAGGGCACGGCTCAGTCCGGGTCGACGCTTACCGCGACGGCGTCATGAACGGTGCCAAAGCCTGCGTCACTCGCGCCAGCTAGCGGTGTTCACGGTTCTACTCAATCAGCCGCTAACCGGTTCCCGCGGTGCTGACGACCGCAATGGGTCGCCGTACGGACTCGGTCCCGGGGCTGCCGAAGCCGGCGTAAAACATCGTCGCGCTGACAAACCAGCGCATCGACGAGTGGACCGCGCTGGCGGTGGGGGCTGCATCCGAAGGCAGTTCCAGTTGGAAGGGCAGTCGCACCTGTGCGCCCCCGCGCAGCGTCACCCGCTTCTCCAACTGCACGGTCCGACCGTTGATGGTCTCGTCGAATCCTGGTGTGCGAGTGAGGGGGTGGGAGTCCCGTTGCCCCTGCCACTTCACCCGCACGTCGCCGTCCGGCAGGTCGCGGCTGGGTGTGATGAGTAGGTCGCCCTCGATTGTCTCGCCGGCGCGAAAGACCACCCGGGACAATTCGATGTCGAGCCGGGTCGCCACGCTGCCAGTGACCTGTTCCGGAGCCCCGATGTCGGTGGGGGCGTCGTCGACGCCGGTGACGACGGTGAATTCGGCCTGCTCGTCGACATCAAGCCCGCGGCGCTGCACAACCAGACGGCATGACCAGCCGGCGATCTGCGACGACGACGCCGGCGCCCACGACGGGATCCGAAATGTAGCCGATCCGTCCGTGAATTCGGATGTCGCGGTGGGCAATTCGATCGTGTCGACACTGACCCAGTCCTTGGTGTTGCGATCGGTGCCGTAGGTGGTGCCGACATCTTGGGTCAACCACATCGCGTCGGTGGTGGCCGTGGCCGCCGCATCAGCGCGGCCCGCCCACCGGTAGCGGTAGAAGTTGTCGTAGCCCAGTTCGATTCGCGCCGACGTGACGTTGCCAATCGGTTTGGGCGCGACCACTTTCACGTCGATCGACTGACGGGGGGAGACGACGGACGGTGAGACGGTGATCTCTGCTGGTGCCGGGCGGAGGAAGCGTCGCACTATTTCAGTTGGCTCGCGGCGTAGTCTTCCGGGCGGTTCTTCTTCATCCATGCCCGCACGGGCCAGAACAGCACCCACAAAACGGAATACACCGCGTAGTAGATCGCCGCCGAGGCCAGCACCCCGACGACCCAGGCCGGGTAGATGAGAATCAAGCAGAACTGCAGGAACTGCTTGATCACGACCGGGTAGCCCTCGGCCTGCGACAGGACGAAGCGCGGGCTCATGGATAGCAACATCCTTCGGCCGGTGGACGTCTGCGCCTCAGCTTCGGCTTGTGCCGCACTGACATCCCGGCCCCGCTCCTCGCGAGTCAGCCCGCGCTGCGGCGGTGGCGGTTCGCTGATACTCATCGGCGTGTCTCCTCACGGCTACTGCTGGCGCAGTTGCAAACCGGCAGGTTAGCCAAGTCGAATTGGATCCTGATTGGAGTCCGGCTAGCCGCGAGACCCTACGATCGACGCGGTCGCGAGCCGTTGGGCCAGTTGCCCATCCCACACATGTTCGCCGGTGGCGTCGATCACCGCCCTGGCTTGTGCAAGCAATTCCCGGGCGTGATCGGAGCGGCCGTAATAGTTTTCGATGTCGGCGAGCAACGCCAGGAAGAACGGCGTCATCACCGTGCTGCCGTCGCCGGTGTAGTCGTCGAATGCCTCGAACGCGATCGCGGGATCGCCGCCGGCGCCCGAAAGCGTCTGTGCCCATACCCCGATCATCTGCGCGCATGCGGCCCATTGCGGGGATCCGGCGGCAAGCATCTCCTGATACACGTCCTCGGCCGCGGCCGCAGTGCCGTCGGTGATGCCCAGGATCGCATCGATTTCCACCCTCACCAACTTGGCCGCGAGAACGTCGAAGTGGGCCCGCCGGCTCTGCGCCATTTCCAGTGCGACACGGCGCTGTCGGTGGGCGCCGGCGCGGTCCCCGACGAGTGCCCTGCCCAAACTCAGCCAGCAATACACCCGGGGGTGAAAGAACACCAGCGGGTCGGCGACCGTCTCGGGCGGGGGAAAGCGCGCCATCATCATTCCGGCGACCGACTCCTGAGCTTCGAGTTCTCCGCGCAAGGTGTGCAGCATGACCTGAACGAAGTGGCTCGACACCCCGATATCGGGATCGCCGGATGCGGCGTACTGCGCGGCGAGTCCGCTTGCCAGGGCTTGTGCTTCATCCAGACGGCCGCGGATGCACAGCATGTAGCACTGCATGGCGACGGCGCCGTGGAAGTGCCGGCCGCTGGCGTGTTCGCCGATGTCGAAGGCGCGCTGGACGGCCGCCGCGGCGGCCGGGCTGTTCTGGCCGTCAAGAATCCCGTGCGCACCGGCCAGATGCAGCCACAGAGTGGCCTGCCGTTGCAGCGGTTCGGGTTTGGGCGACAGTCTGCGGCACACCTCCAGAGCATGCCCGGCAACAATGGCGATGTCGTCGTACGCCGAGCGGGTGAGGGCCCGCTGGATCGCGGTTTCGTGAATCTCCAGCGCGGTTTCGGGGTTCAGCTCGGTGCCGGCGCGCCAGGCGTGGTCGGCGATCGAGATGACGTCTTCGTAGGCGGCGGTAGCGATGCCCACGGCGTTGTTGGAGGCAATGGCTGCGTGCACCGCGGCCCGTTCAGACCCGGGAACGAGGGCCAGGACAGCATCGTGGAGCAGACCGTGGCCGAACCGGTAGCAACCGGGCCGATGAGCTACCTCGTCCAGCAGCCCGGTTTCGTAGGCGGATCGCAGCCGAGCCTGAACAGTGGATACCGACAGATCCACGACGTCAGCGAGGTCGGCGATGTCGAACTCCGGGCCGATCACCGCGGCGGCCGCCAGCGCGCGTCTACTCGGCCGGTCGAGGCGGCCCAGCCGCTGGCCGACCATCCCGGCCACGGCTTCAGAGACGTCGCCGGTGTGTCCGTCGGACACGTCATGCACCCGATTGTGCGCGATCAAGACGGACATGAGTTCCCTTATGTACAAGGGGTTTCCGTTGGTGCGGCTCCACACGTAGCGCGACACCTCGTCCTCGGTCGAAGTTCCGGCCAGTGCGTCGACAAGCGTGGCTGCGGCGTCGGATCCGAGGCCGTCCAGATGGATCGACCGTGCGGACTCCGAGCGGACCAGCCGCTCGAACGTATTCCGGTTGACGGGCCGGCCGCTGCCGAAGTACGTCCAGTTCGCGATCACCTGGATCGGCACGCGGCCAAGCTGTGTGCTCAGGACGGACAGCGTGTTGCCGGACGGGGGATCGGCGAGATGCAGATCGTCGAGAATGAGCAGCAGCGGGCGAATCGTGGACAGTTCGCACAGGGCGGCCACCACGCCCTCGATGAGGGCGAACCCGGTAGCGGCGGCCCGAACGCCCGAACTCGTGGTGTCCCGGCTCGCCCATTCGGGAACGAGTGCGTCGATGACGCCGGGCGCGACGCGACGCACCGCGTTGCGTCCGGGCTCGCCGAGCTCATCGCCGAGCTTGCGCAAGAGCTGTATCCAGGTCCACATCAGTGGCAGCCGGATGCCGGGTGGATGCGCGGCCCACGCCACCGTCATGCCCGATTGCCGAGCTCCCGCTGAAACTGCCTGTGCGAGTGCTGTTTTGCCGATCCCGCTGTCACCCGTGAGCAGGATCAAGCCGCCTGATCCCGCGTTGGCGCCACCCAGTGCGGTGGTGATGGTGTCCAGTTCGGATGCTCGACCGACGAACGGTAGCGGGTCGTGCACGTCTGGCCCCGCGGACACTGCGGGTGCGACGACGGGCGGCCTGAAGTGCAGGTCGGCGGATTTGTCACAGATCTTTCGGTAGAGGGTCTGCAGCCCGTCGCCGGGAGCTGTGCCGAGTTCGCGATCCAGCGTCGTGCGGGCGCGGTCGAACGCGCGGACCGCATCGGACGTGCGGCCCGTCCGATACAGGGCCACCATCAGATGGCCCCAGAGCCGTTCCTCGGTCGGGTCAGCAGCGATCGCGGCCTCGATCTCGGGAACCAGATCACCGCCGTCGCCGCATTGCAGCGCGGCGTCGAACCGTGCCTCGATCGCGGTGTGGCGCAGCGCGACATACCGCGTGGCGTCGGCGTGAGCGAAATCGCGGTGCGTGAATTCGCCGAATGGATCGCCCCGCCACAGCGTCAGCGCCGTACTGAGCGTGTCAAGAGCGTCAGCTGCCGCGCCCCGGATGAGCGCGGAGCGCCCGTCCTTGACCAGCTTTTCGAAGCGGTGCAGGTCGACCGAATCATCGCCGAGCAGAGTGAGCTGGTAGCCATAGGCCCGAGACGCGAGTCGCGCTTTTGCCGGCGACGCGGTGTCGGTCGAGACGGGCAGGGCGCGACGCAGGTTGGTCACGTATGCCCGCAGCGACGCCAACGCTTTCGGCGGTGGGTTGTCCTCCCACACCGCGTCGATGAGCCGATCGACGCTCACAACCGACCCGTGGTTGACCAGCAGCACTGCGAGCACGCACCGCTGTTTCGGGCCGCCGAGCGGCACCAGAGCCCCCCCGGCACGGGCCTCGACCGCGCCGGATAGCTGGTAGTCGACCATGTCCTCTAACCACGAGCGAATTAACTGACCGCTGCTATCGCGGTCAAACGATACATGGCCGGAAGTCGCGACGTGGGCCCTTCATCCGCAGGCAGCGGGTCCGCAGCGGCGTTTCGCAGCTCAGACGGGTAAGCGCCGAGCACCGGCGCGCGCGGAAACTATGAATTGCTGTGGACCCCTACCGCATACTTAGGCCCTGATGAATCGAGGTCACTGTTGATCCGGAAGCTTGGCATGAAGTGCGGCGTTGGCGCCCTCACCGGCGTTGCGGTGCTGCAGCTGACCGGCTGCGGCGCGACGGTCAAACCTGACGGGGCGGCGAAGTCGGTTGTCGACGTCGTCTCCCGGCAGACCGGATTCAAGCCAAACGACGTGCATTGCCCGTCGGGAGTCAAAGCCAAGGTGGGCGGCGAGTTCGACTGTGGCTTCACGGGTCCTGAGGGTCCATACGTCGCACACATGCGGATCACCAAGGTCGCCGGCGACGACGTGGAATTCGACATCAAAACCCAGCCTCGTACGCCGTAGCTGCCGGAGGACACTGTGCACAACGCTTGGAGTGTCGTCGAATTCGTCGTGCTGCTGGTTCTGGGCATCGCCGCGGTGCAAGCGCTGATCTGGATTCCGATCATCATGTGGTGGCGCCGCCGGGCCCGTGCCGCCAAGGTGCGGATGGCGGCGGCGGTCGAAGGCGAAGCGACGATTCGCCCAGCCGAGAAAGGGGTTTACCGCGGCGCGACGGCCCCGGGTTACCCGGTCGTCAACAACAGCGGCACTATCGCGCTCACCGATCGCCGGCTGATCTTTATCACCATCACCGGCAAGGTCATTGACATTCCCTGCGCCGAGATCATTGGCGTGCGTGAAGCGAATGTGTTCAAAGCGGCTGTGCGAGGTGGTCGTTCGCACCTGATCGTCCAAATACCGACGGGAGAAATCGCCTTCTACGTCTCGTCGAACGCCGACTGGATCAACGCAATCAGGACCGTCGGGTCGGGGCGACCGACCTAGCCCGTCGGACGGGTACCTCGAGAGCGACCGCCCAAGCCCGGGACCAGCATCGGAACGCGGCGACGGTAGTCGCGGTACTGCTCCCCGAACATACGGATGAGGTCGCGCTCCTCGAATCGAACAGCGACCAGAATGTAGCCGGTGGTCACGACCGCAAAGAGCAAGTGCCCCAACGTCATCCGCGGTGTCACCCAGAATGCGATCAAAAAGCCCAGATATAGCGGGTGTCGAACGGCCCGGTAGAAAAGGGGCGTGGTGAACTGATGCTCGACGAGCCGCCGCTCCCGCAGTCGAGCGAACACCTGTCGCACGCCGAACAAATCGAAATGATCAATGAGCACGGTGCTCAGTAGGGCAATCGCCCACCCGGCAAGACCGGTGACGGTCAGCAACGTTCGCCAGGGCTGGGCTTCTACTCGCCAAACGTCGTGAGTGATCGGGAACCAGGCCGCGAAGAGAACGATCAGACAGAGGTTGGAGGCAAGGACGTAGGTCGACCGCTCGGCGCTGGGCGGCACGATGCGGGTCCACCAGCGTTTGAAGCCTGCCCTGGCCATGATGCTGTGCTGGACCGCGAACAGCGCGAGCAACGCTACGTCGATCGCCACCGCCGTGGCGGTGAAAGTGCCGTCGCCGAGACCGCCGCGATCGATGCTTTTGCCCACGACATGCACGTTGCCGACCATGAAGTCGGCGTCATCGACGAATCCGATCAGGTACAGAAAAGCGAGCAGGAACAGCGCGTACGCAAATATGCCGTAGGCCGCAATGAGGACACCGCCGGCGGAACTGCCGGCCGGCTGCGATGTGGACCCATCGCCTTGCGCCACATCAAGATTGTGCTCCGCTTTTCAGCGCAAATACAGTAGCTCGGCTAACCGTCTAGACGCGAGGCGCGACGGGTTCGGCTTCCAGGGTTTCGGGCTCGTCGGCGTGCACGCTCCGACTGCCGATCAACAGGCCCAACAGCGCGCCCACCACGCAGACGACCACAGTGACCTTGAAGATTCCGCCGTACATCTCGGCGAACGCTTGGCGGTACATGGTGGCCTGATGCAGGACACGTTCGGCAAGGCTGGCGTTCGCGGGCACTTCCGACGCCAATTTCGCTACGAGTTGCGGCAATTGGTAAAAGCCCCAGGCGCTCAGCGAGGCCACCCCGATCAGCATGCCCGTCATGCGCGCCACCACCACCGCCGCCGACGCGATGCCGTGCTGTGCTGACGGCACCACCCGCAGGCTGGCCGATGTCAGCGGGGCGATCACCAGACCCAACCCGATTCCGGCAATTGCCAGATCGGTATCCATCGCGGGCAGCGACAGTCCAAAGATGTTGTGGCGGACGTTCAATAGGTCAACTGACCACTTCGAGATGAACCAGTAGCCACCGGCGGCGATCAACAGGCCCGCGGAGGCCACTGCCCGGTCGCCGATTCTCGTTGCGATCACGCCGCCCACGAGCGCGCCGATCGGCAGCGCTGCCAGGAACCACAGCAGCATCATGGCGGCGTCGTCCTGGTCCTTGCCGAGTACGCCCTGGGCGAACAGTTCGACGTCGACAAGGGTCACCATCAGGGCCGCACCGGCGCATAGCGATGCGCCCAGTGCGGACAGGAACGGCCGGAAGTGCACCCCGGCGGGTTCGATCAGTTTGGTGCGGGAGAACCGTTCCCACACAAAGAAAATCACCGCGAAGACGACGGCGGCAACAATCAGTGGCGGGCCGTAGCTGGGCAGCGCGTGCTTGCCGTCGGGATTGGCGTTGTACAGACCGATGACCGCCAAACCCAGAGTGATCGCCAGCAGCAGGCCGCCGATGATGTCGATTTTCTCCGGCTCGCCGCTGCGGTCCCGGGACGGCAGGCTGAAGTGGATCATCACCATTGCGGCGAGCGCCAACGGCACGTTGATCCAGAACACGTCCTGCCAGCGACTGGTCAGCCAGACGATGAAGATGCCGTAGAGCGGGCCGAGCACGCTGCCCAGTTCCTGTGCGGCACCGATGCCCCCGAGGACGCCCGCGCGGTTGCGCTGGGCCCACAGGTCAGCGCCCAGTGCCAGCGTCACCGGCAACAGCGCGCCGCTGGCCACGCCTTGGATGGTGCGGCCAACCACCAGCACATCCAGGTTGGTGGACAGCGCGGTGATCACCGACCCGATCAGGAAGGTGGCCAGGCTGACTTGAAGAAGCAGCTTGCGGCCGAACCGGTCGGATGCCCGGCCCAGCAGCGGCATCGCCGCGATGTAGCCCAGCAGATACCAGGTGATGATCGGGGTGATGCGCTGCAGATGGTTGACCGGAATGCCAATGGTGCTGATGATGTCGCGCATGATGGTGACCACGACGTAGGTGTCGAGNGCACCGAGCAGTACGGCCAGGCTGCCGGCGCCGATNGCGACGCCGCGCCCCGCGTGCCGGGGNGCCGTCACGGGGCGACAGGGGGNTTGGTGACCTGCACCGGCGCGTTCCAGTTCGACAGCGTCATCTGGACCGAGTTGCCCGGAGTCTGCTCNAGCTGGATCTGGGCCAACTGGTGGTCACCGTTTTCCTCGATCCACGCGGTCGTGTTAGCCGGTTGCGTCGCTTTCATCTGCGGGGCAAGGCCATTCACCGCGTCCGCCGACGTGGTTCCGGTGATCTTGATGGTGCTCTGCCCGTTGATCGTTTCGCGAGACTCGGCCTTCGGATTACTCAGATTGGTCAGCACGTTCGCCAAGCCGGTGTCCGGCTTGAGGATCGAGGACGGGTCGTAGATAGCGGCCGCCGGCCCGAAGCTTTCCCACTGGCCCGGGCTCATCGCCGCGTACAGGGTTCCGCTGTCGACCACGAACTGGGCGTCGATGTCGGAGCCGCCGAACGTGATGTTGGCATTGCCCTGGGCGGCGGTGGCGGGCGCGGTGGTCAGGTCGCCGGTGAGGTTCTTGATCGGCAGGTGCTTGATCTTGCCGTTGACCGACAGCACCAGGTGCACGCTCTTGACGTTTTTGGTGCTTTGGACGGATTCCTTGATCAGGTTGGCCGCGTCCGGCAGCGCAGCGCCGGACTGTTTCGAGGACGATGAGCAGCCGCTGACAACAGTGGCTGCGATCGCGAGTGCGGCGAGAACGGCGAGGATTGGGCGACGCGTCTGCATAACTTGCAGAGTAGCGGGTCGCTGGAAGTCGATCATGATGCGCAAGGCTGCTGCGGCGTCGCGCGGGGGAGCCGCAATCACTAGCCTGAGGCCATGTTCACCGGAATCGTTGAGGAGTTGGGTGAGGTCGTCGGCAAGGATGACCTGGGCGATTCCGCTCGCTTCACCATCCAGGGTCCGGTGGTGACTGCCGACGCCGGTCACGGCGACTCGATCGCCGTCAACGGCGTGTGCCTGACGGTCGTTGAAGTGCTGCCCGGCGGCCAGTTCACGGCCGACGTGATGGGCGAGACATTGAGCCGGTCCAGCTTGGGTCGGCTGGCCGCAGGTAGCCGGGTCAACCTCGAGCGCGCCGCCGCGGTGAACAGCCGGCTCGGCGGTCACATCGTGCAGGGACACGTTGACGGCACCGGGAAGATCTTGTCCCGCTCACCTTCCGAAAACTGGGAAGTGGTCCGCATCGGCCTGCCCGCGGAACTGACCCGCTATGTCGTCGAAAAAGGTTCGATCACCGTCGACGGCATTTCGCTGACCGTCTCAGCGCTCGGCGACGACTGGTTTGAGGTGTCGCTGATTCCGACGACTCGCGAGCTGACCACATTGGGTCATGCTCAAGCCGGGGATCCGGTGAACCTTGAGGTCGATGTCATTGCGAAATACGTTGAGCGGCTGATCACGACAAAGTAGGGCTCCAACTGCATCAGGTGCCGTTGGGGCCATTGTTGCCGCTGTAGCCGAGGCCGCCGAGGGGGTTGCCCGAGCCGCCAAGGCTGAAGTCACCGCCCTGGCCGCCGTAGCCAAACGTACCGTCCGCCCCGGGCGCCCCGGGCGTGGAATCCTCGGCGTTCCCGCCGGCACCGCCGGCGCCGTGGTTGCCGCCGG
>JGI12627J18819_10000296_pt1 | contig 16218 bp, 17 predicted proteins | sample TexAe_OM1H0_M2_FD_18819 | JGI IMG/M metagenome (IMG submission 18819)
GCTGGCAGCAAGGCGCACCCCTCCTTGCGTTCTACAAAGACCGGGATAAGCGCGCGATGCTCAAACCGGAGGCTATCTTCGAAATTGAAACCGGCTTGCGGCAATCCGCCTACGACATCACTGCTGCATCGAATGTGCGCGGCGGCTGGACGCAGACGGTACGCCGATTCTTCGAAACCTACGATTTCCTGATTTTGCCGACAGCGCAGGTTTTCCCGTTCGACATCGATCTGCACTGGCCGCGAGAAGTTGCCGGTCAATCGATGAAAACCTATCACGAGTGGATGAAAGGCACGCTGCTGGTCTCGATGTGTGGTTGCCCCGCGTTGGCGGTTCCTGCGGGATTCAGCAGTGAGGGCCTGCCGATCGGGATTCAAATCATCGCGCCGAACCGGCAAGAGTTGGCTTGCCTGCAATTGGCGCAAGCGTACGAGAGTATCCTCAGCCCGGCGAGCCGCCGCCTATCGCCACTGATCGACACTTGAAGGCAGGCGCAGGGTGTCTATTGCGCGCCCGCGCCACAGGAGGCGGCCCGCCCCAAAAGGAGCGTGCGCTCGCGCGCGTTCTGTGCGAGACCGGCGGCTCGCGTGAACTCGGTGCGCGCTTCGTCCAATCGGCCTAGTTTCTCCAAAAGGTCGCCGCGCACACTCGGCAACAGGTGATAGGCGCTGAGACGCGCATCCGCAATCAGTCCATCGACAATTTCCAGCGCTGCGGCAGGACCGAACGCCATGGATACGGCGACCGCGCGATTCAGATCGATGACCGGCGATGGCGCGATCTGCGCGAGCGCATCGTACAGCGCCACGATGCGCGGCCAGTCGGTTTCAGCAGCGCTGCGCGCCCGCGCATGGCACGCAGCAATAGCGGCCTGAAGCGCGTACCGGCCCAACGTGCCGCCCAATGACTCGGCTCGCTCCAGCGCCGCCAAACCGCGCTTTATCAAAAGCTGGTCCCATCGGCCTCGATCCTGCTCCAACAGCAAAATCGGCTGCCCGGAACCATCCACACGCGCAGCTGCCCGCGACGCCTGTATCTCCAACAGAGCAATCAAGCCATGCACTTCCGGTTCGCGCGGGGCGAGTTCCGCAAGGACGCGCCCCAGGCGCAGCGCCTCCTCGCACAGGTCTTGCCGCATCCACTCCTCGCCCGCCGTCGCCGCATAGCCTTCGTTGAAAATGAGATAGATCACCTCGAGCACGGAAGCAATACGCCCCTGCAGTTCCTCCGCGCGCGGAATTTCAAATGGCACCCGCGCTTCCGACAGCGCCCTCTTGGCACGCACGATCCGTTGTCCTATGGTCGGCTCGGGGACCAAGAATGCTCGCGCGATCTCCACGGTGTTCAAACCGCCCAACAGCCGCAGCGTGAGCGCAACTCGCGCATCGGTCGATAGGACTGGATGGCAAGCGATGAATATCAGCCGCAGCAAATCGTCGCCCACCTCTTGATCTGACTCATCCTCCGGCGTCGGCGCCTCGCGCATCAAGAGTTCGGCATCGTGCGCGATCGTGTCGTGCTTGCGCTGCAAGAGTTTGAAGCGCCGCAGCTGATCCAGCGCACGGTTCTTGGCGGTAACCATAAGCCAGGCTCCTGGGTTATTGGGAACTCCCGATGAAGGCCACTGTTCGAGAGCAGTAACGAGAGCGTCCTGCGCCAATTCCTCGGCAAGGCCGACGTCGTGCAACATGCGCGCGAGCTTCGCGATGATCTTGGGCGATTCCATGCGCCATACAGCCTCGACGGTTGCTTGGACGTTTTGCGCAGTCATTGAAAGCAGGGGCCGAGTTCGCGCACTTCGATCGTTGCCCACTGAGCGGCCGGGCATTCGGCAGCAATCGCAATCGCTTGCTCGCGCGTATCGCAGGTCAGCATGAACACTCCGCCGATCATTTCCTTGGCTTCTGCGAACGGCCCGTCAAGGACGCTGGCAGTCCCATCGCGAACCTTGACTCGCGCGCCGCGGGCATCGTCCTTCAATGACTGAGCGATGGTCAGCAGGCCCCGCGCCTTGAGCGCCTCGCTGTAACGCACCATGCTGTCGTACAAGGCTCGGCCCTCGGCTTCCGTACGCGTGTTGCGCTGACCAGGCGGTTCGACGATCACCAGCATGTAACTCATGACAACCTCATTGAATGGCGTGAAGAGAGGAAATTATGAACGAACTTGCCGCCTGTTGGTCCGGCGCGTCACAGGAAATCCTCGGGTTCATATACAGGGCGAATCTCGATATCCGAGTCTTCGGGCATCGGATTTGGGCAGCGTTTTACCCATTCCACAGCCTCTTCCATAGACCGGACCTGCCAGATCCAGAATCCCGCGACGAGCTCCTTGGTCTCAGTGAAAGGACCATCGATGACGCGCCGATTGGAACCCGAAAAGTGCACCCGCTTACCCTGGGAAGTCGGCTTCAAGCCGTCCCCCGCCAGCATGATGCCCGCCTTTACCAGCTCTTCGTTGAATTTGCCCATGTCGGCGAGAAGCTTTTGCGTCGGCAAGACACCCGCTTCACTGGCTTTGGTCGCTTTGACAAACACCACAACTCGCATTTCGTACTCCCCGGTTTGGTTTCGATACTCAAGGCGACGATCGAGACACGACAAATTCGACTCCGTTTGATCATTTATTTTCCGGTGTCGTTTCGGTGCAAGGCCGTTCGTTACATGGTCAATGCACCCAAGGAGACCATCGTGACCACACTGCTTGCGAAAATTGTTGTCGTTGGCCGGACATTCGGCCCCTACCTGGCGCTGGAAATACTGCTCCCGGGCGGTTCGCTGGTCGCACTATTGTTGTGGGCATACCGGACGCATGCCAAAAAAACGCCCTTGAGTGCCGCGTTTACTTAGCGTGAGCCACGGTCAAATACTGTGGCGAAGCGCCAAGAACCACGCAGTGCATATCAGCGCCAGGGCAGCCGTGCCGGCAATCAATTGTCGGCGGCCGCCGCGCCGTCCCGGCATATCGATGCGAATGTAGATCCATCCCACCGCAAGCCCGAACAAAAATCCCAGCGCATGTCCCAAGACATCCACATGCGCGCTGCCCGCACCCAAGAGGGTGAGCAAACAGATCCCCGCGATCAGCGGTGCCCAGCGATACCACAAGCGTTCGCGCAAGGTCAGCCGTTGCCGCCATGCCATGCCTGAAAGTATCCCCAGTGCGGCAAATACGGCCGTGGAAGCCCCCACGGCGCGATGGGTGCCCGGCGTGACGAGCGTTTCCGCGTAGTTGGCTATCGCGGCGGCAGCCAGGATGCCGGCCCAAGCAACGCCGGGGCCCAGCAACCGCGACGCTGCGATCCCGGCAACCACGCCAAAGAGAACATTACCGAGCAGATGCTCCTGATCCAGATGCAGCGTCAATGCTGTGACGGATCGCCACCACTCGCCGCGGGCATTCGCATCGAGCGAGCCCAAAGCCAGCCAATCCGCACCGAATAATTGCGCGCCGGCGGCAAAAGCTACCGCCAAGAGAATCAAGACATAGAAAAAAATTCCAACCGCAGCGCCCTCGTGCGGCAGGATAGCGGGTTCCGGAGTAGGCTGCGGCAAGCTGCGCTCGGCAGAGTAGCGGCTGATTTCTTCGTACGCCTGCTGCAGCAAATGCGGGGGCACGCACAGCGACCACGCATCGCCGCTTTTCAGGACTTCGTGGTCGATGCTGCGCGCTTCCAGCAGCAAGCTATATTCGTCGCAAAGCCGCTTGGAACCGCGGAATACCACGGCGCACGGCGTTTCGGTCTGGCTCACATACTCAGCCGCCCGCTTGCGAAAATGCCGTGTTAATGAACTTGATCAGGCGCTGCCGAACGTCGAAGCCGTGCCAGGGTTCGGGGCTTGAACCGCCGCGCATGCCGTTCGAGAGAGGACCGTGATCTTCGCGCGGATACTGAACGAGTTCTACGTGCACACCCGCCTGGCGCAGCGCCCGATACATTTCCAAGCTCTGACCCAAAGGGTCTACTTTGTCTTCCTCACCCTGAATCAACAGGAAGGGCGTCTTTGCGTGCGCGGCGCCGGCTAACGGACTCTGGCGCCACGCGTCTTCGGAATGCTCCCAAGGCGATCCATAGAACCAATGGTCGTACCACGGGTTGTCCTCCGTGCCGTATTCGCTCTGCTGATCGATGACCGGGGCCCCGCTGACGATGGCGCGGAACCGGTCGGTCTTGCCTTCGACAAAACCGGCCATCTCTCCGCCGTAGCTGTATCCCATCAGGGCCAACTTGCCGGCGTCGATGGAATTCGAGCTGATGACGGCGTCAAGGCCGGTCATGATGTCGCGGTAGTCTCCTCCGCCCAAATCATTCTTGTTGGCCGCCGCGAACGCCGCGCCATAACCGGTACTGCCGCGAGGGTTCGGCCGGAACACTGCCCAACCTTGCCCCATCAGATACGCGATCATGGGGTCGAAGTATTCGAGCCAGGCTCCGGTGGGTCCGCCATGCACGTCGACGAGCAATGGCGTCGGTGCGCTGCCGCTCAAGGTGGGCAGATACAATAAGCCTTCCAGCGCCAGACCTTCATTGCTCCAACTCACCAGTCGAGCTTGGGTCCTCGGCCAATTTCCAGGCAGTAAACCCGGCGTATTCAGCTTTTGCGCCTGCTTGCCCAACGCGTTCGAATAATAGAGCGCAGGCGGTTCCCTGCTGCTTTCGCCGATCCACACGCAGGCGAGGCGTTGCCGGTCGCAATCCAGCCTGCGGACCACCGGCGCATCGAAATGCAACGGTTCTGCACGGGCGTTGTGCACCCGCGCGTAGCCCGAGCGTGTGCCTGTCTGCACGCCCTGCACCATATCGCCGCCGAGGCCGACCGGCTTCTCACCCAATATCGACCCGGTAAATCCGTCCGTGAGATTTCGCACGGAACGATCGGCGAGATTGAGCACATGCAAGTCGTTGTAGCCCGGCGGCGCATCGTGCTTCGCCTGAGCGACGAAGTAAAAGCTCGAGCCGTCGTCGGAAAAAGAGCCTTGCTCCACGGTGGCAGGCACTTCTTTGATTTGAGTGGGATGATCCGGATTCTTGATCTCGACGAGCCACGCCTTGGCATCGGGGCCCAAATCTCCCGCGTGATTGGGGCCTTGCGTCAACGCGATCAACCGGTCGTTTTGCCGCGACCAAGCGATGGACGCGACGTCGGGAGGCACCGCGACCGGCGTCAACTTTTCGGACTGGCTGTCCAGCAAATACAGCCGTTTGCCGTGCCGATCGTGGTTGAGCCACAGCGCATCGGCTTTCGCGTCCTTTTGTTTCTTCTCGCCGGCGGTCTGCGGATCGCGCGCCAGCACGGCGATAGTGCCACCATCGGGCGAAACATCGTATCCGTCCACATCGAGCGGCAACGGATCGCGCGTCAGGGGCTCTCCGGATTTTTTCGGCGGTATGGCGTCGTCATCCGCCGATTCGTCGACGACGGGCGTGACCTTCAACTCATAGGCATGCGCTTCCCCTCCCGACATCGGCAGGCGAAACAACTCCACATGCTCGCCTCGCTTGGCGAGAAACAGCACATTGCCGTCGCCGAGCCAGCGGGCCTGCCGCTCGCCCGCCTTGTCTCCTGCGGGCGAGAATGTGAGTTGACGCGCCGGGCTGCCCGCCACATCCACCAGCCAAATGTGACCTCGGCCGCCGTCGGCGGTCGAGTCTGAAATGCGAACCAGTACCCGGCGGCCGTCCGGCGCAATGCGTGGATCGGCCATCGCGCGCACATGCCGCAGGTCTTCGTTGGAGGGATACGCCGCATCTGCCGCCTGAGCTCGCGCCGCCGCAAAAGCCGATCCCGCCAACGCGGCGATCGTCAGCAAACGCTGCGCGCCGCAAAAAGCCGCCCTCATAGTCACCTCGCCGCATTTGCCGATCATCCATCATAAGCGATCGGGGTACGCGGCGAGGCGCCAGTGATCATTGTTTGGCTTTCTTGGCGGCCTCCCGCGCGGCCTGCTCCTTCAAATATTGTTCGTAGGCGCTCTTCTCAGCCGCCTCGGCAGTAATGTGAATGCGAATCTCATCACTTACCTGGGGAACATAAAGCCCCAGGCCGAAATCGGATCGGTTCAATGTCGCTTGCGCTTCGAACCCCACGGTGGGAACTTTGTTGCGCGGGTTTACGCCGATTTTGTTGACGGTCACATCGAGGACCACGGCTTTCGCAACGCCATGAACACTCAGTTCTCCGGTGACCTTCAGTGTGCCCGGCGCAGAGCCCTTTTCAACCCGAGTGCTCCTGAAGGTCGCGACCGGGAATTTGACGAAATCAAAAAAGTCCGGCGATTTGAAGTCGTCATTCAGATCCGGCACACCGGTGCTCATGGATGCCAACGGAATCCTCACCATAACCGACGCGCGGGTCGGAGCGGCTGGATCGAATTCGAGCGTGCCTTCGACCGTATTGAACTGTGCAGTCGGGTTGGCAAACCCCAAATGATTCCAGGTCAGGACACCTTGCGTATGTTGCGGCTCGAAGGTGTAAGTGGCGGCGTGCAAGGGGGCGGCGGCAAGCGCGATTGCTGCGACAGATAAGAGACGAGACATCATGGCGGGACTCCGTTGCGGCTTGAGGAAGGCGGCACCATGGCGCTTCGCTGCCTTCGAAGTCCTGAATGAGATCTGAATCGTTCTGAAAAAGGCTGATAAACCCCCTATTTGCTCCAAGTCCATTGCCCGGCGGCGGCCTTGCAACCTCCCCCTGGGGCACGGGTCCATGCGCGGCCGTGGACGAAGCGCCCGCTCGGTAGGCCGGTGGCATCGCCATCTCGTAATGCCCGCACACCGTTGATCCACACCTGTTCGACACCCGTGGCAAGCTGATGAGGTCGATCGTAGGTTGAGTGGTCCTGTATCGTCTTGGGATCAAACACAACGACGTCGGCGAAATATCCCTTGCGCAGTTCGCCGCGATCCTTGAGGGACAGGTTTTGCGCCGGCATCGCACTTAACTTGCGAATCGCCGCTTCCATCGGCAGGACCTTATCGTCGCGCACGTACTTCGCCAGCACCCGCACGAAGTTTCCGTAAGCCCGCGGATGTTCGCTGGACTCCAGGAACACCCCTTCGGGCGCCGGCGCACCCGCGTCGGACCCGAAGCTGACCCAGGGCAGCGCCACTTCCCGGCTGACGTTCTCTTCCGACATCAAGAAATAGGCCGTGCCCACCCGCGAGCCGTCTTCGACCACGAGCTGCATGGCAGTTTCCTCGGGACTCATGCCGCGCATCTTGGCTACTTCGTCCAAAGTTTTGCCTGTTAAGGGTTTAAGGGCGGGATTTTTGAATTCCAGCAACAGCGCGCCTTTCGGCCCGGCACGCTGCAGCAGATTCTCCCACGTCGGATTCGGATCGCGCATGTCGGCGAGCACGCGCGCGCGAATCGCCGGATCCTTCAGGCGCGCAATCCATTTGTCGAGTCCGCCCTCCTGAACCCAGGCGGGCATCGACACATCGAGCCCGGTGGCTCCCGCCGTGTAGACATACATGTCTGCGCTTATGCGGGTGCCTGAGGCTCGGGCGTCTTCCACCTGTTTGATCACGCTATCGATCTTGGGCCAATTGACGCGGCCGGCGACTTTCAGGTGATAGATCTCCGCCGGGGCGCCCGACCCCTTCGCAATGTCGATGGTCTCCTGCACGGCTTCGGTAATGCGGTCGCCCTCGCTGCGCATATGCGCGATGTACATGCCGCCGCAGAGCCCGGACTCTTGGGCGAGCGCAATGAGTTCCGAAGTCTTCGCGTACGTGTTTGGGTTGTAGATCAGAGCCGTCGTCACGCCGAGCGCGCCCTGCTCCATCGCCTGATGCACCAGATCACGCATCTGCCGCAACTGCGCGGCCGTCGGTTCGACGTTGTCCTCGCCGAGCACATAGGTGCGAATGGTTCCCGCGCCGACGAAAGAGGCGACATTGGGTGCGATACCCTTGGCTTGCAACTTGTCGAGATACTCGCCGAGCGTAGTCCAGTCGACCGGGTAGTGAATGTCGCCCTGGTGACTGAGCATGTCTTGCTTCATCTTGGGATTGAGTGGACCCATGGAGTCCTCACCCATTACTTCGAGAGTTACGCCCTGCTTCAAGTCGCTCAAAGCGCGCTTGTCTACGAGCAACGATTCTTCCGGGTGCGCCAGCATGTTGACGAATCCGGGCGCCACGGCTTTGCCGCGCGCATCGATCTCCAAGCGGCCTTTGCCGGGAGCGTGAGGTCCCGCATAACTGATGCGGTCGCCGTCGATGGCGACATCTCCCACATAGCCCGCCTTGCCCGATCCGTCATAAATAGTGCCGCCGCGAATAATCGTGTCGTGATCGGCCTGGACATTCGCCGCAGCTGCAGAACCCGCAGTGCTCACGGCAGCCAAAGCCATAAACAGGACGTAAAGAGTGCGCATCGCTCAGGCTCCAGAAATATTGTGACCCGATGATACGCGAATGACAGATACCTGACATGGTTTGTCAGGTATGGCATGTATGCTGATCGCCTCGAATCGCAATCGATCACGGAGATATCCATGCACATGTCCAAAGCCCCGGCAATCGCGCTCGGCGCCGCATTGCTTTTCTGCTGCTCTTCGCTCTTGGCGCAGACAACGGCTCCGGTCAAACCTCCGGCCGAAGCCATGCAACACGACGGTCAGCGCGACTTCGATTTTCTGGTGGGCGCCTGGAAAATCCATTTGAAGCGGCTCGTCCATGGCCGAAACGGCACGGACGAGTGGGTGGAACTCGACGGAACGACCGAATGCCGCCCGGTGCTGGACGGCCGCGCGGAAGTTGAGGAGTTCAAGGTCGAGAGCCGCGACAAGAAAATGCACATCCATGGGCTCGCCATGCGCTTCTACAATCCCAGCTCGCATCAGTGGAGCATTTGGTGGGCGAACGCCAAGGATGGAGCCATGTATCCTCCACCCGTCACCGGCGAATTCAAGAATGGCCGCGGCGAATTCTACGATCAGGAAGTCGTGGACGGCCGAACGGTCTTTACGAGATATGTTTGGACGGGAACGACGACACCCTCGCCGCACTTCGAGCAGTCGATTTCGACCGACGGCGGCAAAAGCTGGCAACTCTGGTGGGTTACCGATCAAGTCAAAGAGAAAATCTAGGGTATTTCAGCGACTCGGCGCAGCGGCGCCGCGCGCTTGCAGCGCCAATCCGATCAGCGCCAGGCCGCCGAACAGCAGGTTGATTCCGACGATCAAGCCTATTGCCCATGCCGCGGTACCCGGCAATCCAGCCAGGATGAGCACCGCGAGAATCAAATCCACGATGCCACTCAACAGCATCAACTCCCAGCGCGAAGTCTTCTCGCGGCGATGGGCGAGCGCATACATGATCGAGACGATGCCCTCGAGCACGAGAAAGATCGCCAGCATGACGGTCAGCGAGAAGACACCGGACAGCGGCCACGCGAGCAGCACGATTCCCGCCGCAATACCGACAATTGCAGACAGCAAAGACCATCCGAAGCCGGGTGAGCCGCGGGTTTGGAACGTCATCACCAAGCCGAGCACGCCGCTCATCAATATCAGCCATCCGATCAGGACTTCCACGGCGACGGTGGCGAGGNGCGGAACGCAAACGGCGATCACGCCCAGGACGAGAAGCACGATTCCTTCGATCAGGAAGAATTTCCAATGCTGTCGCAGCGCGCCGGTGACTGCGGCTTCGGTTTGTCCGACGTCCACTTTGTCTGCTGACATAAATCCCCGCTAAGCAAACCGCCGATATCGCTAGGATACTCTGCCGCGCGGAAATAATGTGACTGGACGCCGCAGTCGGCCCCGACTCATTTTTCGGCTTGCTCTTGAAGATGACGGTTTAGATATTCATCCGTCGCCTTGAAAAGCGCGATCCACGAAGAGTAACGCGTGAGATCGTGAATTTCATTGGGAAAGACGATTTCCTCGTGTTCGATGTGATGCGCTCGAAGATCTTGAATGAGTTCCAAAGATTGCTGCAGGGGTACGTTTCGATCATCGTCCGCCTGCACCACGAGCACGGGCGAATGCCATTGATCGATGGTCGCGACGGGCGACGAATCGAATCCGCGCTTGGCGGCGCCTTCCGCATCCAGCGGCAGACCGACGGAGGCAAGGAACGAGGCCCAGTTGTACACGCCGGCGTAGTCAACGCCGACCGCAATGTCCTTCGATGCGCGCGCCAGGCCCAAAGCCGTCATGAGCCCTCCATAGCTGGCACCCCAGATGCCGAGCTTGTGTGGGTCAACGTCCTTGCGGCTCTGCAAATAGGTGACCGCGCCGAGCAGGTCGTTCAGTTCGCTGCCGCCATCAGGACCGAAATTCTGCGCCTCGCGATAGTCCAATCCGTAGCCGATCCCGCCGCGATAGTTAACGGAAATAACTACGTAACCCTCCGCGGCCAAGCGCTGATTGAGGGCGTACATCCAGTTGTATGCACCCATCGGGTTAAAGCCGACCAGCATTTGCCGCCGCGGTCCGCCGTGAAAAAACATGATCGCCGGGTGGGGCTTGGACGAGCCGGTGTCGCGCGGCAAGAACAATTGCCCGTGAGCCAGCTGCCCATCCTTGGCCGTGAAAGTAATCGCTTCCGGAGTCACCAGCTTAGCCGAGGGAAACGACGCCGACGCCTCGGGCACCAACTGTTGCCATTTTCCACCCGAGGCCAGCACGACCGGCTGCAAGGGCTTGGTCGCGTCGCTCTGCAGCGCGAAAATCGTGCCGTCGCCGCTGATTTGCGGGTAGTCCTCGATTGCTTTGTCTTTCGCCACCGGCGAGGGTTGGCCGGCCTGGAAGTCCACACTCCACACATGCATGCGATCGGCGTCCTCATTCGAGGAGTACACCAGTCGGCGCCCATCGGCGATCAAAGCCATATGGACGACCTCGAACTGCCCCTTTGTCACGGAGCGGACGGAGCCGCCGCGCGCAGGCACGGCGTAGAGCTGCAGCCAGCCGGTTTTCTCCCAAGGAAAGACCAGCTCATTACGCGAGCTCCAAAGCAGATTGCGCGGCGATAAAGTGCCGTGAAATACGCTGCCGGCTCCCGCATCGGCCACCCAAACGCGCCGACCTTCGCCATTCGCGGCATTCGCAACCCAGATGGACCAAGGCTCTCCGGAGCGGTGCGATATGAAAACCATGCCCTTTTCCGACGGCACGCGAATGAACGCGACCTGCGTTGAGTCTGCGGAGAACGTCGGCGAGATGTCTTGATCGAGGCTGGGGCTCAGCCAAGTGACAGTCTTGGCCGCGAAATCATAGACGCCGATCAACGAGTGTTGCTTGCGGCCGCTGACGAACGCCAGCTTCTTGCCGTCGGGTGAGAAGGCGGCGGAAGCGATGCGACCCTGATCGACGATGATCGGCGTTACGGCGGAGCCGTCGGCGGTCGCCGTCGATAGGATCCGTGCTTTATCGATGAATATCAATCGAGTTCCGTCGGGCGAGAAGCTTGGGGAATGGCCCACCCCGAGCTTGCGCGGCGCGCCGCCCGCGGCCGACGCCAAAAACACTTCCTTCGGCGCGGCGCCGTCCGGCGAGTTGGCAACGTTCGCGGGAGTGTCGTCCTCGATGGACTGACCGCGGACGAAGGCCACGCTGCCCGCGTCCGGCGCCAGGGCCAGATCCCCGATATCGAAACCGTCATCCAAGGTATAGGCGGTGATTGCGCGCGCATGACCGCCCTGCGACAGCCAGACGTTTCGGCAGCCCTTGGCATCAAATACCCATGCGGCGGAATTGCCCTTGGTTGACGCGATCAGGCTGGAGGGATATGGCGCCTGCATGACTTCTTCAATCGTAAGGTCGGCAGGACGAGCAGCGAGCGCCGGCGCAATATTTGCTGTCGCGAAAACAGCGAGCGCGAGCAGGGAGATGGATTTAGTTGCGTGCATGAGTGCGCCTTGGATGTTATTTTCCAGATAGGACGATCGTGATCGGCAAAGAGAAACTTGCGCAATAGTTAGCCTGATGAGAGAATTCATGTCAACGAATCAGGCATGTCGTGCGGGTCTGCTAACAAGAAGTCACCATGGCCGTACAGAAGCAATCCTTGAACATCCTTTGCTTTTTGGCCCTCACGGCTTTGTTCAGCAGTTTTTTCTGGACATTGATCATCAGTGCCGGACATGTCGGCGCCGGCAGGGGCCTATACGTTGCCGGTCTGATGTGGTGCCCGGCTTTCGCCGCGGTGGCGACGGTTCGCCTCCGGCATCTGGATTGGGAATCACTGGGTTTGCGTTGGGGCGGCGCACGTTTCGCGCTTTTCTCCTATCTGACGCCTCTGGCTTACGCCGCCATAGGCTACGCCCTGATCTGGTCATTTGGCTTCGGTTTTTTTCCGGATCCGGCGGCGATCGCAGCGATCGCGCAAAAACTCGACTGGACGATAACCGCGCCCGCGGCTTTTTTGCCGCTGTACTTCTTGCTGGTGGGCACTACTCAAATGATTTCGAGCGTCGCCCATGCTTTGGGTGAAGAAATCGGCTGGAGGGGCTTTCTCACGCCGCTGATGGTGCAACGCCTTGGATTCACCGGCGGATCCGTGCTGGTGGGCCTTATTTGGGCCGCATGGCACATGCCTCTGCTGCTGTTCGCTGACTACAACAGCGGCACGCCCTGGTGGGTTTCGATGCCGTGCTTCACCGCATTGACTGTCGGGTCGAGCGTCATCATGACGTGGTTCCGTTTGGCATCGAACAGTGTCTGGCCTGCTGCCATACTCCACGCAAGCCACAATCTCTTTATTCAGGGATTTTTCACGCCCCTAACGGGCGCCCGCGGCGATGTGACGGCCTACGTGATCGATGAATTCGGCGTCGCCGTGCCGCTCATCATCGTCCTGTTTGCGATCGGCTTCTGGCTCAATAGAAAAGCTGCGCTCACAGCTGTTCACGCTTAGAGGAATCGGCTTCGCCGGCGGCGAGACTGATGAGTTCGCTCGCCAGGTTGGGATCTTCGCTCGAACAAACGCCGAGCACCAAAGCGCTTTCGCAATCCTTGGTGACATAGGCATGCCCCATGGTGCTATCTATGTAGATCCCCTGCCCCGTTTTTAAGGTGACTGGATTGTAAAATTGCAGATGCACCTCTATGGTGCCCTCGAGGACGAAGATGAATTCCTCGCCTTGGTGCCGCAACGGCTCGCCAAATTCAGAGATATCCTTGGACCTGATCCTTGTAAGGATCGGCACCATGCGCTTCTGGCGAAGATCGGCGCACAGATATTCATAGTCGTAGTTGGGCGTCGATATCTGAATTGAATTGTCGCCATCGCTCAAGCTTCTGCGCGCCGTGACAACCGGGAGCGCATTCGCGGCCGGAGCATCTGCTTGAGCGAGGAATTCGGTCATGCTCAATCCCAATCGGGCGGCGAATTGCTGCAGCTTATCGTAGGTCAAGGACAGCTTGTCGGCCTCAACCTTGGCAAGCGTCGACAGGGGAATGCCGACCTTCTCGCTCAACTGGCGCAGCGTCCAGGAGTTCTTCTTCCGGACCAAGCGGATCAAACTGCCCAGCGTGCTGTTGCTACTCGCCATCGCCACCACGTCCTTGGAAAGGGATTGAAGATTCCCGCCTAAGTATCGACGTATTACGCCAAAGAACCAACCCCGAAACCTGAAACACACGGATCACGGCGCCGAGTTGCACCTGAAGCGCCTTGCGCGCTACTGTCGCCGCGTGGCCACGATCCTGGTCCCCGGTCAATGGACATGGCTCTAGACAACAACGGAGATGAACATGGCTGAGAACGTTTATAAAGTGATCGAATTGATCGGCACGAGCACGATCTCGTGGGAGAAAGCGGCGGCCGCGGCGGTGAGCCGGGCGGGCAAGACTCTGCGCGATTTGCGCGTCGCGGAAGTCGTCGAGCTGGATATTCAACTCAAGAACGGAAAGGTCGAGGCCTACCGCGCCAAGATCAAGGTTTCATTCAAGTACGAACGCGGCAAATAACCTCAGCCTGTATCGGTGCGTTGCTTGTCGTTCGGCGCGATCGCGCGCCGAACGGCGTCGCTTTGCCGGGAAACCGCCGCTCGTCAGAACCGCAGCGATAAGCAGCTAAGGCCGCCGTCCATCTTGGCAAATTCCGACATGCCAACGGCGCGAGTGCGGTAGCCCAGGCCCCTGAGAGACGCCGCCAGCTTCGGAAATCCGGAAGCGATGAGAACTTCGTCGTTGATCCGGACGCAATTTGCCGCGTACTCCTCGCCCGCCATCACTGCTATTTTTTCGAAGCGCGCTATCTCGGGCACGGCTGGAAATCCGGGCGCAACCACAAACCGGTCCTCGCCGAGATACGCGATGCCCGACTTGAGATGCAAGAGCGCCGGGTTCCCGCGGATGTCAACCGTGGATGCAGTGAAACCGTGGCGCGCGAGAATTGCCGCCAATTGGGCCGCGCCCGATTCATTGGTGCGGGCGGAAATGCCGATCAGAAAATGCCTGCCCGCCTGACAGACGTCGCCGCCGTCCAGAGTGCCCGGCGCCCGGATATGTTCGAGTTTCGCGACGAAGTTGCGCAGCGCTGCCGCGACGGCCGCCACTTCTCCCTCGCGAGTTTTCGCGCCGGGGCGCGTTGCGACCGCAATTCCCTCCGCGATCAAAAAAGTGTCTTCGACAAAAGTTCCGTCCGGATGATCCTCATCCGCATCCATCACGGTGACATCGAGGCCGCACGCCGATAGGGCAGCGCGGTAAGCGGCATGTTGGGCGAGCGCCCTGCCGATGTCGGGAGGCGAGCCTCCCCCGGCAATGGTCAGCCCTGCGGAGAAATTTCTTCCCGGTAGCCGCGTAATCGCTTTGCTATATTTCACCGCGCCAGTCTAACCTGAGGCGCAATGAAACTCTCCGCATCGCTGGTCGTGCTTCTTGCGCTGATTTCGCTGCCTGCGGCCCGTGCCGCCGACCTCGCTCGTGTGAGACTCGACACCTCCTTAGGTTCTATCGTCGTCGAGGTCGATTTGAAACGCGCACCGATCTCAGCCGGCGAGTTCCTGCGCTACGTGGACGCAGGNCTTTATGACGGCGGCGCGTTCTACCGGGTCGTCCGCGCAAGCGACGATAAATCGGCGGCCCGAATCGACATCGTGCAAGGGGGCCTCACGGCGCTGGAGCGCGCCCTGCCGCCCGTGCCGCACGAGAGTACCGCTCGGACCGGCATCCACCACAACGACGGTACGATCTCGTTGGCGCGGCGCGAACTGGGCACCGCGACCGGCGCGAAATTTTTTATCTGCGTCGGCAAACAGCCGGCGCTCGATTTCGGTGGAAAGCGCAATCCCGACGGCCAGGGGTTTGCCGCCTTTGGACACGTGGTTCATGGCATGGAGGTCGTGCGCAAGATCTACCGACAGAAGCTNGATCAAAACTCGGGGAGCGGCCCTAGCAAAGGGCAGCTGCTCGCCGATCCCGTGGCCATCAAAAGCGCTTCCCGGTTGTAAATAATTGAATGTATTGCGATTTATGCAGATTCAGAGCGCATCTCCAATCGATGCGCTCGCTACGCAATTTTCGCCCACTGCGGTGTTATGCAAGTATCGCAACCGCTTTGAGGAATTGAAATGCGCCAACCGATCGTTTCACTAGCCGTCGCATCGATGCTGCTGACTTTGCCCTCTATCGGCAGCGCCAAAGGATGCTTGAAGGGCGCCGCAGTCGGCGGTGTCGTAGGGCATGTCGCGGGTCATCACGCGGTGGTCGGCGCAGCCGCCGGATGCGTGATCGAACATCACCGGGAGAAAGAAAAGGAGAAGCAAGCGATCAAGAACGAGAAGAAAGAACCCGGGAAGGCCGTATGAGCTTGAGCGATGATCTCAGCAAGTTGTCGGAACTCCGCCAGAACGGAACGCTGACAGAAGAGGAGTTTGCGCGGGCAAAGGCTCGTTTGCTCAACAGTCAAGAGCCTCCGCGCGCTGCAGCCTCGACGTATCCAGTGAATGCGTTTCGGCGAAGCCGCAACGATCGTTGGATCGCCGGCGTGTGCGGCGGAATTGGCCGCGCGACTGGAATTGAAAGCTGGGTTTGGAGGCTGTTCTTTACGGTGCTGTTGATTTGCGGAGGCGCCGGCCTGCTGGTGTACTTCTTGCTCGCAATCTTCGTACCGAACGAGTGATGCGATCCGGCGCTTATGGAATCGCTCGAAAGATCTCTTCGAGCCGATCCGGGGCGCCCTCGATGCGCGCCAGTCCGGGGTACCGCAGCCCCTCGGTATAGTCGATCCGCACCGTCTCAAAACGATCGGCT
>JGI12627J18819_10000297_pt1 | contig 16205 bp, 14 predicted proteins | sample TexAe_OM1H0_M2_FD_18819 | JGI IMG/M metagenome (IMG submission 18819)
TGACGATGAGTACCGAGATCCGAATCCGGTCCTCCTGCGGAGTCAGGGCCACTTCGCGCACACGTCCGCAGGCGTGGCCGCCGGAGTCGATCACCGGCGCGCCGAGCAGTTCCGTGAGCGCGAGAGCAGACATGCCAGCGAGAATACTCAACCTGTGCGCCTGAAATCCAGATGGGAAAGCAGGTAATTTTTCGTAGAAGACACCCAAAACGGGATTCGAGATCCTGCAGGTGTCAATCGGCAGCGATTCGCCCGTGCGACGCAAGCTGCGTTGACAATTCCCCACACTAAGGGCAAACTACCGGATTCATTAATCCGCCGCTTCCCTTCTAGCATCTGGGGATAGGCCGACGAAGGGGTTCGAGTCCTCAGGGTCCACCGCTGAGCCGTTATCATGAGCGCACAACGGGTCTCGTACACGCTGGATTCGACGCTGGACACAGTCAACAGCGCCGAAGAAGCTGCCAGCCAGATCGCGACCGAGGCCGGCTTCGGCGACGAAGACGTCATGAAAATCGCCATGGCGGTGCGGGAGGCGGCCGTGAATGCGGTCCTGCATGGCAACGCTTACGATCCCGGCAAGAAGGTTACGGTCGATTTCGAACGTACGGCGCAGGACCTGGTCATCACTATCCGGGATCAGGGAAAAGGGCTCGATCTGGCGAAAGTCCCCGACCCGCTGGCTCCCGAAAATCTCTTGAAGACTTCGGGCCGCGGCATATTTCTTATCCGCTCGTTCATGGACGAGGTCGAAATCAACCCGTCCACCACGGGCACCGAAATCAAACTTATCAAGCACGTCCACGGAGCCCCCGGGGACGGCGAGGAGGCTTCTCAATGACCATGAAGACCAGCAATCGTCAGGTGGATGGTGTCACCATTGTAGATTGTAGTGGCCGCATCACCCTGGGTGAGGGCAGCGTAATCCTGCGCGACAGCGTGCGCGAGCTGCTCGGCAAAGGCAACAAGAAAATCCTGCTCAACCTGGGCGACGTGAATTATATCGACAGCTCGGGCATTGGCGAGCTGGTCAGCGCCTACACCACCGTCAAAAACCAGGGCGGCGAGTTGAAGCTGCTCAACCTCACCAAGAAGGTCCACGACCTGCTTCAGATTACGAAGCTCTATACCGTCTTCGACGTGAAGGACGACGAGGCCGCGGCCGTAAAGTCCTTCAGCTAGCTTCTCGTACAGGCGCCCCACCCAGGTCCCGCTTGGATGGGTTCGCGAAACAATTTCTGGCGATGAGAGGTCGACGCGAGTCGGCCTCCTTGCTTTCAGCGCTTCCCATCCAGGGAACAAAGGGCGCAAATCTCCTTGCTTGCTCGTTTGCTTTGCCGTCAACCCTCCTAAAATAGTGGTACCCCCCTTTGCATGCGTCTTTTCCCTCGAATTCTCGTTTTGCTCACGCTGATCCTTGCGGGCTTTCGTCCATCGGCCGCGTCTTCCTCGTGCATCCCCTTCTCCGACGCCCAGAAACACATCGGCGCCAACCGCTGCATCACCGGAAAGGTTTTGCAAGTGAAGCTCGGCAACGGCGGCGTGCATTTCTTCGACTTCTGCGAAGATTTCCGCGTTTGCCCCTTTACCGTCGTGGTGTTTCCCGGCGATCTGAAACAGGTGGGCGACGTGCGGCAGCTCAAGGGAAAGCAGATTGAAATTGAAGGCGAGGTCAAGGGATACGACGGCCGCGCCGAGATCGTCCTGCGCCGCCTGGGCCAACTGCGCGGAGACGCCGCCCACATTCCGCCCGTGCCCAAAGAGTACGACGTCGAACGCCACGGCAAATTCAGCGCGGGCCGATTCAGCCGTCCCAAAGCGGCGAAGACCTCTTCGACCCGTAAGAAGCAGTCTGCACCCGTGAGTCTGGAAGACCCCAGCCTGCCGCTCTCGCCCACGGGTTAACTATTCACGACGGTAGTCGGCTTTCCATCGTCGGAAGCGTTCCGGGGGATGCCGATGGACCGGCGGCCCGCCCGGTGACATCAGACCCGCCCAACTCGTCCCTCTTCAGTAACTTAGCTATTAGTAAACGTATTTCCAAACTAAAAACACCTCTCTCCCGCTCCAGAAACGACCTGGCAACGCTCTCCACAATGCCCGCCAATGGCGTTTAGAACGCTTATGGGCGCACTTCAGGCATGAGGTGATGGTTTGGGTCATCCGGGACCCGTGCGAGCGATCCTGGGGCTTCCTGGCACCAAACTAAGCTTTAAGAAAATGAAATTCGATTTCAACGAAGGTTTCAGCTGAAGTCGTAATCCGGCCCGGACGCCTACCACAGAGCCACAGGGAAAACACAAAGAATTCCTCTGTGCCTCGGTGACTCTTGTGGTGAAAAGGTTTACGCCTTACACCAGCCCCTTGCGCAATTCCTCCAGCGGATACCTCGTCCCCCGCCATGTCACGCCGTCATCCCGTAATGTCAGCACCATCGACCGGATCAGCGTGTACTCAAACATCATCGTGCTGACGGGGTGCAGCAGAAAGTAATACGGCGGAATCGACGACTTGAACGACATCCCCAGGTAAATGAGAAACATCGATGCGAGCGCAACCGCATACGGCGCGCGCGCCCAACCATGCGCCAGCCAGATTCCCAGAAACGGCCCCAGATTCAGAAAGAGCAAACCGAAGGCCGACACCACCGTCCGCCACCATTGAAACGACAGCACCGCAAAGAAATTCTTGGTCAGATTGTCGACCACGCCCATCGCGCCCTTGGCCCAGCGAATCGAGATCAGATCGTCGCCGAAGACGTTGCGCTGGCGGAAGCGCGCGTTCTTGACGACCTTGCCCAGCTTCATGTCATCGAGCACTTCCATGCGCAAGGCCTTGTAGGTGCCCACGGCTTCGTAAGCTGTGCGGCTGACCAGGTTGAACGCGCCCACGCCCATGTGATCTTTTGTGTCGGGATCGGCCACCCGCCACGGCCGGTGCCCGAAGGTGAACAGCGTTTGAAAGAACGCGATCATCATTTTCTCGCCCGGGCGTTTCATGATCATGCGCGGGAAAACGACCACGTGATCGGCATTTTCTGATTCGGCATAGGCCAGCGCGCGCCGCAGCACGTCCGGCTTAAAGAGCACGTCGGCGTCGGTGAACAGCAGCCAGTCGCCCGAGGCTTGCAACCCGGCAGTCCACATGGCGTGCGTCTTGCCCAGCCAGCCTGAGGGAAGCTCGCTCACATGCACAACCCGCAGGCGGCCTTGCGCCGCCGGACTGGCCGCGACCTTTTCCATGATTTCGCCGGTGCGGTCCGTGGAACGATCATTGACCGCGATGACTTCGTAGTTTTCGTAGTCGAGCCCCAGCAGACCGCTCAACCCCTGCTCGATGTCTTCTTCTTCATTGCGCGCGGGAACGATAATGCTGACGCGGCGGCGCATCGCAGGCTGGCGGTCCCACGGCGGTTTCGCGATGTCCGCGATACTGGGCACGCCGAGCGCTGCTTCCACGATGCGCGAGAACCAGGCCAGCCCAAGAACGCACCCGCAAATCCAGAGCAGGTAACCCATTCCTAATGAGCTCCCACGGGGGTTGGAGAATTCGGAGTGCTGACGGGCGGGGCAAACTTCATACCGTAAAACAGTATCGCAGATGACAGGCAGATGGCGATCACCGGAGCCACGAAGGCGAGGCGCAGCGAGTAATGATCTGACATCCACCCGATCATGTAAGCCGAAGGCACATCCCCGAGCAGGTGGAAAATGAAAATGTTGACCGCGAGCGCCATGGCGCGCACGTGCGGCCCGACAGAGTTAATCACCGCCGCGTTCAATGGCCCGGTGTTCAACAGCAACAGGAACTCCGCCGCGAACATTCCGGTGATCATGAGCTTGCCGTCGGCGAACAGGGCCAGGCACATGGCCGGGATTCCCAGACCGAGGCTGACTGCCGACACCAGATAATGCGCCGCCTTGGTTCTCTTCAGCAGCCAATCCGACAACCATCCACCCAGCACCGACGCGGTCAGGCCGCACGCAATCACACTGGCTCCGAAAAGGATGCTGGCATCGCGCAGGCTGTAGTTATGGACCCGGTGGAGAAACGTCGGCATCCACACCTGCAGGCCGCCCAGCGCGAAGGTCATCATGGCCATGCCGAGAGTGGCGGTCAGGAAGGCGGGATTGCGCAGCAGGCTCTTCAAGGTATCGCGCTCGGGAGTTTTGTGCAGCGCGTCGTCGAATTGTCCTAAAGGCGGCTCGGGGATGAATAGCAGCAAAAACGCCAGCACCACGCCCGGCGCCGCGCCCACATAGAAAGGAAATCGCCAGCCATACTTGGACCCCAGGACGCCGCCGATCAGATATCCCAGCGCGCTGCCAACCGGAATCGCGAGATAGAAGATGCCCATCACGCGCCCGCGCATTCGCTCGGGAAACATATCCGCGACAAACGTCGGTGAGAGAATCACGAAACTGGCCTCACCCACGCCGACCAGCGTGTGCCGCAGCAGAAGCTCGTCAAAGTTCTTCGTGACCGCGGTCAGCAGCGTGGCCCCGCTCCAGATCAGCGCGCCCACAATGATCACCGCCTTGCGCGAATACTTCACCGACAGCGGCCCCATGAAGGGAGCGGCAATCATGTAGAAAATGAAAAAGACGCTGGTCAGAAAACCAAACGCCGCATCGCTGCGATGAAACTCCTCCTTCACCATATCCTGCACCGCGTAAAGCACGTTGCGGTCGATATAGTTCAGCAGGTTCAGCGCGGTCAGCAGCGCCAGCGCAGTTTTGGGGTAGAGCGTTTTATCGGGCACGGGTCTGGCGAGACTAACATGGGAAACGCCGGTTGCACCACAGAGGCACGGAGGAAAACGTGTGGATGGGTGCGGCATCCGAGCGCGTTCTGTGCGCTTGGGTGGGCTCTTATGTCGTGGGGTGTCTCTATATCTCTGTAGCCGTGGTGAAAAATTCTCGCCAGAATTCTGAGCGAAGACTCGCTTAGTTTCGAGCAACGACAGAGGGTATGTATCTCTAACTGCGCCAGCATATGAGAGGAAGACAAGAACCAAACCTTCCTGTCATCCTGAGCGGAGTGAGGCGCCAGCCGAACGGAGTCGAAGGACCCCACGTCAGTCAGCGATATCAACGGCCCAAAGAGCATTTAAACCACGAACCCGCACGTTTCGCAGTTAAACCCACATTCCTCTCTGCCGTCGCGCAAGAATCGGTAAGCCAGACTTCTGTTGAAATTTTCTCACCGCGAGCACGACGAATAAATGCGCATTCCTCTGTGCCTCTGTGTGAATAAGCGCTATCTACAGGAGTTCGTGGTGGAAATACTCCTAGCGGCCGGTGGTATTCCTTGCGGGCGTGGGGTCCTTCGACTCCGTTCGGCTGGCGCCTCACTCCGCTCAGGATGACAACGGGGATCAACTCCTGCATTCACAGCAGGGATTAGTTCCTGCACTCCCAGCGGGATGGAGTTCCTGCATCCGTTTCCCGAGGGACATCGCTTGGTCGGACAGCGGTTAGTCAACTCACAAACACCGAGTAAAAACACACTGATGGCTTGTACTTTCTCCGTGTCTCTGTGACTCCGTGGTGAAAATATCTCTGTGGTCAAAAATTAGTGCCTGGGATTTATGTCCGTGGCCTACCGTTACGCGGCCACTTCGCGATCACTACCGTCGAAATCCCACCCCGCGGCCGGAAATCTCCCTTCACCTCCGCCCACACCGGCTTGGTCCACTTCACCACGTCCGCGAGCACCTGGTTCACAATGTTCTCTTGAAAAATTCCCAGGTTGCGGTAGCTTTGCAGGTACTCCTTCAGCGATTTCAATTCGAGACACAATTTTCGCGGCATGTAGCGGATCGTGATCGTGCCAAAATCCGGTAATCCCGTTTTGGGACACACTGAGGTGAACTCCGGATCGTCAATCACAATCTCATATCCCGGGAACTGATTCGGCCAGGTTTCAATTTCGGGAAACTTCGTGTCCAGTCCGGCGGCAGCGTGTTCCGCCGTGTAACGTGGCTGCTTCAGCATGCACAATATTGTAACGGGTGCTCAGGGGCGGACATCCAAAATGAAGGGCTCGGGTCAGCCTGTCACGGCGAACCTGCATCTAATCGCCACATACGCAAGTCAAGCGCTATCCCCGGTGTCGCGTCCGGGTGTAAATTGTTGCTTGCAAAAGTCTCTTCATGGCATTGAATGACAAGGACAATTCCGGCTATTTCGGCCGGAACCGCTGGCTGGCGATTACTCTTGGCGCGGCCTTGGCCGTGATTCTTCTGGCCTCGTTCGCATCCATGCGCGATGAGGTCATCCCGGTGCGCGCCGCCACCGTGCAACGTGGCTCCATTCGCAGCGTCATTTCCACCAACGGCAAAATCGAGCCGGCTCAGAACTTCGAAGCGCACTCGCCTGTCAACACCACCGTGCGCCGCCTGTATGTGAGGGAAGGCGACCACGTCAAGAAAGGCCAGCTGCTCCTACAGCTCGACGATGCCGAGGCGCGCAGCCAGGCCGCCCACGCGCAAGCACAGCTCAAGGGCGCGCAGGCCGACGTGCAAGCCGTTGCGCATGGCGGATCGCAGGAAGAGCTGCTGACCTTGCAGTCGCAGATTGTGAAAGCCCGCACCGCCCGCGACACCGCGCAACGCAACCTGGAAGCGTTCAAACGTCTCCAAGAGAAAGGCGCGGCTTCCGCGGGAGAACTCAAGGAAGCCGAGAACGCCTTGCAGCGGTCCCAGGCCGACTACGACCTGCTGGTCCAAAAGCAGAGGGATCGCTACTCGAAACCCGAGGTCGAGCATGTGACCGCCGAGCAGCAGGATGCGCAGGCCGCCTACCTCGCCGCCGAAGACATTCTGCAGAAATCGAACATCGTGGCGCCGTTCGACGGCGTCGTCTACGTGCTTCCGGTGAAGCAGGGCGGCTACGTGCAGGCGGGCGAATTGCTGCTGCAGGAAGCCGACCTCTCCAAAGTTTTCGTCCGCGCCTACGTCGACGAGCCCGATATCGGCCGGCTGGTTCCCGGGCAGAAAACAGAGGTCAGCTGGGATGCCTTGCCGGGCCGTGTCTGGACGGGCACGGTGACTACACTTCCCTCCACCGTCAAGCTGCGTGGCACGCGCAACGTGGGCGAGATGGTGAGTGTTCTCGACAATCATGATTTCCGTCTGCTGCCCAACACGAATGTGAATGTGACCATCGTGCTAGCGCAGCACGACAACGTGCTCACGATGCCGCGCGAGGCCTTGCGCCTCGATGACTCGAAGCCATACGTCTATGAAATCGTCGACAATAAGTTAAAGCGACGCGATGTGACGGTCGCGGCATCTAATTTAATCAGCGTAGAGATCAGTGGCGGCCTCAGCGACAAGACGCTGGTCGCCCTGAACACAACCGCAACTAACAAATCCCTGCGCGACGGAATTCCGGTGAAGGTGGTGCAGTAAAGCAATGAAGTGGACCTCAAAGATTCTTACTATCGCGGCCCTGATCTTGCCGGCAATCGCGGCGACCGCGGACTCCCCCTCCGACCTGCTGGCCGCCGGCCGCGTTGATGACGCGATCTCGACCCTGAATGGCACATTGAACACCAGGCCCGACGATGCGGCCTCCTACAACCTTCTTTGCCGCGCTTACTTCTCCGTCGCGAACTGGGACCGCGCCATCTCCGCGTGCGAACGAGCGGTGACTCTTGAACCTGGCAATAGCGATTACCATCTCTGGCTGGGCCGCACCTACGGGGAGAAGGCCGATGCCTCGAACTTCCTTTCGGCCGCCGGACTGGCCAAGAAAGTACACCACGAGTTTGAACGCGCGGTGCAACTGGATCCGAACAACGTCGCTGCCCGCGTCGACCTGGCCGAGTTTTACCTGGAGGCGCCCGGCATTGTGGGCGGCGGTCAGGACAAAGCGCGCGCGCAGGCTGGTTCGGTCGCGAAGCTCGATCCCGCGAAAGCACACTGGATTCTCGGAAGAATGGCCGAGAAGAACAAAGACCTGCCGACGGCGGAGAGCGAATATCGCGCGGCCATTGAAAGCAGCCATGGCGGAGCCAATGCCTGGCTGAACCTGGCGCTTTTCTATCGCAAGACCGGCCGGCTCGACGAAATGCAGGAGGCCTTGAAGAAAGCTGCCAACGCGCCCATGGATCAGCCCGAAGTCCTGATCGATGCCGCGTCCACGCTGCTGCGAGCTAATCGCGATCTGCCGTTCGCCACCCAACTCGTGCGGCGCTATCTTTCCTCCACGACCGTCGAACAAGCGCCGCCGTTCAAAGCCCATTACCTGCTCGGCACGATTCTCGAAAAGCAGGGCGACAAGGAAGGTGCGGCCAAGGAATACCAGACCGCTCTCCTGCTTGCCAAAGATTTTGGACGCGCCCGCGAAGCGCTCAATCGCGTGAATCAGCGAGTTGTGAGTAGCGAGTAGCGAGTGGCCAATGGGCTGGAGTGCTCGCAGTCAGGGACGACGGTTCATTTTTCGTCCCTGAATTTAGATTCCGTGACTCAGGCAGATTTGGCTATCCTTAGCCGACATGTGTCTACTTCCCTTCTCCATCTTTTCTGATTCCCCAATCTCCAAGGTGACGCAATGATCGAACGCACGCGTGTGGATGTGTGCGCCGGCGGGTTACTCGTCGGCGTGTGTCTTTGCCTCGCGATCCGGGCCAACGCCGAACCGCTGCCATTGAAGCGAGCGGTAGAGTTGGCTCTTACTCACAGCACTGTCACGGGCATGGCTACCGCAGACATGCAACACGCCTACTCCGCCTATCACGAGAGCCGAAACAACTATGTTCCGCAATTAGTCATAGGCTCTGGATTGGGCAAGTCCTGGGGATTTCCTCTCACCCTGGAGGGGTCCGCGCCTTCCATATTTAACGTCAATGCGCAGTCTGCCTTGTTCAATCCCGCGCTCCGTGAGTTCGTTCACGCGGCCAAAAGCGAATGGCAGGCGGCAACCATTGAGAATAAGGACCAGCGGGCCCAGGTTATCCAGGACACGGTCCTAAGCTATACCGAACTGAACAAATGGCAGCAGCGGCTTGCGTGGTTGCGGGACCAGGAGGCGGCGGCTCAAAAGCTGGAACAGGCCATGAGCGAGCGCATTAAAGAGGGCGTCGAGAGCCCGGTGGAGGAAACCAGGGCACGACTTTCTGCGGCGCGCATCCGTTTGCGCGTGGCCGAGGCCCAAGGATCAGCCGAGGTCCTGCAACATCATCTCGCCAAGCTTACCGGTCTGAATGCAGCAGACATCGTAATCGCGCAGGATTCCATTCCCACCATCCCTACACTCGCTCAAGACGACAATGCGGTGGAGCGCGCGGCGAATAGCAATCCGGCTGTACAGGCCGCGGAGGAGCACGCCCGCGCACAATATTTGCGGGCGCAAGGCGAACACAAGACGCTGCTCCCCACCGTCGACTTTGCTACCCAATATGCGAGATTGGCGAGGTACAACAACTATGACTTGTTCTTCAAGACGTTCGAAGCCAACAACGCGACCATTGGCGTGGCCATCAAGTTTCCGTTCTTTAGTTCCGTGCAACGGGCTCACGCCCAGGCCGCTGACGCGGAGGCATTAAAAGCGAAGCGCCAGGCGGAAGCCGCCAAAAATCAAGTCTCCGAAGAAACCCTGAAACTCCAGCGCGCGGTGCGCCAGATGGAAGCCGCACAGGAAGTGGCGCAACTGGAATATCAGCTGGCGCAGTCCAATCTCGATGCGGTCCAGACCCGGCTCGACGCGGGCACGGCGACCCTCAAGGACGTCGGCGATTCACGCATGCAGGCCAGTGAGCGCTATCTCGCCTTGCAGGACACGACTTTCGAATTACAACGCGCTCAAGTCGGCCTGATGCGTTCCACCGGAGAGTTGGAGAAATGGGTTCAGGGCAAGTGAACGCCCGAAAACCTCACTTCACCACAGAGTCACAGAGACACAGAGAAACGCCATTTGCATTTTTCGTTTTCTCTGTGCCTCTGTGTCTCTGTNGTAAAAAGCCGTTCCCGCCGGCACTCCTTTTGGACCCCTTAATGCATCCAATCTCCGTTCGGCGCAAATCGGTTCCTTGGCCCGTAGAAGATTGGTAACTTTATACTTAAGCCAACTTCTGCCGGGGCGCCGCAGAGGCCTGGGAACGCATCCCATCCGAGGCCGAATCCAGGGATACAACCGGGAATCTTGAGAGAGGATGTTAGAATAACGCATTCACCCATATGCCATTGAAAACACTGTTTTTGAATCCGCCCTCGTTTGAAAACTTCGATGGAGGGGCAGGATCGCGCTGGCCCGCCACGCGCGAAATCGAATCNTATTGGTANCCGGTATGGCTCGCNTACCCGNCNGGCATGCTGGAAGGCGCGCGCTTGCTCGATGCGCCCCCGCACCANATCANCGGNGANGAGACCATCCAGATTGCCAAGGANTACGAATTCCTGGTGCTGTTNACNAGCACCCCGGGCTTCCCCGGCGACATCCGNCTGGCCCGNGCGATCAAGGACGCNAATCCGAACATCAAAATCTGNTTTGTGGGNCCNCACGTNAGNGTGTTGCCCGANAAGTCCCTGCGNGATTGCCCGGTCATTGATTTCGTAGCCCGCAAAGAGTTCGACTACACCGTGGTCGAATACGCCCAGGGGAAGCCTTTGGAGGAAATTCTCGGCATCTCCTATCTGAAGAACGGCCAGATCGTGCACAATGCCGACCGGCCGCAGATCCAGGAGCTTGATCCTCTACCGCACGTGACCGAGGTCTACAAGCGCGATCTCGACGTCACTCGCTACAACGTTCCTTTTCTGCTGAATCCCTATGTCTCGCTCTACACCACGCGCGGTTGTCCGGCACAGTGCACCTTCTGCCTCTGGCCGCAGACCTTGAGCGGACATCCGTGGCGAAAGCGCTCCACCGACGACGTTGCCAGCGAGATGGCCAAGGCGAAAGACTACTGGCCCAACGTAAAGGAATTTTTCTTCGACGACGATACCTTCAACATTCAGAAAGCACGCACCATTGAGCTGTGCGCAAAGCTCAAGCCGTTGGGGCTGACCTGGTCCTGTACTTCGCGCGTTACCACCGATTACGAAACCCTGAAAGCGATGAAGGAAGCCGGATGCCGGCTGCTGATCGTCGGGTACGAGTCGGGCGATGCGCAGATTCTCAAGAACATCAAGAAGGGCGCGACCGTGGAGCGGGCGCGGCAGTTCACCAAGGATTGCCACAAACTCGGCCTCGTCATTCACGGGGATTTCATCCTGGGCTTGCCGGGCGAAACCCGCGAGACCATCCGCAACACCATCAATTTCGCCAAGGAGCTGGACGTGGAAACCATCCAGGTTTCGGTGGCCCACGCCTATCCCGGTACCGAACTCTACGATTACGCGGTGAAGAACGGCTTCATGGTGGCCGACACCAAGATGGTGGATGAAGGCGGCCATCAGTTGGCCCACATCCAATATCCAGGACTGCCGGCAGAGGAGATCCTCGAATCCGTCCATCGCTTCTACGATGAATATTATTTCCGGCCCAAAGCTGCATTCCGGATCCTCAAGAAAGCCGCCTTCGACAGCGGCGACCGCAAGCGGCTGTACAAAGAAGCGAAAGCCTTCCTGAAGACCCGCGCGATGCGTCACAAGTGGGTGCGCGAGAAGCAGGAATCCGCGGCGACAGCGGAGCCGGCCAAAGCTTGAGAAGCAGGCTCTGGGCTTCAGGCTCTAGCTAACCTCAACCTTGGCAGCGACGCTTGAAGCCAGAGCCTAAAGCCTAGGCCTGCTTTAGGTCAGGATGGGGCATCCGGCGTGACTTTTCAAAAATACCTGGTGTTGGCCGGAGTGGCCGTCTTCGCCTCCGTGGGAGATTCGATGCTTTCCCGCGGCATGAAAGACATCGGGCATATCTCGATCTCCCACCTCTCCGATCTCATCCTTGCGCTGCGCAACGGTTGGATCGTCGGTGGGATTCTTTTTCTGCTGGCTTTTTTCGCGGCCTACATGACCGCTCTCTCCTGGGCTGATCTCACCTACGTACTTCCCGCAACCTCGCTGGGCTACGTGGTCTTGGCCCTGATTGCGAAATTTGTTTTGCATGAGCAGGTGAGCACATTGCGCTGGGTGGGTATCGGGTTGATCGCGGTGGGGGTGAGCTTCGTCGCCAGCGGGCCGGAACTGACGCACTCGCAATCCCGGTCCGAGGACCGCGCCAATGTGCCTGAACTCGCCGCATCCCGGGAGCAGCGATGAGACACGCCTACACCTGGGCGGCAATTGCCTTCATCGTGGCCGCGTCGGTCACGGGCGACATCCTGCTTTCCCGCGCCATGAAGCAAACCGGCGACGTCGGCGAGCTGCGCAGGCGTTCGGGTCTGCTGACTGTCGTCGCGCGTGTCTTGCGGAATCCTTACTTCCTGCTGGGAATCGTTGCCATGGCGGTCGCGTTCTTCAGCCTGCTGTTCGGACTCTCATGGGGGGATGTCAGCCTGGTTGCGCCTGCATCCGCGTCCTTGACCTTTGTGGGCAATGCCGCCGCCGCGAAACTCTTCCTGCACGAGCACGTCGGCCGGCGCCGCTGGGTTGCGGCTGCCCTGGTCGCTTGCGGGGTTGCCTTCTTAGCGGGTTAGTCTGCCGCCGACTTCCTCAAATTGCACGTAGCCAATCAGAAACATTTTCGCTATTCTCATACACCTCTTCCAGAATTCGGTGCTTTGCACTTCATGCCGCTCCATGCAGTTACAGGGATATACACGTTCCATGAATCTTAAGGGGAGAAAATCATGAGCCGTTCGAAAGTGTTTTCCAGGTTGTTGATGGCAGCGTCGGTAGCCACGCTGCTGGCGTCTGCCTATGCGCAGGATGCTGTCCACGCGGTCGAAGGCGCCGTAACTGGAGTGGATAAAAAGGCAAAGACCATTGCCATCAAAACGACAGATGGAACCGAGCAGGTTTTCGATTACACCGAGCACACGGCGGTCCGTGACAGCCGCGCGGCCGGGCATGGCGCAAAAATGGGCGTCGTGGACACCTATTTCGCAGGCAAGGAGGGTACGCACGTCGTCGTCCGCTACGTGGGTAACGGAGCCGATAAAACTGCGACGGTATTGGACGACTTTGGCAAGGACAGTCTCAAGGTTGGCCGCGGAACGGTGACCCATGTCGACCGCGCGTCCCGCACAGTGGCTATCAAGATGGACAACGGCGCCGACGCTACTTACAAGCTGGGCTCGGAAGGCGTCGTCGAAACCGAGCATGGTGTGGTCAGAGCGGACCGCTATGTCGCAAAGGAAGGCGACAAGGTCGTGGTTCACTACACTGAAGATGCGGGCGGAAAACTGGTTCGCTTCTTCAAGAAAATCTAACTGCGTGGCGGTTTACGCAGCAGGCGCATCCGGCGTGGAATTCTCCGCTGGATGCGCTTTTTGTTGGAGGTGAAGCCTGGGGTCTGAAACGCATGCTGGCGATTTCTGCACTAGCGCACCGCCTGATATTCTGCCGTGCTCTCCACGATGTCACCGGAATCTACCGTACCCTCCTGAACCTGGACCGACTTGCTGCCCAGCACGCGCCGAAAATGCGTGAAGTACGCTGGCAGCGCCTCTGACTGATAAATGTCCGGGCCCGCGAGCAAGCTGTAGTGCACATGCGGAAAGATTGCATCTCCCGAGAATCCGACCCGACCAATCATCTCTCCCGGCCGAACCCTCTGCCCGGCCTTCACTGAAACGCTGCCCGGCATCATGTGGGGAAAAATGGAGAACTCGCCATTTTCATGATCGATAAGTACGTAGTTGCCGAGATTCGGATCGGCTCCCGCGGGCAGCTCCGGAGTCGTGATGTGCCGGTCCTTAAATTCGTTATCGGGAACATCGTTCGCCAGCGCTACGATCTTGCCAGCCCCGGGCGCGTAGATCGGCGTTCCGTAGGAGTAGTAATGCTTCTTATCGTAGGGATCGTCGTGATAGATGCGTCCCTGGTCATCGACGATCACCAGGTCGGCGCCGTAGCGGTTGGCGTTCGCATGAATCCCGAGTTTCTGAACGTTTGCGGCATGCAAGGGCACCCGTCGATGATGAGCGTAGAAGTCGTGTCCCTCCCAGACAAATACCTTCCCTGCAAGGGGCACGATCAGGTTGGTCCGAGTCTTATACTCCTGCGGAATCACGGTAGCCGTGATTTCGAGATCATGATCCATCGGAAGGCGATGCCGATTGTCCGCTGCTTCCTGCGGATTATCCTCCCGCAGATAGCGAAAAACGTATTGCATGCGATGGATCGGCACCTCGTCGCTGAACGCATAGAAGGGATTAAACACGTCCATGGTTTCGCCCGGCGCCAGCAACGGTGAAGCGACGATCGCAATGCCCGGCGCCAGCCCATCGGAGTTCACGGTTCTGCGCGTGATCAGGCGGTCCGCCGCATCCAACACGCTCAGCTCAATCTCGGTGAGGCGCCACGTGGATTTGCTGGGATTCGCGACGGTGAGGTCGAAGTTCAACAACTGCTGATGATCCCGATGCTCGATGAGCGGAACTTGCGGAAACGCGCTCACCGTGACTTCGGGTGTTTGCCCAAACGCCAGCATCATCAGCAAGACAGGACACAGAACAGGCGCGTAAATGATCCTGCGGGTTCGTATCACGGACGTGGGCCTCGGCTCTTCCAGGAAATACGGGGTGTGGGAAAGAGTTGTTCCTTATTTCTTGACCAGCGGAACCCGCAGATCCTGCCCCGTCATCTCTTTCGGTTCGGGCAGGTTCAGCATGGCAAGAATGGTTGGAGATATGTCGCGTAACGACCCATTCGGCTTGAGCGTGAACTGCTGCGCATTTTCGCTGACCACGATGAACGGAACAGGATTCGTGGTATGCGCGGTGTGCGGGCCTCCGGTCGCTGGGTCGATCATTTGCTCAGCGTTTCCGTGGTCCGCCGTGATAAGCATCGCCCCCCCGCGCGCACGCACCGCCTTCTCGATTTGCCCCAGGGACGCATCTACGGTCTCGACTGCCTTCACCGTGGGTTCGATCTTGCCCGAGTGCCCGACCATGTCGGCGTTCGCGAAGTTCACGATCATCACGTCGAAGGTTCCGTCTTCGACTGCTTTGACAACCGCCTGCGCGATCCCGGCCGCCGACATTTCCGGCTTCAGATCGTAGGTCGCCACCTTGGGCGAGGGCACGAGCACGCGGTCTTCGCCGGGAAACGGCTGCTCCACGCCGCCGTTGAAAAAATAGGTGACATGGGCATACTTCTCCGTTTCCGCAACCCGCAGGTTGCGCAGGTTCGTTTGTCCCATGACGTTGGCCAGGATGTTGGCCAGAGATTCCGGACGAATGACCAGGGGCAACGAGAAGTTCTTGTCGTACTGTGTCATGCAGACATAATGCAAGCCTTTCGGCGTTTTCTCGCGGGAAATGGTTTGATCCAGGTCGTCCGCCCCGGGGAGATCTCGCCCTTCCTCGGCATTCAATCCGCTGTTGCGCGCCAGCGCGCGGGTAATCTGCCGGACCCGGTCAGCGCGGAAATTGAAGCAGATGCAGGAGTCCTCGTCGCGAATGGTCGCCAGCGGCTCGCCCCGGTTGTCGATGCATACGAACGGAACCACGAATTCGTCGGTCACGCCTTTGTTGTAGGACTCTTTCATGCCCTGCACCGGATCGACGTAGCGTCCACCTTCGCCCTCTCCCCGGACCATCGCCTGAAAAGCTTTCGCGATCCGCTCCCAGCGGCGGTCGCGGTCCATGGCGTAGTAACGCCCGTTCACGCTGGCAAGCTTCCCGGAGCTGTACTCGCGCATTTTCTGCTGCAGCTGTTCGAGGTAGCCAGCGCCGTTTGTGGGCAAAGTATCGCGCCCGTCCATGAAGGCATGCACGAAGACGCGGTCCACGCCCTGCTGCTTCGCCATCTTGAGCAGCGCGTAAAGGTGCTCCTGCCGCGAGTGGACGCCGCCGTCAGAGACCAGCCCGAACAGGTGAAGACGCCGTCCGCCCGTACGCGCATGCTTCATGGCCGCGGTCAGGGTCGGGTCCGAAAAAAACTCGCCATTCTGGATCATCAGGTCGATGCGCGTGATGTCCATGTGCACGATGCGCCCCGCGCCAATATTCATGTGCCCGACTTCGCTGTTGCCCATCTGACCCTCCGGCAGCCCCACAAATGGCCCGCTGGTTTGAATCAGCGTATTGGGATAGTCGCGCAGCAGCCGGTCATAGGTCGGCTTGCGCGCCAGCGCGATGGCGTTGGCTTCAGTTTT
>JGI12627J18819_10000298_pt1 | contig 16180 bp, 18 predicted proteins | sample TexAe_OM1H0_M2_FD_18819 | JGI IMG/M metagenome (IMG submission 18819)
TAGCGTTAAGTTTCGGCATGGCCGCAGGTGCCGCCCTTACTGCCGCGTCGTTCAGCTTGGGCACCGCCCCCGTGGCCGGAGCCGACGTCCTCGATGCGGATCCGGCCAGCGACTTGATCGGGGCAGCCGACCCGGCAGCGGTCAGCGCCGCGGGTGTCTCCAATACATTGGCGCTCAGCTATTTGATCGAGGCATTCGACCCGCACTCGTTTAGCTCCACGGGTTCACCGATTGACGCGCTTGGCCTTCTGGGCTACTACACCGACACCTACCTGTTGGGACCCACCGGACTTGATGCCGAGCTCGCCCCGCTCGTTCAAGAATTGGTGGGTACGGTCACGGTCGGATCCCCCACGCCCGAAGAGCTTGCGATCAGCGACTTGGTCGGGGCATTGGACCCGGACGCGTTCAGCCCCACGGGAACACCGGTTGACGAGTTTGGCCTTCTGGCCTNCGGCCTGGACAACTACCTGTTGGCGCCCACCGGCCTTGATAACCTGATCTTCCCGTTGGTTGAAGACATCATCAAGTCGTTGCCATCCAGCGCCGCAAGTGTCGATGTGGATCCGGTCAGCGACTTGGTTTTGGCACTCGACCCCAGCGCGTTTAGCGCCGGCGTTGCTGACCTGACGGCGCCCACCGCCGCTGGCCTGCTCGACCCGGTCATTGACGGCTTGCTGAATTCAGGCTTGTCCCTCTTCTGATGTCGGCGTTGTAGTGCCTTGATGGAGCCGTTCGCCGAGGCGCTCGGTACTACGCTTGGGCGATGAGGTGCTATCTGGCTGGCGTGGCCGACCGGTCCCGCTAGCCAGATAGCGGCTAGTGCTAGGAAAGTGATCGCGTCCATCCGTTCCGCCACTCGTCTCACGGCGAAGCGGTACGCCCGGAGCCGCCGGAAGCCCCGATAGAAATCCTTTCCGTCGCAACGCCCGACAGCCGCCGTCGATCCTCACCCCAGTCGGGCTGAGCGACGATCCGGCGAGCGATCCGATTGAGCGCGGCCTCGACCTGAGCGCGGTCGGGCCGGCCCTGGAAGTTCGGCGAACGGGCGAGCTTGTCGACGATCCACTCCTGAAGCAGCGTCGAGACGAAGTCGACCTGACGCATTCCCGGCGGGGTCAGCCACAGCCGGTCGACCTCACGTTGCGCGAAACCGCCGCGGACCAGGCGATCGAACGTGGGCTCGAGGACTTCGTACGGTATGCCCAACTGCCCACCGATGTCGGTGATCCGCGCAATGCCGAAGGCTTGCTGGGAGCGGTTGATGCGCAACAACGCCCACAATTCGGCGACGTCGAGTTGACAATCGGGCCGCATGGCGATGCTGCGCAGCCGCATCCCCGGTTCACCCCGCAGTAGCCGACCGATCGCCGTCTCCAACATGTCCTCCGACGACTGCGTGGTCGGCATCGCGAACCCGTCGCCCAAATCGGCGGCGTTTCTGCCGATTTCCCGCAGTGGCACTTCACGAAGGAACAGCGCCAGCACGAATCCGACCAACGCGACCGGGACCGCCCACAAGAAAACCTGGGTGAGTGACGTGGCATAGGCGCTCACGATCGGCGCGGCCGCGGCATGCGGCAGTCGGTGCAACGCCTCGGGCGAACTGGCAGCCGCCGGCGATGCGCCGCTGGCCGCGATCGCCGGCCCGATGCGACTGTGCAGGAAGTTGGTGAACAGCGAGCCGAAGATCGCAGCGCCAAACGAACTGCCGATGGTGCGGAAGAACGTGACGCCCGAGGTGGCGACACCGAGGTCTTCGAAGCTCGACGTGTTCTGCACGATGAGGATCAGCACCTGCATGCACAGCCCGATGCCGGCGCCGAGGATGAACAGGTAAAGCGATTGCAGCAGCGCCGATGTGGATGGGTTCATCCGTGACATCAGCAGAAAGGCGAGCGCCATCACCGCCGTCCCGGCGACCGGGAAGATCTTGTAGCGGCCGGTTCGGCCGACCAGGATGCCGCTGCCCATCGATGTCGACAGCATGCCGGCCACCATCGGCAGCGTGCGCAGTCCTGACGTCGTCGCCGAGACACCGTCGACGAACTGCATGTAGGTCGGCAGGAAGGTCAGCGCGCCCAACATGGCGAACCCGACCACGAACGACAGCACGCAACACACGGTGAACACCGGGCTGCCGAACAGTCGGGTGGGCAGAATCGGTGCCGCGACACGGCTTTCGACCCAGACGAAGACCGCCAGCGCCGCCGTGGAGCCGACGAACAGCCCGATGATCGTCGCGGATTTCCACGGGTAGGTGGTGCCGCCCCAGCTGGTGGCCAGGGTCAGACCGGTCGCGCCCAGGCCGACGAACAGGATCCCGGTGTAGTCGATGACCGGTTTCCCGCGCCCGGCCAGCGATGGGATCGCCGCCGCCGCAACGAAGAAGACGACGATCGACAGCGGCACGTTGACGTAGAACGCCCACCGCCAGCTCAGATGGTCGGTGAAATAGCCGCCCAGCAGCGGGCCGATGACGGTCGTCACACCGAACACCGCGCCCAAGGCACCCTGGTAGCGGCCGCGATCCCGCAGCGGAATGATTTCGCCAATCAGCGCGGTGGCGGTGACGGTGATGGCACCGCCACCAAGGCCCTGCAGCGCCCGCGCCCCGACCAGCATCGCCATCGACTGCGCGATTCCGCACAACGCCGACCCGACGACGAAGAACGTCACCGCCGCCTGGAATACCCGTTTGCGGCCGAACAGGTCACCGAGTCGGCCGGCCAGCGCGGTGATGATGGTCGAGGCCAGCAGATAGCTCGTGACCACCCAGGACTGATGGCCTGCGTCGCCCAGGTCGGCGACGATCGTCGGTAGCGCGGTCGCGACGATGGTCTGGTCCAGCGCCGCCATCAGCATTCCCAGCATGACCGCCAGGAAGACGAAATTGCGCCGCTGCGGACTGATCAGCGCGCTGCCGGATTCGACATCCGGCGTGGCAGCGATCTGAGCTGTCATACGTAGGGCTTAAGGCCCGGCTTGTCCTGTCGTCGGCGGTCGAGAGACGCACTGAGCCAAGTAGAGCTCTTCGCCAAGCTTTTCCATCAACTGCAGCTGGGTCTCCAGATAGTCGACGTGGTTTTCCTCGTCGGCCACAATCCCCTCAAGCAGGTTCGCGCTGGTGGTGTCTTGCTTCTCGCGGCACATGATGATGCCCGGTTTGAGCCGGTCCAACACCTCGTGTTCGATCGCCAGATCCGCCTCGAACTGCTCGCGCAGCGTCTGACCGATGCGCAATGAGAAGAGACGCTGGTAGTTCGGCAGCCCCTCCAGCAGCAGGATGCGATCGGTGATCGCCTCGGCGTGCCGCATCTCGTCGAACGACTCGGCACGGGTGTGGCCCGCCACTTCGGTGAAACCCCAATTCTCCTGCATTTTGGAATGCAGGAAGTATTGATTGATCGCGGTGAGCTCACTGGTCAATTGCTCATTGAGCAGACGTAGAACTTCGGGATCGCCTTGCATTATTGCTCCTGTCTAAATTGCCACGGCGTCGTTGCGGATACGCTACAGTAGGCCAAAGCCGTTGTCACCCAAGGTAATACTCACTCAGGTCAGCTTTCCCTAAGTAAAGCAAGCCTAGGTTGGGTGAACCAACTCATTTCTCGGCATTTGTCGGCTGCGTGGTGTCGTACTAAGCGGGTTGCGCTCGGCCTTCAATGTTCTGCGGCGCGAGCGTTCAGCGGCGAATTGCCCGGAGCGAGGCGCCGGCTCGGAATATTCTCGTCGGCAAAGGCGGTGTGGCGCTTGGCAGTGTCGGCGGGGCTACCCGCAGGTGATCGCCCAGCTCCTTTCGTGGACTCCGTACGTTGAAACGCTGGTCACCGACCCGCAACGGGTTTTGACTGCCGCCACCCAAAGTTAGGTTAGCCTTCGCGAACCAAGTTAGGTTAGACTCCACTAACAATGTACGTATGCCTGTGCGTCGGAGCGACAAGTCAGACTGTGTCTGACGCTGTCGAACGCGGGGCGTCGACATCCAAAGAGGTTGCGGCGGCCTGCGGGGCCGGCACTGATTGCGGACGTTGCCGGCGCACGCTGAGGGCGATCATCGCGGCGGCCGCGCAGTTGGAAACCAGCGGGTCGCGCTAGCCACGCCGGCCGGTGAAGTCGGCCAGCGCCTGGGCGTTGGCCTGACCGCCCAGCAACTGGGCGAACTGGGCGTTTTCCCGAGCGGTTGCCGCCGCGATTTCCGGATGAGTCGGTTCGACGATGGTCTGTTTGACCGCGACGAGGCTCGAAATCGGCCGAGCGGCAAGGATTTCGGCGTGCCGACGGGCCTCGGCTATCAGCTCGGAAGGCTCACACACCTTCCAGACCAAGCCCATTCGCAGTGCCTCGTCGGCGCTCACCCACTCCGAGGACATCAACAGCCAGGCAGCGTTTTGCCGGCCGACCAACTGCGGCAGCAGATACGACGACGCCGCTTCCGGCGCGACCCCCAGGCTGGTGAACGGACATTGGAGCCGAGCCGTCGACGCCATGAATGCCAGGTCCGCGTAGCCGAGGATGGTGGTGCCGATCCCGACGCCGACGCCGTTGACCGCACAGATCAGCGGTTTGGGAAACCTGGTCAGCGCGTCGATCATCGTGGTGAAGTGCGATCCCTGCCGGGCCATTTGCGAATCGCTGATGCGTGCTTGCATCTCCTTGAGGTCGTTGCCGGCACTGAACGCCCGTCCGGCCCCTGTCAACAGCACCACAGCGATGTCGGGATCGCCGGCTGCTGCCGTCAGCGCTTCAGCGGTGGCTTCGTACAACGCCTCGTTGAACGCGTTGAGCGCCTCGGGCCGGTTCAGGGTGAGGGTGCGCACCCGGTTGTGGTCTTCGCTCTGCAGGATCACCGGTGTCTCCTCATGTCTCGAACGGTGTTTTCAGCACGTAGCGGCTGGTCGGCACGGTGTCGATATTCTCGTTGGCGCCGAACGCTGACGTGCTGGCGACCATCCGGCCCAGGCGGTGCTGCAGGTCGGCGTCGTCGGCGGCGCCGAAAAAGGCCCTCAGATCGGTGATCGCCTCGGCCGGGAACAGCTCTTCGACGATGCCCGCCAGCTCTGGTGCGTCCGGCGTAAGCGCCCGCACCACGGCGTTCTGGGTGTAGCCGAAGGTGGACTGGGTCTCGATTGCCACCGGCGTGTGGCCGTGCTGCCAGCGGTGCAGCCAGCTCGCCTGGTCCAGCTTCGCAGGCCGGCGCAACAGCGCGATGTTAGCCAAACCCGTTGTGCGGCTGCCCAGTTCGAGCGGCGCCGGTAACGGAACCGACTCGGTGACCAGATAAGCCGCGAGGTGATCGCACTCCATTTCGAGCAGCCGCAGCGCCGCCGCGATCTCATCGCCGTAGCACTGCTGGGTCCAGATGCTCACCACGGCGGCCACCGGCGGGTCGAGCGTCGTCAGCGTCATCAGTGAATGACGCACGTCCGAGTCACGGACGTTGACGGCCAAGCCGTGGACGCCGAGTCGAAGAATCGCATCGGCGACCGGTCCCCGCTGCCGGCGGCACCAGTCGTCGTCGCAGTCGGCCGCCCTTAGCAGCGTCAGTACTTTTTCCACACTTAACTCCCTACCGCGAAACCTAGTCGCCGCCGTCTCGCGCCCACCGGGGCAGGATGAATACCCCTTCGGCTTCGACCGTGACGCCTTCCTCGTCGGCCAGATGGCCGGCGGCGAAGGTCTTAACCCCGTCGGTGCGGGTGGTCATCGCTTCGGCGTGCAGGTGGCCCAACCGGGTGGCCCGCACGTAGCGAAAGCTGATCGTTCCGGTGAGACGTGGGTTGATGCCGTCGCTGGCGGCCTCGCCGAGCAGGTGATCGAGAATCAGGGCGGCCACACCACCGTGGACGTGGCCGGGTGGTCCCTCGTAGGCGGCGCCCAGATGGAAATCGCAAAAGGATTTGCCGCTGGCGTCGTGCTGGATCTCCAACGGCGGGGCGATCGGATTGCGAATCCCGATGACGGCGTTCCCCCAGGCCATCCGCTCGCCGCTCTCCAGGTAGCGCACGCCGAAGCTCCCGTCGAGCTGTTTTTGACGCAAACGTGCGGTGGCCGAGTNGATCTCGGANTTGGCCGCCGCGACGGTGGCGGCGTCGGCTTGGGTTCTGACGGTCGCGTCGATCAACTCGCGGACCGACTGCGCCAGCGGCTCGTATAACNCTCTCAGCCGTTCGACGTCCTCGGCGCTGATGTTCTCCAGCGTGAAGTCCAGCATGAGCCGAAACTAGAACATGTTCAGTTTGCGGCCGCTACCGGGCCGGGCGTACCTGCTGGTCGGCGCCGACCAGCTCGCCGATCAGCTCGACAAGCCGCCGGTAGGGCCCATCGCGGCCGCTGGATGAACGAAAGACCAGCCCAATCCGTCGGCCGGGGCGAGGTGCGGCGAAGTAGGCCAGTTCGAGCCGGCTGCGTGCGGTCTCGACGGGTACCGCGCTCTGCGGGATCAGGGTCACGCCGAGCCCGCCGGTGACGCATTGCACTGCGGTGGCCAGCGACGCTGCCCGGGTGTTGGCCAGCTCGGCACGCACGCCGGCCTTATGGCAGACGTCGAGGGCCTGATCGCGCAGGCAGTGTCCCTCGTCGAGCAACAGCAACGGCAGGTCGGCCAACGCGGTCGGCGGCACTCGTCGCTTACCCGCCAGCGGGTGCCCCGGCGGTAGCGCGAGAACGAAATCTTCGTCGTAAATCGGGATTTCGGTGATGCCGGCGGCCTCGGCAGGCAAGGCGATTAGCGCTGCATCCAGGGATCCCTCGCGCAGTCCGTTGAGTAGCCGCTCGGTTTGGTCTTCGATCACCCGCAAGTCCAGCGCGGGCAGCCGCTCGGCCAGCCCCGCCAGCAGGGTCGGTAGCACATACGGTGCCACCGTCGGGATCAGGCCCAGCCGGATGCTGCCCTGCAGCGGGTCCGAGGCTCCAACCGCCGCGGCGGCGAACGCGGTTGCCGCCTCGACCACCACTTGCGCGTGCGGCAGCAGTTGCCTGCCCTCCGTGGTCAGGAAAACCCGACGGGTCGAGCGCTCCACCAGCTGGACCCCGAGCCCGGTCTCCAGCGCCGACAAGGCCTGCGACAACGTCGATTGGCTGACGCCGAGAGCCGTTGCGGCGCTGCCGAAATGCTGCTTTTCCCCGACAGCGACAAACGCCCGCAGTCCGGCGATCGTCGGCTGATAACTCTTATCGGTCATGCCTATTAGTGTAGTGGGACATATCACCTTTAATTCTAGGTCGGGTTACGGCAGTATGGCCTTAGAAAACTTGACTGGATCCAATCTTCTCGAAAAGGAGTGACATGGCACTGCTGACCATCGGCGACCAATTCCCCGCTTACCGGCTGACCGCACTGATCGGTGGCGACCTGTCCAAGGTCGACGCCCAACAGCCCGGCGACTACTTCAGCACCGTCTCCAGCGACGACCACGAGGGCAAGTGGCGGGTGGTGTTCTTCTGGCCGAAGGACTTCACCTTCGTGTGCCCGACCGAAATCGCCGCATTCGGCAAGCTGAACGACGAATTCGAAGATCGCGACACGCAGGTTCTCGGCGTTTCGGTGGACAGCGAGTTCGTCCACTTCCAGTGGCGTGCCCAGCACGAGGACCTCAAGAAGCTGCCGTTCCCGATGCTTTCGGATATCAAGCGGGAGCTGGTCGAAGCGACCGGAGCGCTCAACGACGAGGGTGTGGCCGACCGGGTCACGTTCATCGTTGACCCCAACAACGAGATCCAATTCGTCTCAGTGACTGCCGGTTCGGTGGGGCGCAACGTCGATGAGGTGCTGCGGGTGCTCGATGCCCTGCAGTCCGACGAACTGTGCGCCTGCAACTGGCGCAAGGGTGACCCCACGATCGACGCCGGCGATGAGTTGAGGAAGTCAGCCTGATGACTGTCGAGAATCTGAAGGACGCACTGCCCGAATACGCCAAGGACCTCAAGCTCAACCTGGGCTCGATCGCCCGCAGTACCGTGCTCAACGAGGAGCAGCTGTGGGGCACCCTGCTAGCCAGCGCCGCGGCGACGCGGAATACCCAGGTGCTGACCGAGATTGGTGCCGAGGCGGCTGACTTCCTGTCGTCGGAGGCCTATCAGGCGGCGCTGGGCGCCGCGTCGATCATGGGCATGAACAACGTGTTCTACCGCGGCCGCGGCTTCCTCGACGGCAAGTACGACGACCTGCGCCCGGGTCTCAGGATGAACATCATCGGCAACCCGGGTGTGGACAAAGCGAATTTCGAGCTGTGGTCCTTCGCGGTGTCGTCGATCAACGGGTGTTCGCACTGCATGGTTGCCCATGAGCATGCCCTGCGTGAGGCCAACGTGGAGCGGGAAGCCATCCTCGAGGCGTTGAAGATCGCCGCCATCGTGTCCGGGGTCGCGCAGGCGATCACCACGGCCCAAACACTCGCCGCCGCCGGCTAGACGTCGCCCGTAGACTTCGGGTCTGTGGGCGTGAGCCAAGTCGATCTACAACGTTTGCGTCGCTGTGTCGAACTTGCCCAGACCGCTCTCGACAGCGGGCACGCGCCGTTCGGCGCGATCCTGGTCGATCACGAAGGCCGGACCCTCCATGAGGACCACAACCGGACCACGGATGACGATCAGACGTTGCACGCGGAGATGGGGATCATCCGGTGGGCGGTAGCGAATTTGGCTCCGGTCCATCGCATTCGGGCCACCGTGTACACATCGTGTGAGCCGTGTCCGATGTGTGCGGCCGCGCATGCGTGGGCCGGTCTCGGGCGCATCGTGTATGCCACGTCGAACGCCCACCTGACCCGATGGCTGACCGAATGGCGGCTGCCCACACCGCCGGTGGCCATGCTGCCGATCACGACGGTCGCGCCCAGAGCGGTGGCCGATGGCCCCGCGCCCGAACTCGAGGCAGAGATGAAATCCCTCTACGAAGACAGGTATCGGCGGTGACGGTACCGGCCTGGGTACGGCATGTGATCTGGTGGCATGCCTACCCTCTCGGTTTCGTTGGTGCGTTCCCGGCGGCTGCAGCCCCGGATCCGGGTGAACACCGGCTACGGCGAATCGCCGATTGGTTCGATCACGCCATCCAGCTCGGTGCCTCGGGCATCGCGCTGGGGCCGATCTTCGCCTCGCGCACACACGGTTACGACACCACCGACCATTACCGGATCGATCCGCGGCTCGGCGACGACGACGATTTCGACTACCTCGTCGCGGAAGCGCATCGGCGGGGCTTGCGGGTGCTTCTGGACGGCGTGTTCAACCACGTCGGTGCGGATTTCCCCCGCTATCGCGATGCGACGCACGACGACGCGGCGGCGCGCTGGTTTCGCGGGCGTCCCGGCCACTTTCACACGTTCGAAGGACACGACGGCCTGCTCGCNCTGAACCACGACAACCCCGAGGTCGCCGACTACACCGCCGACGTCATGGCGCACTGGCTACGACGAGGCGCTGACGGNTGGCGGCTGGATGCTGCTTACGCTGTNCCNCAACAATTTTGGGCTNNNGTTTTGCCGCNAGTTCGCCAGCTCGAGCCGGACGCGTGGTTCGTCGGAGAACTGATACACGGTGACTACGCCGCGGTGGTTCGTGAAGCCGGCTTCGACTCGGTCACCCAGTANGAACTGTGGAAGGCGATCTGGAGCGGCCTCAACGACGGAAACTTCTACGAGCTGGANTGGGCAATGCGGCGCCACAANGATTTCGTGGAAAGCTTTCCNCCGCTGACCTTCATCGGCAATCACGACGTCACCCGCATCGCCAGNCANCTCCAGCGTCCCGAACACNTCGCTCACGCGCTGGTGCTCCTCATGACCGTTGGTGGGATTCCCAGCATCTACGCCGGCGACGAGTTCGGCTTCCACGGGATCAAAGAGGAGNGAATCGGCGGCGACGACGCGGTACGTCCCGAATTCGGCTCTCCCCCAGTTCANCTGGANAAGCGCGGCGTCGAAGTATGGGGGCTGCATCAATANCTGATCGGACTGCGCCGGCGTCATTCATGGCTGCATGCCGCGTCGACGGCCGCGTTGCGACTGGATAACCGGCACTACGTGTACGAGTCCCGACACGGCGACCAAGNGCTGATCGTCGCGCTCAACATCGACGATGCCCCACTTCAGGTCGGGTTAAGCGAGTTGCGCGTTGGGCAGGCACAGGTGATCGCCGGCAGCGGCATGCCGGCGGAGGAAGTTGTGGACGCGATGTCGATCGAGCCGCATGGTTGGCGCATCCTGCGCCCGCTCTAGGTCAGCCTCTCCAGCGTCAGCGGGTCTTGCCCGCCGTCGTAGTACCGCTCGAGCAGCTGCACGAAATCCTGATTGTCGTCTGTCGCGTGGGCAAACAACGTCATCGACGAGCGAACTTTCAGGTCGTCAGGCGAGCCGAAGATCTCTCCGATCGAGCGGCCTTGCACGGCGTTGACCAGCTGCGTGCATTCGTGCAACCGCGGTCCGAGCAGCTCGTGCCGAAGATACGCCCGGGCTTCGTCGAGCGAGGAGATCGCGTACCTGGCCGCCGTCGGGCTGCTGCCCAGGCCGGCGACCTGCGGGAAGATGAACCAGATCCAGTGGCTGCGTTTGCGGCCGACGCGTAACTCGCCGAGCACGGTCGGGTACACCCGTTCCTGCGCGTCAACGAAACGCTGCAGATCGAAGGGGTCGCTTGCGGATTCCATATGACCTACGGTGGCACAGTGGTCAAACGGCGGGTGCCGAGGATCCATGACCTCGCGCCGCTGATCCGATTCCGCACGCCCCGACTCGACCGTGTCCAACGTCGGCTCGACGACGCGCAGACCATCCACGATTTGCGGCGCATCGCCAAGCGGCGGACGCCGAGGGCGGCTTTCGACTACACCGACGGCGCGGCCGAGGACGAGATCTCGCTGGGACGCGCGCGACAGGCGTTTCGCGACATCGAGTTTCACCCCACGATCCTGCGCGACGTCAGCAATGTCGCGACCGGTTGGGCGGTGCTCGGTGGGCCCGTCGCGCTGCCGTTCGCGATCGCGCCGACGGGCTTCACTCGGTTGATGCACACCGAGGGCGAGATCGCCGGAGCCCGGGTGGCCGCGGCGGCTGGGATCCCGTTTTCGTTGTCGACTCTGGGCACCGCCTCCGTCGAAGAGGTGGCGGCGGCTGCGCCGAAGGGCCGCAGGTGGTTTCAGCTGTACATGTGGCGTGATCGGGAACGCTCGATGGCGTTGGTGCAACGGGCCGCCGACGCCGGGTTCGACACCCTGCTGGCCACCGTCGACGTTCCGGTTGCCGGTGCGAGGCTGCGCGACGCACGCAACGGGATGTCGATTCCGCCGGCGTTGACGCTGCGAACCGTGCTCAACGCGGTGCCGCGCGCACGCTGGTGGTTCGACCTGTTGAGCACCGAGCCGCTGGCCTTTGCGTCGCTGGATCGATGGTCGGGCACCGTCGGCGAATACCTCGACACCATGTTCGACCCCAGCCTCACCTTCGATGACTTGGAGTGGATCAAAGCGCAGTGGCCGGGCAAGCTCGTCGTCAAAGGCATCCAGACCCTCGACGACGCGCGCGCCGCCGTCGATCGCGGCGTTGACGGCATCGTGTTGTCCAATCACGGTGGTCGCCAACTTGATCGGGCCCCGGTGCCGTTTCACCTGCTGCCGTCGGTTGCGCGTGACTCGGCAACGACGCCGAGATCTTGGTGGACACCGGCATCATGTCCGGCGCCGACATCGTCGCCGCAGTCGCCCTGGGTGCGCGCTGCACGCTGATCGGCCGGGCCTATTTGTATGGGCTGATGGCCGGCGGCGAAGCCGGCGTCGGCCGCGCCATCGAGATCCTGTCGGGCCAGCTGACCCGCACTATGCGGCTGCTNGGTGTCACCTGTCTCGAGGAGCTCTCCCCCAAGCACGTCACACAGTTACGACGGCTCATCCCGGTGGAGCCGCCTCCTCGTCGAGGTTGAGCAGGGAGATGACGTCCTTGAGGTGGTCGCAGAGGTAGTTCCGGCACATCGCGGGTCGAATGTCATAGACCGTGCAGGCACCCGTCGTCTTATCGAAGAACCGGCACGGAATCCAGTCCACGTCCGGTCGAACCCGCAGCGCCGGGTAATTGGCGGGTTCCTGCCACGTCGGGCGCTCCGGGAAGAGGGCCCGTCCCTCGTCGAAGTCGATGAACGCCTCGTCTCGGGACACTTCGCGACCGAGTCTACGGCCAAGATCGGCCAGGAAGGCATCCGCGTCGCGGACCGGCCCGATGATGAAGTCGCGATCGTCGAGCGTGCAGCAGCCGCCGGAGTTTCCGCGCACGCCCATGCAGTTCTGGCTGCAGGTGTACGCGATCAGTTGCACCCGCAGCGCTTCGCGCCCGGTCGCCATGGGGCGCAGACTACGCCGAAAGCGCCGGCAATGCCGGGCTGACGACGCGGGCGTCGTCCTCCTCCACGGCCTCGCACCTTGCGCACGCGGATGAAACCTGTCAAGGTGGTTACTTGTGACGTTCGTCTACCTGAGTGGCCGGCGATGCCTGAACTTCGTCGGCACCATGAAACATCGGCATAGCTCACGCGAGGAGCTGCTGACCGGGCCGGAACTGCTGTCGGACTGGGCGGTTCAGGCTGGGCTGTTGGACGCCGCGATCGACGTCACCGACGACGATCTGACGGCCTCCCTCGAGCTGCGCGAAGCCATCTACCGGACCGTCACCGCCCGACTCGAGGGCCGCCGGCCCCAAGGTCGCCGACGTCGAACTGCTCAACGAGCGGGCCTGCCAACCTCAGCTCACGCCGCGATTACTGCGCACCGGCGCAACCCGCCGCGAAGGCACCACGTCGCAACTGCTGGCGAGCCTGGCCGCGGATCTGCTCGACCTTCTCGCCGGAGCCGACATCGAGAACGTCAAGCGGTGTGCGCACCCGGATTGCACCCGCCTGTATCTGGATGCGTCACGAGCCAAGAACCGGCATTGGTGCGGGATGGGCACCTGCGGCAACAAGGCGAAAGTCCAGGCCTTCCGGGCCCGCCAGCGGGCGTCCTCCGGGTCGTGACGCGTCGGGAACAAACTCGGCACCGACAAGGTTGAGCGCAACAGGCTTAACTTTGGAGGAATAATGGCTGAAGCCAAATCAGTGCCGGTGTTGTTTATCAAAGAACCGGTCGTGTTGCCCGGAATGGTGGTGCCGATCGCCCTGGACGACGCCGCTCGCGCGGCTGTCGACGCNGCTCGGGCCACCGAATCGGGCAAGCTGCTGATCGCGCCGCGGCTCGACGACCGCTACCCGTCCTANGGCGTGCTGGCGACAATTTTGCAGGTCGGCCGCATCGCCGGTGGCGGCACCGCCGCCGTTGTGCGCGGCGAACGGCGGGCCCAGATCGGCGTCGGAGCGAGCGGGCCGGGCGCGGCGTTGTGGGTCGAGGTGACCGAGGTCACCGAGCCCGAACCCACCGACGAGACCCGTGCGCTGGCCGCCGACTACAAGAAGCTGCTGCTGGCGATGTTGCAACGCCGCGAGGCGTGGGAGCTCGTCGACACCGTTAACCGGCTGACCGACCCATCGGCGCTGGCCGACATGGCGGGCTATGCGTCGTATCTGACCGATGTGCAGAAGCGCCAGCTGCTGGAGACCGAGAATGTCGGCGAGCGGCTGCAGGTGTTGATCGATTGGACCGGCGACCACTTGGCCGAGGTCGAGGTCAACGACAAGATCGCCGAGGACGTCCGCGAGGGCATGGAGAAGCAGCAGAAGGAATTCCTGCTGCGCCAACAGCTGGCGGCGATCCGCAAGGAGCTCGGCGAGGGCGAACCGGAAGGCTCCGACGATTATCGAGCCCGGGTCGAGGCCGCCGATCTGCCCGAGAAGGTGCGGGAGGCCGCGCTGCGCGAAGTCGGCAAGCTGGAACGCTCCAGCGAGCAAAGTCCCGAGGGCGGCTGGATCCGCACCTGGCTGGACACCGTGCTCGACCTGCCCTGGAACGTCAGAACTGAGGATTCGACGGACCTGGCGGCGGCGCGGGGAATCTTGGACACCGACCACCACGGCCTGGACGACGTCAAGGACCGCATCGTCGAGTACCTGGCGGTGCGTACCCGGCGCGCCCAGCGTGGGCTGCAGGTCGTCGGTGGACGCGGTTCTGGCGCGGTGATGGTGCTGGCCGGCCCGCCCGGCGTCGGCAAGACGTCGCTGGGTGAAAGCGTGGCAAGGGCATTGGGCCGCAAGTTCGTGCGCGTCGCCCTGGGTGGTGTGCGCGACGAGGCCGAGATCCGCGGTCACCGGCGCACCTACGTGGGCGCGCTGCCCGGCCGGATCGTGCGAGCGATCGGTGAGGCGGGTTCGATGAATCCCGTTGTGCTGCTGGACGAAATCGACAAGGTCGGTTCCGACTACCGCGGCGACCCGAGCGCGGCGCTGCTCGAGGTGCTGGACCCGGCGCAGAACCACACTTTCCGCGACCACTACCTGGATCTGGACCTGGACCTGTCCGATGTGGTGTTCCTGGCCACCGCCAACGTGATCGAGAACATCCCGTCGGCGCTGTTGGACCGCATGGAGTTGGTGCAGATCGACGGTTACACCGAAGACGACAAGGTCGCCATCGCCCGTGACTACCTACTGCCCCGGCAGCGGGAGCGGGCCGCGTTGAGCGACGACGAGGTCACCGTGACCGACGCCGCGCTGCACAAGATCGCCGCCGACTACACCCGTGAACCGGGCGTGCGGCAGTTCGAGCGGTTGCTGGCCAAGGCACTGCGCAAGGTGACGACGAAGCTGGCCGAGGACCCGGGTCCAAAGACCATCGACGAGCCGGATCTGATGGGTTACCTTGGCCGGCCGCGGTTTACGCCCGAGTCGGCAGAACGCACCGCCGTGCCCGGCGTGGCCACCGGGTTGGCGGTGACCGGCCTAGGCGGCGATGTGCTCTACATCGAGGCCGGCGCCAACGAGGGTGAGCCGGGCCTGCAGCTGACCGGTCAACTGGGTGACGTGATGAAGGAGTCGGCGCAGATCGCGCTGTCGTACGTCCGTTCGCACGCCGCGGAATTGGGTGTCGATCCATCGGCGCTTGACCGGCGGATCCACGTGCACGTGCCCGCCGGCGCCGTCCCGAAAGACGGTCCGTCCGCCGGCGTCACGATGGTGACCGCGCTGGTGTCGATGGCCACCGGACGACAGGTCCGCGCCGACGTCGGGATGACCGGCGAGGTCACGCTGAACGGCCGGGTGCTGCCGATCGGCGGCGTCAAGCAGAAGCTGCTGGCCGCGCAACGGGCCGGGTTGTCGACGGTGTTCATCCCACAGCGCAACGAGCCGGATCTGGACGATGTGCCCGCCGAGGTGCTTGAGGCGTTGGACGTCAGGCCGATGACCGACGTCGCCGACATCGTCGCCCAGGCACTGGAACCCGCCCGGGAGCAGGTGACCGCCGCGGCGTGACGTCGGCTAGCCTGCGGTGATGACCGACCTGCAACGGCTCAAGCGCCGCATCGTTCACACCGCCCAACGCCTGGTGGTCAATCCAGTTGGTCGACGTTCACCGATGACCATGCTGGAGACCACCGGGCGAAAGTCGGGGCAGCCGCGCCGCACCGCGATCGGCGGCCGCGTGATCGGCAACCAGTTCTGGATGGTCTCCGAGCATGGCGAGCATTCGCATTACGTGCTCAACATCAAGGCCGATCCCACGGTGCGGCTGCGCATCCACGGCCAGTGGCGCAGCGGAACCGCCCACCTGCTTCCCGATGACGACGCTCAGGAGCGGCTGCGCAGCCTGCCCGGATTCAACAGCGCTCTGGTGCGGCTNATGGGTAGCGATTTGCTGACCATCCGGGTGGATCTGGACTGAGGCAGGTCGGTGCTTGGCGCTACCGTTCAGTCGTGGCCTACGACACAGAGTTGGTTGAGCGAATCAGAGAGTTGCTGGCGCCTGAGCGTGGTGTCGACGAGAAACGGATGTTCGGTGGCCTCGCCTTCCTGGTCAACGGGCACATGGCCGTCGCCGCCAGCGGCCAGGGCGGGTTGCTGGTGCGGGTTCCGCCGGACGAAACCGACAAGCTGCTCGACCGCGCGCACGTCAGCCCGATGGTGATGGCCGGCCGCGAGGCCCGCGGCTGGCTACGGGTCGACTCCGACGGGGTGAAAACCAAACGCCAGCTTCAAAGCTGGGTGACCCGCGGGCTGAACCATGTGCACAGCCTGCCGCCAAAGTAAACAGCGCGGTTGGTGACCTGCC
>JGI12627J18819_10000300_pt1 | contig 16079 bp, 15 predicted proteins | sample TexAe_OM1H0_M2_FD_18819 | JGI IMG/M metagenome (IMG submission 18819)
TGCTGCGCGCGCCTTTCAAGGAGTTTTTGCCGCGAGCCCGCTATACGGGCCTCGAGGCGAGCGAGTATCTTTGCGGGCGATTCGGTTGGGTTCGAGGTTCCGTCGCGGACTACGCGCCGCGCCAACCCTTCGATCTCGTCGTCTGCTATGACGTGTTGCAGTACCTTTCGGATGCCGACGCTGCCGCGGCGATTGCCAATATGCGGCACTTGAGCCGCGCGGCCGTTTACGTATCGGCGCTCACCACCGAAGATTGGCGCGAGAACTGCGATCGCGCGCGCACCGATGGCGAGGTTCATTTGCGATCCGGCGCCTGGTATCGGCGGCGATTGAAAAGATCTTTCCGCTATATCGGCTTCGGTATCTGGGTACGCAAGGATGTCTCCGCCATTCTTTGGGACTTGGAGCGGCCCTGAGCTCCGGCCGCGGCGCTCGACTCAAGGATTCCCCAGTATCCACGCGACCAGCGCGGCATGCACCGGCTCGGCCGCTCCGAAATCAGCTCTGGAGCTGTTGACCAGGCAGACCAGCACGTAAGGTTTGCCGGTCTGCGTGGTCACGTAGCCGGCGACGCCGCTGACACCGTCGAGATGTCCGGTCTTCAGCCGAACGGAGCCTGCGGGCGCGCTTTTCATGCGGGATCGCAGCGTGCCGTCCATGCCGGCCAACGGAAGCGACGCGATGAACTCCGGCGCGAAGCGGCTATGAAAGGCAGCGCTCAAGATCTTCGCCATCTGCAGCGCGCTGATATGCGTGCTGCGCGATAGCCCCGAGCCGTTGTCGATGTCGACGTTGTTCAGGTCGAAGCCGCGATCGCGGGCCCAGTCGGCGATAGCCGCCGCGCCTTTTTCCAGAGTCGCCGGATCGCCGTAACGTTCCTTGCCGATGGTCAACAACAAATGCCGCGCCATCAAATTGCTGCTGTGCTTATTGGTAAGCCGCACGATTTCAGCCAGGCTCAACGACTCGTAGCTAAAAAGCAGCTTGGCATCTGCCGGAGTGGCTTCCATGCGCATCTTGCCGCTGAATTCGCCGCCCGACTGCCGCCACAGCTCCACGAATGTTCCGAAGGCGTACGTACCCGGCTTCAGCAGAACTCGCGCGAACGTTCGTTCTGCGCAATGAGGCGATAGCGTTCCGGAAAACACCACGTGATCCCATTGCGGCGAGGCGATTTTGAAATCTACGCGCCCCGCCGTGCCGCCGCAGCGGCCGGGCGCGTAGCGGATGTGGTTCTCGATCTCCAGATTGACGGGTGATGGGTTCGCAACGACATCGACCTCGTGAGAATCCGCATCCGCGGCCAATCGGAAATCGATGGATTGGAAATTCACCATCAATGCATCCGGCAAGACGTTGTAGGAACGGTTCGGGCGGCCGTCGAATGCTCCCGGATCTTCCGGCGGCAAAGCGAACGCGGTGTTGTCGATGACGATGTCGCCGCGAATCGTTTTCAGGCCCTGCGCGCGAATGCTTTGCACGAAGCTCCACCAGCGTTCCAGCGTGAGGTAAGGATCACCGCCGCCTTGCAGGAACAAATCGCCGCCGAGAGTCGATGCTCTGGTCTGCCAGACGTACGCAGGTCCCAGCATGTCCAACGCGGCATATGTCGTGACCGTTTTGATGGTCGAGGCCGGACTACGCGGAGTGTCTGGATTGTGGCTCAACACCGTGCGGCCGGTGTCGGGGTCGATGATCACGAAGCTCAAGGAGCCGGAGGGCAGGTGCTGAGCCGTCATCACCTGGGTAATGCTGTTTGGGATCGCCGCCGGCGCACCGGCCGCCAACGATGCGTAGGTTATCGCGGCACCGCCGGCGCAGGCCCGGGCAAAGCGCTTCAATTGAGCGGCAGTGAAATACGTTGCCAAGCCAGCGAGCGCCAACGAAGAAATAGCGTCAATCCCAGGAAGAAAATGTAAACCAAAGCGGCAAACCACCCGCCGACCGCTCCCAGTCCATACTGCGGCAGCCAATTCACCCAACCTTGGCCCGGCGCAAAGGAGAGACTGTGCGCCAGCGGCACGAAGATAAACCACGATAACGCAAGAACCATCACCGCGGGAAGCCGCACGTCGCCTGCGCCGCGCAGAATCGCGCTGCTGCTGATGTTGAGACCGTCGAAGAGCTGATAACCCGCCGCAATCCACAACAACGTGCCGGCGCGCAGCACCACGCGGGCCGCGTCGGGATCCGCGTCATTGATAAAGAACGGCAGCACCCACGGTCCCAAGGCAGCCAGCAGCACGCCGATGGCGCCCATGTAAAGCACGGCCAGCAAGATTATCCCGTTGCCGACCTTGAGGGCCCAGTCCTTGCGATGCGCGCCAATCGCCTGGCCGACCAACGTGGTGCCCGCCATCGCGATTCCAACCGCCGGCATGTAGCAAAACGACGTCAACATCATGACGATCTGCGTGGAAGCGCCATCGACCGTGCCCAAGCGCACTTCCATCAGCTGGAACAATGCGAACCCGAGAATATCGGCGGCGATGAGCAATCCCATGGGAAACCCCAACTGGAGTTGCCGCCATAGCGTCCGGACGTGCAGCCGGGTGGTCAGATGCGAGCGAAAACGCGCGCGCATCGAGGGCGCGAGAAACCATACCAGCGCAACACTGATGCCGATCATCTGGGCGGCGTTGGTCGCCCACGCTGAGCCCGCTACTCCCATGCCGAGGTTGAACATCAGGAGCTGATTCAACAGCGCGTTGATGACGCCGACGCCCGCGGCGATGCGCAGCGTGATCGTCGGCCGTCCGATGCCGTTGAAGAAACCCAGCACAGCCCACAAGGCCACGCCCAGGAATCCGCCCAACATCCGCGGGAACCAGTAGGCCATGGCGAGGGTTTGTATTTGCGGCGGCAATCCGAACGGCGCGAAGATTTTGTCGCCGGTCGCAGCCAGCAACAGGAAGGCCGGCACCGTGAACAGCGATGCCCATAACGCGGTCCAAGTCGCTTGCGAGGCTCGCGCGTAGCGATGGCCTCCATAGGCTTGCGCCACCAAGGTCTGTACCGCAAGGCCGACGCCGCCGAAAAGCAGCCCGAATACCAGTACCGGCCAATATACGGCGCCGATCGCCGCTGTGGCCGCCGGCGAGACGCGGCCGATGAACCAGGTATCGGTGGCATTGAGCAGCGCTTGAACGGCACTGTTGACCATGAACGGAAACGCCAAGCGCGCCACCGCCGCGTAGTCGAGGCGCGGCCGGCCGCTCCTGCTCAACGCCTGTCCGGGCAGCAATTTTATCGGCTCATCCATTCGCGTAGGATGCGTGAATGTCTTCGAAGATGCGACGCAATTTTACCGGCGCGTTCATATCCCAGAATCGCGGCGGAGGCGCCTGGCACCTTATCCGATCGGCGCCGCATGAAGCGACGGTTTATGTGCGCGGCGCGCAACGCGATGCCCTGGACGCCTTCGGGTTGGGCCAGATCAGCGACCTTGGCATCGAGTGGGGTGACGAGGAAGCGCTGCTCACCTTCATGTCAGGCGGCAAAGCCTCGAGCGTCGCGGCCGGCAGCGTCATCGTCCATGAACCCTTGGACGATCTGTATGCAAGCCTGCCGCTCGCCGGCATCGACGCCGATGCGAGGCGATTCTGGCGGCGCATTTTCGCCTTGGTGCGGCTCCCCGGAGGCCGTCTCCTGCTGAGGCTTTTGACGGGCTCCCGCAAAGGCCGGTAGCGTAAATATCGAGCGAAGCGGGAGGTACATCACAAGAAGAGGCGCATATTGTCAATTTTTGCGCCCATCTGCCGTTCTGCTACGCCCCGGCCCTCAATTTGTTACGTTGAATTGCGACGTTCGTCAAAGCTGATAAGCAGGGTTTCCAGCACATTGATTCGTGGTTCTAACCCCAAAAATCTGCCGAGATGGCCTCAGTGCTGGATATCAAGCCTAACGCGGTCGAATCGCCCGATTCCGAGGCTTCCTTCGACCCGTACGGCCGGCTGCTGCGGATGCTCATGCCAAGTTTGCGCGGCGTGGTCGTGCACGATGGTTATTCCAATCTGGTCTGGTCCTCGGATGAGTGGGACTTGAGCGACGAGCCGGATCTCATCAGTGACGCCATCGCGAACGCGCTGTCGGATGCGACCGAGTTTCCCGGGATTGCCAGAACCCTCGACGCGGATCGAGTGGTTTACTCGTTCGCCGTGCGCGGCGAAATCGAACTGCTCGGAATCGTCAGCCTGATCGTGCGGCTATCGGGGACTCAGATCGAACCGCGTCCTCTGCAGACGATCCGGCAATTGGTACAGCCTGCCATGGAGTGCCTGCGGCGTGAACTGGCGTTGCGCGCAAAATTGGGCTCCAGTGAACGCGACCTTAACGTCAAGGAGCGCGACCTGGAACTGATGATGGAGATCACCTCCAATCAGGCGGCGTCGAGCGACGCCGACGAATTCTCCCAGATCCTGAAAACGGGCCTCGATCGCATGGGCTGCGCGCTGGCCGCGCTCTGGGTTCCGGACAAAAATATTTCCGTGTCGATGACCCGCAGCGGCGCGCCGATGGCACCGGAAGCGCTGAAGCGGGCGCAGCATCACTTGACTGCGTGGATGCAGATGCAACAGCGCACGATCGTCATCAATCACATATCGAAAGTTGCGACGGACGTCGCTGCTCCCTACAAAATTCTGGCATGCCCGATACGGCACACCTCCGAGCGGGTCATGGGCGTGCTTGCACTCTTCAATCCTCCGAGCGCCCAGGATTTTGATCTGCAGCAGACCCGCGTGGCCGAAATGCTGGCGAAGCGCTCGACGAATATCATTCAGGCCCAATATGACACCAGCACGGGGCTGATGACGCGGCAGGCGTTCGAGAGGCACGTGGGCAACCTGCTNGCCGCCGGAGCGCCNTCGGGCTCGCACATAATCCTTTATCTGGACATCGATCGGCTGCACGTCATCAACGAAACGTTCGGCATGCACGTGGGCGATGATGTCATCGTCAGCGTCGCGGACCGGATGGCCAAGACGTTGCCGCCCGAAGCTCTCTCAGCGCGAATATCCGGAGACCGGCTTGCGGCGCTTATTCCCAATTCCGGCATGGACGCCGCCGCCGCGATTGCCGAGCTGATTCGCGCTGCAGCTGAAGGCATCGTGCCCCGCGCGGGTCAGGGCGCGTTCGAAGTCTCGGTTTGCCTCGGGGTGGCGCCCATCGGACGCTCCGACAACCCGCTGGCGCACGCCCTTGCTACGGCTGAAATCGCCTGCAAAGCGGCAAAGGATCGCGGGCGCAACCGAGTTGAAATGTTTCAGGACTCCGACCAGAGCATCATCAGGCGGCATACGGACATTCTGGTCATCGGAAAGTTGCGAGAAGCGTTGGACAGCGACGGCTTCCGCCTCGACGCCCAGCCCATTTTGCCTTTGCGTGGCAATTACGGGCGTCCTCGCTTCGAGTTGTTGATCCGGATGCTGGGAGAGCGCGGCGAGATCATTCCGCCGGGCAAATTTCTCTCCTCCGCGGAACGCTACCAATTGATGCCCACTGTGGACCGTTGGGTGGTGCGCAAGGCGTGCGAGCTGCTGGGCGAGCACAGCGCTTCGGTGGGCGAGGAATTCGCCCGCTTCGCCATCAACTTGTCGGGCCAGTCGCTGCAGGATGAATCGTTCCTGGGTTTCGTGGTCGATCAGCTCAAAACGAGCGGTGTCCCTCCCGGCGTCCTGTGCTTCGAGCTGACCGAGACGGCGACGATCGGCAATCTCGAGAAGGCGCAGGTGTTCATGCGCACGCTGCAGGAGCTCGGCTGCCAGTTCGCGCTCGATGATTTCGGCACCGGCGTGAGCTCTCTCGCCTACCTCAAGGACCTGTCGGTCAACTACATCAAGATCGACGGCAGCTTCGTGCGCGATGCCATCACCAACGCCCGTTCCGAGTCCATGATCAAGGCGATCGCGCAGTTGGCGAAGGTCATGTGCATGGAGACCATCGCCGAATACGTCGAGACCGATGTGTTGCGCCTGCGCATGGCAGATCTCGGCGTCGACTACGGCCAGGGATTCGCCATGGGTAAAGCGCAGCGTCTGGAAGATCTGCTGCAAGAGCTCGCGATTTATGAGGCCACGGTCAGCAACTGGGGCGTACCGGAAACTCAGCCCGAGCGGATTATCACTGGGAATTAGAGTCCGTCGACACGAGTCGGTGCAGTCCTACAGGCATTTAAATGTATTGCTCACAGGCAAACATCTTCCCGCATGTCTAAATTGCCGCATGCTGATACTCACACGCCGCGCCGGAGAATCGTTACGAATTGGTGACGACGTCGAAGTTACGGTCATGGCGGTCAACGGATCGCAAGTCCGCATCGGCATCAAAGCCCCCATCAACGTCAGCGTTGACCGCGAAGAAGTCGCCGAGCGCAAGCGCCGCGAAAAAGATCATCCGATCGGCTCCTTGAACCGCTAGTCGCTTCACAGCGACACAATTTAAGGTTACATTTAAAAAAAACCGCTGAAGGAACTTGGGCGCCCCCGGTGCTGGCCGGGTACGGCGTTCTCTATATCATGACTGTAACGACTGCCGCCCCGGAGTTGCTCGTCCAAACGTGGTTCAACGCAGAGCGTCCATTGACGCTTTCAGGCCTGCGGGGCCGCGTCGTGGTGTTGTCGGCGTTCCAGGTTCTATGCCCGATCTCCGTGGCTTCCGGCGTGCCTCAGGCGCAAAGAATTTTCGAGACCTTTGCGCCGAGCGACGTTACGGTGATCGGCATTCACACGACCTTCGAGCATCTCGACGCCTTTAATACCGCGGTACTGAAGGCGTACATTCACGAATACCGGTTGAAGTTTCCGATCGCGTTGGATCAACCGAACCCGGGCAGCCCCATCCCGCACACGATGGACCGGTACAAAATGCGCGGCACGCCCAGCCTGGTTTTGATCGATCGTCACGGCATGGTCCGCAAACATGCATTTGGCCCGGTGGATGATTTGCGAATCGGCGCGGAGATCGGAGCGCTGACGCAGGAAAGCGCGTCCGCCGCGATTGCGCGCAGTTCCGCCGCTTAAGGCAGGGTAAAGCGGACGCGGATCTGAGTGCGAACCGGGACGGGCTTGCCGTCGCGCATCACCGGTTTGTAACGCCACTGCGATACTGCTTTGACTGCGGCGTCTTCGAATACGCCCGGAGTGCTCGACGCGCGCACGGTTACATCCTTCACTTTGCCGGTTTCGGCCAGTGTGAATTCCACGTCCACCCAGCCTTCGATCTTGCCGCTCTCGGCTTTTAGCGGATAAACCGGCTGCACGGTTTTTTGCAGGCTGAGTTCGGACTGCGGCACCAAGGCAGTCATGAAATTCTGCTTCGCGATGGCGGCATCCAGATCGCGCTGTATCGAGCTCATCTCGGGCGAACTGAACCCAACCGACGACGCCTCGTCGAACCAGCTTTTCGCCGCATCCGGCTGTCCCAAAATCAACGCGCGGCGTGCCTTGGCCGCCAAGCGGCTGCCTAGGTCCTGCAGCAACGCGGTCAGCGCGGGATTGTTTGGCTCGAGCTGTTTCAGAGTCACGTAAAAATATTTGGCGTTGTCATTCGCGGGCTCGATCAAATGGTCCTGCAACAGCCGCTCATTGGCATTCTTCAAGAGCTGTCCGCGGGCGTCGCTGTCCGCCTGCTTGCGTGCCGAGGACAGCAGGTTCTGCACCGACTCGATATTGGCGGGCGCCGCGATGCCCGTGGCTCCTTCGATGGCCACCAGCGCACGCGCAAAGTCGCGTCTATCAATGGCGCTGCGGGAATCCTCCAATAATTTCGTCGCCAGCACCCGTTTGGCATCGAGCGCCGGCGCATTTTGCGGATCCAGGCGCAATGCCTCCAAGATGTAATAGCGGGCGCTGTCGCCGGCTTCGATCAGGCGTCCCTCTGCCGTGCGCTGAGCAGCGAGATTGAGCAGCGGTGTGACCTTGTCTTCTTCGGCCGGGGCGGTTGCCGTTGGTGTTGCCGCGCCCGCGGTCTTGGTCTCGGCGCGAACACGTGCCTGTTGCTGGATCTGAACCTGCGCCTGCGCAGTTTTGATTTGCTCGCGCGACTTGGCCAGCTGCGCGGTCAAGAAAGCGATGCGGCCGCCCTCGACGCCGGATTTGCGGGCCGTTTCGATTGCAGCCGCGGCCTCATCGAGGCGCTCTTCGAGCAACGCGTTTTCCGCGCGCGCCAACAGGCGTTCCTTGACTTCAGCCAGCCCTGAGCGCGCATCGGCATCCGCCGGATTGCGGGCCTGCATTTGCGCATAGAGTTCCAGCGCGTTGTCGCCGGGCGGCTCGGTCAAGCGATTGGCAGACAGCGCTGCTGCCGCGCGCGCGAGAAGAGGCGAATCGCCGGCTGAGGCTTTGACGGCTTCCGCAGCGGGCCCGGACGAGGGCTCGTCGCTGCCGTTGCGATGCGCGATCCAGACAACCAAGGCGGCCACCGCCGCCGCAGCAACGATGCCGCCGATCAACCAGGAACGGCCGCCCGACGATGCGGTCTCGCGCGCCGGCATCTCGGCAGACCGTCGGCGCTGATCCTCATATTTCTTGATGGCCGCCTCGGCAAACAGCTTTGCGCGCGCCGGCGACATGGGCTTGTGAATGAACCTGTAGACCAGACCCGCGCTGATCAATCCTGCAAGGGCCGGCTCATCATCGCGATGCCCCGCGGCAACCAGCACGAGATCTGGAAATTGGCGCTTGATCTGCTGGACGAAGACTCGCGCTCCCTCGTGCAGCGCTTGGACATCGATAACGACGATGCCGACTTCCCCGGCAACGAGCAGATCGCTGACCTTGTCGGCCGAAGGTACATGCCAAAGGCGCCTGGCGCCGCCCACGGCTTCCCGCAGGGTCTGCAAGAAAACGTCATCCGAGGTCAGGACGACGAGCTCGACGATATCGCTTGCGAGGCTGAACTTCAGCGCATCCAACGTGCCGCCGTCCTCGTCAGAAGCTAGCACCAATAGTTTCCTTTCATCTAAGGACCTGATTTGTGACTGGACGCTGCNGCGCTACTGCGGTGCAGCAACGCGCTGACGAATGCCTAGGCTAGTGTCATTCGACGAGCGACCCTATACGATACGTAGTATCAGGCGGCAGACAATGTCTGTTGCACTGCGTCAATCGAGTTCTGTGACTGGCCGCTCACTTGTTCGGAGCGGGGATGCTTGGGGGGTCATTGGGCGCTTCAATCGGCATTACGTCGAAGCTAGCTGCGGAGCAGCGTCCAGCCCTGGAACAACTCCTCTTTTTTAACGTCAACCAGCACCGGGTGCGGCTCGGCATTCAGCAGTCCATCGACACTTACGGCGTTCCGGAGCTTTATGAGCAGGACGGCGGACTTCGAGTCCGCGTCGGCGATGTCGCGGGCGTGCAAACGCTTTTTGCTGTCTCNGACGCGGGCCGCCCCATAGGCGTCGCCGTCTTCGTGCGAGCCGCACATGAGCGCTTCGCGGTCCTGCACCTCGGGGTCGACCCTAAGCTCAGCCTCACGGCTGACTTGAGCACCCGGGTGCTTCTCAAGCTCATGCACGAGATCCGCAGTACCGCGCGCCGGACGCGCGGCGTCGATTGCATTGAGTTAGTCTACAAAGTTCGTCACGCCGTGCGGTTGCACGTTTGATTCACAGGGGATGCGATGTTCAGCATGAATGATGGGCGCAAGCCTGCTCTTGCCTTCGGTTTTCTGGCGATGCTAATGGTATTGACGGCTTCGTCGGTCTTGGCGGCCGATTCGAAAAAGATCGTGCGCCTGCCGTTGCCCGACGGTAACGATTTTCCGATTTCTTCGGCCGTCACCGTCAAGGCGGGCACCGACACTTATTTTTTGAGCGGCGCGCTGGCGCCGGTCGTCAACAAGGACGCGCCGAAGGGTAGCGTGGCTGCGTACGGAGACACGGAAACGCAGACGGTCGGCGCGCTCAACGCCATCAAGGCAACGCTCGCCCGGCTCGGGCTCACCATGGGCGACGTGGTCAAGTTGACCGTGTTTCTGGTCGGCGATCCTGCCAAGGACAACAAGATGGATTTCGCCGGCATGATGGCAGGTTATAAGCAGTTCTTTGCCACGTCCGATCAGCCGAACAAACCTGCGCGCAGCGCATTCCAGGTTGCGGCCCTTGCCGCGCCCGGAGCATTGGTCGAAATCGAGGCCGTTGCCGCCAAGCCGCGCTGATCGTATTCCGTGCCAATGGATCGCCGGAAACTCAAGGCGCAGCGCCACGCCGACGGAAAACTGCGTTGCGCGTGGTGTCCCGTGGACCCCGTGTATGTCACTTACCACGACGCGGAGTGGGGCGTGCCCGTGCGGGACGATCACGCTCTGTTCGAGATGCTATGCCTCGAAGGTGCGCAAGCGGGCTTGAGCTGGTCCACCGTTCTGCACAAGCGCGAAAATTACCGGGACGCATTTGACAATTTCGATGCCGAAAAAATCGCGCGCTACAACGCCGCGAAGCGGCGCAGGCTGCTGCAAAACCCGGGCATCATCAGAAATCGCTTGAAAGTCGACGCATTCATCGCAAACGCGCGCGCCTATCTGGAGATCCGCTCATCCTTCGGATCTTTCAGCGACTATCTCTGGCACTTCACCAACGGCAAAGTCGTGCGGCGCAGACCGCTATATCTTGGCGGTATCCCCGCCTCGACCGCGCACAGCGATGCCATGAGCAAGGATCTCAAGCAGAAGGGTTTCAAATTTGTGGGCACCACCATTTGCTATGCGTTCATGCAGGCGGTGGGAATCGTAAATGAACATCAACGTTACTGCTGGGCAGCCGGCAAAGAGTCCTAAAACATGGTCGCTAAAAATTCCGCGGGTTTGAGACTTTCCGCAACGCTCATGGCGCTGCTCACGGTCGCGGCGCCGGGTTTCGCCGAGGGCACGAAGCCCGTTTTCAAGGCGATGGACGTATTCGATCTCCAGTGGGCTTCGGATCCGCAAGTCGCCCCCGACGGCCGCACGATTGCCTATGTGCGCATGGGCTACGACGTAAAAACCGACCGGCCGCACGGCACCGTGTGGCTGGTGGGTGTCGACGGAAAAAATGAGCGTCCGCTGACGGGCGCGGTTAGCAGCGGTTCGCCGCGATGGTCCCCGGACGGCTCGAAAATTGCTTATATCGCGCGCGCCGCCGACGGGTCCGCGCAGCTCTTCATGTATTGGACCGCCAGCGGCATCAGTGCGCCTATCAGCAATTTCACCGAGTCGCCGAGCGGTCTCGCCTGGTCGCCCGACGGACGCTGGCTGGCTTTCATCATGTCGGTGCCGCAGGAACGCAAGCCGCTGAAAGTCGAATTGCCCGAGACACCCAAGAACTCCAAATGGGCCGATCCGCCGAAGCTGATCGACCGCATGGTGTTCCGCGCAGACGGCGAAGGCTATTTGCCGTCCACATTCAACCAGCTCTTCGTCATGTCCGCTGACGGGGGCGCTGCGCGGCAGTTGACCCACGGGGACTTCGATCATCAGGGACCCCCCGCATTTACCGCGGACGGCACGGGAGTTCTGATCGGCGCCAATCGCCGGCCGGACGCCGAATACGATCCGCTCGACAGCGAGATCTACCGTGTTGATCTGGCCGACGGATCGATCCATGCACTCACCGACCGGCGCGGCCCGGATCGTCATCCGGTTCCTTCCCCTGACGGCAAGCACATCGCGTATCTCGGCTTCGATGACAGGCAATTGGGCTATCAACCCACGCAGCTGTACGTAATGGACCGTGACGGCAGTCACCCGCGATCTCTGACTGCATCGCTTGATCGCGACGCAGCTAATCCCGCGTGGCTGGCCGACAACAAGACTCTGGTATTCCAATACGACGATCACGGCTCGACGAAGATCGCGGCCATCGACCTGCAGGGGAAGATGCGGCCGCTGGCTGAGGGTGTGGGAGGCAACGATGTTACCCGGCCGTACTCGGGCGGCTCCTTCTCCATAGCGCCCAACGGACGCTTTGCGTTCACCAAGGCGAGCGCTGCCGCGCCATCCGCGTTGGCCACCGGAACATCCCCCAAGGATATCGCTGCGATCGGTTCATTCAGCGACACGCTGCTGGCGCAGCGTTCGATCGGCGCGCTCGAGGAAATAACCTTCGATTCCTCGGCCGATCAACGCCGCATGCAGGGTTGGATCGTCAAGCCGCCGGGATTTGATCCGGCGAAAAAATACCCGTTCGTGCTCGAAATTCACGGCGGACCGTTTGCCATGTATGCGCCGAGCTTCGCGGCCGAAATACAGCTCTACGCAGCCGCGGGTTACGTCGTTCTCTACATGAACCCGCGCGGCAGCACGGGTTACGGCGAGGAATTCGGCAATCTGATTCACCATGACTACCCGAACAAGGACTACGACGATCTGATGTCGGGCGTCGATGCCGTGGTCGGCCGCGGCTACGTCGACGCGCAACGGCTGTTCGTCACGGGCGGCAGCGGCGGCGGCGTGCTGACCGCATGGATTGTCGGGCATACCGATCGATTTCGCGCGGCGGTCGTCGTCAAGCCGGTGATCAATTGGACCAGTTTCGTCCTCACCGGCGATATGAACAATTACTTCTACCGGTATTGGTTCGGCGAGTTTCCCTGGGACGACAATCAAGCCTATTGGAAGCGGTCGCCGCTTGCCTATGTGGGCAACGTGAAAACGCCGACCATGCTCATGACGGGCGAAGTCGACTATCGGACCCCCTCGAGCGAAGCGGAACAGTTCTATCAGGCCCTCAGGCTGCGCAAGGTCGATACGGCGCTCGTGCGGGTGCCGAACGCGTCGCATGACATTTCCGCGCGCCCAAGCCTGATGATCGACAAAACCGCATATGTGCTAGCGTGGTTCAAGGCGCATGACGTGAAGACGCCTTAGCGGTTGCCGGTGGACTGCGCCGTTTGGCCGAAGAGCACCTTCTTGGCCTCCTCGGTCATCGTCGTGTTGTTGCTGACAGCTGCGCCCTTTTCATAGGCGCGCACGGTCGCCGGCCGTGCCTTGATGGCCTCGAACCAGCGCTTCAAGTTGGGGAAGTCTTCCAGCTTTTGTCCCTGGGCCTCATAAGGGACGATCCACGGATAACAGGCCATATCGGCGATCGAATAAGCGCCGGCGACGAACTCGCGGCCGGCGAGCCGCTTGTTCAACACCCCATACAGGCGGTTGGTCTCTTTGACGTAGCGGTCGATGGCATAGGGCAACTTCTCGGGCGCATATCTGGAGAAGTGGTGATTCTGTCCCAGCATGGGACCCAAGCCACCCACCTGCCAGAACAACCACTCCAAGACCTCGACTCGGCCGCGCGCCTCGCCCGGAATGAAGCGTTCGCTCTTGTCGGCCAGATAAAGCAGTATGGCGCCGGACTCGAATACCGAGATCGGCGCGCCGCGCTCGAGCGGCGAATGATCGACGATTGCCGGCATGCGGTTGTTCGGCGATATCGCCAGGAAATCCGCTTTGAATTGCTCGCCCTTGCCGATGTTGACCGGCACGATGTTGTAGGGAATCGCGGTCTCTTCCAGAAACATGGTGATTTTGTGGCCGTTGGGCGTCGGCCAATAATGCAAATCGATCATGGGTGATTCTCCGCGGGTTCGAGCGCCATCTTGTGCTCGCGCAAGAGCGCGATGCAAACATCTTCCTCACGCGGCCGCAAGCGCATCTGCGCCAGGCGAGTGCGCGTGCGCGCGCTCTGCGTCCAGGGCAGAATCGAGGCATCCAATTTGCTCGCGGCCGATAGCCGCCACTCCAGCAAGTGCTTGCGCTCCGCCAGCGCCCTGGCCTCTTTGCTGTCGGCGGGAATCAGACGCCGCTCGATGCCGAATCCCACCATCTGGACGATGACGGTATCGCCTTTCTGCATGATCTTGGACAGCTTCAGGCAGTCCGCGCGGCGCTCGCTGCCGGCGGCCGATTCCCTGCACGAATCTATCAGCGGCGAGAAGGCCGGGATGATCTCGGCGTTTACCACGCCCGCCAGCGCAATCAGCTTCTCTGTGTCCGATGCCATGACGCCGCCCGGCAGCTCGCGGCGCACGCCGTTCAGCGCGTCGAACATCATCACCATGATTTGGTTGTAGTAGAGGTCGAATCGGGTGCCTCGCGCCATGTCCGCGAGAACCCGGTCGACCTCGATGTTGTCCTTGTCCTTGTGAGCAGTGGACAGCTGATCGAGCCACGCAGCGCCGTTGTCGGGGTCGACCCATCGCAGCACTATCGCGGCCTCTCGGCTTTCGCAAGAAGGAGTATTCGCGCACAACTGCAGGTGCAGCCATGCAATTGCGGCATTCTCGGGGGCGAGATCGCCGGCGCGCGCAATCAGCTGCAACGAGGTCCCTGCGGCCGGCGGCGAGGCGAAGCTGTTGGTGAAGCTCAATGCCGCTGCCGTCGCCACGGAGTTCGCATCGCTGCGCGCGCTCAGCGCCCGCACCGCCTCGCTGCGCCATGCGTAGTACCTGTCGGCGGCGGATTTGGCGCTGTGCGCGGTCGTCGTGGTTGCCAACGCAGCCGCGGGTTGCGACATCGCGATCCCCAGTGCCAGAATTTTCAAACCGTGTTTGACCATGAGTCAAACCAGCCCTCTTAAAGGTCGTTGCGCTTGCCCGCAGTCAGCCCCGCCGTGATTGCCAAGCGCATGGCATCCTCGACGGATATGTCGAGCGGCTGAACTCGATCCTTCGGCAAATAGATTGTGTAGCCGCCGAAGGCGTAGCTCATCGGAAAATACACGGTGACCCAATCCTGGCCACCATGCGCGTAAAGAGCTGAAGGCACGTCCTCGCGGGTGACGAAACCGATGGCATGCACGTCCGCGAATCTTGCGAGCACCACGCGCTGCAGGTCTCGCTTCTCGCCGCTGCCCGAGGGGAGCAGGCTCAGCACATCGCGAAAGCCGCCGTAAAGCGTCTTGACGAAAGGGATGCGCCCCAGGAAGTCGTTCCAATACTTGAGCAGGATCCTGCCGGCATATGCGTTCACCACGCTGCCTACGAACAGCAGCAGCAAGAAGCCGGCGATCAGGCCCAACCCCGGCCAATAGTGTTCTGGACTGACGATCTTCAGAGTAATGAGCGCACGGCGAAGCCACCCTTCCACCGTGTTCACCAGCCACCAAATCACATAAACCGTCAGCGCCAACGGCAGCACGGTCACCAAACCGCTCATGGTCAGGGTTAGAATCTTGCGCATGGGATTATCATCGCATGATCGGGCCTGGGCCGCCCACTGGACACTATCTCAATGACGCACTCCTCGGGTCTCGATATTTCCCCCGCCGTAGCGGCTGATGTGGCGCTCATTCTGTCTTTGATCAATGAGTTGGCTGAGTATGAAAAGTTGCGCCACGAGAGCGTCGCAACCGAGGCGTCGATTCACGACGCTCTTTTCGGACCCAAGCCGCACGCGGAAGCGGTGATTGCGCGATACGGCGGCGAGGCTGTGGGATTCGCGCTGTTTTTCCACAATTTTTCGACCTTTCTCGGCAAGCCGGGACTTTATCTGGAGGACTTGTTCGTGCGTCCGGCGTTTCGCGGCCGCGCCATCGGCAAATCGCTGCTGAGCTATTTGGCGGCACTCGCCGTGCAACGCGATTGCGGCCGTTTTCAGTGGCAGGTACTCGATTGGAATCGCCCGTCCCGCGATTTCTATGAATCGCTGGGCGCGCAAGCGGACCCTGCGTGGGTCAATTACCGTATGTCCGGCGAGGCATTGCAGCGGCTCGCCGCAAGCAGCAATTCAGTTCTGCCGCGGTAAGACGAATCGCAGTCCTTGATAGTCGAGCACCACACCGTCGCGCCGGATCCGTTCCAGCTGCGGACCTTCTTGCAGGGTATTGCCCTCATGGTACTTGCGCATATTGATGTACACAAAGCGGTCTGAGGGCTTCGTCGCATAGACATGCACGTCCAGATGCAGTTCCGGCAGTGCCTGTGCTCCGGTCAGATTGACTTCGTTGATCGAGGGCAGCAATTCATCGTTTTCCGCAGGGCCCTCGTCGACCAACACCGGATCCGGTTTGCGCAACAGACGCGGCGCCGAACGTTGCGTAAAGGTTCGCGGCGCGGGGGCCGGTTCTTCGGCGGCCGGCACGGGAATTTCAGGCGCATAGACGGGAGTGG
>JGI12627J18819_10000301_pt1 | contig 16032 bp, 11 predicted proteins | sample TexAe_OM1H0_M2_FD_18819 | JGI IMG/M metagenome (IMG submission 18819)
TCCCCCGAACCCCTGGGAGTTTTCGCTTTAGGCTTGCTCCGGCAGGGACCGGCCCTGGGCCGGTGGGCTGCCTGGAAGCGGCCACACCCGCCGTTTGCAAGGCTGCATCGGCGCTCGAGGTGCGTCCCCGCAGAGCTCTATCTGAAGGGGTGTTCCTGACATCAGGATAGGGTATACGTCAATCTGGCACTATTGAGATCCCCCAACTATACCTTTTCGGGGCGTTAGGCAAAAACCCCCACGAACGGTGTGACCGCTAATCCGGCACAGCCTTTATCAATCCGTGCTTCGTCGCAATCGCAATGACCTCAGTACGGCTGTCCGCATTTAACTTGGTCATAATAGACCTGACGTGGGCCTTTGCCGTATGTTCGCTAATGTAAAGAATCCGGGCAATCTCTTTATTGCTTCGTCCATTGGCCAAGTATTTCAACACCTGCCGTTCGCGATTCGAGAGATGCGGACGGGCGATAGATTCTGCGAGTTTTGCCGTGATATTTGACGAGAGAACGGATTCGCCTGCGGCGACTCTGCGAACTGATTCTCGGATTTGCTGGGGCGCTATGTCTTTGACCAGGTAACCCTTGGCGCCAGTTTTCACAGAGCGATGGATATCGTCTTCACTCTCGTACGTCGTCATTACTATAACCCGGGGTCCGGACATACCGCCCGCTGCTAATTCTGCCATAACTTGCAATCCATCCTTCCTCGGCATTCTAAGATCGAGCAAGAGCACATCCGGAAGATGTTGCTTACACATCTCCAAGGTGTCTTCACCGTTGGTCGCCTCAGCAACGACCTTTATGTCAGTCTGGGACTTGAAGACTTCCACTAAGCCTTCACGCACGACTGGATGATCATCTGCAATCACAACGGTTATGGGATTCGTGAAAGATTCAGAAGACGCTTTCATGGCCTATCTGCTATTTGCTATCTCTTTGGCTGAGCCTCAACGTTGAGGGCTGTTTAGGGCTCACCAGGAGAAAGCCCCGATAATATCTGATTCTCCCGCTTCCGCACATCAGACCACAACCTTTGTCCGGCCTGGGGTAATAGGCATTGTATTTAGAGTTGCAAACGACCATTGGTGATTACTCCTTCCTGGTTTAACGGCAGGCACAATATTGTAAGTTCGCAGATCCTGAGTTGGTTCTTGGATTATCCCCCGTCTAGTAGCAACCGCAATAGCTTCAGCTCGTCCGATTACCTTTAGCTTTCGGAGGATTGACTTAACATGAAACTTTATAGTCCCTTCACCGATGTTGAGAGCATGTGCGATCTCCCTATTGCTTTTACCGGTAGCTAAACTTTCCAGAATTTCCATTTCTCGCTTCGAAAGTCTAGGAGAGGAGAACGCTTTAGCTAGTTTTAACCCAATCTCTGACGGAAAGAAGGTTTCTCCGTTAGCGACCCGACGCACTGCCTCCCGGATTTCTTGAGGATCTGCAGCTTTGACTAAAAAAGCTTTGGCGCCTGCACGGACCGCCTGGAAAATAGCTTCGTCACAATCGAAAGTTGTAATTATGATCGCCCGCGGTTTGCAATTCCCACGCGCCATCAGCTCATTAAGCACCTGCAGCCCATCCTTTTTTGGTAGGCGAAGATCGAGGATGAGGACGTCAGGAAGAAACTGATAGTAGAGCTTGCCTACTTCCTCGCCATCGGCGGCGCTAGCTACCACTCTTNTGTCTTTTTGCGAGTTTAGAATCTTGATTAATCCTTCCAGGATTACNGGATGGTCATCGGCAACAAGCACGGTGACCGGCGATTCGTCGCCTGGCNCTTCAGGCCGGTAGGGCTTCTGATACATTGTTCTGCACCTTTCTTTGGCGACCAATGTGTCGCGGTTGACTGGTGTTCATAGGCAGGCCCCTGAGGTGACGGAGATCGAACGGCTTGAACGCCGGTTCAGGAGCCGTTTGCCGGTTTTTCTGGTGTCTAGGCGCGCCGGCTATGGCCATGGCCAAGACGTAGGCATTGAGGTCCATATTTTTGTGTTTCTTTGCGTGTTGTGGTTCTTTACTGACCGGCCCGCAACTAACACCGTCGGGCACGGCAATTCTACTGTCTCTTAGTACAGGGAGTGACGCGGGCCCTGCTCGCGCTTCACCGTTCAACCTGCATCGCTTAAAAATCTCTAAGGATTTGTCAGCGATGCAGGCTAACTCGTACGTTCGAGAGCCATACGAATTACGCGCAGCAAGACATCCCTATGCACGGGCTTGCGCAAAAAAGCCACCGCACCGGAGCGCAGCGCCTGGTCTTCCTCTTCCTTGCCCGCGTGGGCACTGAAGAAGATCACGGGAATACTCGGCCTGATTTCCTTTAGACGTCGCTGTAGCTGCAAGCCATCCAGATTCGGCATGCGCACATCCAGAATCAGACAGGAGGCGTCGGTTGCGCGTCCCGAATTCAGTAAATCTGCTCCTGAGAAAAATGCCTCGCCGCGCATGCCCAATGAGCGGATGAGTCTGCAGGTCGAGTTAGCGACCGAAGCGTCGTCATCCACAACGATAACGAGCGTTGATTCGCTTGCATTTGCGCTTGGAGCCACTGTGGTGATCAATTTAGAGGCGCTCAGAGGTAAAGTTCTACTGTCCTTTGGTACAGGGAGGGGAGGTGTTGGAGGTTTGCCGTGAGCCGCAACCAAATCGTGCTCGATTCGAAAGCGTTTCTCGGTTGCGCGGTGGACCTTTGGACATTTTGAAGTCGCAACCGCTTCCAGCTCGGACGCCCAATGTCAAAGCTTTCGAGCACGACGAGCACGAATCCTCGCGGAACCGCTAACCCTCAACGGGCACAGTAACCACAATGCTAGTTCCGCGGCCTCGCGCGCTGCGAATGCTTAATGAACCATTTAGGTTTTTCACCCTTGTTCGCATATTAGCAAAGCCGAATCCGGCTCTGATCGTTCCTGTAGCGGCCATCCCAGACCCGTTGTCAGCGACTTTGAGAATCAGATTGGTTCGATCCAACCGCAGACTCACGTCAATGGCTGTCGCCTCAGCATGGCGCATTGCGTTACTAATCGCCTCTTGCGCAATTCGCAGTAAATCTTGGCGGATCCCAACCGGCAGCCTGGCGTCGTTCTCGAGGTTGGAACGAAAGGTGCAGCGCAGCCGCCCCTGGATGTTTGAGCGCTCGGCCAACATTTTCAGGGCCTCAACGAGTCCTAACTCCTCGATGATCTGCGACCGCAGGCTCAATGCCGAACGGCGCGCTTCGGACAAACCAAACTTAGCCAACTCTATGGCACGTCCTATCTGGCCGAGAACCGCTTTGCCATTGTTTTGCGTCTCCTCTGCTGCGAACGCGAGCTGCATGCAAACAGCGGCAAAGCTCTGAGCAAGTGAATCGTGAATCTCGCCAGCCAACCGATTCCGCTCTTCCAGTACAGCAGATCTTTTCGCTGATTCTGCTAGTTGAGTGAGGTGAATTGCCAAACTGGCTTGTGTCGCCAAGGCTCGGGCAAGTTCAAGTTCTTCGGCTGTAAAATCGCACTCCTCGGTAAACGGGAAACGCAATACACCGTTGAGTTCGCCACGCGAGATCAACGGAATGGTCAATAGAGTCTTGACACCCTGCCCGAGCAGATAGTTGCGCAGCCCCTCCTGTTTCGGCATCGTCTGAGGGTCTTCAAGATGCAGCACGGCGGTACACACCTCCCACGATTGGACCCCTAGCTCTTCTACCGCCAACAATCGATAAGCCTCCGGATAGCTGGCGTCTGCGGGAGACATTACCCTGCCATTTTGGAATAGCAGGTCAAATAACGGACGTTTCTGTCCGGCGCTGAAGACTTTTAACATGCAAGAGACTGCGCCTAGCTGCCTGGTTATGGCCATCATAACCTGTCCGAGAAACTTATCGAGCTCAGGAACTGTGGCGAGCATGTTCAGGCACCCCCGAAGCGCTTCGTTTGCCTTGGCCAATCGGGCCGCGTGCTTTGCACTCTCAAGCGCCATCTGAATTAAGCGCAGCAAAGCACCCTTACCTACGGGCTTCCGTAGAAAAGCCAGTGCACCTGCTCGGAGCGCCGAGTTTTCATCTGCTTGAGTAGCCTCCCCGCTAAAGAAGATCACTGGAATGCGCTGGCGGTTCGCCCGCAGGCGGCGCATTAATTGTAGCCCATCTATACCTGGCATTCGTACATCAATGATCACGCAATCCGCCTCGATTGTGCTCTCATAATCGAGCAGGTGTTGAGCCGAAGCGAAACTTTCTGCCCGCATGCCTGATGAGCGTAAGAGCCTCGCAGTCGATCGTCTCACCGAGACATCGTCGTCTACAATGAGAACGAGGGGTGCTTCCGAGATATTCGCGCTAGGGGACATAGGCGTTCTCCAGCCAAGTGCTTAGTCTTAAAGATATCTAGTAAAGAAATCTACTGTCCCTTGGTACAGGGTATCATCACCGATCTGGAAATCCGGTAAACTCGCAAGTGCCTTTTGCCCCGGTCCACATCACCAAAATCATGGCCTTGAGCGAAGTCTACGGCCCGGACAAGATGGCCCGCGCCATCGAAGACGCTTTCGAATTTGCTGCCTTTGGCAGCGACTTCATTGCCAACATCCTTGAGCAACGGGAGCGTCTGGCACCTCCAGCCGGCCCGTTGCATCTGACCAGGAGCCAAGACTTGCTCGATGTCGAATTAGCTCCGGCCGATTCTTCAGATCGGCTGCTTTGTCGCTCATCGGTGGAAGACCATAGCGAGGTATTCTCCCTCTTCGCTTCGCGCATCCAGCCGAAATACGCGGCGCCCGCTATACCAGTCAGGGAGTTGGTGCACTAGCCCTTTTGAGAGGGAAATAATGTACGCGTTCTGCCAATTGCAGCAGATTAGGCGGCATGGCACAGACTGTTAAAAATATCAATCAGGAAAAATGCTACCTATCGACCACCATGTACAAAACACCCTCTATAAGTTTAATCGCGAGATGAAGCGTTTAAACCAGGGGGGCGACACTACCTTCGCTGGCTTGGGCAGCCATCAAAGGACGGTCCCGATGTCGATCGTCCGGAAATGGTTAAGAGCTCTGTCGGGCGAGCGTTAACTGCCTTTGCCACAGAAACTTCCGCAAGGAACAACAAATGTTAAAGAGGATTACACATAAAAGGCCGTCGAAGCACACAGCGTTAAATCGCTCTCTGACGAGACGGGGGGTCTTGTTTGCTAAGGCCACTCTGTCCTCGTTTCTGTCAACTGAAGAGAAACTCTCCCGGCTTTCAATCGGGACCTGGATCCCTTATCGCCACCTTTAAGCTAAGAAAAATCCTGTAGATCAAATCCGGTGTACTAGCGGCGGCTCACCGACGACGACGCGCTCCACCCGACATGACTTGCAACTGTTAAATGCTAAAATAGTTGCCGGATGAAGTACTCCAGCCATACTTATCCTAGAGAGCTTGCGGAAAAGATCATTTCTGAATGGCCGGAGGTTACGAATCCTCTGGACGATCTTCCTCCCAAGGAGGCTCTCATTTCTCTTTTGAGCGAAGCGTTTCAGGCGAGTTTACTGCGGGAAGAGGGCCGGCCCATCAGATGTCGTCTGGTCCTACTCAATCCCTGCGAACTCAGCGAGGCGGAGGGACCCCCGACGGGGATGCAGGTGTTACCGCTGAAAGAGGAAAGGAAATTGAGCGCGCAAGAAATTCGGCGACTTAGCCCTTGCGCAACATTCTATCGTTCGCTAATTGGTGTCCGCTGGGATCCGGAAGAGGGCTTTTGGATCTGGGGAATATTGAACTCCGGCACCCGCTGGGTCGCCCGAATCGACGGAGGCCGTTTGCAAAGTTCAGCCGCCCCAAATCGTCTGATTATTAATGTCAGCGGCCCCGGTAATTTGATCATCTCTCGCGGTGACAACCTGATCGCCACCTTGCTGAATGGCAGGCTGGAAGGTCATGGATTTGATATTTATGAAGCGGGTTGGCTGCAGAAATCTCAAGAGGCCTTCGCCCAGTGGGCAATTCGAGAATGTTTTAAGGATTACGACACAGGTGCCATCATCGAACCGGATTTCGTCAAGATGCTCGGCCAAAACTTCACGCGCCGGATAATCAGCCAAGTCAGACGCGCTCGGCACGGCGGCATGCTTGTTATCGTCAGAACAGAAGACACAACGAAGATTGTCGATCCGACAGGCGCGATCAGGCCGAAATATTGGATTAAGGAGACTCGGGCCAGTCATCGTTCTCGCGAACTCCTCTTCGCCGTGATGCGGACGCTATCGCAAGTGGGGGCTGAACACGGGTTAAGGACAGTCGGTTGGAATGACTACCAGGAACTCGAGGACGAGCGCCTGGCACGATTGGACGAGTCGATTTTTGAGTGCGCACATTTCCTGGCCGATCTTATGGCGATTGACGGTGCTTTGGTGGTGACCGCCGCCTGGGATCTCATCGGGTTCGGGGCGGAAATTCATGGCCAAGGTAACAGGAATGAAGTGGTTTATCGAGCGCTCGATCTTGAAGCTATGGAGCTTATCGAAGAGCGCGCGGATGAGGCCGGCACGCGGCACCGAGCCGCCTACCGGCTCAGCCGTCAGCACCCAGAATGCATGATTATCGTCGTTTCGCAAGACGGCTCCGTCAGGTATGTGGGTAATCCAAACGGAAAGGTTACCTACTGGGAGCTCGGTCCTTTTAAACCCCGGGCCAGGGTTGAATCACAGCTTCGCTGTTGAAATCTGATCTCCGAGATTTGGTGACCGGTCGCCCTAAACCCATCTTTTCAATCCGCGAAAGCAAAGTAGTGGGCTTGAGTCCCAAAAGCTCCGCGGCTCCATTGACACCCTTGATCTTCCAGCCGGTCTTCTGCAGGACGGCACAAAGATTCTCGCCCTCGCGACGCCGCATTTCTGCATCAGTGAGATGTTCGGGCCCAGCTTGGTCACCATGCACTGACGAAAAGGAAGTGAATTCGACAGACAAGTCGCTCACCGGAAGGTCAAACTCTAAGACCCCACCCTGAGCAAAAATAGCGGCTCGTTCCATAACGTTGCGCAGTTCGCGAATGTTGCCCGGCCAATCATAATTTTGGAGCGTTTCTATCCCCTCCCGGGTCAGTAGTATTGGTCTCGAATATCCGAGTTCTTTGACCGACATATTGATAAAATGGGTCGCCAGAAGTGCGATATCTTCCTTCCGCTCCCGCAGCGGGGCAACTTTCACTGGAAAGACATTCAACCGATAACACAGGTCTTGGCGAAAGCGGCCGGCCGCGACCTCTTTTTCCAGACTCCGATTAGTGGCCGCCACGATCCGTACATCTACGTACCGCGCGCGACTCTCGCCCACTCGTTCGTAGCTCTTCTAAAACGCCCAGCAGTTTGCTCTGACATTCCAGTGGGATCTCGCCGACCTCGTCCAGGAACAGCGTTCCCCCGGCGGCCACTTCGAAGCGGCCAATCCGATCTTTGAACGCGCTGGTAAATGCTCCTTTTGCATGACCGAAGAATTCGCTCTCGTATAATTCGCTCGGAATAGAAGCGCAATTCACTCGAACCAACGGTTTATTATTGCGCCGGCTACACCGATGCAGCTCTCGCGCAATAAGCTCTTTTCCGGTACCAGCTACTCGCGGTTCTGCTATTCCCTATTCTTCCAGCCCCAGCTTTTGCGCCATTTTAACCAGGTCTGCGACTGACTCTGCCTGCATCTTGTGCATGATGTTAGCGCGATGGAACTTGATGGTTCTTTCCGTGGTGGCCAATTCGCCGGCAATCTGCTTGTTGAGCAGTCCTGTCACCAGAAGGGCGAGCACTTCGCGTTCGCGGGGCGTAAGCGAATCGTAACGATTATGCAGTAGATCCACCTCCATCCGCTGCTGGAGCGTCGTCCGATCTCGCTCGAGAGCTGCCCGAATGGCGCTGAGCAGTTGTCCGGCGCGGAACGGCTTGGTCAGGAACTCCACCGCTCCACCCTTCATTGCACGCACAGTCATTGGAATATCACCGTGGGCCGTTATGAAAATAATGGGCAGCTGGATTCCCGAATTGGTTAGTTGGCGCTGTAGATCTAAACCGCTCAGTCCGGGCAGCCGGACATCGAGTACCAGGCATGCCGGACTTGACGGTCGACCTTGCGCGAGAAACTGAGCTGCCGACCGGAAGCTCTGAACTTTGAACCCGGCGGGTTCGATCAGCCGCTCGATCGAACGACAGACCGATGGGTCGTCATCTACCACCAGTACCATGGACTCCGGCTCGACCATGATTCAACCTGTGTTTCTCATCCAGAGCTAGCTTGACCTAAATTCCGAAATTAGGGGAATCGTGCTCGTGCTCGATCTGTTGGCCATCCGCGCCGAGAAGAGGGCTCGATCTTCCCGCAACTGTTCTGTTCCGGCCAGCGTGGCAGCGGAGCGGCTGCCTTCTCGATTACGAGCACCAGCACGATTTCTAATTTCGGGATTTGGGCTTAATCTTACTAGCATGATTCTCTCACTCAGCACCAATCGGTAGCGTAAATTGAAACAGCGCCCCTTTAGGCACATTCGTCATCGCCCACAGCCGTCCTCCGTGAGCTTTGACAATGGAACGGCTGATCGATAACCCCATCCCCAAGCCCTGAGGCTTGGTCGTGTAAAAGGCGTCAAACAGATGATCCAGCGCATTCGCATCCAGCCCCGGCCCTGAGTCTGCCACGGATACTAAGACGGAAGTGTTCGGCGTTAGGCCTTCCTCCTTCGCCAATCCTTCAAAAGCAGAGCTCTCGGGGTATACGGACGTGTCAGGCTCGAATCTCGCTTGCTCCCCCGCGTCCGCGGGAGTAGGGACAGCGGTCACTTTCTCCGAACTTACCAATAGCTCGCGCGGACCCTCAGTCACACCACTCATCGCCTCGATGGCGTTGATGATCAGATTGAGAATCACTTGCTGCAGTTGGATTCGATCGCCCATGATGGGCGGCAAGTCATTGGCGAGCCTAGTCTGTAGTAGCACTCCATGGCGGTATAGTTCGCTACGGGTCAGAGCGATAACTTCCCCTATGGTCTCGTTAATATTTAGCCGGCTCTTCTGCGGAGGCACGTTCTCAACCAGCGCCCGAATTCGCGCGATTATGTCACTGGCCCTGTCAGCATCACAAACAATATCCGATAAAGCCGCATGGAGCTCGTCCAGATCCGTGGTCTCACTCGGTAGTAGGGCGAGGCAAGCGTTAGCGTTATTGATGATCGCGGTCAGTGGCTGGTTGACTTCATGCGCGATGGACACTGCCAATTCTCCGATTGTAGTTCGCCGACTGACATGAGCCAGGCTGGATTGCGCTTCGCGCAAGGAGACCTCCTTTTGATGCAGCTCTCTCTCAGCGCGTTTACGCTCGGTGATGTCTATGCCCGCCCCGATGACTTCAACGAGGTCGCCGGATTCATTGAAAACGGGATGGCCTACTCCGTAAAGGTGCTTGATCTCGCCGTCCGGAAGAACGACTCGGAACTCGAGGCCGCAATCCCGCCTTTCCGCCTCTTCGGTCTTTTCAAGCCATCTCGTCCGATCCTCGGGATGAATTCGCTGGAGAAGCGCCTCAAATGCCGGGATACCTGCTTCAGGATCAAATCCAAACAGGCGGTAGCGTTCCTGCGACCAGTAGGTGATCTCTTTCGTGGCGGGTTTAAACGCCCAACTGCCGCTTTTGCTCAGCGACTCCGCTTCCGCTAAGTAGGCCTGGCTGCGCCGCAATTCCTCTTCCGCCCGTTTTTCCTCAGTGATATCCATAACTGCACCCACCAATTCAAGGCTGCCAGACTCGTTTGTTGAGAGATGCCCCCAAGTACGGAGGTATTTAACAGATCCATCCGGCATCAGTAATCGATGTTCCAAGGAAGAATCCGTCTTCCCTTCAAGCGATACGCGATCCATCGCTTGACGGACCAGCGCTCTATCTTCCGGGTGAGTTCGCTGGAGTACTAGCTCCAGGGTTGGTTCGGTCGTTGGCTCGAATCCAAAGATGCGGAAGGTCTCTTCCGACCAGTACTGCCTTCCGGTGGAAAACTCCCAGCCGAAACTCCCGGTACGGCTTAGTCGTTGCGCCTCGGATAGATAGGCCTCACTTCTGCGCACGGCGGCTTCCGCCCGCAGCCGTTCGTTAATCTCGTGCTCGAGGTTTTCGTTGGCGCGGCTTAGCTCTGAGTACAACCGGGCATGATCCAACGAGATCGCAGCTTGAGAAGCCAACAGTTCCACCATTGCCAGCCGTTTGGGCGTGAACACCCCGGCGGCCAGGTTGTTCTCCAGATAAAGAATCCCGATGAGCTTGCCTTGTTTATCCAGCGGCAGACACAGAACTGACCTTGGACGCCTTTGCCTCAGGTACTCATCGTTTGAAAACAGGTTGCCGACTTCGCTAAAGGTTTGTGGCGGCTGAGCACCGACTCCGTCAAAGCTTGCGCCTTCGCTAAAGCTATGGCGGACAGGCCCGCCCGCAACGCTTCCGCCGCGGCGGATGCGGGCGGGTCGAGGTTGGACCTGCGCCGCCGCGTCATCCAGAATCACGCTTTCGCGAGTTCGGATCACGTAACGCAAGAGCGATTCTGGCAATTCTGCCGGATCGAGCCGGGATTGTTCCAAATAAACATTGACCTTGTCTAAGCCGGTCCGAGCTTCCGCCTCGATCCGAAACTCCTCGCCGTGAGGCAGGATCAGAAGACCGCGCTCGGCGCCGGCATGTTCGACGACGACGGTCATGAGCTTTTGAATCAATTTCTCGAGCACAATCTCGCCGGAAACCGCATGCGACGCCTTTATCACCGTCTTCAGGTCAAGTTGCTCAGCTGGCGTACCAAGCGTAGCGGCTGAGCGGCCAGGTGTTTTCTCTCCGAGCCCAGGGTAACGCTCATCAAGCTGCTTTACCTTACCCAGTGCTCCCCATCGCAGAAAGCAGTGGCGCGCCTCGCAGAGATAAGTTAGAGCGACTGTGCGGTAACCTCTTTTGAGATAGAAATGCGCAGCCAACTCATTGCCAATACCCTCATTCTGGATAAACCCGTGCTGGCGCGCCGCCTGGATCGCGTCCTCGTATAACCGCATCGCATCCAGTTCTCGCCCTTGGATCCGAGCAAGCTCACCCGATACCAACTTGTATTTGTCAACGAACGTCTCCGGGCAATTATCCGACCATTCTCGGAGCTGCTCCAAGGACCGCTTCAGCTCTTCGAGCGCCTCGGCCTGCCTTTGCGGCCCAGCCATATCGTGAATCGCTGCCAGCGTCAGCGCGCTGTAGTAACAATAATTAAGCGATTGGATGTTGGTTTCAGCTGACCAAAGCAAAGCCTTGGCCTTCTGCGCCGCAGCCATCGCTGCGTCATAGTCCCCCGATATAAAACGAGCCTGGAGTTTGAAAATCCAATAGTAACAGACCATCGTGCTCATCCGGTCCTCGGTCAATTGGGCCTCAAAAGCACCCTCGTCGAACCGGTCATCGCTAAGGCTCGCGAACGACACTGTTTGTCCTCGCATACTCTGGATGAACTGTTGTTGGCTTGTAAGGAAGTCAACCGCATCACGAAATTTGGCTTTGCGTGCGAAATGGAGGCCCTTCTCTGATTCGCTCAGTACCTGATCAAGGTGGACACCCTGTAGAAGGAGATCGGTGACTAGATCGATCCAGGTAAAGCAAGCGTAAGACCGTTCGTGTGTGTCAATGCCGGCGCGAAAGGCGCGCCGGACGAAGTCAACCGCAGTAGCCATAGGCCGAGTCCAGGGCGCGACTCTTGCCATGCCCAAGTACGTCCGCATTTTCGATCCGGCGAGCCCGTACTTATCGACCAGGCTGCAAGCTAGTTTCCCGAAACGGTACCCATCCGGGAAGCGATGGAAAACCGGGCCAAGGATAGAAGCAAGTTCGGCAAAGCCGTGCGGGCACACGCCGGTGATCCCGTATTTCAGGGTCATGTTTGTCATGTGACACACGTGCAGGCAAAACAGGTTGCGGTCGGTGTACCACGCCGGAGTCGAGAGCTCTGCCAGCACCTGCATGGCGGCCTGCTTTTCCGGGTCGCTCATCAACGGCAGCTCAATAAGACTCTCGATAGAGCGGTCACCCAGGTTCTGCCAAATCTTTTCGTAGTCGACTTTCACCTCTTCCCCGCTTGGATGCGTCGGAATGTCGATGCCAAACAGACGCAGACACTCCAGCCCGTTATCGACGGCCCGGCGGTATTGCGCCCGCATAACGTCGAGAAGAATCTTCAGACGGTAGGTTGCCGCTTTATCCGTCTTCGATTCGGCTCTATCCAACAGATCGGCGATCAATCCGTCGGCGGCTTCAAAATTTCCGTTCAGGTATTCGCACTCAGCGCGTTCCAGCCACAAGCCAAATGCCAGTTGATAACGGCGCTCCCAGGCGTTGGATCCAATCAGTTCCATCCCAGCCGACAGATAAACGCAGGCCGATGCGTAAGCGGCCGACGCCTTGGCTTTTTTACCGGCGATGAGGTTTAACTCCGCCACCTGCTCTCGTTCAAGGTGATCGGAAATCAGCGCTAAACCGAAGTTGAGTTGGTTGGCGATATCGAAGATCTGCTCTGCGGTCTGTTCCGCGGTCATTCTTGAGACCAGCAGGCGGCCAAGGTTGAGGTGAAATCGAGCCCGCAACTGCTCCGGGATCAATAGATAGGCCGCCTCCCGGATGCGATCGTGGAGGAATTTGTAGGAAGCACCCGAGCGCTGTATTAATCCCGCTCGAACAGCTTCCCAAAGCTCCTGCTGCACGCTCTCTTCCGATCCACCACGGACGATTGATAGGGTGGCGGCGTCTGCTCCATGCCCCAAGCAGGCGAACTGTTTCAGTGCTTCCTGGGTAGCGGCTGGTAAACGCCTGAGTTTGGCAATCACCAGGTCCGCCACGTTGTCAGTGAAGCCCAGGGCTCGGATGCGCTTCACGTTCCATCGCCAAGCTGACTCTTGAGGTTCGTAAGCGAGGAGCTGCTCATCGGCAAGAGTAGAAAGAAATTGAAGCGTAAAGAAAGGGTTGCCCCCAGTCTTCTTATGAACTAGCGCCGCCAGTTGTCTGGTGTGTGCAGGCTGAGAGTGAAGACTGTCAGCCACCAGTTGGTTGACGTCCTCAAGCGACAGAGGCTTCAGCACAATCTCATGAACGGTTACTCCGGTTTCGCGGATTGCCTTCAGCGTCAACATCAGCGGATGACCGGCTGTGACCTCGTTGTCCCGATACGCGCCGATCAAAAGAAGATGGCCGATATCCGCATAAGTGATGAACTGTTCGATTAGTCTGAGTGTCGCTGGATCAAGCCATTGGAGGTCATCAAGGAACAGGACTAAAGGGTGTGCTTTTTGGGCGAAAACCCCAAGGAACTGCCGGAGGACTGCCTCGAAGCGGTTCTGAGCTTCCAGAGGTAAAAGTTCAGGCACGGGCGGTTGCTTACCGATTACCAGTTCCAGTTCGACGATCAGATCGACCATGAGTTGGGCATTGGACCCCAGCGCTTCAAGGATCGCATCATGCCAATAATTGAGCTCCTCCTGGCTCTTGCTGAGGATCTGGCGTATCAGCGTTTGGAATGCCTGGGCCAGTGTTACATAGGGAATATCCCGTTTATTTTCGTCGAATTTCCCGGAAACAAAGAAGCCATTCGGCAACACCACCTTGTGCAGTTCGTGGACGACGGATGATTTGCCGATTCCGGAATATCCGGACACCAGCACCAGTTCCGGTTTGCCGGTAGAGGCCACCCGCTGAAATGCGTCTAGAAGTTTTTGACGTTCCAGTGTTCGCCCGTAAAGTTTCTCCGGAATCAGAAGCCGATCTGCTACATCGTGTTCGCCAAGCGGAAATTCCTCAATGTGGTGGGGCGAGGCTCCTCCCGAGCCGCGTTCCCATTCCAGCAGGCATTTGCGTAGATCAAACTCAAGGCCGGCCGCTGTCTGGTAGCGCTCCTCAGCAGTTTTAGACAGGAGCTTCAAAACAAGTGCTGAAATTGGCTCCGGAACCTCAGGCCGTCGTCGGCTGGGATTTGCGGGCTGCTTGGCGATATGGCAGTGCACCCACTCCATTGGATCGGATGCAGTAAACGGTAGACATCCGGTGAGTATCTGGTAGAAAGTGATGCCCAACGAGTAGAGATCACTTCGGGAATCGATCGACCGATTCATGCGGCCGGTCTGTTCAGGCGCCATATAGGCCAGTGTGCCCGCAATCATCTCGGGAAGTTCGGCCGCCTGCCTTTCGCGTATCAGGCCGGAACTGATTCCAAAGCCAGTGAACCACACTTCGTCGGTTACTGGATCGACCAGAATGTGAGCGGGTTTGATGTCCTTGTGAACGAGGCCCGAGCGGTGCAGCTTTCTCAGACCAGCCGCCAGATTAACTGCTATGCGCAGGAATCGGCCTAATTCCATTGGTTGCCCCTCAAAACTATAAAGCGGCGCGCCCCCGGGATCGGTAGGACGAGGCTCCTGCCGAGCCGCGGAGTGCTCGCCGAGCAGGTCATTGAGTGGTACACCCCCAGGGTCTTCGAGAATGAGCACCAAACGATCCCAATGGTAACTAAGCTCGATGGGTCGAACCGCCCACTCCAGATCAAGCTCGTCTCGAAGAGAGCATTCGTGTTCCAGGCGTTGAAGCGTTCCCAATTCCGGCTGTTCAAAGACTGGGGCTAAGACCAGAATGGATGGCGGTTCCTCCTTCGCCGAGGCTTCGGAGGACGAGCCCACGCCCTCGCGTCCGCCGGAGGACTTGTCCTCCGTGGCCTTGGCGAAGGAGGATCTACGGGCCCGATAAAGGATGAATTCCTGGTCCGTCCGCAGGCTCTCGAACGCGTATCTCGATAGCTCAATCACACAGAACTGGTCCGCTCTTATTAGATGTTATGAGTGCCGAGGGTGATTCAATTACGTCCTTTTCCTGTGTCTACCACATCAGCGTCAGGTTCTTAGTCATTAGCAATCGGCAGCGTGAATTGAAACAGAGCGCCTTTCGGGACATTTGCCCTCGCCCATAGCCGCCCTCCATGAGCTTCAATAATAGAACGGCTGATCGACAACCCCATTCCCAAGCCTTGAGCCTTTGTAGTGTAAAAGGCGTCAAAGAGACAATCCACGTTGTTTAGATCCAACCCTGGGCCTGAATCCGCCACCGAAACCAATATGCATGCGTTTGGCATTCGGCGTTTGGCGTTCGACGTTCCGCGTTCAACTTCGAGATCGCCCGTATCCGCCGAAGCGAAATTGTTGAGGCCAAGCCCGTCTTGCTCGGATTCGCCAGGCGCCGCAGCCACTTTCTCCAAACTCACCCACAGTTCCCGTGTACCCTCACTGACCGCGCTCATCGCCTCGATGGAGTTGATTATCAAATTGAGCATTACTTGCTGCAGTTGGATTCGATCTCCCATGATGAGAGGCAAGTCATTGGCAAGTTTGGTTCGTAGCAACACTTTGTTGCGGTTCAATCATCGTCAGAATACCAGGCAGCCGAGGATCAGTTCCGCAAGTACCAGGAAGCGTATGATCGCGGAGATGCAAAGACTCTGGCAAGCTTTTACGCCGAGGATGTCGATTACATCGATCAAGACGGGGTGGAGGTAAAAGGCCGTGGCGAGATGGAAAAACTGTTTATGGAGAACTTCCAGGCAAACCCAGGGGGCCAAAATCGCGATCACAATCGAGGAAGTGAAACCGCTTACACCAGATGTGGGACCGTCGGGAGTAACGGAACGTAATCCCGAGCTCCGGATTAGATTCCGTTACTCCCGACAGTCCAAGTTCTGGGGAGGGTTTGATCCGCTCCCCCGTTGGATGATTTTTTTATTGTGCTCCGCTGTTTCGAAGTACCTCGGCCATTTCCCAGAGGGCCTTATTGAGTTTCATATCCTCATCGATGCCCTTGATTGCCCTGCTCTTGGGCATCCGGCTACCATCCGGGCGACGGCGAGTGGAGTTATTGTTTAGCGCGGTACTCATGTTAGTCGATTGGTTAGTTGGTTGTAGTGAGCCGCAGCAGAGAGGCGAGGCTTTGGGAGCTGCCGGAGTTTTTTCGACGTTCGGTTTCGGTCGAAAAAGTATGCTGGGCATA
>JGI12627J18819_10000302_pt1 | contig 16030 bp, 15 predicted proteins | sample TexAe_OM1H0_M2_FD_18819 | JGI IMG/M metagenome (IMG submission 18819)
TCCGCGCCTTCGGCGATTTCCTGTCCTACTGCTTGGTGGCCGAAGGGGCGGTCGACATCGCCGCCGAACCGGAAGTGTCGGTGTGGGACCTGGCGCCGCTGGACATTCTGGTGCGCGAGGCGGGCGGGACGTTCACCAGCCTGGACGGCAGCGCCGGCCCGCACGGCGGCAGCGCGGTGGCGACCAACGCCCTGCTGCACGACCAGGTCTTGGCCCGACTGACCGCCACATAGTCCAACCTGTGAACTAGTTAACAATTGCCTGTATCTTACTCTGGAGTAAGATACAGTTGATCGCACTGCCCCAACGACCGAGGCTGCCGTCAATGACAAACACTGTCACCTCCGCAAATGGCTCCCATAACGGCTCGAAGCCGCGTCCCAAGCGCGCCGGCAAAAAGTCCGCCATCGGCGAGCACAAGCACAAGCGCACTGGCATCGACGTGGCGTTGGGCCTGCTCACGCCGCTCGTCGGCCAGGAATTCCTGGACAAGTACGGCCTGCGCGATCCGCTGAATCGGACGCTGCGTTACGGCACCAAGACGATCTTCTCCACCGCCGGAGCGACCGGCCGCCAGTTCAAGCGCGTCCAGAACCTGCGCGGCGGACCCACCCGGCTGAAGACCAGCGGCAAGGACTACTACGATCTGACACCCGACGACGATCAGAAACTCATCGTCGAGACGGTTGAGGAGTTCGCCGCCGAGGTCCTGCGTCCGGCAGCGCACGACGCCGACGCGGCGATCACCTATCCCCCGGACCTGGTCAAGAAGGCCGCTGAGTTGGGGATCACCGCGATCAACATTCCCGAGGACTTCGACGGCATCGCCGCGGAGCGCTCCAGCGTGACCAATGTGCTGGTCGCTGAGGCGCTCGCCTACGGCGACATGGGGTTGGCGCTGCCAATCCTGGCGCCGGCCGGCGTCGCCGCAGCGCTGACCCACTGGGGCAGCGCCGGTCAACAGGCGACGTACCTCCAGGAGTTCGCCGGCGAGAATGTTCCGCAAGCGTGCCTGGCGATCGCCGAGCCGCAGCCGCTGTTCGATCCGACCGCGCTGAAGACCACCGCGGTCCGCACCCCGAGCGGGTACCGGCTACACGGCGTCAAGTCTCTGGTCCCGGCGGCGGCCGATGCCGAATTGTTCATTGTCGCAGCCCAACTCAACGGCAAGCCGGCTCTGTTCATCGTCGAATCCTCGAGCGACGGCCTGACCGTCAGGGCCGACCCGAGCATGGGCATTCGCGCGGCCGCGCTGGGCCGCGTCGAGCTCGACAACGTCTCGGTGCCGCTGAGCGCGCGGCTTGGCGAGGACGATGCCACCGATGCCGACTACTCCGAGGCGATCGCGCTGTCCCGGCTGGGCTGGGCCGCGCTCGCGGTCGGCACGTCGCACGCCGTGCTCGACTACGTCATCCCGTATGTGAAGGAGCGCGAGGCATTCGGCGAGCCCATCGCTCATCGGCAGTCCGTCGCGTTCATGTGCGCCAACATCGCCATCGAACTCGATGGGCTGCGGTTGGTCACCTGGCGCGGTGCGGCGCGGGCCGAGCAGGGCCTGTCGTTCTGCCGCGAAGCCGCGTTGGCCAAGCGGCTCGGCGCCGACAAGGGCATGCAGATCGGCCTGGACGGCGTGCAGCTGCTCGGCGGCCACGGCTTCACCAAGGAGCACCCCGTCGAGCGCTGGTACCGCGACCTGAGGGTCCTCGGCGTCGCCGAGGGCGTCGTCGTCATCTAGTCCTTCATTTCACCGGCAACGAAAGACCAATCATGGCAATCAACTTGGAACTGCCCCGCAAGCTGCACGCGGTGATCGACAAGGCACACCAGGGCGGCGCGGAGATGATGCGGCCAATAGCCCGCAAATACGACCTCAAAGAGCACGCCTACCCGGTCGAGCTCGACACGCTGGCCGAGCTGTTCGCCGGCGCAGCCGAATCCAACACGGACATGGCCGGAGCCGATGGGCTTCGCAGCAGCGAAAGCAACGGGGAGAACCGCAACGGCGCCAACATGGCCGCGGCGCTGCAGGCGCTGGAGGCCAGCTGGGGCGACGCGGCAATGCTGCTGTCGATTCCCTTCCAGGGCCTCGGCAACGCGGCAGTCTCTGCGGTGGCCAGCGACGAACAGCTAAAACGGCTGGGGCGGGTCTGGGCCGCAATGGCGATCACCGAACCCGGATTCGGCTCCGACTCGGCGGCGGTGTCCACCACCGCCAAGCTGGACGGCGACGAGTACGTGATCAACGGCGAAAAGATCTTCGTCACTGCGGGTTCGCGAGCCACCCACATCGTGGTCTGGGCGACACTGGACAAGTCCAAGGGACGCGCGGCGATCAAGTCGTTCATCGTGCCGCGCGAGCACCCCGGCGTCACCGTCGAGCGGCTCGAGAACAAACTGGGGATCAAAGGCTCTGACACCGCCGTGATCCGGTTCGAGAACGCCCGCATACCCAAGGACAATCTGCTGGGCAACCCCGAAATCGAGCCGGGCAAAGGCTTTTCCGGGGTAATGGAGACCTTCGACAACACCCGGCCGGTGGTGGCTGCCATGGCCGTCGGGATTGCCCGCGCCACTCTTGAAGAGCTGCGCAAGATCCTGACCAACGCCGGCGTGGAGATCTCCTACGACAAGCCCGCGCAGGTCCAGAGCGCCGCCGCGGCCGAGTTTCTCCGGATGGAGGCCGAGTGGGAGTCCAGCTACCAGCTGACTCTGCGGGCGGCGTGGCAGGCCGACAACAACATCCCCAACTCCAAAGAGGCTTCGATGTCGAAGGCCAAGGCCGGCCGGGTGGGCAGCGATATCACCCTCAAAGCCGTCGAATTGGTCGGCACCATCGGCTATTCGGAAGAGACTCTGCTGGAGAAGTGGGCGCGCGACTCGAAGATCATGGACATCTTCGAGGGCACCCAGCAGATCCAGCAGCTCGTGGTTGCGCGTCGGCTGTTGGGTCTGTCGTCGTCCGAGTTGAAGTAGGCGGCTCAGGCCGCGATCAGCTTGAGCGGCAAGCTTTCGTTTCGCCGGATGATGTTGTTGAGCGCCCACGTGGGTGGTGAGGTCAGCTCGATCCGGTCGACGCGCTCGACAAGTGCGTGCAGCATCGCCTGGGTCTCCATGCGTGCCAACCCTTGACCCGCACATGCATGGGCGCCCTGACCGAAGCCGAGTTGCCGGGTGGCGTCGCGGCGGATGTCGAAGGTGTCGGGTCGATCCCATTCGCTTTCGTCACGGTTGGCCGAGGCGTAGATGACCAGGACACGCGACCCAACCGGAATTCTGGTGTCGCCGATTGTCGTCTCCCGAATCGCTCTTCGTGAGAACGCACGCAGCGGCGACTCGTATCGGACGACCTCGTTGACCGCGTTGGGAATCAGATCGGGATTGCCCTTCAGGATCTCCCACTGCTCAGGAAAGATCGCGAACAAATGCAGCGCGCTGGAGATCGCGCTGATGGTCGTATCCAACGATGGGGCAACGTAATCGACCATCAGCGGATGGCACTCGCGGTGCGGCAGTCGCCCGTTGTCGGCCGCCACTAGCACGTCATGACCCAAGCTTCCCTCGATCACACTGCGGTGACGCACGACGCGGCGCGCAAAACGCAGCATCTGCACGCTCGACGGGGATGCCTTGAGGAAGCGCAGGTTGAGTGGACCCAGAATGTCGAACGTCGCTCCGCCCCAAGCGAGTAGATGCTCCCGCTGATCGCGCGGCCAACCCACCAGGTCGGGCACCACAGCAAGCGGTAGTGCGGTCGCAAGATCGGCCACACCGTCGATCTCGCCCTTGCCCAACGCGGCGTCGACGACGCGGGCCGCCTGCTCGTCCACAGTGTCGCTGATAGCCAGCAGCGCCCGCGGCAGTATGCGGTGCGCCACGAGTTTGCGCCGCTGATCATGTTCCGCGCCATCACTGTTCAATGTTGTGCCGCGGGACAATCTGTTGGTGATGACGTTGAGCGCCACTCCGCTACCGGAGACGAACGTCGCATCATCGCGCAGCACGGCCTTGCATTCGCCGAATCGCGGCAGCGCATAAACGCGGTGCCGCGGTAGCCACACCACCGATCCCAGCGCGCGCAGACGGGAATAGTGCGGATAAGGGTCGACGATCGCGTCGGTGGAGTAGATGTCGGGCCGATAGACGGCAACTCCGTTCGGCGGCGTGCGCATCACGCGTACCTCACCACGTTGCGCTGCGAGCCCAGGTCCAAGACGCCGTCGTCGGTCGCGACGGCGGCCTCGACAACGTCGCCGTTCCGCAGGTACTTCGGGTTTTTGGCCTGCCGGTTGAAAAACGCCTTCCACTTCATCGCGGGCGGTAGCAGCGAGCCGATGATCTCGATCGGCTTGGGCGGGGCGGACAGCGCAGTGCCGACCGGTGTCCCGGTCAAGACGAGATCACCGGCGTCGAGTCGTTGGAACCGCGCCAGGGCCTGCAATGCCTGCACCGGCGGATAAATCATGTCGCCGTCGACTTTCGCGTCCTGACGGACCTCGCCGTTGACTCGTAGCCGAAGACGTAAGTCGCCGAAGCGCTTGAGTTCGTTGGCATCCAGCAGCACCAGTGTCGGACCGGCCGGCGTGAACGTCGGATACGACTTTGCTTCGTAGAACTGGGTTTTCGGGAGCTGAACATCGCGCGCGGAGACATCGTTGGTCACCACCAGGCCCGCGATGTAGTCGGACAATTGTGACTCGGAGATCTCGGTGCCAACGGGGATCGCGCGACCGATCACCAGTCCGATCTCCACCTCGTAGTCCAAGAACCGCACATGCGCGGGCCTGACGATGTCGCCGGCCGGTCCGGTGATCGACCCCGATGCCTTGCGGAAGAATGTCAGCGGAATCGACTTGGGGTCCATGCCGGCGTCTTTGACGTGCGAGGCGAAGTTGGTCATCTGCGCCACGACCCGGCAGGGTGCTGTCACCGGGGAGATCAGTGTGAGACTCTCGAGGGGCACAGTCGCTGACCCGGATGCCGCCGCGTCGATGGCGGCGCGGTCGGCCAACAGCTCGGCGGTGGTGGAGGCGTCCGTGTTGATTTTGACCGCCCCGCTTGTGGTGACGAGCCACCACGCGTCGGCGGTGCGGGCGACGGAACGGGTCATGACACGGCTACTTTCATCAGGCCGATCAGGCGGCGGACATCGAATTCGTTGTCAGCCCGAAGCGCACTGATCATCGATCGCGCTTCGTGGGGCAGGGATCGCGGGTTGGTGCCGAGGAAGTCCTTGGTGACCGGCGGTCCCCACTGGGCCAGCCCGGACCCGGTGAACGGCGCCCAGCCAGGTTCCAGCGTGCAGTCGAACATGTCGCCGTCGCTGAAGTGCTCGACCATAAAACCGTCCGGATCGCGCCAGTAGTCGAAGATCTGGCTGCCTTGGATGTGCCGGCCGATTCCCCAGGAGCGTTGGTAGCCAGCGTCTTTCAAGTACTCACCGCCGGCGGCCAGGGCATCGAGGTCACACACCTGATACGCCGAGTGGACGTAGCGGTTGGTCGGCCCCAACGCGACCGCGATGGTGTGGTGATCGGCGGGGGTCTGGCCGCGGTCGCAGCGAATGAAACTCATCGTCGGGCCGCGGTCACGCTGGCCGGGGAAGAACAGGAAGTCGCTGACGATCATGCCGAGCTGATCCAGGTACCAGTCCAGCGATTCGCGATACCTGGTCGTCTGCAGCACGACGTGGCCGAGGCGTTGCACCCGGGCGGGCTGTCGGGGTGGCCGCTGGGCTGCGTTGGCGCGCCGCAGCTCGGTCCCGAAGTTGAAGGTCTGCGCCGACTGAGCCGGCAACGCTTCGAGCTGACGAGTGCCCGCGACGACGCGAACCGGCATCCCGCTGGGGTCGACCAGATCCACCGCGAGCCCGCCGATCGTCTCGGGCAGGGCGTGCGTCGCCGCACCGTTGGCGTCGGCAAGCCGCAGCACATCCGCCTCGTCGACGGCCCGGAATGCGGCGCCGACGAATCGCGACGTTGGCCCGCGGCGGATGAGCACACACGGCGAGCCCGAATCGCTGCCACGCAACTGCAACTCGTCGCCGCTGCGCGACACAGTGGTGAAGCCGAACGCCTGCGCAAACGCTTCGGCACGAACCAGATCCGGCTTCTGAAATTCCAGCCACGCGAGATCGTGGACCTTGATCACCGGGTTCGACGACCGGCCGGGGTGCTCCCCCTTGCGCGCACCCTGCTCGCTGTGCGGCGTCGGCGTCACAGTCGACCGTCCTCGGCGATCAGCCGCAGCGCGGTGTCGTACAGCGCCCAAGCGTGCAGTTCGAAAAGCGCGAGCAAGTCCACCGCGTCGCCGTGAATCTCTCTGGCGATGAACAATCCGTCCGCGCCGGCGATCGCGTAGGTGACCAGTTGATGGACCTGAGCGTCAGTGAGATCCGGTGTGAACCCCCGCATGGTGTCGATCAACTGGTCAAAAGTCTGCGCTCGCAACTGGAGGAACATCGCGCGCGCCCGCGGCTCAACCGGGCGGCGTTCCAGCGACAGCATCAGGCCGAGCCGAATGAAGTCGGGCGAATCCAGCAGAGCCTTCGCGAGCTGCATTGCCAAGCCCACCAGGCGATCTTGCGGCGAGCCTTCAACGGGAACCTCCCAGGCCTTGAGCCAGTCCCCGAAGCTGCGCTCGATGACCGCCGCGATCAGGTCGTCCTTGTTCTTGAAATGCCAGTAGATCGAGCTGGCCGGCAACCCGCATTTGGCGCTGACCAGAGCGATGCTGGCGCCTTCGTAGCCGCGCTCGGCGGCAATCTCGGTCGCCGCGTCAAGGATGCGTTCACGCGACAGTTCTCCGTCGGCGCGTTTGCGCCGTTTCGGCTGCATCTTTTCGGCCAACTCAACTCCCAGTCGAATGTCTTGACTCTGTAGTGATCGTTACATTACCGTAGCGATCGTTACAGAACAAGCCCTCGACGATGCGAGCAAATTATGACCAGTGCGGACTCCTACGACGTCGCGGTGATCGGCTACGGCCCTACCGGTGCCACCGCCGCGAACCTTTTGGGCCAACTCGGTTTGAAAGTGCTCGTCGTAGAACGTGATCCCGATGTCTACAGTCGAGCCAGGGCCATCTCGACCGACGAAGAAGTCATGCGGATCTGGCAGTCGGTCGGGCTGGACGAGCGGCTGCAGCGCGACATGCTGCCCGACCGGCCGCTGACCTTTGTCGACGCCAACAATGTGCCGTTCATCGACTTGAAGGTCCACCCGCGCGGGGCCGGGCATCCACCGCAGCAGTTTCTGTATCAACCCGCGGTCGACCATGTCCTGCGGAACGGCGTCGAGCGATTTGCCGACGTCGACGTGCTGCTGGAACACGAATGCCTGCGCTTGCATCCCACAGACGACCGCGTCGAGTTGATGCTTGCCGACCTGCGGACCGACACGTTGAAGCGGCTGAACGCGGGCTATGTCATCGCCGCCGACGGCGGCTCGTCTCCGACCCGGGGCCAACTCGGCATTGGCTACACCGGGCGGACCTACAGCGAGCGCTGGGTTGTCATCGACACCAAGGTGCTGCGGGAGTGGGAAGGCCACGACCGGTTGCGCTTTCACTGCAATCCGGCTCGCCCGACCGTTGATTGTCCAACGCCCCTGGGCCACCACCGCTGGGAATACCCGGCGCACGCAGGCGAACTCGAGCAGGAGTTGCTCCGACACGACGCGATTTGGAAGGTGCTGAACGACCAGGGCATCACCGACGAGAACATCGAGATTCTGCGCGCCGTGATCTACAGCCACCACGTCCGCGTCGCCGACCGCTGGCGGGTCGGTCGAGTCTTCCTGGCCGGCGACGCTGCGCACGCGATGCCGCCGTGGATCGGCCAGGGCATGTCGGCCGGCGTTCGCGANGCCGCCAACCTGTGCTGGAAGCTCGCCGCCGTGTTGAANGGGCAAGCTCCCGAGTCGCTGCTCGATACGTACCAAGTTGAACGCAAACCACACGTCACCGAGGTGACGCGCCGCGCCTGTCGCACGGGGCGGATCATCACCGAACGCAACCGGGCGATCGCCGTCGTGCGAAACCACCTGTTGCGCAACATTTTGCGAGTACCCGCGGTGAACGCCCAGCTGGACAGGTTCACCTGGATCCCCGAGGCGCGATTCCGGCAGGGTTTTTTGAGCTCCGTCCGGCACCGTGCAGTGGGATGGCAGGTCCCGCAGCCGTGGGTGAGCAACGCCGATGGCGTGCGAGTCCGCTTCGACGAGCTCCTGGGCGGGCAGTGGGCCATCGTGCATGTCGGACCGGTGCCACGCGGCAGCCAAGCCTGGGCAGACCTCGGCGTCCCGACGATCTCGATCGTCGAATCCACGCTCGTACGCTGGCTGCGGCGTAGGAGGGCAGCCGCCGCAGTGCTGCGACCCGACGGATTCATCTATGCCGCCGCCAAATCCGGACAACCGCTACCGCCGCCACCGACCGGTTACAGCTTGTCCGCATGCACCAGAACCGAGGCCAGCGCATGACCACGACCGCCCTACGCGAACAGACCGTCAACGTCGCCGGAAAGCCGATGTTCGTGGCCGAAGCCGGCGACGGGCTGCCCGTCGTCATGCTGCACGGCGGCGGGCCCGGCGCCTCCGGCGTCGCCAACTACTCCCGCAACATCGACTCTCTTGCAGAGCATTTCCGGGTGATCGTGCCCGATATGCCCGGTTATGGCCGCTCGGCCAAAGGCGTCGACCAGTCCGATCCGTTCGGCTACCTCGCCGACATGATCCGCGGCCTGCTCGACGAACTCGGAATCGGCACAGCGTGTTTGGTCGGCAACTCCTACGGCGGTGCGGCCGCGCTGCGGCTAGCCCTGGATACACCCCAGCGGGTCGGCAAGCTCGTCCTGATGGGGCCGGGCGGCATCGGCACAACCCGACGCGCCCCAACTGCCGGGCTCAAGAGCCTGCTGTCGTACTACGTGGGCGACGGGCCCAGCCGCGACAAGCTGGCGGCATTCATCCGCAATTACCTTGTCTACGACGGCGCTTGCGTGCCCGACAGTCTGATCGACACCCGATACGCGGCCTCAGTCGATCCCGAGGTGGTCGCCGACCCGCCGCTGCGTCGCCCGTCCGGACCGACGGCGCTGCGCACGCTGTGGCGGATGGACCTCACCCGAGACCAGCGCCTCAAGCATCTGCAGACACCGACATTGGTGTTGTGGGGTCGCGACGACAAGGTCAATCGGCCGTCCGGCGGGCCGATGCTGGCCAGCCTGATGCCCAACGCCGAGCTGGTCATGACCTCGCGCACCGGCCATTGGATGCAGTGGGAACGGGCCGAGCTATTCAATCGGATGGCCGTCGACTTTCTCAGTGCACCATCAGTGTTCGACCGATGAACATCTTCGGCAGCGTCCACCTGGGCTATATCGTCGTCGAGACCGACAGGTTTACCGACTGGCGGCGGTTCGGTCACGACGCCATCGGCATGCACGTGGACCATATCGGGCGCGGTGTGATGCGATTTCGACTCGACGACAACCAATGCCGGTTTTTGTTGCGGCGCGGTCCCGCCGAGGACGTCACCGCCCTCGGGTGGCAGGTCGACGACCATCGCACGTTCGACGAAATCCTCGCCCGGGTAACTCATCATGGTGTGCCGGTCAGCGAGGGAACCACGGAGGAGGCCGGGCTGCGCGGCGTCGAGCGTCTGGTCCGGTTCCCCGGCCCGAACGGCCTGGCTCAAGAGTTGTTCACCCGACCCCTCATGGGTGACGCGCCGCTGAATATGGCGGTCCGCGGGGGCTTTGTCATCGGCGAAGCCGGAATCGGCCATGTCGCCGTGCCATCCACGAAGCCCCATCAGATGCGCGGGTATTACGACACCGTGTTCGATGCTCGGCTCACCGACTTCATCGACGAAACCATCAGTGGTCTCAAGTTCAAGATCCGCTTCCTACGGGTCAACCAGCGGCACCACTCCATCGCGATCGCCGCGGTCAACCGACTGCCGATCAACCCGATCCGCACCCGCGTTCAGCACGTCAACATTCAGGTTGCCGACCTCGACGACATGATCGCGTCTTACCAACGGGTGAAAGACCTCGGATTTCAACTGGCACTGGACGTTGGTCAACACACCAACGACCGCGAACTGTCCTACTACGCCGTCACACCGTCGGGCTTCGAATGGGAAGTCGGGTGGAATCCCATCGTCGTCGACGAGAAGGCCTGGCAACCAACGACGTATCAGGGCATCAGCATCTGGGGACACACCCGCCAGGGGCAGACCGTCGTCGAGAAACTGGCTCAGTTCAAGACCGCGGCCCGGTCGCTGCTGCAGCGCGAAGACACCGTGCCCGCGCTGGCTCATGCCGGCATCCCCGACAACTGACAGGAGGCGACCGTGCTACGCATCGACACCCACCACCACCTGATCCCCCCTGATTACCGAAAAGCGTTGCAGCAGGCTGGGCTTAGCGCGGCCGGCGGCCGAGAGCTGCCCGAGTGGAGCCCCGAGGCATCGTTGCAGGCGATGGCAGACCTCGACGTCGGCACCGCGATCTTGTCGGTGTCCACCCCTGGCACGGCGTTTTTGCCGAACCCTGCCGACGCGACCGCGCTCGCGCGCGGCCTCAACGACTACACCGCNGAACTGACAGCAGCACATCCCGACCGGTTTGGATTTTTTGCCACCGTTGCGCTGCCACATGTGGATGAGTCCGTCGCGGAAGTCGTGCGATCACTGGANGATCTGCACGCCGACGGNGTTGTGCTACTGGCCAACAACGCTGGCACCTATCTGGGTGAGGACGGCCAGGAGTCGCTGTTCGCCGCCCTCAACGAACGATCGGCGGTGGTGTTCATCCATCCGGCCGAGTTACCGGGTCCCACCGTGCCCGGCATCCCACCGTTCGCGGCGGACTTCCTGCTCGACACCACTCGTGCCGCATACTTGCTGGTGCGCAATGGAATTCGAAGCAAATACCCCAACATCCGCTTCATCCTGAGCCACGCCGGCGGGTTCGTACCCTATGCCAGTCACCGAATGGCCGTCGCGATCACAGCTGACACCGGCCGCAGCCCCGCCGATGTGCTCGACGACTTCGCGAGCTTCTACTTCGACACCGCGCTGTCCTCGAGCGCGGCTGCGTTGCCGACCTTGCTGGCCTTCGCCAAACCTGGCCACATCATGTTCGGATCCGACTTCCCGTTTGCCCCCACCGTCGCCGGAAAGATTTTCGCGGCGGGGCTGGAGACCTTTCCGGGAATCGACACCGGTGCACGGGCGGCTATCGAACGCACTAATGCCCTCGCGCTGTTCCCCCGGCTCGGCGCTGCACCGCACCCCATTTCGCAGTCACCCGCGCAACGGGTCCGGCACGTCGTCAGCCGATCCGTGATGCGCGGCGTCAGCCGGCTCACGAATACGGCATAAGCAACCGCGCTTCGGATTCCAGCAGTCTGCTTCTGAGTTCGTCGGGATCGACATCAGTCAGGGAGTGGTCGCGCTTTCGCCATCGTCCCGCGATCATCACCGCCTCGACATTGGCAAGGCTGGCGTGCAGCGCAGCGGCAATCGGGTCGCGAGCCGGCCAGAGGTTCAGCGAGCGAGCGTCGATAACCACCAAATCTGCCTGCATGCCCGGCTCGAGTCGGCCGACCCGATCGTCAAGGCCAAGTGCTCGCGCCCCTTCAACCGTCGCCCACGACAGCGCTTGCTTGCTACTGACCGACGCGGTCGTCGACATCATGCCGGTCTCGAGGCGCACGCGCTCGTGGTCAACGCCGCGCTGATGAGCCAACGCGATCCGGGCTGCAGTGAGAACCCCGCCGGATACCGCGGTTTCGGTGTCCGTGCCAAGCGACGGTGCCCTGCCGAGTCCCAAGAGACGTCCGGTAATCGGTGCGCAATGACCTTGACCGAGCTCGTTTTCCGGTGTGGAGGTGAAGGTGGCGCCCAGGTCGGCAAGCGTCGTGAGCCACTCGTCGGTCAGTCCGGCGCCATGCACGATGTTGCTACGAGGCCCTAACAGATCCGCGGCGCGCACGGCTTCCCACGCGTCCGCCGGCTCGCCACCGCTCTGGTGCATCGAGGCGATCAGGCTCCGCTCGTCCGCGGCACGCAGATCGGCCACTGCCACATCGGGTGTCGAGTACTGCGGGCCCCGGATGGCCATTCCAATGTCCAGCAAGTCTCGTGCCAGGACCGGGCTGTCGAGCAGCCGATCGACGTCGTTCAGCGACTGCGCGGCATCNGGGTCACCATGTGGTGTGCCGTGCAAGAAAACCGCNCGGATTCCGGACCGGTCAAGCGCTTCTACTGCCGCGTCGGTGTGCTCGGGCGATAAANTGTTGTGGCACCAATCCCCAAGCGTTGTTGTGCCGCAGTTGATTTGATTCAGCGCCCCAGCCAGNTTNCCGATGTAGATATCGTCGGGGGTGTATCGNGGACCAATCTCGCCATGCACGCGGTGCAGGTATTGCGGCAGCGTCCAGTCGGCACCCGCCAGACGCAGCGCGCTCTGCCAGGTGTGCAGGTGCGCGTTGACCAAACCGGGGATGACGATGCGCCCCGACAGGTCAACGGTTTTAGCGCCGGCCGAATCGATCGACTCGCCGATGCCCGCGAGTCGATCGTCCTCCACCAGGACGTCGACGCGTTCTGCGTCGGGCCGATTCGGGGACATGGTAATCACCGTGGCCCCATGCAGCAGAAGGCGACTCACGGCTTAGGCCGGGTCCGCCGCGTCCCACGGCACGGTCGCCGACACCCAATGGGTGATCTGCTCTTCCTGGTCATTGCGGTGCAGGTGGCGCGGCGGCTGGGCGAAGGTCGCGTACGGCCGGCAGCGCACCACCACGCGGTCCTCCTGCTCGGCCATCGCCTCGACAAACGGGCGGCCCTCGTCGGGCAGCGGTTCCCCCGACATTCGTCCAGCCACGGCCATCATCACGTCGACCACGAGATCGCGGTCCCGTTCCACCGTGGCGTCGGCATAGACCTGCAGATAGGCGAATGGCCAGTTCTCGTCGAGCACGCAAAGGCTCACCTTGCCGTCGCGGGCAACGGCTTTGGCCTTACCGCGCGGCGCCATCGTGGACACCAGCAGCTCGTCGTCGTCAGTGGGGATGTAATACACGATCGACATGGCCGGTCCATCGTGCAAGCGGCGATAGCCGTAGACGCAGGTGCGATGCGTGCGCACAAAGGTGCGCCGCTCCGAAGGCAGCATGTCGCGATCGGTGGGAACCGTGAATGGCTCCTCCGCAAGAGGTAACAGCATCATTTTCAGCCTCCTCGTTCCTAGATCTTTAATAACGGATACACTGTATCCATAAATGTAGCCCCGCGTCAACGCATAATGGCTACAGTGTTTCCGGTATTGCCGTCTGGTCAGGAGTGGTTGCGTGGCAGAACAGCAGGAGCGACGACGTTCCCCCGGCCGTCCCGCGATCGCACTCGATCGGATCGTCTCGACCGCACTGGAGATCGTCGACGAGCAGGGCGCTGAGTCGCTGTCGATGCGAGCGCTCGCTCAGCGGCTGGATTCCGGCACCGCCACCTTGTATCGGCATTTCGCCGGGCGGGCCGACGTCGTCGCGCACGTGATCGACCGGGTGTTCGGTGCGGCCGAGGTAGACGTGGCCGCGCTGAGCGCGTTGCCGTGGCCCGAGGCATGTAAAGCCGCCGCTCACAGCATGTTTGACGCGCTCGAGCAGCATCAGAACGTTACTCCGTTGCTGGTGGGCAACGTGCCGGTCGGGCCCAATGCGCTAGCGGCTCGCGAACGAATGATCGCGTTTCTGCTCGCGAGCGGATTCTCGCCCGACCTGGCGGCCCGCTCGTATGCGCTGTTATCGCGCTACGTTTTGGGATTCGCCATACAGCTCCCGGGCAGCCGCAATGGACTCGACGACGCCAGCCTGGCCCGGATATTCCACGACCTCGATCCCGGCCAGTTTCCGGCTACCGTCGCCGTCGCAGACCATCTGCCAGTGCCCTTCGACGAGGAATTCGACTTCGGTCTCGAGCTCATCGTCAATGGGCTCGCCCTGGCGCTGGCAGACGAGACTCGACCGAAAAAAGGTAAGCGCCGCAGGGGCTAGGTTGCATCGCGCCGCAGCCGATGCGTAGGGCCGAATCCCGCGGGGCTAACGTCGAACGCGAGCGACGTTCAGCCTGACGACGGAGGTGGCATGCGCGCAGCACAGTTGACCCGACTCGAGGGTCCAGACGCGGTCGAGGTCAGTGAGATCGATGAGCCGACCGGCGACGGCGTGGTCGTTGAGGTGCACGCGGCGGGCGCGGCCTTCCCCGATGCGCTGCTGACCCGAGGCCTCTACCAGTACCGGCCGGATCCGCCGTTCGTGTTGGGCGCCGAGATCGCCGGTGTGGTCCGATCGGCGCCGAAGGATGCCAACGTGAAACCTGGCGATCGCGTGGTCGGCCTGACCATGCTGACCGGCGGTATGGCCGAAGTCGCGGTGCTGGCACCCGACCGGGTGTTCAAATTGCCGGACAACGTGAGCTTCACGGCCGGCGCGGGATTGCTGTTCAACGACCTGACCATGTACTTCGCCCTGACCGTCCGCGGTCGGCTGCAGGCTGGCGACACGGTGTTGGTGCACGGCGCGGCCGGCGGGATCGGTACGTCGACGCTTCGACTGGCGTCGGTGTTGGGCGCGTCACGCGTCATCGCGGTGGTCAGCACCGAGGACAAGGCAGATATCGCGCGGGCGGCGGGTGCCACCGACGTCGTGCTGGCTGACGGGTTCAAGGACGCCGCAAAGGAATTGACGAACGGCCGCGGTGTCGACATCGTGGTCGATCCGGTCGGCGGCGACCGGTTCACCGATTCGCTGCGCTCGCTGGCGCCCGGCGGCCGGCTGCTGGTCATCGGCTTCACCGGCGGAGAGATCCCGACCGTGAAGGTCAACCGACTGCTGCTGAACAACATTGACGTCGTCGGTGTCGGCTGGGGCGCCTGGGCCGGCACGCACCCCGATGCNCTGACCGAGCAGTGGGCCGACCTCGAGAGGCTGCTGGCCTCGGGTCAGCTGCCTCCTCCCGAGCCGGTGGTCTACCCGCTGGAGGAAGCCGCTGCCGCGATCGCCTCGCTGGAGAATCGCACCGCGAAAGGAAAAGTCGTCCTGCGCGTGCGGGATTGACGCAGTGCGGCGGCCAACGCGTTGCGACACTTAAGCGGCTGCGACGNCACGCCGGTTGGTGTCGCAGACGATTAAGCGTCGGCGGAAGCTCCAGCCCCCGCGGCCAGGTCGGACAGATGCTTGAGCGAATTGTCCAGGTGCGTCGGGTCGAACGGCGGGAATGGAATGTGCTCACGGAGTTCGGGCGGTACCGCCGACCAGTCGTAGGTAAGCGTGACGTGAGATTCAGCGGATCCTGCGTCGTCGATGTCGTAACGCCAAATCCAGCCGCCGAATGAAAGGTTCCCATCTCGTGCATCGTCTTGGCCCGGTTGCCAGGCGATCGCGTGGGGGCGGTCGAACACGACCACCTTGTTGGCCATCTCGTAGTTCTTGGCGGGGTGGTTGTCGTGATACATCGCGATCCGGAAGATCTGGCCNTCCCCCGTCAACGTCTTGCCGTCGAGGGAGTCTCTNACCCAGCCGGTCCCGTCGATGGCGGCATGCATCGCGGGGTCTGCCAGTACGCCGAATACTGCGTCGGCCGCTGCNGGGATCGTGATCGTGGCAGTGATGGTGTCGTTGGTCATGCCCTACAGACTGCGCCCGACCGGAGAAGTCATCGCGAATACCGCAAACTACCCTTGTGTCGCGCAAGAAGAAAAAGTAATGTCACTTTCAGTTTCTGCCGCCCCGGATGCCGTCGCAACCCTGGAGTCGTAATGGAATCCTTCATTCACCTGCGCAAAGGCAAGACGCCGCGTCGACTGCACGCTGACCTCGAGGGCCAGAAAGACGACGAACTCGGCCGCGGCGGGTTCACCGGCCGGACCGCGAACCTGTACCGCCGCCACGACCCCACTGCCTACCGGTCAGAGGGCCCCTTACGTCCCCTCGACGTGCTGTCCAGCGACCTCAAGCCCAGCGACGCG
>JGI12627J18819_10000303_pt1 | contig 15985 bp, 14 predicted proteins | sample TexAe_OM1H0_M2_FD_18819 | JGI IMG/M metagenome (IMG submission 18819)
GAATATCGCTTTGGGGCATCGGATGCACTCGCCCCCGGAACGATTCCACGAAGCCACAACGGACTAAAATTTGCGAGATTATAACCCGGGAATCGAAATTCAATCGATGCAATGGAAAGCAACGGGACAGCATGCTGTCCTTTGTGAACTCGAATTCGGGTGTAGCGGGTGCGATGGGGCGCGGTCAAAGGATAGTTCGATAACAGGCTCAGACTCGTTTTATCAGTTCGCAGATCAGGAACGGCGTGATTCCAGATAGATGTTGCGAACAGGGGTGGCTGTTGAAAAACTCGCTTTTTTTGAAGAAAGCCGAAATTTGCGTGATAGAAAATGTCTAGGCGAGCTAAAAAAATCGTTCGTAGAGCTTCCTGACGCGATCTGATTTCTGCGGGTTTACGGGAAGAGAGTTTTTCAACACCCACAGAAGTAGCAGCCAGTGAAAATGACGACACTCAAGACCTTCAGCTAGCGTAGGTGGGGAAAGCCAATGAAGGTGGTGATGCGAACGATCAAAACCTACCTCAAAGTGGGCGCCTTTTATATTGCGTGCGAAGAGGAAGTGACCGAAAAGGAGAAATTATGAACTACCGTATGGAAGTTTGTTCACGTACCAAGGGATCGTCTCCGACTACGCACTCGCGACGGACAATGATGAGGCGCGAAGAATTTGAATGCTCAACCAGCAACCCAAAAACTCAAGCACGAATAGCAACACCGCGCTGATCCGAAAGGCGAACGTCAATTCGCCACCTGCCATCCTGAATACATTGTCCGAGCCAGGACTCAGAAAATGGGAATACCCACCGATCGCGAGCGGCACGGCCAAAAACAGAAGGAGCCAAGCACCGAGCTTGGGAAAATGCGCCCATAACGAAATCAAAGCAATCAGAGGGATTGCATTCGCGAGGCCAGCGAAAAGCGGGACTTGATCCACTTTGAGCACCGCATCCCGCCTTGCGAGCAGTTCGAGATGCCAAAAGACGACCACGGCATGCGCCAGTACAACCAGCGTTGCGTACCGGTATAATTTCCGCATCGGGCGACCTCCCTCCACCGAGATGCCTCCGATGATGGATGATGACTCAGTCACTTTTGGTGCATCTTACGCTTGCACCCAGATAGGTGTCGAGTAACAGATTTATCCACATCTGTGAAGGTCATGCCTCTCCCTTAGCCAATATCCAAGCAAAGCTTGCCTACGGACCGCCGTAGGGTCGTCCACGAAGAGCTCGATCCTCACCGCTGTGAAACCCACGGAGGCTGGACCACGCGTCCCGTGAGGAGGCGATTCGTGAGCCAGAAAAAACCTGCACCGCATCGAAAGCCCAGCGACGATGTGCCCACCGCCGTCCAAGTGCCACAGCAGTCCCGGGACGACACCTCCGACGCCTCCGAATGCGACAAGGCCAAAGCGCTTCGGCAACACCAACCGATGCTCTAATACAGTTAAGCAGCACCGTTTCGGTCAAGTGACTCGGTTACTTCTGATATCCTGGAGTTCCTCATTGTCATTTTTTCTCCGACTGGCGCAGGACGTGCCTCATAACTTGTAGGAAGGCAAATGCGAAGCCCACTATAATCAAGACTACCCACCAAACGTGGTACCCCCAATGGACGTATGCCATAACGATGATTAACACCGCAGCCAGAAATCGTGCCAACCAAGGGTGGTTTTTCAATGCTACCGTTTCAAGAATGGCGCTAAATAGCACGATAAGAACCACACCAAGTATCGCTAGCACTATATTATGAAGCACAAGTGGGACCTTTCCGTGGGGCACATTCTAGCACGCACAAAAACAGAACGCTTCTCGTCCTTCATTGCTATAAACTCTTTCACTCACCCTGGCACAAAAAACAGCGGCAGGTCATTCCAGCCCCAGGGAGAAGACCTTGCCGGAACTGCGATCTGCGGGGCAATCCCTGCGGCATTGATCATGGGGTCCCTGTATGAGCTCTAGATGCGTAGTGCGCGATCGTGACGAAACTGCCCAGGAGTGTTCCGTCCTCAGGAGGATTCGACCGTGACAATTCAACAACCCGCGTTCGACAAAACCCAACTGAGCTCGGCGCTCGAAGCGTCCATTCACGTTGGCCTGGCGATTATGCTGGTCACCGCGTGCCTTTTGATCCTGCGCCCATTCATCCCTCTGCTCACCTGGGGCATCATCATTGCTGTTGCTGTTTACCCGGGGTTCCGAAAACTTCAGACCCTTTTGGGAGGGCATGAAGTCTTAGCCGCCGTGATGTGCACTCTCATTCTTCTGATAGTGTTGATTCTTCCGTTTATCTTGCTGGCACAAAGCCTGGTTCAAAGTTTTCACGAGGTGTCCATCCATTTGAAAGACGGAACAGCAATTATCCCGCCGCCACCCTCTAACATCGAGAATTGGCCGATCATCGGTGCTCGATTGAGTAGTGTGTGGGCCTTGGCATCCAAGGACCTAACCGGAGCGGTTAGAATCTTCGCTCCGCAAATTAAATCGGTACTGGCAGGCTTGCTGTCGACTTCCGCGNGTATTGGCTTAACTGTTCTCCAACTTCTACTCTCCATTTTAGTTGGCGGAATCCTTCTTGCAAATGCTCATGCCGCTCATGAAGTGACGCGCACTTTGACAAACCGCCTTTTCGGTGACAGAGGGCCTGAGTTCAAACAACTAATTGGGGCCACTATCCGCAGCGTCACTCTTGGCATTCTCGGTGTTGCACTCATCCAAGCGATTTTCGCCGCGCTCGGGTTTCTAATAGCGGGATTGCCTGCCGCAGGCATTTGGACGGTGATCTTCATTTTCGCGGCGGTAGTTCAGGTAGGAGCTCTCGTACTTATTTCGGCGGTGATTTATATGTTTGCGGTCGCTAGTATCACCAAGGCTGTGATTTTCATGGTGTGGTGCATGATCGTTGGATTAATGGACAACATACTTAAACCTTTGCTGCTGGGGCGGGGCGTCGCAGTTCCCATTGCGGTGGTGTTCCTCGGCGCGATTGGAGGATTCGTGGTTATGGGCATTATCGGGTTGTTCGTCGGCGCGATCGTTTTGTCCGTGGGCTTTAAGCTCTTTCTTGCCTGGCTAGATCGACCTCCCACCTCCATTCACGAAAATTGAACTGTACCGTTGGTTTGATTCGAGTCGAACTGAGATAGGCTCACTTTTTTTGCTTGGCCTTTTTCTCTGCGGACGAAATGCAGGACCGATAGCCAGAAGAACATCTTCCCAATGAAAACGTCAGACATATTCCGAAGTGAACGGATTCAGTCTCACTTGGATGATTGGTCTGCCAATCCGGACTCTCGGTCGGACAAGGTGGTAGAACCCTGGGATCGAGTTACTATCGATAACTCAATATTTCATCTGTGACTGGGGTAACTCGCGCTAATGCCTCTTAACAATAGGTGTCCGGCCTTACGAGGACAACCGATCTCGCCGTCAATTAAGACTTGATCAAGGTGAAATCAGAAGCCAATCGCGTCCAATGCCTTCGCTCCGGCATGGACTGCAACCGCGATGACGATGCCCGTCAGGATCAATCCCAGGAAGGCGATGAAGATCGCGATCGTCCTTGATCCCCGGTTGGCTGGCCGAACATCCCCATACCCGACGGTGGTTGCGGTGATGAACGACCAATAGAAGCTATCAAAGCGCGACCAGCCCTCCATCCTTCCCACAATTTGCCCTAAAAGTGTTATTGCCGTCGCCAGGGTCAAAAGGAGAGGGAACGTCACCAACAGACCAACCCCGAATTCCTTTAGGAATGTGATCGTCAGGCCCTTGAAAACCATGTTCAACCCGGCAAGCCAAATCTAGGATTTCGACGGCGAGCGTATCATCCATCGGCTCTTCGGAGACACTGTTCTTTTGATGCTCACTCCGGGGACTTCGCTTGGCGAAAACCGGTGCCATGCCTCTTGAAAGATTGTATCGTCTCCGAGGGTGTCCGAGTTCTAGTTGATTGCAGCGACTCTCGATGTTCGGCACTGGCGGGCGAGTGCTGACGTTGGTCTGGCCTACGCGCACGACGTGGTCGGAGGCTCTCATCGGCTAGAACCCGCTCATAGAACGATTCAACAGCAGCGTTGATTGTGAGTCGACCGCCAATGGCGTCAAACAGCGTGTCAGCCATTTTAATTGTTTCTCACGTACCTGCCTCTGACTTCAAATCGCGATAACCCGAGGTCCGGCTTGCATGCTAGGTCAGGCCGCCATCGCGAGTCAACGCAGTTTGTGCTCGGAAACAGCGTGAGATCTGGGTTGCAGTTATTTTGCATTACAACCGTCACCAGAACTCTTCTCCAAGGGGGTGGCAAGTATAGCCGTTGCCCCAACCCAACTTTAGGGGTTCTTCGCGGCGATAATTCTCTCTAGTGGCAGACGTTGCATCAAATGTTGGTAACAGAGTAGCAGCCAGTGAAAATGACGAGACTCAAGACCTTCAGCTAGCGTAGGTGGGGAAAGCCAATGAAACCATCACAAGTACGCTTAACGAAGGCGTATTTTGTACGGCAGCAGGTAGGTAAAGCCAACAAATGCCTCCCATTGGGTAGACGTGGTCGTTAACCCTCTGTTGAAACCGCCATCCAGCACCAAATTCTTCTTCACGTTGTAGTTCCAGGCCCACAAGGTGCCCACGGCATTGCTCTGAAGAAATGGTTGAGAGAAATGCCAGATTTCTCCCGTAATCCCAAAGTTCTTCCCCAATGGGTGTGAAATCGACAGCGACTGCCCAAATTGAGCCCGGCGAATCGGATTCTTAACGACTTCGTTGAAGAAAAGATTGGTGTCGTAGTGAAAGTCTTTTAAATCGCCGCTGGCGAGGATGAGCAAGTTGTTCGTGGCATTGCCGATATCGAGATTGGGCGCGTTTCCGCCATAAATCTGGTGGAAATAGCTGACGGCAATGGTGGGCTTCGCGGCTTCACCGCGATGAATAACCCCTTGAATTCCCAGGGACACGCCTCCCGGTTCGTTGGTCCATTGACTTTCTACGTGGGAACGCGCATATGGCTGTGAGCTGACCAGCAATTCCACCCGGCTTGTGACCGAAAAATTCACGACTGCGTTGATGCTCGACTGCGAAGAGAACTCTGGAGAGNCAGCCGCGCCCAAGTACCCTACTTGGAATTGAAGGCAGCCGACCGGCGTGAGAGTTGCGGGCGTAGAGATGCTTGGCCTGCCCGGATTAGCTGATAAGGAAACCGCCGGCGGTTGCTGTGCGGTTGCGACCAGCGCGACCCCCAGAACCAGCACTCCGCCCCAGCAAATCCTNTGCCCGGCNGTCATAGTTCCCCGCTCGTCGTTTCGTCCCGCTAAAGTTCACTGTGGGATGCGCTGCCAGAAAACGAACCTGATCCGATACTGCCCACCGAATTGATCGTCCTACACCACCACTTCCACCACGGGGATCAAGAGGCAATGGTTTCATGCGAGTCGTGTCAAATTGAAACTATTGTTCAGCGGTTTTTGCCCTCCGCAAGCGCAGTTCCTCGATGAAGCCGACCCGTCCGTCGCGAATGAGCTTGGAAAAGTCGAGACCGTCGTCGGCGGATCTCGCAGCAGGATTGATGTGCGCCTGCTCCTTCAGTTGCGGAAACGATAACCCGCCCGTGATCAACTCACCGTTTTCGTACATCATCTCGTCCATCTTGCCGTTGAGCAAGATGCGCCAGTCAAGACGCACGCGCATATCGCGGACCTCGGCAACAGAAAGCGCGATGTTGGTAGTGCAGTTGTTGGTCAGCGCGTTGTACCACTCGGGACGCTGGTGCAGACTATTGGCGCGTTCTAGGTAATCCAAGAAGATCGCGCGTGCCAGCGACGGCTTTGCTGTCGTGCGAAAGAGGTATACCTCTTCGTTCTTGCGGTAGTTGGTGCGCAATCGAATGACATCGCGCTCGTCGCTGGCGATATAAGCGAGAGTGTACTGTCGGAAGAAGCCGCCAATGGCGGAATAGCCCTGGCCCATGACGTTTCGGGTTTCAATGGACATAGCGACGTGGCTTTCATCGCCGAAATCAAAGCTGACAATGGGATGGGCGATCAAGGGCGATCCCCACCAAATGATAAAGAGGTCGATGCCGCGGAGGGACGCCAAATCATAGGAACGAATCTCCCAATCACAGTTGTAGCTGGTCTCGGTGTGGTAGTCGCAGTAGCGGAGGTTGTGGATTGTAACCTGCTCTCCATGGACATCGGCGTACGGGGTTTCAGCGTTGTCGAGCCGCCAGGGGCGATTATTTGACGGCTTAAGCGAGAACCACCACAGGGCGACGATCGCGAATCCGACGAGTGCAATCACCAGCCCTAAGTGACTGTGGCGGAGAAACCATAACGCTGCCAGTGTCCCGATGAGGTACAGCACGGCTGCAGGCGTCCGTAATAATGAAACGGGCAGATCGAAGTATAGCCCTATGGCCGCCCACGCGGTAAGCAGAAGGGCAATGATGTTTGCAAATGCGAACGCGATCCTACGCCCCCGGGCATGCGGCGAATCCAGCAACTTAAGGTTTAGGAAGCGTGTTTGAATCCGCCGCTTTCGTCCCAGTTGCTTCCTTCGTCTGGTGGGCGTTCGGTTTCGGAACCATTGTGCGGATCACGTGTTTGTTCTTTTCGTAGTTGATATGCGCTTTTTCAGGGCTTTCTAGGATCCAGAACCATCTTGTCGCGTTCTCTGCCGGGCGATTATTCACGTTTGGACCATTGGCTTTCAATTGGTCTGCGCCAGGAAGCTGCCACGTAAGCAAGTCGTCCGGGTCGCTCCATGCGACTATTCGTGGCGGATCTTGATGGGCTTGAGCGCGGAGACGACTCCAGTGCTCAAGATGCTTGATCAGGCTCCCATTCTCGGTAGTGTCCAAGTCCGCGAGTTCTAGCAGCCTTACCTGATTCGCCAAGAAATAGGCGTGGGAGGTTTGGCTCAGGACTTTCTCAAATTTGCTTTCCCAATCTGAAGGCGTCACTCGCTGCGGGCCGCCTTGGAGGTCGAGCGCAGAGAAGATAAGGTAGCTTCCCAGGCTATGCGAGACAAGTACGAATTCCTGGTTCTCTGCCGGGGTAACCGAGGCCAATACCACCTCCCGAATACCCTCGACGATGTACTCTTGCATCGGCCCCACGGCCAGGAGTGCGTCAGCAAAACCCCAGTCGAGGATATCGCGCTTTAGCGATCGATTGAGCACGGCCGGATTTGGCCAAGGTCGTTGGCGCTGCTGGACGTCGCTTTTGCTGATCCACGCATACGATCTAAATCTGTTTGGGGTGGAGTCTTCAACCGTCTTCGCGGCGCAGGTCCCAAAATGCCCCTTGTCGAGACCAACGAGGGTTGCCTCCTTGGCGAGAATCTGGCGGCATTTTGCCGAAAAGACCAGCGGCCACCAATTGATTTCGTGAATGTAGATGATTGTGCCGCTATTGCTGACAAGCTTGTAGTGGTCAGCAAATGGTGCTGCGGCGCGCCAGTCGTTGCTATCACGTTTCCATATCTCCTCACCGAAATACGACAGGGGGGGAGGCGCTGCATCCGGGGCGAAATCACCTTCGTTGGCGTAGCTCCTTCCCTCCAACTTGTTTGTGCTGCAGCCGATCGCCTTGCAAAGACTTTTTCTGAATGGTTCTGAGACTTCGAAGTTTTGCGTGTCGGCGTTCGCTTTGGACGTACTGATTCCCATGCCATGAACATAGAAGACATGGAGCTCGGTCTGTCCAGTACCTGCACGCTTCAGCGAATCAGCCAGTGATGCGGGAGCTTGCGCTTGGGGGTNAGCGGCTACTTGACCCCATGAGGCGTTCGCGCAGCAAACGAGAAGAGCGGCGAGAAATGAGACAAAGAGGATTGCGTGCATCTGCTCGCATCCTTCACGTGTTGCCGTGGAAACTTGTGTTCGCGTAATGTTCATTTCCCGCAAATGATCGACACGAATACTGTCGGACCTCTAGCCTTTTGGGCAGCTTGAGATGTGGGCCGTCGCAATCCACAAATGCAATCTGACAAATACGACTATATTCCGGCGATTCCTTTGTTCTGCAGAACACGCACAACCACTCGGCGATTCTCCGCTTGCCCTTTTTCGGTCTTGTCGTCGCCGACTTGGTGTGTCTCTCCCATGGCACCCGGGGCTAGCATCCTCGTGAGAGGAATGTGTCCCTGCTGAACTAGGATATTTGTCACCGCGTCGGCGCGGTCTTCGCTAAGCTGTTGATTTAGTTCCGTGCTCCCGACGGTCGAGGCGAAGCCTTTCACCTCGATCATGTGGCCATTGATGGTCTTGGCTTTGTCGGCCAATGCCAGCAGCTCGGGCGTGTACTTCGGATCTACTTTGGTCTTGCCGTTTGCAAAGTAGACGGTCACTTCGTCGAAAATGTAGTAATCGTCGAGCTGACCGAATCGAGCGATAGCGGACTCAACGGCGGCTTTATTCGCGGCGATCTTAGCTTCATGCTCGGTCAGCTTCGCTTGTTGTTGCTGCAAAGCTTCGTTCTGCGCTTTCAGCGCAGCGTTCTGTTTTTCTAACTCCGCTTGGTTCTGCTGCACCTGAACTTTCGTTTCGTGCATGCCGGCTTCGATCTTCTCAGCGTCTTGCAGATCGTTGCCTTTGAAAGAGACGGACGTAGCTACCAGTTGTTTCTCATCGTTGTAGCTTCCTTCAACTTTTACCTTGAGCCCAGGAATCAGCGCCGCCATAGACATTTGCTTCCTGCGCGCCTTGAGCACGCCCTGGACTTGGCCGACCTGAGTGCTATCGGTGAGCAAGACCGTCACATCAGGAGAGCCTGAGGTGTTGACAATCATCGTGTCGCCGTTGCGCGCTTTGATTAAGCCTTCGACCTTGACAGATTGCGCGGCAACCGTCGTGCACAGTAACGCCAGTCCGATGAGCGAGACAGTGAGAACGGGTGCGACCCTACGTACACAGGGCTGGGCCATGAGTTTGTCTCCTTGATTTTCCAAGTGGAAAAGACGCGAGACTTCGTTTCAGATATGTCCCTCGCCGCCATTCACCAACTATCGAAGGTCATGCTCCAGGAGTGGATCCATGAAAACAACTGTAATTTCTTACAGGTGGCTCCGGGATGAGTCGGCGTTACCACAAGCCAATCGGCTAGGTCCTGATTAACGCGCTTACCGGACTTCGACTTTCAAATAGGTGATGACATAACGAAGTCGGCCTCCAAACGGTTCGAGTAAACTGTGCGGTGTCCAACCTAACAGAGCTCGGATCGAAGGAGGCCGAGATGCGAATTATAGGATGCGATCTACATGCTCGACAACAGACGATCTCGATGTTGGATACCACTGACGGATGACATCCCACGCCTCTTCCCGCCATGCATCAGGACGACACCTGTCTGAAATACTAGGTTTGGATTGATACCAGCTTCGGCTAAAGCCAACCGCCGCTAAATCCCGCCCGCCGCAGTCCGGTGACGACCGCCGGGCAACGGCGCATGATGTTCCAGAGCAGGCCGGTGCGATAGTTCTCAATCATCAGCACGACCGGTCCTTGATCGATTCCGAAGTGATACGGCGTGACCCACCAACCGGTTGCGCTGTTCTGCACTGCAAACGATTGATTGAACGACGGTTTGAACCCATAGTTTCCCGTCATGCCCAAATCCATTTGCGCAAATTGATCCACAGTCGGGATAACGATTTCAGGAGCAAACGGCAGCGAGGCGATGACGACCCACGGCGCGACGGTGCCGTCGTCGGGACCGAATGGGGCGCCTCGAGCGATATAGTCGAAAAACTCGCGTTCGACGCCGTTGACTGCACGCTTTCCCGAACCGGGCCCGTCGCAAGCTGTAAATCCCCAACAGTGTTCACCGTAGCCGACGAAATTCATGGGATTCCGGATTGCATACTCTTGCTGTACAAACGTCGCTTGCCGGCTATTCTCGAAGTAATCGCTGCCGTGCTCACGCATGAATTCGTCGCGAATACCGCGGAAATAGATCCACATATGAGAGAGTTGATGCGTGAAGAGCGGCCCCGAGTAAAGCAATTCACGATCGTAGATTTTCTTCCACTGGTAGGTCGCGCAATAGGCGTGATAACTCTCGGGCGGCAACGGATGCGTTGGTGAACCGAGTCCGAGGATGTACAGCAGCAAACCTTCGTCGTAACCTTGATAGCGGTGTCGGATGAACCCGCTCTCCGGCCGCCAGCCATGGGTTAGAGTCGCTCCACCATCCTGGGCCCAATTCCAGTCGGCCCGACGGTAAAGCGCATCGGCCAGGCTTCTGATCTCGACCTCGTCGGGCGTATCACGGTCGAAATAGGTGCCGGCTGTCAAGGCGCCCGCGAACAGAAACGCCGAGTCGATAGTGGAAAGTTCGCACTGCCAAACTCGGCGACCCGTTTCGATGTTCAGGAAATGGTAGAAAAAGCCTTTGTAGCCGGAGGCATCCGGCTCTGGACCCTGCGGGCATCCGAGCAAGTAACGGAGTCGCTTCAAGGTGATCTTGGCGGCGAAATCTCGGTAGAGGACGCCGCGCTCGACGACGACCGGAATCGTCGCCAGCGCCATGCCACAGGCGGCGATACTGACCGGAGCGGTCGGGTCGGTCTTGTCGCGCACCAGCCCATTGTCCGGGTTGCTTTCGCGCAGATAGTAAAGAACCGTGGAGATCTGTAGGAGGCCCATATCTCTGTCTGTGAGATGTCGCTTGAGATCTTTGTCGGCGCCGAGATTCTCAGCCATAGGTCAGTGCTCTCCGTCAGCCCAATTGCAAGCGGACCTCGTGAGCTGTCGAGTCGTCAATTAGCGTCACAGTGTCGTTCGGCGATCGTTGCCCGTCCAACTCGACCGATTGGACGCCGCGACCCGTGCCAGCGGAGTTGTCCACCAGAATCCGGTAGGTCGTGGACCGATGGCGATAGCTCAGTTCAAATCCCGGCCAACTCGGCGGGATGCATGGCTTGAAACGAAGTATCCCGCCCCGCAATTGGAAACCGAGAATCGTCTCAATGGCGACACGGTAGAGCCAACTCGCCGAGCCGGTGTACCACGTCCAGCCGCCGCGGCCCGTGTGCGGCGGGGCGCCATACACGTCAGCGCAAACCACATACGGCTCAACTTTGTAATGCTCCACTTCCTTAATCGTCGTGGCATGGTAGACCGGGTTGATGAGGTTCCAAAGTTCCATGGCGCGGTCGCCGCGACCCTGCAACGACGTCGCTAGGACAACCCAAGCCGCGGCGTGGGTGTATTGACCGCCGTTCTCGCGTATGCCCGGCACATATCCTTTAATGTAGCCGGGCTCAAGGGCGCCTTTGTCGAACGGCGGGTCGAACAGTTGGATCAGTTTGTCGTCGATACGTACCAGTCGTTTGTGAACGGCGTCCATTGCCGATTGAGCCCGTACCGGGTCTGCTGCTCCGGAAATGACCGCCCACGCTTGTGGGATGGCGTCAATTTGGCACTCATCGTTTTGAACTGATCCCAAGGGAGTGCCGTCGTCGAAATACGCTCGGCGGTACCACGCGCCGTCCCAGGCGTTCGCTTCTAGAGCAATCCGTAACTGCTCGGCCCGCTCCCGGCACCAATTGGCATCGTCGGCCTGGCTGCTCCGCTCAGCCAATTCGGCAAACGCGCCCAACACGCTTACGAAGAACCACGCGTTCCAAACGCTCTCGCCCTTTCCGTGGGCGCCTACCTTATTCATTCCGTCGTTCCAATCACCGGTGCCCATGAGGGGCAAACCGTGGGAACCCAGCCGATATCCGTGCTTCAGCGCGCGAATGCAGTGCTCGTAAACGGTGCCAGTCTGCTCACTCACTGCGGGCAAGTTGAAATCTTCCTCCTCCTCTTCGGTAAGTATTGGCGACGCGATGAACGGCACGACCGCATTTAACAAGTCCGTGTCGCCTGTTGTCACAACATAGTGGTGAACCACGAGTGGCAGGAAATAAAGGTCGTCGGTGATCCGCGTGCGAACGCCGATCCCGGACGGGGGGTGCCACCAATGCTGGACATCGCCCTCCTCGAATTGCCGCGCCGCCGATCTCAAGATCTGCGCCCGCGCCTCTGCCGGAGCGCTATAGATCAGAGCCATCACATCCTGCAGTTGGTCTCGAAAGCCGTACGCTCCTCCAGATTGGTAAAATGCGGAGCGTGCCCAAACGCGGCAAGCAAGGACCTGATAAACGAGCCAACGGTTGAGCATCAGGTCCATGCCCGGATCAGGCGTAGTCACCTGCAACGCGTTCAGGTAGCGGTCCCATTGCTGCTGCACCTGCGCCAGTGCCGCATCGGCTCGCTGGGATTGTGTGTATTCGCTAATGAGTCGATAAACCTCGTCCAAACTGTCCGCCTGTCCTAACGCAAAAACCACTTCTCTCGTCTCACCAGGAGCCAGCGTCATTTCCGTCGTCATTGCCGCACAGGGATCAAGGCCCGGGCCCGCGCCACCGGACAGCCCGACGCGCCTCAGGGCGGCGGGCATTGAAACCGAGCCATGTTCCCCGAGAAACTCCGTACGATCAGCGGTGACCGATTGCGTCGGCGTACCAGAGGCCACGAAGGCGATCTTCTCGGCGAAGTCTCCGGCCCAAGCATTCCGCGCCAATATCGCACCGCTCTCCGGATCACGCTCACAAACAACTTGGAGCGGAGCCCTTTCACGGACGGTTCCAAGAACCCATTCGGCGTAGTAGGTTGCTGACAAACGCCGAGGCCGATCAGCATCATTTCGCACCGTTAGGCACACCAACTTAATTGGATCGTCGGTCGGGACAAAGACCAGGAGATCCTGATAGAGATTACGACTGTCATGCGTGTAGCGCGTGTAGCCCTGGCCGTGACGCACAGTCACCGTCGCCCTTGGTCCCAGCGGCAAGGGCGTGGGTGTCCACAAGTCACCGGTTTCCTCGTCTCGCAAATAGATCACTTCACCAGGCGAGTCCGAAGTCGGATCATTCAACCAAGGAGTGAGACGGTTCATTTGACTATTGCCAGCCCAACTGTAGCCCAGACCAGCCTCCGTTACTAAACATCCAAACCGCGGATTGGCCAGCACATTCGCCCAGGGGGCAGGCGGCAAGGTTGGTCCCCTTTGTGACGTGCCATCTATAACGATCACGTACTCGCGGCCATCACCGGTGAAACCTCCGAAACCGTTCCAGAAACTCAATCCTTCAGGCGGGCGGGCGAGGTGCGCGACCGGCTTTGTCGCGACTGCAGCCGGAGTGAATGGCGGCGCCGGAGCAGGTCGTGGGGCAGCGCGATGGTCGATCTGCTCGGTCAACGAACCGCGATCACCGCCGAGTACAGCCCGTGCGGCTGCCGCGAGCAGGACCGCATCATCGGTCGGCACCTTATCCGTGGTCAAGAAGAACACACCGCCCGACTTGCCGAGGATCTCGCCGGCGACTCCCGTCTGGAGTTCCTTTCGTAACTGATCGGCAGCCTCGCCGGCACGCTCGTCCAGAATCACCAGATCTAATTTCAATCCCCGGAGGCGGGTATAGATACGCCACTGAACGAGTCTCCGAACGACCGTCTCATCGTCGACCACAGCGACTCGGACCAGCACAATTGGTAGGTCACCGGAAATGGAGTGCGGCCACAGACCTGGCTGCCCAAGCCGGTTGGCAGCCACGGCATCAAGGTCGCGAAAACCAGAGTTCGTAAAAATGACGGCCGCCGCCAATCGGTTGAACTGGGTGATTTCGTCCGGTTTGAGCCCAAGCTCCCTTAGCTCACTCTGGCAGTGGGCTTTGGCACCTACAAATGCCTGGTCGATCGTTTCTAATTCGCGGAATCGTTCAGCTATTGCGATGGCGGCTTCATACGTTTCAGCCGCTCCGGTCACAAATGCCATGCGTGTCGCCATTCCCGCTTCGACGGTAACGCGCCGGCGCAAGCTGAAGATCGAATCGAGAACCGGACCAGTGGTCCGCGATAAGCGAGACCCCGAGTCCAAGGCGGCGGGATTGGCCGGCGTCCGGCCCCGTCCGAGAAATCTCATTCGATCCGTCTCGTACTCAATCTCAGTGGCCGAAACGCTCGCTGCCGAAGCGTGAATTGCCCAGACTGGATGCTCATTCGCGCTGCGGGGTCGGCGTCGGGCAAAAAGGGCGCCGCACCGCGGATCGAATTCTGTCTCCAGAAACAGCTTTGCGAAAGCGGGGTGGGCCTGATCCGCCCGACGGTCATTCAGACACACCTCAGCATAGCTCGTCAGTTCAAATTCGCGGCGGCGACGGCCGTGATTGACCAGCGTCACCGTGCGTACCTCGGCATCTGCATCCGGCACGACACAAACAGCACAGCGGGTCTCGACGTCGCCATCACATCGGCGAAACTCGGCGCGATCGGGGTGGAACTCGAACGCAGATTCATCAGCGGCCTTAGGCAACGGTTGAATGCCAATCGACCACATGCTTTCGTCGTTGAGGTCACGGACGTAATAGAACTGGCCCCAACAGTCGCGCGTGGCATCTTCGCGCCAGCGAGTTACATCCAGGTCGCGCCAGGTGCTGTAGCCTGCACAGGCGCTCGTGATCATCACGCTGTACGAGCCGTTGGAGAGCAGCGCTACCGCAGGTTGCGATCTCATTTCTTGTCCCTCCGACATCGGAATTAAGTCATCATTGCTTTCCTCGACCAATTCTTTGATTGTGCTCCTGTTTGCTAGGCTGCACCGGATCGATTTGCTCTTCCAAGGTGCTTCTTCTTCCCGTTCTTGCGGGGCAGACTGAGGGGGCTAGGAAGGAATGTGAGGGTCTTATCCTTCGCTGAGTAGTGTCAAAAATGACAGGCCAGACTATTGTTAGATGTTCGGTTGCGGTGGCAGTCGGTGCGGCTAAATCCTCCTAGCATGCTCCCTTACTCCTCCAAGACTGGTGTCCACGATTGATCCGGGTTGAACAACTCCATCTTGATAAATTCATTCAGGGTGGCAGGCCCAAAATCCTCTTGGAAAACAACGCCATCATTGCTAACCATGAATGTCTTGATGCCGGTAACACCGTACTCGGCCGGCGCGGCCACCAAGGCGAAGCCCCCGATCATCGCCCCTTCCACCACGTAATTCATTTCCCCGAGCGGGGCGGCGGGGCCCTGCCCTTTCAGAATCTTGAAATAATAGCCGTGGATCCCAGGGCTCCTTCAGTACGGCATCCGCCAGCGCTTGATCCTTCAGCCCCGGATTATTCGCCAGCCACTGCCGGAGCTGGAAAAGCTCGAGGGGATACGTGGAAGCCGCAAGGGTCTGCGCCAACAAAGAGTCTGGATAGAGGGCAATCGGTGCAACAAGAGAGTCCAATTGGTCGGGTGGAATCTTTACGGCCTGGTCTTGTAGCGAGGGGGCCTGCGTAAAGTGCGGGGAGGGCGTATAAGCCGAGATGTCGCATGGGAGGAGGCCAACAGTGCAGCCCATAACCAGCAGGTGTCGGAAGGTATCCCGCAGAGTTTTCTTTTTCGGAATCATGGCTGTCTCTGCTCTCGGTCGTCTAACTGAACGGGTACATATTCGCTCAACGCGCTAGAGAGTGATCAGGGTTCTCCATTATGCCCTTGTTCTTTTGGAAATGACCCTAGGTCTGGTTGGATGTCTACTCAACTAGGGAAATCCCTAGGAGTGCGCGGAGACACCGTGGAGGCCAAGGGCGCCGGCAGCGCCGAACGAATCGTTGCGGGCGGAATTGGTACGGATGCAAGCAACGACGGACTGACAATNGGTTGGGTGCGACTCGCGCGGCCCCGAGATCGAATCCAAGTCTAATAAATTTGTCTAGTCCTGGCCCACCTGAGAAGAACCAATCCCGATAGATGTTGGGAAATCCTGTGGCTGTTGAAAAACTCTGTTTTCCGGAAAAAAATCAAAAATCGGGTGATAGCAAATGTTTAGGAGACTCGGAAAAATCGTTTATAGAGCTCCCTGACGCGAAGGAGTTTTTGCGAAATCGAAGTGAGCGAGTTTTTCAACACCCACAGGATTTCTCAACAGTAATCCGACCGGACAAAGGAGCTACCCCGCCTGCCAGT
>JGI12627J18819_10000304_pt1 | contig 15945 bp, 18 predicted proteins | sample TexAe_OM1H0_M2_FD_18819 | JGI IMG/M metagenome (IMG submission 18819)
ACGAAATCGGCTCGGTCGAGCCTTTCGAGGCCATTCCTTCGAAGGAGCCAGTCCTGATGTGACGATGGATCGTTCATTCTCGCATCCGAGCATGGGCTTTTTTCGGGGAACTCTTCGGTCTTGGGTATAATCGCGCACAATCCATGGATTTCGATCAGCTCACGACTTTTCTCGAAGTTGCCAAGCTCGGCAGTTTCTCGCGCGCCGGGCAAAAAGTTTTTCGTTCGCAATCGGCAGTGAGCGCCCAGATCCGCCAGCTGGAGCAGGACTATGGCGATCGCCTGCTCGACCGCTCCGGCAAAGACGTTACCTTGACCCCCGCGGGCCGCATCCTGTTCACGTACGCGGAACGCTTGCTGCAATTGCGCGATGAATCGCTGCTCGCGGTCGCCGATCACGGCGCCAATCCGCGTGGAACGATGGTGATCGGCGCCAATGAAGCCACCTGCCTCTACGTGCTGCCCGAGGTCTTCGCCAAATACTGCAGCCTGTATCCGGATGTGCAGCTCAGCATCTACCGCAACTTCAGTTACAAAATTCTCGAGAAGCTGGAGAATGGGACCATCGACGTGGGCATCGTGACCATGCCCGTGAAATCCGCCAGCCTGAAAACCCACGCCATTTATCGCGACCAGCTCATGTGGATGGTGAGCCCGCAAAATCCGTTGGCCAAGCAAGAAACGGTGTCGCTCGCGGAGATCGCCAAGCATCCGATCCTGCTGCCGAAGACCGGCTATACCCGCCGTCTCATGGACCAACTTCTCCGGCCGTACAAAGCCGCGCTGCAGGTGCCGATGGAGTTGCCCAGCGTCGGCATGATCAAGAGCTTCGTGGCGGCAGGATTGGGCGTCTCGTTGATCAGCGTCAGCTTTGCCCGCGACCAGGTGCTCGCCGGCCGCGTGAAACTCATTCCACCCAAAGAGAAGGAACTCTGGCGCGAACTTGCGATCGCCTACCGGCGCGACCGGACCCTCACCCGCGCGACGGTTACATTTATTGCAACGGTGCGGCAACTTGCGGCGGCTTCCAAATAAGTTATTTGGCTGGAAAGCGCGCCAAGATGTCTAAAGCGCGAGCAGTAGCAAAATATCGAGAGAAAATCTTAAAACGCAGAGAGCGCGGAGAGAATCCGCAGAGAGCGCAGAGAAAGACAACAGACTTTAGAAAACTAAGACACGCGATCTTTAGGAATCTCGCGACTATCCTGCGCGCTGCCGCGCGTGGAGTTCCTCTCTGCGTCCTGTGCGAGACCTCCGCGCTCTCTGCGTTTTAAGACTTTCCCGACGCTGCGTGCAAGATGCTCATCTCAATTTTTGATTGGCGCCATCAAAATTTCTTGTTTCCCTTTCAGCGCCATGGGTCTTAGGGTGGAATCAGTGATTTCAGGTGGCTGCCGCGTCCTGTCCCGTCGAAGGTTGCCGGTGCGCCAGCAGCGCCTGAGTCCTGGGTGAGAATTTGTTGGGCCTTCGAAGGCCGTGGCAGAATTTCGCCGAATCCCCCTCAGGAGTTAGACGATGACAGAACTGGAGCGTAGTTTGAAGCAGGTTTTTGAGGAGCATCGCCACGAGAGTGGCCTGCACATCATAGGCGGGCAGCAACGGCTGATTGACCGGCTGGTTCAGTTCTTTGAAGATGGGCTGAAATGGGAAGGCCGCGACAAGAGCTCCCGCGACCTCGACAATTAACTTTTCTGCTGAGCAGAACCATGACCTCGATGATGCCAAAGACGCGAATGACCGCTACAGCCAAGGCGAAGCGAATTACACGTCTTCTGGCGGAGGTCACCTGCTGAGCTAATCCAAAGAGTTCAAACCAGGTAGAAACCCACCGCCAGAAGCAAACTGGCGGTGGGTTTTTGTTTGTCCACAAAAATGAAAGGGAGAGTAGCCATGACTGGAGCAGCCGCAGATCAATCGGGGCAATCGATGGAGCCGCAACCGCAACCGGTGGTGATGAAGTTTGGGGGCACGTCGCTGGAAGACGCGTCCGCCATCCGGCGCGCCATTCGCATCGTGAAGCATCGTCTGCGATCCCGGCCGGTCATCGTCGCGAGCGCGTTCGCCGAGGTTACCGATCAACTCCTTGCGGCCGGAAACAGCGCGGCCCGAGGTGAGTTGCAGGCCGCGCGAGCATCGCTCGCCGAACTCCGGCGACGTCATGAGCAGGTTGCGCTCGACGCCGCTGGTCCCTCACTGTACGAATCCCTCCGTCTTTCTCTTGACTTCGAATTCCAGCAACTCGACGTTGTTCTGGGCAGCATCGCAACCGCGGGCGAGCTCACGCCGCGTTTCCAGGATCAGCTTTTGGGCGCCGGCGAATGTCTCTCCAGCCGCATCGTTTCCGCGGCCTTTGTAAATGCGAGTCTCGATGCCGTCTGGGTAGATGCGCGAGCGTGTCTGGTCACCGACGCCGCGCACACCCAGGCAACTCCGTTGTGGGAGGAAACGAATCAGCGCGTGCAGGCAGCGCTCGTGCCTTTGCTGGTGGAAGGAAAAATTCCAGTTCTCGGAGGGTTCATCGGCGCGACCAGTGATGGTGTTGCCACTACCCTGGGCCGGGGAGGTTCCGACTTCACTGCGTCCATTGCAGGCGCTGCTCTACACGCCTCTCGCATTGAAATCTGGACCGACGTCGACGGCATCCTCACCACCGACCCCAAGCTTTGCCCCGACGCTCGCCGCGTTCCCTCGATGAGCTTCGAGGAAGCCGCTGACCTCGCCTACTTCGGCGCGAAGGTCCTGCATCCAGCGACGATTGCTCCGGCGATGCGCAAGAACATCCCGGTCTTCGTCCTGAATTCGCGCAACCCGGAAGGCAAGGGCACCGAGATCGTTGCGCATCCCGGCGACGAGTGCGTGATGAAGGCAATCACCGCGAAGAAGGGCGTCACCGTGGTGGACGTTGAAGCGGTGCGCTGGCTCGCTCCTGAAATTCTGCGCGAAATTTTCGAAGTCTTCGAGCGTCATCAGTACAGCTTGGATTTGCTGTCAGCTTCGCGCGGCAGCTTGTCGCTGCTCGTGACTTCCAGTGACGCGCTGCCGAAGATTGCGGAAGAATTGAAGGGCCTCGCCAACGTACGTTGGGAAAATCACAAAGCGTTGGTGTGCCTGGTAGGCGAGAGGGTCAGGCGTCAGCCCGAGATCGCGAGCCAGGTATTTCGCGCTCTATCCGATGTGGACCTGCGCATGATTTGCCAAGGAGCGTCGGAGCGCAATATCAGTTTTCTGGTGGCCGAATCGCAGGCCGAAGATCTGGTGCGCAGACTGCACCGGCTGTTCTTTCAATCGCGCTTCGACCGCTATTCCATTAGCAGCACCACCCAGCCCATGTGCCAGGCAGGAGGTTCCTGGCAATAACGATGTCGGAGAGATTCCAACGTGGCCCAGGTTCGCGTCCGTTCTTTGGACGCCAACCGACGACGGGCTGCTGGCCCAGTTGCCCGGATAGCTCTGGGAAGAACTCCTCCCTTGAACAACCCCGAACGGGACAATGCGTGTGATCAAGGATTTTTCATCAATTGACACGCCAGGAACTGCAGGTCAAGTATTCGCGTCGGGCCGCCTCCGGCCAAAACTATCGTCACTCTGAATCCTTGACTCTGGACTGCACTCCAGATTGTATGCTTGTCTCATGGCGAGCATTCAGAACGGCGTGCAATCGACATTTCAGATTGGCGAACTCGCAAGGCGCACTACTCTGAGCATTGACGCTATCCGGTTTTATGAGCGTCGCAAGCTCCTGCCGGCGGCGTTCCGCAGCGCAGGCCGGTTTCGCCTTTATACGACGGACGACATTGAGCGCCTGCGATTTGTGAAGCGAATGCAGCGCTTGGGATTTTCTCTCAAAGAAATTAAGCAGTTGATGGCGATTCGCGCAGACAAAGGGCATGCCTGCGCAGCGGTACGGAAATTCCTGAAGACCAAATTAGACGGCGTTACGACGAAAATCCGGGAACTCCAGCAACTTGAAACTGAACTTAGGGCCGATCTGGGAAAGTGCAATCGCGCATTGAAACAGCAGCGCGGAAAAACCTGTGCCTGCCCCGTGCTCGAAGAAATAGAACGGACGAAAAACGTATGAAGATCGAATTGCTGTATTTCCAGGGCTGCCCAAATCACCTGCCCGCGATGGAAATGCTGCGAGAGGTCCTGGACTTATTATGCCGTGAGGACCAGATTCACCAAGTTGAAGTCCGCACCCAAGCCGAAGCCGAGGCGATTCGATTTTTGGGTTCTCCCAGCATTCGCATTAATGGCTCCGACATCGAGCCGTGGGCATGTACCGCAAAAGACTTTGGTGTGAGTTGTCGCACCTACCTCGATGGCGCACAGCGCGGCGGTGTTCCATCACGCGAGCTGCTTCGTCGCGCAATCATGGAGGGCATTTGTGAAGGCAGTTGAGAGAGGTGCCCCTGCAGCCGCAATACTCGCGGCGCTATCGGCGTTGGCGTGCTGTTTGCCGTTCGGAATTATCGGCGCTCTGGGGCTGGCAAGCATCAGTGTCTGGATCGCACCCCTACGTCCGTGGCTGCTCGGCGCCGCCGTTTTGCTGCTCGTCGTCGGCTTCTGGCAGATTTATCGCCGAAGCAAGCAGTGCAGCACCCAGCGTAGTCCCGTCAGCGTGGCGCTGTTCTGGGTCGCAGTAGGTGTGGTGGTCCTGGTCACCATATTTCCTCAACTCATCGCTAACTGGCTTGCAGGATAGAAACTGATGACACGAAAACGAGCGCTCCGGTTGGTGTTTGCAATTGCGATTTTGGCGGTCGGGTTTTACCTCTGGGGATCGAGTTCCACTCCGCCCGGCCAGCCACCGCTGGTCTCGCTGAATGAAGCCAATGTTTCGCAGTTTCAGCAAAGCTTCGACGCCGCGTCTTCGAACACACGCATTGTGCTGCTTTTTTCCCCAACTTGACTAAAGTGTCTGCAGGGGGCCTCTGCAGTCGAACGCATTCTGAAGCAAACTCAATCTGAATCGGTGCGAGTGTTTGTAGTTTGGGAACCAATGCTTCCGACCGACTGGTATCGCCCCACTCGGCCAACGCTGAAACGTGTTTCTGATTCACGAGTAGTGCAATTCTGGGACAAAAGCCACTTGATCGCCGCTCAAGTGAAGCGGCAGTTGCAGCAATTTCACCGAAGTGACCCAAGCTGCTGCGAGGAGAGAGGGAACCTGTGGGATATGGCTGCGGTGTATCCACCGGGCGTCAAGTGGGGCGACGCCGCTCCCGTTTTTGATGATGGTCCGGTCTATCGAATTGCGCCTACTACCTTGAACCAGGCGCTGGCAGAATTTGTGGGGCGCACATCGTCATCTGTAAACAGTCGCTGACTGTGCTCGCGGGTCGCGGATACGGCGCAAAAGCCAGAGCCCGCCCGCCCGATTCCTCCCGGTTGACTGGCAATCCGGAACTCAATTGCTGTGCGCAGGCGTGAACGCTCATGGACCCGCTGAGGTCCGATACGAGGAATTACCTCTTTCCGGAGGCGGCACTCCCTGGGGCACACCATTACTCCGACGTAACAGGTTAGGAGTCACTGAACATCGGCGCGCCTGTCCGGTTACGGCGCAGTGTTGTTCAATCCCTGATAGATGAACATGCCAGCGAGAATCAGGAACATGAGGCCTGAGGCCGCGCCCAGCACTTTCACGAACGGATTAATCTTGTTCACCTTGGACATCAGTTCTGCCTGTTCCTGTTCCATCGCGGACTTGGTATCGTCCAGGAACAACTGATCGTCCTCTTGCATCGTCAGGGTACTGCGGTAGATCAGCAGGATAACCAGGACACCGGTGAGAACTCCCCACACGGTTGCCATCCAGCCCAAAGGAGACATACGCCACCTCGGCACTGATTTGGAGCCTGCCCCGTGGATGCTGCTTTCGGGTACGAGGTACCTGGGATCCCCACAGCCAGCTTCGGGGAGGGGCTCTAACCGGGGATTATAGCGCCGTTCTGGGCCCTGCAAAGGCCTTTTTCTCGCGCCCGGCCAACCGAGTCCTTCCGGCCTCGTCCGCATCTAAGTAGTTGAGCCTGTTAGCGGAGTAGGGGTGGAAACAGGTGTTCCCGGGAAGACAGGTTTTCGGCTATTCCCAAAACTGGCTCTGTTATAATCACGGAAATTGTTTCAAGGAGAGATCATGGCCACCACCACAACACCAACCACTGGGACTCCCGAAGCCAAGAAAACTGCGCCCATTACCCTGACCTCGAACGCGACTGCGAAGGTCAAGGAAATCATGGCGCAACAGAATCCAGTTCCGGCAGGCCTGCGCGTGGGCGTGGTCGGCGGCGGCTGCTCTGGCTTCTCCTACTCCATGCAGTTCGAAAACAGTGCCGGGATGATGGACAAAGTATTCGACTTCGACGGACTGAAGGTCTACGTCGATGCCACTTCCGTCATGTACCTGAACGGCTGCATCGTCGATTACGTTGAAACTCTGGAGGGCGCCGGCTTCAAGTTCGAGAATCCGAACGTGAAGAGCACTTGCGGCTGCGGCTCCTCGTTCAGCGTCTAAGTTCTGGTTCACCACGCAAAAGGCCTCATCTTCGGATGAGGCCTTTTCGTTTGCGTTGGATGTTTGTTGTGAACAGAGTTAGAGAAGGGCGGATGCGCTACTGTCTGCCGGGAGTCGTCGGCATTCCCTGTCCCACGGTTCCTTGCCCGAAACCTTGCTGCCCGAATCCTTGTTGTCCAAAGCCCTGCTGACCGAAGCCGGATTGACCCTGACCGAGCCCATTCTGCAGACCCTGCTGCCCAAGTTGTCCAGGCAGAATCGCTTGCAGAGTCGGCTCGTAAGGTCCCTTGGGCAGACCGCCTCGATCCTGCGCCGGATTATAAGCAAAGAGCCATTCGTTGTAATGATTCTTCTTGTTGTAGATGCGAATGCTTTCGTCGGTATTCGTGGTGGCTACGCCGACAATCCCGCCTCCGCCAAAGGTCTGACCCGTCGATTGCCCGGAAATCGACGTAAACGGCAGCGTGGTCCCCGAGGTCTGGCCGGGAGGGTTCGATCCTGAGCCTCCCCCCGAGTTGTTGCCGGAGTTGTTGCCGGTCGGTTGCGATGCATTGCCGGAATCGGAATTTGAACTCGGAGTCGCATCTGCGCTCGGCGCGGTATTCGAGGCGGACACCGAGGCAAAGCTCCCGTTCAAGCTGCTCACGGACTGTCCCAGCACCTGTCCGCCGGCGATCCCCTGCCCAGCCAGTCCCGCATTGAACTGCGCCATCACGTCGGCGAGGTGGAGCACCTTAAAATCTTTTCCGAAGGGATCTTTGTAGCGCCTCCGCAAACAGCGGATGTGATTCGTTTCCTGCAACGCTTCCAGACTTGGCGGATAGCTTCCGAATTTTTTGTAAAACTTCCGGATCGCCCTTTCGTATTCCACACCCCGATGCACAAGTTCCTCTTCGCGGTCACGCTTTCTCTGGGTTTCGTAGTACTTGAGCATCGGAAGCGCCACCGTGATCGACAGCAGGGCCACAAACAACAGGAGCGTAAGAAGAATGTAGCCTTCGTCGGCGTTGCGCGGGGTACGAGCTTTCCCTGGGGCGATCGGTTTCAGCATGTGGAGAATTCCAAACTATCCCGGCGCGTTCTGCGTCAACGGGATACTCTGCCGGTTGTTGTAAAGCACGTCTTCCACTTCCACCGAGGTGGGACCAATGCGGATGACTTTGTAGCGGCGATCGACAATATCGCCTTCCACCGCGATAAAAACGTCATCGCCCTGCGAGAGGAAAGCCTTCCTCGGCTCTCCCGGCTTGTTCGCGAAGCCGAAAAACTTGAGCGTGATGGGAGGGGGCGGCGGTGGAGGCGGCGGGGGCGGCGGACCCACAGGCGGGAGTTCTTCCTTAACTACTGGGGCAATCGGCTTGGGGATGTCCACCTGGGCGACGAAAATATTCCGTCCGCTGCCCATATATTTGGTCTGCTCGGTTTCGGCCAGGCTGCGGAGATCGAGCGTGGGATCGAGCCGCTCTTCCTTTACCACATGTTCCTTGCCTCCGCGCCCGAGCCGAGTGCGGCCCTTGGTACTGGTGTTCGTGGTGGTCGGCTGGGCGGCGGTCACCGGCGCTCCCTGCGAGCTGAACAGTTGGTATGCGATCAGCACCAGCGCGACCGCTCCCAATCCTGCAGCCCACATGACCTTCTTCCGGTTGTCGGATCCAATGTGCACTTAACTTGTCACCTTCTGATACGTTTCCAACCTCATGTCGAGTTTGATCGGACCGTTCTGGGTAGCCAGCCCGATACTGTTGACGATGAAGAACACTTTCGACCGCTCCAGCCCATTCAGGAATTTCATGAGCGGCTGGTAGTCGCCTTCGATCGACGCGTCGATTTCCACCCGCCGCAATCCCACCGGTTCAGGATCGTCCGCCTTGTACTTGGCCGATTCGATCTTGACACCAGCCTCTTTCGAGAGATTGCCAAGCGTTTCGGCGACGTCGGAGTCGTGCGCCGAAAAGCGAGTCTTGTAGAAATCGTCAATCTGCTGCATGGCCAGCGGAATCTTCTTGTCGAGCCCGCGCAACGGTTCCACCTGCCTGTTCTTGGTGGTCAATTGCGCGCGCAGCTGATTCAGTTCCTGCTGGCGGCTTTCGGTCGAACCGATCAGCGGCGAGACCAGCACGGCTACGGATGCCACACTGACCCCTACCATCACGCCAATGGCGATTTTCAACTTCGTCCGCGTTTGCCGTAGATCCGGCATTTATCTCACCGCTCCCTGTTCGACACTGGGCACATAGAGCGCCCCAATTTCCGTTTGCACGTTGTCCGATCCCGGTTGTGACATATGCGTCTGCGACTCGATCCGTGTTTCCCGGAAATGTTTCGACTCCTCCATACGCTTCACCAGTTCAATGGCGCGTTCGGTGGAGTCCCCGGCCACCACCATCTTGATGGAGAGTTGATTGTCCTCGTTCAGTTCCGGCTGTATCGAGACCAGGTGGACGCGCGGCGGCATGACTCTTTCCAGGCCTTCAATCGCCTGTGTCCAGGAAAAAGTCTTGCGCGCGATCAGTTCATTCAGGTACTGCGATCGCTCGCGCATGACGCGATTCTCGGGACGGTTCAGCAAGGCCTCCGCGGCCGCCCGCTCCTGCTCGCGCTCGGCAATCTGGGCGCGAAGTTCGTTCAACTTCTGATGATCCTGCCGCGCGTTATACCAGCCCGAAATCGTAAACCCCAGCAATCCCAGGGTCACAATTCCGAGCAAGGCCACGCCCGTACCCCAGCGCAGCCAGAACTGCCGTGCATCCTCGTACGCGCGGGTTGCGAGATTGATATCCAGACGCATTACGAAACCAAAGCCCCCACTACTCCTGCCATTCTCCAGCGCGGAACNGAAGCTCCGCCGTTCTCGCCTAACTGCGAATTCGCCACCAGCTCGCGCACATCCGCACCGGTTTGCGCTCGCAATGCCGGCGCGGCTCCTCCCGACTCCGGAAGCCCCGCGACATAAATCCGTTCAATGTTCGTATGATAGGTATCCTGAAAGAACACTACCGAAGGGTAGACTTCTTCCGCCAGCTGTTCTCCTGTGATCGTGACTCCGCGCGTGTTCTCCAGGGTCCGGAAGAGCAGCAGTTGCTGCTTGTCGAGAATTGCCAGACTGGTAGTGCGGGCATCCACCTTCAGCACCAGCGTGGGAGCATCCCCCTCCGCAGCTCCGAGCGCCGCCAGCATGGAAGGCAAGATCACTCCCGCGCTGTAGCCCGCGTCCCGGAACGCCGACTCGTAATCCTCGATCACGTTGTTCAGCGCCACGGCGGCCACCAGTCGCAAGCCGCCAAGCGATTGCTGCACGTGATAGGAAACCTTCGCCTTCTCCACATCGAACGGCAGGGACTTTTTCAGACGAAAGCGCACCACGCTCTCGGCATCCTGCGGATCGGAAGGCAGCGTGTCGAAGTCCAGCAACACGACCCGAACGGCCGCGTCCGGCAGCACGCCAATGATGTCGCGCAAACGCCCCGAAACCCCTGCCAGGGCGTCGTTGATCGCCTTGCGCACCAATTCCGGCTGCAGGATATTCGGTTCGGTCAGGTCCGGCACGACGCTGCCCGGGGGCAGTTCCCGAACCGAACACATCTCAACCACACCGCCGCTATCGGCGATCTTTCCCGCCAGCACACGATCGGCGGAGATTTCGCACGCGATTTTCGGCTTGGGATTCGATTTTGGCTTAATGCTCATCCGTACGTCTGTTCTTGCAGGCTGGCTCTGGAGCACACCTTGCCTGCTGGGGTCTACCCACATTATAGGAGAAGTGTCGCCTACCGCATCGCCTCGATGAAGGTGACTTTGTTGATCTCCTTCAGGGTGGTCAATCCGAGCCGGACCTTGTCCAGAGCCGACTCGCGCAGGAAGCGCATACCCTCTTCCCGTGCGGCGCGCCGGATCTCCGAGGTCGGTTTCTTGGCGAGAATCATTTCCCGAATGCGGTCGCTCAAATCCAGTAATTCGTGAATCGCGCTTCGTCCCCGGAACCCTGTGCCCGAGCACTCAATGCAGCCCTGGCCTTCATACAGCGCGACCTGCGACCACTGCTGCGGATCGAGTCCGCTGGCCTCGAGCACGTCCGGCGGATAATGCACCACCGTGCGGCACGATTCACAAATGAGCCGCACCAGTCGCTGTGCCAGGATGCAGTTCAGTGCCGACACAAAATTGTAGGGCTCGACGCCCATGTTCAGAAAACGTCCAATCACATCGACCACGTTGTTGGCGTGGACCGTGGTAAACACCAGGTGGCCGGTCAGGGCGGAGTTGATGGCGATCTGCGCGGTTTCCATGTCGCGGATTTCGCCCACCATGATCTTGTCGGGATCATGGCGCAAAATCGAGCGCAGGCCGCGGGCAAATGTCAGGCCCTTCTTCTCATTAACCGGAATCTGCGTGATCCCGCGCAACTGGTATTCAACCGGGTCCTCGATGGTGATGATCTTGTCTTCGTCGGTCTTGATTTCGTTGACGGCGGCGTAGAGCGTTGTGGTTTTGCCGCTGCCCGTCGGCCCGGTGACCAGCACCATGCCGTAGGGTTCCTTGATGTAGCGCCGGAACTTGCGCAGGTCTTCAGGATCGAAGCCCACGACGTCGAGCGTGAGCGTGCGGAACTTCTCGCTCATCGACTCCTTATCGAGTACGCGGAGCACGGCGTCCTCGCCGTGGATCGAAGGCATAATCGAGACGCGGAAGTCGATGGCGCGCCCGTTGAAGCGCACGCGGAAGCGGCCGTCCTGCGGCACGCGCCGTTCGGAAATATCCAACTCGCTCATCACCTTGATCCGGGAGATGATTGTGGAGTGATGTTCTTTGCCGATGGGCGGCATGGCCTGCGAGAGCACGCCGTCAATACGGAACTTGATGGCGACGGAATCGTCGCGGGTCTCGATGTGAATGTCGCTCGCGCGCCGCTGCAGCGCGGTGAAGATCGTGGTATCGACCAGGCGGATGATGGGGCTGGTATCGCCTGTGGTCTGGGTCAGCTTGTCGATGGAAATCGTTTCTTCGCCGGTCTGGTCGTCCTCGCGAATCACATCCAGCGCAAAGCCTTCGCTGGCTTCTTCCAGCACGCGCTGCGATTGCTCGGTTTTCTTGAGGATGTCCGAGATCTGCTTCAGCGTGGAAACCTTGGTCAGGATGCGCTTGCCCAGCAGCAGGCTGATCTCATCGATCATCATCAACTGACTGGGATCGGCAATCGCAATGGCCAGTTTCCCGTCGCGGGTCTCTTCCAGGGGGATGAAGTTGTACCGGAACATCAGGTCGACGGGTACCTTCTTGAAGAGCTCGTGCTGCAGCTGAAAATCGTTTAAATCCACGAACTCGCAGCGATACCGGCGTGCGATGTCCTGCGCGCGATCCGCATCCGTGGCCGGCTTCTCCGGAGTCATGCTGGCTACCTTACCCCCGTTGCCGCCGTTGATGAGAGGTTTCTTTTCCGCCATTGCCAAAGTGCCCGTCTACCTTCTGGCGACTGTGCCGGTTTCCCCGTTGCCGCCCACAAAACCCACAGCCTAGTGAACGCCTGCTCCCAATGTAAAAATCGGCATGTAGAGTGAAATCAAAACTCCGCCCACGAAGATCGCCATGAAAATCAGGAGAATCGGCTCGATCAGCGCCATGGCCGCTCCTAATGCCGTCTGCACATCTTCCTCATAAAATTCCGCAACCGAATTCAGCATCGCCGGCAGCGCGCCGGTCGACTCGCCCACTTCCATCATCTCGATGGCAAGGTCCGGGAAAATCTGCTGCTCCTCGAGGCTCTTCGCCAGGCCCTGCCCTTCGCGCACCCGACTTGCCGCCGCCGAGACGCCATTCAAAACGCTTCGGCTGGTCATCGACGCTCCGGCCGTCTCCATCGCGGGCACCAGCGGAATGCCGCCCTGCAGCAACGTCGATAACATGCGCGACAAACTCGCGACCTGGTACTTCAAACGAATTTCGCCCAGCAACGGAAACGCCATCAACACCCGGTCGATGGTTTCCGCGCCCTGGTCGGTATTCTTCCAGCGCCACAGCAAAAAAATAAGCGCCGCCACTCCCGCTACAAAAAACAACACGTATTTCTGCGCTGCCACGCCGATTGCCAGCATGATGACCGTGATCGTCGGCAAGGTCGCACCCAGGTTCTCGAACAATTTCGCGAACTCCGGCACCACGTAAGTGACCAGGAACACCACCATGATCAGCACGACTGTGACCAGCAGCGTCGGGTACACCAGCGAAACCAGCAGCTTCTTCCGGAACGTCATCGCGACACGCTGAAAGGCGATATAGCGGCCCAGNACTTCTTCCATGTTGCCGCTCTTCTCACCCGCCATCAGCGTGGTGGTGTACATCTTCGGGAACATGTTCTGCGCCGCGAAGGCATCGGAGAGCAGTTCGCCGCCTTTGACGCGCTCGCGCACATTCTCGAGCACCGCCTTCAGCGATGCATCCTTCTGCCGCTTGATCAACAACTCGAGCCCGGTCATGATCGGCAGTCCGGCGCGAATCAGGGTCAGAAATTGCTGGTTGAATACCAGGAAGGAGCTTTGACGAATGCGCCCCCGTCCCAGCCCGCTGCCCGGGCTGAAAATTCCGCGCGGCTTCACCGAGTAAACGAGATATCCCTGTTGTGAAACTCGCTCGCGAACCTCGTCTACCGAATAGCCGTGTTCGAGCTGTTCGCTGACGTGGCCGCGTTCATCCGCGAGTTTTACGAGAAATTCCGCCATGCGGTAACCAGTTACCCGATCCTTCTGCCCAAGTCTAACATTGCAAGTTTCTGCAGTTGGCCCTTCCGGTTACTCCAAAGGACTTGTCCGGTTCGTGCTCGGGAGTGCCCCGTCTCTGCCTCCGTTCAACCCGAAAGTACCCCGGTTTGTTCCGGTTGCGGTCATTCTTCGGTCGGCTGCCGACACGTCTTACTGCCCTAGTTCTCCTTCGATGGTTTCCACACCCGGGGGAGGGACGAAGTGAAACAGTCTGTCCTGAATCTGGACGTTCTCTCGCAGTTCGTTGAACTGGTACTCGGTCGTTGATCCATCCGCCTGCTCCACCTGGATGCGGCGAATCTGGTTCTGCGGCGTAATTTCCAGCAAAACTTGGTTGACCCGGTCCCCGAGCGCCCGCGGAATGCCCCGCAGAACCAGATCCCCCTGGTCCATTGGGGCGATGTCCGGGGCAAAGCCCAATCCCTGCAATTCCTTCTCCAACTTCGTCTTTCCCAGCAGGAACCCCAGCGGCGAGCGTAAGTCCTCTAGTTTCCGCACTGGCGTCTTCCTTACCTGCTTGTCGCCCGGAACGTAAAACCAGGCATCCTTGCCGTCGCTGAGAAACAGCTTGTCCTTCGGAGAACGATATTCCCACCGCATCTTGCCCGGTTTTTTCAGCCACAGGGTGCCCGATTCCACCCGGTCCATGCCGGCTCCTTTGTACGTTTCCGTAAACTCCGCCTCCAGGCTGCGCAGGTGGTTATAGTGCTCATCCACCGCCGTAGCCACGGCATGCAGATCGGGCGCCGAGGCGTACCCGGCCGCCAGGCATACGCCCAGCACGAACAACAACAACATGGATTTCACTTTCACAGGCTGATTCGACGCGGGTCTACTCTCCGATGAACATCAAGATGCAGCCGGCAGGGGGATGGTCGTTCCCAGGGCTCGGACGGCCTGCTGCGTAAGGTTATTGTATGGCATCCGGGGCCGAGGATGGAATGGCGGATCGGTCCTGGCTCGCAAACGAGGAATAGATCTGCGAGGTGGGATCGGCCGCGAACACGTTCGGGGTATGGCCCGACAGCCGGATGCTCGCCTACGGCACGGTTCTGCTCATTCTTGCACTTAGCCGAGGGTAAGATGACATCACGCTCGCTCTGATTGGCCTTCGTAAATGGCGTACTGGTGTGTCCCGCATGCCCGTCGCAACTTTGGGCTCCGCGCCAGAATCTCTTCGTGCTCCGGATTGTGATACAGCACAAATGTTCTTCGCGGATTCGCCGTCAGCGAACGCTCGAGGTTTCCAATCACACGCGCCAGGCCTGATTCCGGAACAGGGTTAAACAGGTAAAGCACGATCGGCTCGGCGGGGAAGTCGAACTCACGAGCGTCTCCGCAGATCGATTCCAGCGTGTGGCACTTCTGATTCGGACTCGAGTACTTTCGCAAGTTCTCCTGCGCGATCTGGTTCAGTCCCGGCAGCCGTTCCACGCCCATGATTTTTTGAAACGGATATTCGGAGGCCATCAGCAGAGTTCGTCCCTTGCCCGATCCCAGATCGACGAAGACGAATTCAGCAAAATCGATCCGCAACGCCGCGAGTATCTCCTGAAACAGCGCCGGCTCCGTGGCCTGGTAGGGAGAATGAAAAACACCCAGCAAACGCTCCCGCCAACCGACCGTGGCACTGGTGGTATCGACGCGGTGGTGCCAGTCGTACTCGACATCGCCGTAACGGCGGCGTCGCTGCTCCGGCGTCGAGTCGCGCAGAAATCCCCAAAATTCCACGCAGAAGTTGCGAAATGCGCCCGCGGTGCCGTGAAGCGCCACACTCTGTTTCCACCACTCGCGAAAGCTTCCCAGCAGCGTCAGGTGCTCCACGCGTTCATCGTAGCGCACGTTCCCGCATACCCCAGCTCCCAGCGGGTGGGGGATTTTTCTCTGGATTTCCTCCAATTCGAGTCTGAATCCACAAGCGCGAGACCGCGTTATTTCCCCAGGTCTTCCAGGTTCTTCGGCTTGGGTGGCTCGTATCCGGGAGGGGCGCCCTTTTCGATGAACGGGATATCGTCCGGCACCTGCACTTCGACGCGGCCTTCTGGCGTCAGCTTGTAAGGCCGACCCGTTGGATCCAGTGGGACGGCTCGCAGCAATCCTGCCGCGACCAGATCCGGCATCGACGTGGGCAACCGCCCCGTCTTCTGACCGTAGCGTCCGACCAGTCCTTGCAGCGCTGTGACATCATCTTCGACCTGGATTGCGCGCAGGTGAGCGATGGCATTGCCCCGAATCTGTTTGTCCTGCGAACTCTCATATGTGGTCGTCCACAACGCGCGCGCCATTTGCGTATCGCCGGCATGCTGCGCCATCTGCGCCGCCAGGACTTTGAGGAAGGGATGCGCGTTGGGCACTTTCGAGCCGCGCGCGAACGCGTCTGCCGCCCGCTCGTAGTCTTTCATATCCATGTAATAGATAAAGCCCATCCCGTAATAGAGCTTCCAATCATCGGGATTATTGCGAATTCCGTATTCCACCAGTTCGATTGCCTTGTCGGGCATGCCCGCGCCGTTGGGAGGCTTGGGCGACAGGAAGTTTGCTCCGAACTGATACGCCACCACCAGGTGCGGATCGAGGGTGGTGGTGATGGCGAGAAGCGGCGCCAACAAATGGTAATGGCTGGCCCGCTCTGCGTGGCGCCCGCCGAAATACTGCACCGCGCGCGTCCAGTAGATAT
>JGI12627J18819_10000305_pt1 | contig 15922 bp, 10 predicted proteins | sample TexAe_OM1H0_M2_FD_18819 | JGI IMG/M metagenome (IMG submission 18819)
TGGAAACGAGGTCGGCCGCGCGACCCGCCCAGCCGTTGTGCGGCGAGCCGGGTATGGAAGCCATCTGCCACTGATGCTGCTGGTCGGAATGCGAAAACAGATTCAGCGGCACTGGAGCGCCTTGCTGGTATTGCGCCTTGCTGGTGGGCCGTACCAGCGTGCCCACATTGGCGACAACTGCGAGTTTGCCGCGACCGTAAAGGCCGCCCAATTGCTCCAGGCGCGGATGGAGGCCATACATCTCTTTTCCATTCGCAGTTGCGATCACACGCAGCGAGTTCTGCGGCAAGCCGGCGATTGTTCCTCGCACACGGATGTAGTCGTCGTAGTTTTGCTTCTCGGTTTTGATCGGGACGATCAGATTGTTTCCGTCGTTGCCGCCCAGCAGGAAAATGCAAACCAGCGCGCGGTAGTCGTTTGTTTCGGAGGCCGCTGCGTAGAGACGGCTGAAGCGTCCCAGGCAACCGCCTGCGGCCAGGAAACCCAGGGACCGGGCTCCCATTCGCAGCAGTTCTCGTCGAGTGATATAGCTCATCGGGATTCTGACTCAGTGTTGCACTTGATACAGGGCCGAACTTGCAACCAGGTAAATCGCATTCCGGACACGCAAGTTGTAATCATGAGTTGCGGAAACTGCGGTCACAATTTCCGGCTTCAAAGCCGCTGGTAAGCGCCCGTAAAGGAATACATGATCGACGGCATCCACCAAATCCGGCGGAGACGCGGCGAGCGACACCAGCGGCGCGAGGTCAAACTGCGCGTCCCCATTCAAACCCTTCTCCAGCAGATTGCGGACCACGTTGGCCCGCATTAATGCAGCCCCCGAACTCAACAGCTCGAACTCCGGCGCTAACAAGCCGGTGGAAGTCCGGTAAAGCGGAGAGTAGTCATTAAATACACTCTCCGGATAAAACAGCCTCTGTCCCAGAGTGGTGGAGAAGCGTTCGATGCGATTGTCTGCGCGCACGCCGGCTCCCAGGCTTCTGATCATGGCGACGAGGGCCAGCACCGGCTCGCGCCAGTGACCGCTCTTCTCTGACACCGGAGCGTTTGGGTCATCCCCTGCGCGCGCTTCCGGATCCATCAGGATCTGAGTGACTACGGCTTTTAAGTGCCCGCCGCTGGACACAAACACTCCGCTGACTCGCCGCAGGTAGTCGGGACTGGGATCGCTGGTCACCAGATGCTGAATCAGTCTTAGGGAGACGAAGGGCGCTGTATTCGGATGCACGCTCAGTGCATGCAGCACGTCATCCAGGTCCTTTCCGGCAGATTGCCCTGCCGGTAGCTTCGCGGCCCCAATGATGACTTTCGCTCCTTCATCGTGATTGCTCTCGACCCCGATCATCGGGCCATCGAAATTCTCGGGATTGTGGCCCTGGGTGATGGATTTGCCGGGAAATGTCCAGCCGGTCAAAGCGCGAGCCATATCGGTAATCGTGTTCTGATCGTAGGTAGGCTGCGCCGTCTCGCTGCCATCGGGATTCAGGCCCACCGTTCCGATGCTGAACAACTGCATCAGCTCGCGCGCATAGTTCTCATTCGGCGAAGTGCCGGCGCTTCCCTTGTCATCATTCACCATGTCGAGGTAAACGCCCATGGTCGGGNTCAAGGTGACATCGCGCAGAACCTNGGCATAGGTTCCGAAGGCATCCTGAAGGAGCATGTTCTGATANGGAACCATCTGGCGTGGCTGCCCCGTCTTCAGACCGGACACGACGAAAATCTGGGCTAAAGCAAAAGCNACGCGCTGGCGCAGCTGGTCCTTACCCGTGATGGCATGAACAAAAAACTCNCTCTGCTCGTCGGTGAGATTGTCGGCAGTATTGGTCGAGGACTTGTAGAGCGTGGGAGGGGTCGCGAACTGTTCCGCGAGCCATGCCTCGAATCCCACATCCTGCAGGTGCGCAACGCTCTCGGCAGAGGGCCCCCAGGAGGCCTGTTCCAGGAATCGTCCTGCCGCGAGGTCACTGACTTTGGGATGCGCAGGGCCCACCCTTGCGACGGCGGGACTCGAAGTCTCGTTGCCGGGATCTGGATTGAAAACCGTGAAGGCGATTCGACCGCCGGTTGCTGGGGCCAGCGTGACGGTTGTCGTCAGCCGCTTGCCCGAGATGAACTTTGTTGGCAACGCCCCGTTATTCATCCTGACCTGCGAAGCCGATATGAATCCGCTGCCCTCGATCGTGATTTCGTGTTCCCCGTAGGTGAGGTTTTTCGGGTTCAACGATGCAATCACGGGCGTGGGATTCAGAATGGTGATCACAGCCTTGCCGGAAATATTGGGGCGTGATGTGCTGGTGGCTTCGATCTCGACGATGTTGTTCGCCGGAGGAAGATCCGGCGCCGTGAAATTACCATCGGCGTCGATCATGCCTGCGGCAGCGCTCCCGCCCTTCACGCCATTGACGCGCCACACAAATTTGGAAGTGGAACCGTCGCCTGCCTGGGCAAAGAATCGTCTCGATGTGCCCGCGCGCAGATTGATTTTCGAAGGACTCACGGTCACGGACGCAGGTAGGGCTGAGTTTGAAATGATCGAGGTTTGCGCGGCCGCCGTTTGGGATGGCATCTCGCACGCAAGCCATCCTCCAAGGACGATACACGCCCACACCGTTGATCGTGCCATCACAGCGATTCCGATTCTATGCGGGAGGAAGAAAACGATTCAATGTGCGCAGAAAGTGAAAGGTTCATGGACAAGGCTGGCGAAGCTGCTTGTTTGCTGCGTAGTTGTGGTGGGCGACCGGGCATCAGAAATAGATGGACATGGAAAACTCCCAAGGAACAGAACTGATNCTAGACGTAAGTTGCTTAATTGTAATAATTTACCGACCATCTTGACAATACGTTTGGAGCGAGGCAAAATTTTATAAAGGCGAATAAAAAGCGAATTCGATAGTTTGCCTACACGCGGGATTCCCAGCTACGGCCTTCCCTGAATGTCGAGGATCTCATGTCTTCCCCGCTGCTCCAAGTCGAAGCAACCAGCCCTATTCCCCTGGTCGCCCGATCCAGGTCGGCAACGCTTTTAAAAGAATTTTCCGAAACACTGGCTGGTGTGACCCCGGCATCAGGGATGGAGGTTCGGCCAGCGCCGGAAACAGCATCCAGCGGAATTGCGCAGATCGATGCTTTAGCGGGTGGACTGCCTCGCGGGTGTCTCACGGAAGTATGTGGACCAGAGTCTTCCGGACGCACCACTGTGATGCTTGCAGCGATCGCCGCGGTCACGCGCCGCGAAGAAATCTGCGCTCTCATCGATGCCAGCGATGCCTTTGATCCCTTTTCCGCCGCAGCGGCGAGTGTAAACCTGGAACGATTACTCTGGGTGCGTTGCGGATCGCATGCTCCGTCTTCTGCTTTATCGCGCAAGCGCCGCCAAGCCTTCAATCTGGAAGAACGTGAGCGGCGTCGCATGGAAGATCCTGTCGAACAAGCTTTGCGCGCTACGGATCTGCTGCTGCAAAGCCGNGGCTTCGGTATGGTGGCGATTGATCTTGCGGGCGTGCCTTTGAAGATGGCGCGCCGCATTCCACTGACCACCTGGTTCCGCTTCCGCCGCGCCGTGGAGAACACTCCCACACTTTTGCTGGTGACGGGGACGCAAGCCTGCGCGCAATCGTGCGCGTCGTTGTCGCTGGAACTCAGTCAGTCGCCAGTCGCCAGTTGTCAGGAAAAAGTTCTCAGTTCTCGGTTCTCAGTTCTCAGTAAAAGGCAATCCTCGGAAGACCGACAGGATTCTCGCGATGAAACATCTGCCAGCGAAAAACCATCGCATGCAGAACTGCTGACTGGAATCGAGGTTCAGATAGAAGTTCTGCGCTCGCGCATGGAACGCAAGCCGGTGAAGTCGGTGTGCGATTTCACAACAAAAGCTGCATGGACAGTATGAGAGTCAACCTCACGGCTAAAGCCGCTCGAGATTTAGAACTTTTTCGGACCGGCTAAAGCCGGTCCCTTTCAAAGCAGGTAGGGGCTGGTAATTGGTGGCTGATAGCTGATGGCTGAAAGCTGATTGCTAATAGCTGATAGCAGCTGACGACTGGAGACTGACGACTGATCCCATGCCTTTTGCCTGCATCTTCGTTCCTGATTTTGCCGCCGAAGCGATTCTCCGCGCGGAACCGGAGTTACGTTCGCAGGCGGTTGCCGTGCTCGAAGGCAAGCCGCCACTGCAAAAAGTATTTGCGCTAAATGAAAAGGCGCGTCGCGCCGGCATCGAGCGTGGCATGACGAAGATTCAGATCGAAGCCTTGACCGATCTGACGCTTCGCCCGCGCTCGCTTATACAGGAGACCGCAGCGCATGCTGCCCTGCTCGACTGCGCGCAATCGTTCTCTCCACGCGTCGAGGACACGGCTCCGGACACGGTGATTCTCGATCTTTCCGGGCTCGAATCTCTCTTTGGCTCACTCCCCAAGATTGCGCGCGATATTGCGCGCCGCACGTCCGACCTCGGCCTCGAAGCTAACGTCGCCACGGCCTTCAATCCGGATACAGCGCGCTTTGCGGCCCGCGGCTTTCCGGGAATTACGGTCGTCCCCGAAGGCCAGGAAGCCGAGCGGTTGGGCAATCTTCCGCTGGACGTCTTGTTCCCCGAACAGACTGGTCCCAATCGGTCCGAAGAAAATGACTGCCTTCTTGAAACATTTGATTTATGGGGCGTGCGCAATTTGCGCGCATTGTGTGCGCTTCCGGAAGTCGCTTTAAGCGAACGCATGGGCCAGGCTGGACCGCATCTGCAAAAACTTGCGCGGGGAGTAGTCTCGCGCACGGTGGTTCCTGTGGAACCACCACTGATTTTTGAAGAAGCCATGGAATTGGAGCACCCGCTGGTTTTGCTCGAACCACTCGCGTTCCTGCTCGCGCATTTGCTCGATCAGCTCTGTGCTCGACTGGGCGCCCGCGCCTTAGCCGCGCAGGAATTGCGCCTGCAACTGACGCTCGACAATGGTTTTCATTTCATAGAAGACGTGCCTGAGGAAGAATCAGACCATACAGGGAAAGACGCTCACGTTGATTCAGATGGCACGACAGTTGGGCAGGCCGGCGATGGCGCTGCTTCTCAGAATGGATTTACTCGTTCGGCGACATTCCTTCGCACTCTGGCATTGCCCGTCCCGATGCTCGATGCCAAGGTCTTCCTGAAACTTCTGCAACTCGATTTAAAAGCGCATCCTCCGGGTGCGCCGATTCTGAAAGTGCGCCTTTCCGCTACTCCGGCTCAGCCGCGCACCATACAGGCCGGATTATTTCTGCCGCCCACGCCTGAACCGGAGAAACTCGAACTCACTCTGGCACGGATTGCGGACATGGTCGGCGAAGATAAAGTCGGCTCGCTGCAAGTTCTCGACTCGCATCGTCCGGGAGCTTTTCGGATGCAGCGTTTTGTGCCCAGAGAACCCGAGGGGCAGGAAGAGAAATCAAACCCTCCTGCTTCCCATGTGCCGATTACGGCATTGCGTATGTTCCGTCCGCCGCTACGAGCTATCGTCACCTTGCATGATGGGAAGCCGGCTCACCTGGTTTGTCCGAAACGAAAGGAAGTACACGGGGAAATTCTTTGGATGGCCGGCCCATGGCGCTCTTCGGGAGATTGGTGGGAAGAAGATGGATGGGCAAGAGACGAATGGGATATCGCGATGACCCCAGTCGTCAGTCGCCAGTTGGCAGTGAGAAAGTCGTTAGTCGTTGGTCGTTGGTCGTTGGCGAACCATTCGTCATCAAAGTCCCATTTGACTCTCTATCGTCTTGTACACGACTTGCTCAGCGGACATTGGTTCGTGGAAGGAACATATGACTAAAGCAGTTCTCAGTTCCCAGTTCTCAGTTGCTGGCAACCATTGCTCGTATTGCAAAAGTTCTTTGTTTACCGGAAGCCTGACAACGGGGATCTCAGCTTGAAACTAGGAACTGGGAACTGAGAACTGATTACCAGCAACTCATGTACGTCGAACTCCACTCCCGCTCCGCTTTCAGTTTTCTTGAAGGCTCTACTTTGCCCGAAGACTTGATCTCGGTGTGCGCTGCGCGAGGCATGTCGGGGATGGCCCTGCTGGACCGTGACGGGCTCTACGGCTCTCCGCGTTTCTATCTTGCCGCCCAGAAGGCTGGCCTGAAAGCCCACATCGGCGCGGAAGTGAGCTGCGTTTCACCACAGAGTCACCCTTCGACTTCGCTCAGGGCAAGCTCCGACACAGAGATAAACAAGAAAACTGAAAAAATCCAGCTCACAACTGCGGCAGCACATAATGATTTAGAAGCTTGTCATTCCGAGCGCAGCGAGGAATCTGTTCTTTCGCGGCAGTCTATACCGCCAACCAATCTGCAATCTGAAATCAAAAATCTGAAATCAGGCGCCTTCAAACTTCCACTCCTGGTCTCCTCCCGCGCCGGTTATCAGAATCTCTGCCAGCTCATTACTCGAATGAAGCTGCGCGCGCAGAGGAAAGAAGAAGGCGCGGTGTTGGAGCACGAACTATTGCAGCACGCCGACGGCATCGTCTGCCTGACCGGAGGTGACGAAGGTCCGCTCGCTGCCGCGCTAAAAGAAGGAGGCCCTGCCGAAGCCCGCCGCGCGGTCGAGCATCTGACTGGCATTTTTGGTCACGACAACGTCTACGTCGAACTCCAGCGCCATTTTCACCGCGAGGAAGAAGCCCGCAACCGCGTCGCCATCGAGATTGCCCGCGACCTCCATCTTCCGCTCTTAGCCACCAATGGCGTCTGCTACGCCACGCCACACGATCGTCCGCTGTGCGACGTGTTCACCGCCATCCGCCACCACCAAACTCTGATGACAGCCGGCCGCTTACTCACCCGAAATTCCGAGCGCCACATAAAAACGCCCGAAGAAATGTCACAGCTTTTTGCTGATTTGCCCGAGGCCATCACCAACACTGCCGAACTCTCTTCTCACCTCGAGTTCAAGCTCAGCGATCTGGGCTATGAATTCCCGCGCTATCCCGTGCCCGAAGGCGAAACCATGATGTCGTTCCTGCGCCAGCGCGTGGACGATGGGGCACGCTGGCGCTACGGCATTTCGCTGTCGGGGGATCGCGTTCCCCAGAACGGGTTCCACAATAAGGACCTGCAACAGCGCGCCCGCCGCCAGATCGAGCGCGAACTCCAACTGATTGAGAAGCTCGAACTGGCCGGATATTTCTTGATCGTCTGGGATATTGTGCGCTTCTGCCGCGAGCAGAATATTCTCGCCCAGGGCCGCGGTTCTGCTGCCAACAGCGCAGTCTGCTACTCGCTGGGCATCACCGCAGTCGATCCGATCGGCATGGAATTGCTTTTCGAGCGTTTTCTCTCCGAACAGCGCGGCGAGTGGCCGGATATCGACATCGATCTGCCGAGTGGTGATCAGCGCGAGCGCGTAATCCAGTACATCTACCAGCGCTATGGCCAGCGCGGCGCTGCCATGACTGCGAATGTCATCACGTATCGCAACCGCATGGCTGCCCGGGAAATGGGCAAGGCCATGGGCTTCGATCCGGAAACGCTGAACAAAATTTCTGCCGCTGTTGCCACCTGGGAATATAAGGATGCCAACGACGCGCTCGATCGGCGCTTCCAGGATGCCGGCCTTGACCTGAATCACCCGCGCCTGCGCAAATATTTCGAACTTTGTACCGCCGTGCAGGATCTGCCACGCCATCTTGGCCAGCATTCGGGAGGTATGGTCATCTGCCAGGGACAACTCGATTCCGTGGTCCCGCTCGAACCTGCTTCGATGCCCGGGCGCGTAGTCGTGCAATGGGATAAGGAAGACTGCGCCGATATGGGCATCATCAAGGTGGATCTGCTCGGCCTCGGCATGATGGCGGTGCTCGAAGATTCGATCAAGCTCATTCGCAACGACTACCACCAGGAAGTCGATCTTGCGCACCTTCCGCCGGATGATCCCGAAGTGTATGCAACACTGCAGAAAGCGGATACGGTCGGGATGTTTCAAATCGAAAGCCGCGCGCAGATGTCGTGTCTGCCGCGCCTGCGCCCGAAAAAGTTCTACGACATCGTGGTGCAGGTCGCTATCATTCGCCCCGGTCCCATTGTTGGCCAGATGGTGAATCCGTTCCTTCAGCGCCGCCAGGGACGCGAACCCGTCACCTATCCGCATCCTTCGCTCGAACCGGTGCTGGCGCGCACGATGGGCGTCCCGCTTTTTCAGGAGCAGTTGCTGCGCATCGCCATGATCAGCGCGAATTTCACGGGAGGCGAAGCCGAAGAACTACGCCGCGCCATGGGGTTCAAGCGTTCGCAGGCGCGCATGAAAGAGATTGAAGTTCGTTTGCGCGAAGGCATGACCCGCAATGGGATCGCCCAGGAAGCGCAAGAGCAGATCATTCTCTCGATTACCTCTTTCGCGCTCTACGGCTTTCCCGAATCCCACGCCGCCAGCTTCGCCCTGATCGCCTACGCGAGCGCGTGGCTGAAGTGTCACTACCTGGGCGCCTTCACCGCAGCCTTGCTGAACAATCAGCCCATGGGCTTTTATCATCCGGCCACGATTGTGAAAGATGCGCAGCGCCACGGATTGAGAGTTCTGCCGATTGATGTGACGAAGTCGGATTGGTTGTGCACGCTGGAGGAAGTCGAAGAACCAGTCGCCAGTCGTCAGTCGCCAGTCGTCAGCGAAGAAGTCGTTGGTCGTTGGTCCCTTCGCTCTGCTCAGGGCAGGCTAAAGTCGGTCGGCGGGGAAGAATCAGTCGTTGGCGAAGAACCAGCTAACAGCTATCAGCCACCAGCCATCAACCAAGAATTCGCTTTGAAAGGGACCGGCTTTAGCCGGTCCGATAAGAATCTCAATTCCAGCGCGGCTTTAGCCGCTGAGGTCGGCGTCATCCCTCAAGAACAGCCGCAAGCACATGGAGAGGCCGCCGACTTCACCGTGCAAATCTCCTGGAACGAAATCGGCTCCTACACTCGCTCCAACGCCGTGCAGCGGCAAAAGAATGAAGGCTTCCAACAAGCGCAATTAGAGGATCTGTCGAAAACAAATGATTCCTCTGTGCCTCCGTGTCTCTGTGGTGAAGAAAAACTCGCTCTCCGCCTCGGCCTCAAATATGTTCGCGGGCTGCGCGAAGCCGCCGGGCAAGCTCTGGTTCGGGAACGCAGCCTCGCACCTTTCCAGTCGATCCACGACCTCACCCGCCGTGTCCCGGAACTCCGCAAAGACGAACTCACCACGCTCGCCGAAATCGGAGCGCTGAATGCAATTGGAAATTCACCACAGAGACACAGAGTCACAGAGGAAATCAATAAACAAAACAATTTCAATACACAAAACAATTTCAAAATTTGTCATTCCGAGCGCAGCGAGGAATCTGCTTTTTCGCGGCCAGTTCCCGAAAGCCCCAACAATCTGCAATCTGAAATCAGAAATCTAAAATCCTCGAATTCCTCTGTGCCTCTGTGCCTCGGTGGTGAAAAATCGCCAAATTCGCGACTCGGGACTCTCGACTCGAAACTTGAAACCCGAAACTCGAAACTAACTCACAATTCGGTACTCGGTACTCGCTACTCGCGACACCGCCGCGACGCGCTCTGGCAGATCGAAAAAGCCGTTCGCCGCTCTGGCCCTTTGCTGGAAGAACTCCCGGAACCCGACTCGCCTTCGCCACTGGAGCGCATGACTCATGAAGAACGTCTGGTGGCTGATTTTAACGGTACCGGTCTGACCACCGGTCCACATCCTATGGCTTATCGCCGTGCCGAAATGAAGGCAATGGGCATTCACACGGCTTCCAGCCTCAGTTCCCTTCCCAACGGCCGTCATCTACGGATTGGCGGATGTGTCATTGCACGTCAGCGCCCCGGCACAGCGAAAGGATTCGTCTTCTTGAGCTTGGAGGACGAGACTGGAATCGCGAATGCGATTGTCACGCCAGACCTGCTCCAGCAAAACCGGATTCTTCTTAGTTCAGGAAGGTTTCTGATGGTGGAGGGCATCCTGCAAAATCAGGATAACGTGATCTCGGTGAAAGCGCAGCGCGTGCTACCGCTTTCCGTCACGCAAGCCGAAACCAGTTCCCACGATTTCCATTGATCGGCCATCGACGTAAACTGTAGAAAAAATCTACGCTGTCAGTTTCTTCCACAATTTTTCTCCAAAGCCCTTGCCACATCTTGGACCAGAAGGTTTATATTTAAGAAATCACCCGCTACCCAACATTCATCCCCCCGGACGTGGTTGAAGTGTAGGTATGTGGCTCATCCATCAGTTCGACTCATTTCTTAACTTAGGAACTTGTAAGGAGTATTCAATTATGGCCAAAGCTAAAACACCTCGCACCAACACCGGCAAAACGAATGGGGAAACTCTCACTACGCCTGTAAACTCTGTGAATTCTTCGGTTACGCCGGAACCCGTCGCGGAATTCAGGGAAGTTCGCAAAGCCCAGCCCGATGCTCGCAAGAACATTGTGCCCATCAACCTGGAAGATGAGATCCGGCGCCGTGCCTACGAACTCTGGGAGCAGCACGGACGGGCCGCGGGCCATGAAAATGAACACTGGCTGGTCGCCGAGCGCGAAGTTCGCGAGCGCTACCGCGCCCAGCACTCGCAGTCCGCATAAATTGAACAAAGTGTAGGACGAATTGCGTGCGCTCGCCAACTGCTGCACGCGTCGGAAGGTTGTGTTGTGCCTGACGTGCTCCTCATTGACGATAATGCAGTCCAACTGTGCGTCCGCGAGAGCGTGTTATACGATGCCGGCCTTTCGGTCGCTCGCGCTAGCTCGGGCGAAGAGGCCTTGCTCGCCTTCGTTCGTTTCCGGCCACGGTGAAGGTAATTGTGACGGACCACGTCATGCCCGAGGCCAACGGACCCACCTTCGTCCGCCAGCTTCGGGAGTTCGATCCCAGCGTTCCCGTGGTGGTAATCAGCGGAATGTGCGAGACCGAGCAGGAGTATTCCGGTTTAGACGTAACTTTCCTTCAGAAACCCTGTCCATCCGATAGCCTCATTCGAGAGGTGAGGGCTCGATTGCTGCATCTCGCTTAAGCTGCAGCAGCTTACCGACACTTGAGCCGGCAGGTCAGGTAAGCATTGAGGGTCGATGGCAGGCTGATTACAGAGTCCCCAGCACCCGAAACTGTACTTCCGGCACTTGTCTGGTACTCCCGACATGCGACACGATAGTTCACGCCGAGACCGCTAAAATATTCACGCGGCCCCATTTCTGCCGCTATTGAGTCCGCTCAGCGTAACCTGACCGCCCGGCAAAAACTCTAATCCAGGCAGGAATACTCAGGGTCTTTGGTTGCTCTAGTCGCGTGTTTCTGAAAAAATATGCAAGGGTTCCCCCATGTCTCAATTCAGTAGTGTGGCACTGCCGCAAATCGGTAGCTTTGCGCTTTTATTGGCGCTTGGACTGGCCGGCTATTCGTTCGTGGTCGGCGCGCTGGCGCTGATTGTTGGTGGCCCCGGATCCGAACGTCTGGGCGAAACCGCGCGGCGCGCCGGAATCGCGGCATTCGGGACCATTCTACTGGCTGCCGTAGTACTGGTCACCGCTGCATTCACCGACGATTTCTCGGTCGCCTACATTTTTCATCACAGCAATAAAGATCTCCCCGGTCCGTACAAGTTCGCAGTCCTCTGGTCAGGACAGGAAGGCTCGCTGCTGTTCTGGTCGTTACTGCTGGCTGCGTACGGATTCGTCCTGCGGCTTCGCTACAAAACCGACCCGCGGCTTTTTGCTTACGCCTCGGTTGTGATCGCGGGCGTGCAGGTTTTTTTCCTCCTCCTGCTCAATATCGCCGCTCATCCGTTCGCCATTCTTGAGGGCCAGATTCCGCCTGACGGCAGTGGACTCAATCCTCTCCTGCAATATCCGGAGATGGTGATCCACCCGCCCATGCTTTACCTGGGCTATGTAGGTTTCACGGTGCCGTTCGCATTCGCGCTCGGTGCGCTCATCATGCGCTATCCGGGTGAAAAGTGGATTCACATCACTCGCCGCTGGACCATGGTGACGTGGGGCTTCCTGACCATTGGAATTTTTCTCGGGGCGCACTGGGCCTATTCGGTGCTGGGCTGGGGCGGATACTGGGGATGGGATCCAGTCGAGAACGCCTCGCTGATGCCATGGCTGATGGGAACTGCTTTCCTGCATTCCGTGATGATGCAGGAGAAGCGTGGCATGCTGAAGACCTGGAACATGTGGCTGGTGTTTTCCACGTTCTGGCTCGCCATCCTGGGAACGTTCCTGACGCGCAGTGGAATTATCAGTTCCGTCCACGCCTTNGCGCAATCCTCCATCGGTTCGTGGTTCGGCTGGTTTCTGATAATCACGTTGGCGACTTTCGCTGGCTTCTATGTAGCCAACAGATCACACCTGCGCAGCGAGCACAAACTGGAATCGATCATTTCGCGCGAATCGAGTTTTCTCTTTAACAACCTGCTCTTCGTGGTGGCCTGCTTCGTCGTGCTCTGGGGCACGTGGTTCCCGAAAATTTCCGAACTGGTGCAAGGCAACAAAGTGACGGTGGGCGCGCCGTTTTATAACAATGTGGCGGTCCCGGTCGCGCTACTGCTGTTGGTGCTGACCGCTGTTGGGCCGTTGCTCGCCTGGCGTCGCACTTCTTTGGAGAGCCTCAAGCGCAACTTCATGTGGCCGGCGGTTGGCGCGCTGGCGCTCGGCGTTGTCATGATGATTTTGGGCGTACGCCCGTGGAAGGACATTGCGTACTTCTACTCCCTCATGGCGGCGATGCTTGCCGGCCTCGTCATGTTCACCGTGATCTCTGAATTCGTACGCGGCGGGCGCGTGATCGCACAGAAACATCCCGGGCTTGGACTGTTCCCCGCCATCGTCCATCTCTATCATCGCAACACCCGCCGCTACGGCGGATACATCGTTCACTTTGGCGTTGCGGTCGTCATCATTGGGATTCTCGGCACGCCCTTCAATCGTGAAGCCGAAAAGGAAATGGGATTCGGCGATAAGATGAACCTCGGTCCCTATACTCTCGTCTGCCAGTCCTATACCCAGGACGACAATCCCAACTTCAGCAACGAATGGGCGATCATCAACGTCTTCAAAGGCAACGAGCAGATCACCACCATGTATCCCGAGCGGAGGCTGTACAAGGCCAGTTCGCAACCGCAAACCATTCCGCGCATCTACGCCACGGTGAAAGAGGATCTTTTTCTGGTGAAGGACCTCTACATCGTCTATGAAGGGCGCAACGAGGAAACCGGGCGCCCGATCATCAAGGCGCATTTGAATCCGATGGTGCCGTGGATCTGGACCGGTCTGCTCATTATGATCTTCGGGACGATCACGGCCCTGGTGCCCAATGCCGCTCCGCTGACTGCCCGTGTCCCGGCGCGCGTGCAAACCGCTCCCGCGGTAGGAGCTGGAGACTGATGCAGTTCCAAAGGAATTCAGGTTTCAAGCGGGGCGCCCAACTGCTGCTCATTGTCGTCGCCCTCTTCACCTTCATGGCCGTCGGTGACGAGGACGCCCGCTTCCAGAACCTTGGCCATCATATGATGTGCGTCTGCGGCTGCAACCAGATTCTGCTCGAGTGCAATCACGTTGGCTGCCAATATTCCGACCGCATGCGCGTGGAACTGGCGGCGGCGCTTGATCGCGGCGACAATGACGACCTCACACTACAGTCGTTCATTCAGAAATACGGCACCACTGTCGTAGCGGCGCCCAGCACCAGCGGATTTGGCCGAGTCGCCTGGATCATGCCGTTCGTCGCCCTGCTCGCCGGGCTCGCCACGGTTGTCCTCGTCGTCCGCTCCTGGCGCAATCGTCCCACGCCCGCTCTCGCCGATGGCATCCAGCCCGCGCGCGGTCCAGAACTCGAACAATTCCGCAGCATGGCCGACAAGGAGACTGAACTGTGACCGTCTTTCTAATCTGCGCCCTGGTCACGCTGGGCTCGCTCTTTTACACGTTCTACATTCCCGGCGAGATCTATACCGGTCCGGTGAAGACGCGGCTGGTTTACCTGCGCGAACGCAAGGAAGCTGTGTACGACAATCTGCGTGACCTGAATTTTGAATACAAAGCCGGGAAGTTTCCCGATTCCGATTATCAGGAGATGAAGACCTCGCTCGAAGACGAAGCTGCCGCAATCCTTGCGGAAATTGCCCGTCTCGAACAAGCCAAGGCCACCGCGGCCTCACTCCGCGACACGAAAGGAGCGAGGGTTTGAACCTCACTCGCAAAGCATTCACACTCAGCCTGGTTTTGTCTCTGGGCGCGTACGCATCCGCCGAGACCCTGACCGGCACCGTAACCAATAAAACCACCAACAAGCCTGCTGCCGGCGATGAAGTCGTCCTGATCAAGCTCGCCAATGGCATGGAGGAGGCGGCGCGCACTAAGGCCGATGCCAAGGGCAACTTCAAGTTCACATACGACGACGCTGGCGGCCCTCATCTGATTCGCGCCATCCATCAAGACGTGACTTATCACCGCATGGCCCCTCCCGGAACCACGTCCGTGGATGTGGAAGTTTTCGACGTATCGAAAAAACTGGAGGGCATTTCCGTCACCGCCGATGTGATGCGCTTCCAGGTCGAGAATGGGCAGCTTGAAGTAATTCGCCTCTTCGCGGTTAACAATGAGTCCAAGCCTCCCAAGACTCAGATGAATGATCACAACTTCGAGTTCTATCTGCCCGACGGCGCCAAGATCGCGCAGTCGATGGCGAAGACCGCCAACGGCAATCCGCTGAACTCCTCGCCGGTTCCTCAGTCGGAAAAGAATCGTTACGCTTTTATTTTTCCGCTTCGGCCAGGAGAGACCCAGTTTCAGGTGCAGTACACCCTGCCATATTCCGGCTCGGCCACGATTGATCCGAAGGCTGTATACGGCATGCAGCACTTCGTGGTCATGATTCCCAAGACCATGCAGTTTGAGCCAGGTCCAAATGCGCATTTCGAATCGATGAACGATCCCCAGCAGGCGGACGCCACGGTGCAGGTCGCCTCGCTGACCAAGCCGGGAGATCCCCTGAGCTTCAAGATTTCGGGCACTGGAGTGATGGCGTCGAATACTGCTCCGGAGGGCAGCACGAATGGAGGCGCGATGGGCGCCGGCCAGTCTGGTGGGCAGCAATCGGGTCCCGGTGGAGGACTTGGGCCGCCGATTGATGCTCCCGATCCTCTGCAGAAGTATCGCTGGTGGATCATCGGCGGATTTGTCTTGGCCCTGGCTGGGGGCGCGTACTACGTAACGATGCGTCAGAAAGCCGTGTTGGCCCCAGCCGGGGGAACCAGCGAAGTCGAATACGAAGCTCCCGAACCGGCACGCTCCCGTGTCACGGCTTCGATCCCAAGGCCCACATCCACGGCTCCCGTGCAGACGCAGCGTACACCGACCGCCGCGACAGCAGTGGCGCCTCCCCGTCCCTCAATGCTGTTAGAAGCTTTGAAGGAAGAACTCTTTCAACTTGAGATCGAACACAAGCAAGGCAAGATTTCCCAACAAGAGTACGAGAAAGCGAAAGCCGCACTGGACGGCACACTGGAAAGGGCAATCAAGCGCGAAGCCCAAAAAGTGTGAGATTGAAATGGCGTCTCGCGCGATGCCCGACTATCTATCTGATTATGTGAAACTTACGGATCGAGGGCGCACAACTATTCGGCGGCTCATGCGCCCCAAGCATCCCCCGCCTTTGCCCAACATCCAATGATTACAGGAATCACTTTATGGGAAACACATTCAAGACCGCCTTCCTCCTCACCGGACTGACGCTGCTGTTGATGTTCATTGGCAGCTACTTTGGCGGCCAGCGAGGAATGCTCACGGCCCTGATCATCGCGGGCGTGATGAACTTCGTCTCTTATTTCTATTCAGACAAGATTGCCCTGGCCACGTACGGCGCGCAGGCGGTTACGCGCGAGCAGTTGCCGCGGGTCTACCAGGTGGTTGAGCGGCTGACG
>JGI12627J18819_10000306_pt1 | contig 15894 bp, 17 predicted proteins | sample TexAe_OM1H0_M2_FD_18819 | JGI IMG/M metagenome (IMG submission 18819)
CAGCGCGTACTCATAGGCGGCGCGCGCGATACCCAGGGCCATCGCACCCACAGTGGGACGCGTGCGTTCGAACGTCATCATCGCGGCCTGGTTCGAGGTGCGATGCCCTTCCTTGATTTTGGCGATCCGGCGCTCGAAACGCTCTCGGCCGCCAAGGATCAGCTCACCGGAGATGCGGACGTCGTCGAGCACTACCTCAGCGGTGTGGGACGCCCTAATACCGTGCTTTTTGAATTTTTGCCCCTGCGATAGGCCCTTCGTGCCGGGAGGCACGATGAACGTCGCCTGGCCCCGGGTGCCTAAGTCAGGTTCGACCGATGCCACCACCACGTGCACATTGGCGATTCCGCCGTTGGTCGCCCACGTCTTGGTGCCGTTGAGCACCCACTCGTCGGCGGCTTCGTCGTACTTTGCTCTGGTGCGAACAGCTCCAACGTCAGAGCCGGCACCGGGTTCGGACGAACAGAACGCGGCCAGCTTGGGATCGCCGGGGGTGCCGAACATCTGCGGCAGCCATTCGCCAATCTGCTGCGGAGTCCCGTTGGCGGCCAGCGCTGCCGCGGCAAGCCCGGTAGCCATGATCGACAACGCGATCCCGGCGTCACCCCAGAACATTTCCTCGAAGACCGTCGGCATGCCCAGGCCGCTGGATTCGGCCGCCATCTGGGCGAACAGGTCGGGGGTGTACAGCCCGACCTTGGCCGCCTCTTGGATGATCGGCCACGGGGTTTCTTCCCGCTCGTCCCACTCGGCGGCCGCCGGACGGATCACCGACTCGGCAAATTCGTGCACCCAGTCACGGACGTGGACCACTTCCTCCGATAACTCCATTGAAAAGGTGGCGTCCATCAGCGCTCCTATCAGTGATCTGGGCCGCACTGTCTTGCCGTGCTGTCGGCCGATACCTACAGTAAACGCTTGTGCACTGAGTCAACAAATCAGCAGTTCAGTCGGCTTCGAACTTCCGAAGAGGAACACATGCAGCGCAGTGATATCCAAGCGGTCGGCCATCTGGCGGGGGAGGCGTCGGCGATGGTGACGACCCTGGTGCGGGGGATGCACGCCGGGATCGCCGGGCGGGTGTTCGCTTCGATCGGACCGCCGGCAGAACCGACCAGGCTGATCCATGACGGGCTGACGCGCGCGATCTATGGCGGTGTGGACCGAGGTATTCGCGGCGCAACCCAGGCCGCCGGCGCGGTGGCCGCCGAACTCTGGGGTGACGACGGCGACGAAGCTCTCGAATCGCGCACCACCTCGGCTGCGGTGCTCGCCGCCGTCAATGGCATCTACGGGGATGAGTTGACCGAGCGCGACAACTCGCTCGCGAGCCCGATGGCTATCCGGCACCGCGGCAAGGTCGTTCCGCCGACACCCGACGGCCTTGCCGCGGCGTTTCCGTCGGCCACCGAACGGGTCGTGGTGTTTGTGCACGGCTGGTGTCTTACCGAGCGGTCATGGTCTCGGCGCCCACCCGAGGACACCGAGGAAAAAGACAGCAGGACTTATGGCGAACGGTTGCGCGAGGACTTGGGATTCAGCCCGGTACGCCTGCGTTACAACACCGGGCTGCACGTGTCGGTCAACGGCCGAGCGCTCGCCGAAATACTGGACCGAGTGCACTCCGACTGGCCGGTCCCCATCTCCGAGCTTGTGCTGGTGGGCCATTCGATGGGTGGGCTGGTGGCGCGCAGCGCGTGCCATTACGGCGCCGAGCAACAACATCGATGGACCGACGCGGTCAGTCACGTAGTGTGCCTCGGCTCGCCGCATCTGGGGGCCGATCTGGAGAAGGGCGTGAGCGTCGCATCGTGGGCCCTGGCCCGGCTGCCCGAAACCCGAGCCATCGCAGCCTTTTTGAATGCACGCAGCGACGGAGTCAAAGATCTGCGCTTCGGCGCCTGCCTTGATGAGGACTGGCGCGACGTCGATCCGGACGAGTTCCTACGCGATCGTTGCCACGAGGCGCCGTTCCTGCCGCGTGCCACCTACCATTTCGTCGCGGCCACCGTCACGCCGCCGCTGCTCGGAATCATCGCCGGCGATCACTTGGTGCGCTCGTACAGCGCAGCAGGCCGCGGCAGATCGCGACGCATTCCCTTTGACACTGAACACGGACTGACGCTGACCGGGTTGAACCACCTGGACTTGCTGAATCATCCGCTGGTCTACGCGAAGCTCCGCGATTGGCTGACCCCCTCCCCGGGCACCGCGGCGATGCGCGCTGCCACGTCGGCCGCGACGGCCAACGTCTTGGGGTCTTCGGCAGCCGAGTAACGGTCGGCGACGGTGTCGTAGCTGGCTCCCGCGATCGATCCGTGGTCGGCGGGTAACTCGGCCACCTGCACCGGCCAGTCATTCTGCCGGAGCGCGGCGGCGAAATCGCGGCTGACCGCGACTGGAATGACGTCATCGGCCAGGCCGTGCAGCAAGGTGAACGGGCCGGGCTCCGCGTCGCCGGTGAGCTGGGTGGCGGGGACTCGGCCGAAGATCGGATCGGTGACCATGAAGGCGCCGGCCAGGCAGACGGTGTGAGCGAAGGCAACGCCGATCCGGCGGCCCCCGATCGTCAGCCCGGCCGCCGCGACGCCGCCCATCGACCAGCCGACCAGCACCAGGCCGTCGGGGTCGTCGACCCGCTTACGGGCGAAATGCACCGACTTGAGCAGATCGGCGCGCCCGCCGTCGTCGGCGTGTGAGTTCCAGTCGGGGACGACGACGCCCAAGCCATGGCCGACCAGCAGCTCGGCGAGCGGCCGGACGGCGGCGCGGGCGTCGGGCTGCTGGCCGTGCCACAACAGCACGGTGCGTTGCGCGGGTTTGCCGGAGACATCGACCAGCCGACCGGGTGCGTATTCGACGGTCTGCATACCCTCCAGGCTGCCCTACCGCCTACCCGTCACGGCTTCGGCGGTGGTGGTGGCGGTGGTGCCCCGCCTCCGAGAAGGCCGCCGAGGATATTCAACGGGATTCCTGCCTCCGCGGGCGTCTTTCCCGGGTCGGGGACTGCGGCGTCGTTCTTCTGCCACGGCTGACAACCGTCGGTCTTGAACGCTTTGTCAGTCGGGTCGATCCGCACTACCTGCGGCTTTTTGCTCAACGCGTTGTCGACCAGCTGTTTGCCGTCGTCACCGGAGCCGACCCGTTTCCAATAGCAGGTGCCGCTGCCGACCGGTCCCGCGGAGGTGTAGGTGCCGGGCACGATGTCGGTTCCCACCGCATAGGTGCCGTCGTGGTCGATGGTCGTCTTCGCCTCAGGCGCCGGCGCTCCAGGCGGCGGCCCCGCAGCCGGTCCAGGCGGCGGCCCCGGAGCCGGTCCAGGCGGCGGCGGAGCCGGTGGGTCGGCACTGGCAAGGCCGGCAGCCGCACCCCAGCTCAGCGCAATGAGCGCCGCAGCGGCGACAACGGTTGACTTCGACCTCACGAATAGCAGCATACGGGGTTCGCGGGGCGCGCGCCCGAGCTCGATTGCGCTGTTAGGCGGTTTTGGTGAGCAACGGCAACAGCATCCTGCGGCGCGCCGAGGTCGCATCGGCGAAGTAGTGCAGCGCCTCGTGCACCGTGACAAAGACCGGGAAGCTGGATTCCTCTTGGGTGACCAGCAGCGCCGTGTTCACCGCTTGGCTGGGGACCACCGACCACTCGACCCCGGCGGCGGTGCAGACTGCATCGATCCGGTAGAGGAGTCGAACAGCCTGTGCTGCAAACGAATCCAGATTCGACAAGTCAAGGACAAAAGGCTTGTCCGGCAGGATGAAGCGCTTGGTGTAGTCGCTGACCTGGTCGACGTTCGTCGGGTCGACCGCGCCGGTGATCGTGACGACCGTTCCCAGGCTGCGGCACTGCGCCCGCACCGCGGCACCGTCGCAGTCGAATGGGAGGTGGGCGTGACGGGGGGACACGCAGGCACCTGCGGTGTCGATCGAATCGGTCATGCGGGTCCCCCAGTTCTCAAACGCGGTTGCTGCAACATCGGGTTGAGGTATGAGCTCAACTTGTTTGAGACGCTAATTCGCTACTCTAAGGTCACTGGGGTGCAGCCTTTAATACTTTGCTAAGAAACATTTTTCAGTTACCGCCCAGTAGCTTCCTAGGCAAGCCGTTTGACCGACCCCGCATAGCCGAGCGCGTGCTCGTAGATCTCGAGGTTGTCGCGAGAAATCTTCGCGTGCACCGGACGTTCGAGAAGGAATCGCAGCACGGGGTTGAAGGCGTGATAGGTCTCGTGAAAGGTCAGCACGGTGGTGCCGTCGGGTTGTTCCTCGAGTTCGTGGTAACCCTCGGCGCGCGACCACAGCGGCTTGCCGATCGCCACATAGCGCGAGAGCTTGTTGACTCTCGCCTCGGTGACGGTCTCCCACGAACGCCCCTTGCCGCCCGACAGCAGGTACTTGGGCACGGGGAAGACACAGGTGCGGACCAGTCCCTCGCCGGCCTCGTCGCCTTCGTTGAGGATCTCCATGCTGCCCGTCGGCCACTCGAGCACGCGCGGCTTGGGTGCATTCGGCGGCACCGGTGGATGCAGCACTCGCCAGACCTTCTTCGGGGGCGCGTCGACATGAAACCGCACCGTGTAGGACTGCATCAGCGCTCTCCCCAGCTATCCCAATAAGTAACGGTCTCCGCAGACGGCCGGACGGCCGGCCGGAAATCTGTGCCAATCGTGTAGGCCACCGGGAACAGCGCGGCCTGGGTGACGGTGTCAGGAATGCCCAGCAGCTCGGCGACCTCCCGCTCCTTGGCCAAATGCATTGTCGTCCAGACCGATCCGAGGCCGCGGGAGCGAAGGGCGAGTAGGAAGCTCCAGCCGGCCGGGATGATCGACGCCCACGCCGACGCGGCGGTCAGCATGTTGGAGTTATCGATGCGGTTCTCCAGGCAGGGGATGACATGCACGGGAACTTGGCCGAGGGTGTCAGTGAGGCTGAACGCGCTGGCGTACACGCGCCGGGTTTGCGGATCGGACGTGTCCTTGGCGGCGAGTGCAAGATAATCAGCGCCGATGCTGCTGTAGATCTTCGCGATCGCGGCGCGCTTGTCCGCATCGGTGATCACCAGCCACCGCCAATCCTGCGTGTTGCTTGCCGTCGGCGCTTGCATCGCTAGTTGTATGCACTCGAGGATCACGTCACGACCGACCGGCCGGGTCAAGTCGAGACGTTTGCGCACCGATCGGGTGGTGCTCAGCAATTCGTCGACAGTGGCCTTATCCATCCCGTCCAACCTGTCCTTCCTGCTGTGCTCAGAGGTCGATCGCACACGACTGATCGACGCCGAGCACGGTCAACGACCGTCCCAGGCCAAGGAAGACCGCGACACACAGTGTGAGATCGAGGATTTCTTCGTCGCTGAAGCTTTCACGCAGCCGCCCGAAGAACGCGTCGTCGATCGATGCATGGTCATTCGCGAATCGCTCCGCGAACTCGATGGCAAGACGTTGCCGCGCCGTGTAGCCGGGGTAGGTGGCGTAGGCCGCGACGTTCTCATACAGCTCCGGCGCGACGCCCGCTTCGAGCACCGAATCCGCACGGAAGTCCGAGCACGCGACGCAGTCGTTGATCTGCGCGATCCGCATCCTGGCCAGCTCCCGCTCGTGCGGGGGCAGAATGCTCTGCTGGTACGCGCCGCGAATCATCCGCTCGACCATGTCGCCGAGTTGCGGTCGCAGCGTCCAAATCATTGCGGCCTCACCACCGGGGCCGTCTGGCACATCAAGCCTAGCCATGGCGACGACGCGGCCGGAACGGCCGAGGACGAGTTTGGCAATCAGGCTTGGCCATGGATGCGAGCAAACCAGATGTTTGGCTCGACTGTCCAGGTTGCGGCCCGTGGACAGGACAGGATGCCGGGATTACCGTCCATTGGGCGACGGCGCGGTGCAGCGCTCGCGCAGGAGGTCCCGCGGCATGCTCTTCATGCACGAGGTACACAAGGTGCGGGGACGCGCCGAGGACGAGTTCGAGGCCGCATTCCGAGACGGCTGGATGGCCACGCTCGGTGCCGGTGACGAGGCCCGGTTGCTCTGGTACGCAAACCAGGCCCACGGCAGTGGGCCCGCCTACACCGTCGTCACCGTGACCGCCGTTCGCGACGGAGCAGCGTGGGAGCGCTTGGCCCTACGGATCCAGAAAGGCGCTCTGCGGCAATGGATGCGCGAACTCGACGAGCTCCGCCACGACGTCGACGCCAAGCTCCTCGTTGCGCTCCCGTGGTCGCCCCTTCAGGACGTCTCCTTCGACGAGGTGCCCGTCGATGGACGCGAACACGAGCTGACTCTCTACATGGAGGACACCATGTGGCCCTACGAGGACAAGTTCGCCGAATACATCGACCGTTGCGGCGAGGTGTACGCCAAGGGCCTCGACCGGCCGGCTGCGATGTTGAGCATCCAGGCCGGGTTCCAGCCGGCTTTGGGCAGTCATCTGCGCCGAGAAGTGGTGTTGATGCAGCGCATCCACCAGCCGGAAGCGCTTCTCAACCTCCTTCGGACCGAGATCCCACCGGACTATCGCGCACCGGGAACCTGGATGTACGACGCATTGGATCTGCGTGACCAATGGACCAGCCGGCTGCTTCGGACCTCCTCGTGGTCACCCCTGTTTTGAGCCGCCGATGAACATCGGCACGATCATCGACGCCGCCGCTGCGGCTGATCCCGACCGCGTCGCGCTCATTATCGGCACGCGCGCAGTCGGCTACGGCCAGCTGGCGGCGGCCGTCGAACGCTGCGCCGCCGGACTGGCTGCCAATGGTGTGACAGCCGGAACCCGCATCGCCGTCGTCGACGGCGGCAGCCTGCTTTCCATCGCGTCGGTACTCGGCGCAGCGCGCATCGGTGCGGCGGCAGCGCTGATGAACCCCGCGCTCACACCGCCAGAGCTGCGGAGCCTGATACACAATGCGGGATGCGCCGACGTCGGGGTCGCGGGAGAGGCATACGCGGACCGGCTCCGTGAAGCGGGCGCGAGCAAGGCGTTGACAGCCGCTGATCTATTGAGCGACAACCCGATTCCCGCGGCGAAGACAGCGGACGAGATCGACGATCGCGACGCCCTGGTGCTGTTCACCAGCGGTACCACCGGGCTCCCGAAAGCGGTCGGAATCACCAACGGGCAACTGAGCACTCGGATCGGGGGAATAGGGCTTCCGTTCCGCCCGGACACAGCGCCCACCGTGGCGATGATGTGCGTCCCGTTCTTCCACGTCGGCGGCTCGCTGGGCATTCTCGGCAGCCTCTATTCGGGCAACACCTCGGTCGTACAGGAACGGTTCGACGCCGGAGAGTGGTTGGGCTTGGTGCAGGAACACCGAGTCCGCACCGCGTTTCTGGTGCCGACGATGCTCCAACGCATCCTCGACCATCCCGACTTCACCGGCGCAGATGTCAGCTCGCTGGTGGCCATCGCCTACGGGGCGGCGGCCGCGCCCGTCGCGTTGGTGCGCCGCGCAATGGCCGCGCTGCCACATGTCGGGTTTGCCAACGTGTTTGGCCAGACCGAAACACTCGGCGCCTACACCACCTTGTTGCCGGAGGACCACCGCAATCCTAATCGCGTGGGCTCGGTGGGGCGACCGCTGCCCGGGGTGGAAGTCCGAGTGGTCGATCCCGACACAGGAACCGATGTCGAGGCGGATGTTGTAGGCGAGTTGTGGGTGAACACCAGCCAGAACGTCACCGAAGGTTGGCTACATACCGGTGACCTCGCACGGCGGGATGCCGACGGCTACATCTACCCCAGCGGCCGGCTCAGCGACACCATCAACCGTGGGGGAGAGAAGTTCGGGCCGATCGAGGTCGAGGAAGCACTGCGTACCCATCCGGCGGTGAGCGACGTCGCGGTCGCCGGGATTACCGACGAGGAGATGGGTCAGCGGGTTGGCGCGGCGGTGGTGGCTCATCTTCCCGTGACGCTCGACGAGCTGCGGTCGCACTGTCGTGACCGCATCGCCTATTTCAAGTTGCCTGAGCGGTTGATGATCGTCGACCGCATCCCGTACAACGAGACCGGCAAGGTCAACCGCCGCCGACTCGCCCTGTTGATCGCAGACAACGCGTAATCGACCGAGAGGAATCGCCGTGCTGTTCCTTCACGAAACCCACCGGGTCGTCGGCGCTCGCGAAGACGACTTCGAGGCGGCCTACCGCGAAGGCTGGATGCCCACCCTCGCGCAGGAGGGGAACGCTCGGTTGCTTTGGTACACCAACCATGCTCACGGCTCGGGAGTGGCGTACAACGTCGTCACTGTCACCGGCATCGCCGACGGCGCGGCGTGGGAAAGCCTCGCCCGCCGTGCGCAACGAGGCGATCTGGCCCCATGGATGCGCGAATTGGACAATCTGCGCCACGAGGTCAACGGCAAGATCCTGCTGCCGGTCGAGTGGTCGCCGCTGCAAGAAGTCGACCTGACGACCGTGCCCACCAACGGTGCAACCCATCCTCCGAGTTTGTTCATGGAGGACACCGGATGGCCTTACGCCCCGCTGGACGACTACATCCGCTCGTGGGATGAGATCTACTACCGAGTGCTTTCCAAAGCCCCGCCCGGGAGACGAGTGCTCGAAATCCAAGCCTGCTTCCAGGTAGCGCACGGCAGCCACAAACGCCGAGAGGCGATGCTGTGGCAGAAGATTGACGCGACCAACGACTACGCCGCCCTGAAGCATCTGCTGACTACGGATATCCCACCCGAGCACCGCGGNCCCGGCACCTATATGTTCGAAGCGCTGAAGTATCGCGATCAGTGGGAGAGCCGCTTGCTTCGGACTTCTGCGTGGTCACCCCTGTACTGATCGANGACTAGAACCTTTCTCTCCGTTCAGGATTCGGTAGGCTTCAGCCGCCATCTCGGCGACGATGTCGGCCGCCGGGCGAATCTTGTCGATGCGTCCGATCGCCTCGCCGACGAATATCGCGGCGACGTCGAAGTCCTCAGCCGCGACAGCGGTTTCAAAGGTGCTCACTGCATCGTCCAGCGACGACAGCAGTTCTGGCTCGTTGCCATGCCAGCCGTCGACGAAGGGGTTGCTCAACGTCCGCTCGTTGTATTGCGGCGGCCAATCCAGCCGCCGCACAACGTCATAGACCCGCGTGCGGTAGGTGTCGTCTCCGCTGGCCCGAAGGGCCCGCTGCTGCGCCCGCGGCGATACCAGCGCCTCAGGCGAGGCCCAAAACCTGGTGCCGACCAGCGCGCCATCGGCGCCGAGGGTGAGCGCCGCCGCGAGCCCACGCCCGTCAACGACACCGCCTGCGGCAAGCACAAGCGTTTCGGGTGAATGTTGCGCTGCGAGGTCGACGACGTCGGGCACCAGTGTGAACGTCGAACGGACAGTCATGCCATGCCCGCCTGCCTCGCCGCCCTGTGCCACCAGGATTTCCGCACCGGCATCCAGAGCCTGACGCGCCTGGTCGAGCGTCTGGACCTGTGCAATGAGTGGGATGCCGGCGGCGTGGATGCGGTCGGCGAACGGCTGCAGATCACCGAACGACAGCATGATCGTTGCCGGCTGCCGCTCCAGCGTCTGATCAAGTAGCTCGGGCTTGCGGGCCAGGCTCCAGGTGATGAAGCCGCATCCAACCCGCGTCCCCTCGGCCAGGGCGAATTCACGCTGCAGCCAATCCGAGTCGCCATAGCCGCCACCAATGAGGCCCAGCCCGCCGCCCGATGTCGCGGCTGCGGCGAGCCGGCCCCCCGAAATCAATGCCATCGGCGCGGCGAGAATCGGATGTTCGATGTCGAAGAATTCGGTGAGGCGGGTTTTCAGTGATTTCAGCGACTTCGGCGTCTTGGGTGACTTGGCCGCACTCACGTGAGCTCTCCGGTGAGGAACTGTGCCCGGCCGTGACCGAAAGACCAATCCTCGTCGCCATTGTCGGTGATCGAGACAATTAGATCGGCCGGGTCGAGCCCGCATCGCGCGGCGAGGTTGGCGGCCACCAACTCATAGAACCGCTTTTTCATTTCGCTTGAACGGCGCCGGCTCACGACGTGCACAATCACCAGCCGAGATGAACGCTCGATCCCGAGACCGGTATCCCACGCGACGATCTCGTGGGCCTGATGGGTGCTCACCACCTGATAGCGGTCGCGTGGCGGCACCCCGAAGGCTTCCACGACGGCGTCGTGCATCGCGTCCAGTAGCGACCGGATTTCTTCGGGCGTGCGCCCCTCGATGAGGTCGACATACAACAGCGGCATTCGTGCCTCCCATAGCGGCGCGTCTCCCGTTGTCGCCGGGGCAGGACGCGCCCGTCGTGATGCTGACGCTAGACGCGCAAATCCAAGCTGTGAACTGCTTGCATGTCACCGAATTGTGTCCAAGCCACACCGCGTCGCGAACTCGCGGTCGGGCGATCGCACTGATACCCTGCCATCGCCGTCGTTTGTCAGGTCGCGTGGAGTGAAACCGCCTGGACAGCCGGCGTAGCAGCGCAAATGCGGCAGTGGCGAATGAACCACGAGTGGCCTGACGGAAAGAGTGTTGTGCGCAGCGGAGAGATCAAGGCCCTCACGGGACTTCGCATCATCGCCGCCGTGTGGGTCGTGCTTTTTCACTTCCGCCCGCTGCTGCGGGATGCGGCACCGGGATTCCGTGACGCGCTCTCGCCAGTGCTCAATTGCGGAGCGCAGGGCGTCGACCTGTTCTTCATGCTGAGTGGGTTCGTGCTGACCTGGAATTACCTCGATCGAATGGGCTGGTCCTGGTCGACACGGTCCACGCTGCACTTTCTCTGGCTGCGGCTGGCCCGAGTATGGCCGGTCTACCTGGTCACCTTGCATCTCGCGGCGCTGTGGGTGATTTTCACCCTGCACGTCGGTCATGTGCCATCGCAGGACATCGACCGATTCACGGCGGTCAGCTATGTGCGTCAGGTCCTGCTGGTACAGCTGTGGTTCCAACCGTTCTTCGATAATTCGAGCTGGGACGGGCCGGCGTGGTCGATCAGCGCCGAGTGGTTGGCCTACCTGTTGTTCGGGCTGCTGGTGTTGGTGATCTTCCGGATGACGCGCGCGACCCGCGCACGCAGCCTGATGTGGCTGGCGGTCGCCGCCTCGTTACCCCCGGTGGTGGCGCTGCTGGTGACCGGCCAGTTCTACACGCCCTGGAGTTGGCTGCCCCGCATCGTCATGCAGTTCACCGCCGGCGCTCTGGTCGCGGCCGCCGTGACGAGGTTGCGGCCGACCGATCGTGGCCGACACATCGCCGGATACGTGTCGATCTTGCTGATCGCCGGCGTCGTCGGCCTGCTGTACCTCTTCGACGCGCATCCTTTGCATGGCGTCCAGGACACCGCCGGACTGGTCGACGTGCTGTTCGTGCCCCTGGTGATGACGCTGGCGATCGGCGCCGGCAGCTTGCCGGCGCTGCTGTCCACCCGGTTGATGGTGTTCGGCGGGCAAATCTCGTTTTGCGTCTACATGGTCCACGAGCTGGTGCACACGGCGTGGATATGGGCCGCCGAGCAGTTCCAGCTCACGCTGCAGGGCACGGAAGGGAAGTTGATCGTCGCCGGCCTGCTGACGATCACGATCGGTGCCGCGATCGTGCTGTTCCACTTCGTTGAAGAACCCGCCCGACGCTGGATGCGACGGATGGTCGACGTCAGCGGTCCGAACGCCGATGGCCGGACCGATCCGGCTGCTCACGCGGCAACCGGCAAGCTGCAATCGGTCGACCGGGCACTGGAAGCGCGCTCGAAGTCGATCTCGGCGCGCGCAGGGTAGGCATCGACTCCGGAAGCGAACGCTGCTGCGCCACACGCTGATCAAGTACGATCCCTGTGGCACGGGACCCTGGGGTCCCGTGCTCGTCGACGCAGTGGGTGTCTAACCTGCGCTGACCGGTTCCTGTTCGGCGTCCAACCGGACACCCGCGCGTCGGCGGCGCAATGTGTCGTGTTGTTTTCTACGATGCCGCCCGCACGGGTGCGGCACGCGGTCGAGGGGTGGAGATTGCAGGTAGGAACGGGTCGTCTGGCTGCGTTGGCCATCTCCCTGGCCATCGCCTTGGCCCTTGCCGTCGGTATCGTCGGCCACCGCACGGCCCCGACGCAGCCGTACCAGACGGCGGCCCGAGGCACCCCGATCGAACACGTCGCGGTGATCGGGGACTCGTACACCACCGGCACGGATGAGGGCGGGGAGGGCCCGAACACCTGGACCACGCGCACCTGGCTGGCGCTCGCTCACCAGGGAGTTCAAATCTCGCCCGACGTGGCATCCGAGGGCAGAGCCGGCTATGTCGCGCGCGGTGACCACGGCAGCGTTTTCGAGGATCTGACCAACAGAGCAGTCCACCCCGACGATGCGCTGGTGGTCTTCTTCGGCTCCCGGAACGACGAAGGCGTGAATCCCATGCAGATGGCGGGCATGGCACACGACACTTTCGATCTGGCGCGCCGCATCGCGCCCTCATCGAAGCTGCTGGTGATCGGCCCGCCGTGGCCGACCGCCAATCCGCCATTCGACGTTTTGTATGTCCGCGACACTCTCAACACCCAGGCCGAGTGGATCGGAGCAACATTCATCGACCCGATCAGCGAGGGCTGGTTCGTCGGCAGGCCCGACCTGATCGGCCCCGATGGCGTGCATCCCAACGACGCCGGACATGCGTACCTGGCGGAGAAAATCGCTCCACTGATACGTGCCCAGTTGTCCAGGTGGAGTTGAATTCCCGCACGCATTCAGCGGGTTTCGCTGACCTCGGCCCGGGGTATCAGCAGGTGCACCTGACGAGATTGGGGTATTGCGCGTGAAGTCTGAAGCTCGGACGACAATGGCATTGTTCGGCGGTGCGGCCATGCTGGTGTTAGCGGTTGGCTGCGGCGGCGGCAAAGGCGGCCCGACGACCACCACGACGACGACCACCACGACGACATCGACCACCACCCCTTCGTCGAGCGTCGCGCCTGCACCCGCGCCCTCGAACGCACCCGGCGGCGGTGGGCCCGGCGGTGCCACCGGCGGCGGCGGACCTAACGGCGGCAGTGGCAGCATTCCCGGCGGCCCGACCGGTGGTGGCGGGCCTAACGGCGGCGGTGGCAGCATCCCCGGCGGTCCCACTGGTGGCGGCGGGCCCGGCGGCGGTTGGGGCAGCATCCCCGGCGGTCCCAGCGGCGGAGGCGGACCGGGCGGCGGTCACGGTTGCGTTCCCGGCGTCGGATGCGGCGGCTGGCCGTGATCGAGCATCGCCGTTGAACTAGTCACGGGTTCCTGACGCGAACTGCTGGCCGCGGGTTGCCCCGCGGGATTAAGGTTCTCCGCAACGCGACTGCTAAGGGAGCTCACGTGGCCAAGCTCAGATTTGGGTATTTCATCGCACCGTTTCACCGCGCCGGCACCAACCCGACACTGGCATTGCGGAGAGATCTCGAATTCGTTGAACACCTCGACGCGCTCGGCTTCGACGAGGCGTGGATTGGCGAGCATCACTCGGCGGGCACAGAGCTCATCGCCTCGCCGGAGATCTTCATCGCCGCCGCCGCGGAACGGACCAAGTGGATCAAGCTCTGCACGGGGGTCATCTCGCTCGCCTACCACAACCCGCTTTGGGTCGCCGACCGGTTGATGATGCTGGATCACCTAACGCATGGCCGTGTGATTGGCGGGGTGGGACCGGGCTCGCTGCCCAGCGACTCGTCGATGATCGGGCTGACCCCGACCGACACCCGTGAGTTGCTGGAAACCAACCTCGACATCGTCGTTCGGCTGTTAGCCGGGGAGACGGTCAGCGCGAAAACCGCCACGCATCAACTCTTCGACGCCAAGCTGCAACTCTCTCCGTACTCCGATGGCGGTGTCCCGCTGGCGGTGGCTGCGGTCGCCTCGCCGACGGGTGCGCGGTTGGCCGGGAAGCACGGCATCGGCTTGCTGTCCATCGGGGCGACGCTGACGATCGAGGGCTTCAACGCACTGCAGTATCACTGGGACATCGTCGAAGAGCGCGCCGCGGCGTTCGGCACCCAAGTCGATCGCAAGAATTGGAGCCTGGTCGGGCCGTTCCACGTCGCCGAAACCGAGAAGCAAGCCCGCGAGGACGTGAAATTTGGCCTCGAGTCATGGTTCCGGTACTTCCAGAAGGTGGCCGCGTTCCCGCAGATGACGATGCCGGGCGAGCAGATCGACGAGATGATCGACGTCATCAACGACAACGGCGCGGGCGTGATCGGCACGCCCGAGCGGGCGCGGGAACAGGTGCAGCGGATGTGGGATCAATCGGGCGGGTTCGGCTGCATGCTGCAGATGGGTCACGAGTGGGCCAATCCGGCGGCGACCAAACGGTCCGCGGAATTGTTCGCCGCCGAAGTGATGCCGCATTTTCAGGGTCAGGCGCAGCCGACGCTGGACGCCGCCGCGCGNGCCAGCGCGGCGCGGGAAGGTCTCGCGGAGTCGCAGAACCAGGCCGTCGAGCACATGACNAAGAAATATCAGGACGAAATCNGTTCGAAATAGCCAACTTTGGGCTTCAAGGCAGCGTGAATTAGCGCTGCGCTCATTTGCAGCCAATGGCCCAGGTACCNCTCGCGACTACCCGCNAGTCNGGTGCGGGCGCGGGCGATTCGACTCCCAACCNGCAGCAGCCAACGTTCGTCNTCACATTTTTGGCGTAGCCGCGTTGTTGGAACAACTAATGACCGCAANAGGCGTCTCCGCGACGATGAGGTGATCACTTCCGACAAGACGGAGGGAGTTTGTGGTGGGCACGACCGTTCTACAGGTAGGTGAAGTTCCGCGGCCGCTCGCCGAGACGCTGACCGCGAAGTACGACGCTCTGGTGCTGCCGATCAATGCGGGGCGTGAGGATTTCCTCGCCGAGCATGCTGCTTCGGTAAAAGCGATTGTCGACGCTGGCCAAGCTCCCATCGACGCGGAACTGATGGGCGCATTGCCCAACCTCGGCGCGATCATCCATTACCTGGACGGCTACGACACGATTGACATCGACGCCGCACGTCGGCTCGGGATCGGCGTCAGCAACACAGCTGACGCGCTGACTGACAGCGTGGCCGACGCCGCTGTCGCTTTGATACTCATGACGGTGCGCGGCTTCGCCGCCGCGGAGCGTTACGTGCGCGCCGGCCGCTGGTCCGTTGACGGGCCGTACCCATTGACTCAGGAAGTGAGCGGATCGCGGGTGGGGATCCTGGGTCTGGGCCACATCGGTTCAGCGATAGCCCACCGGCTCGCCGGATTCAACTGTGTCATCGCCTATCACAACCGCCGCGAACTGCCCGGTTCGGGCTACCTGTACGCGCCGTCAGAAGTGGACCTGGCGAGATCCGTCGACGTGCTGGTGGTGGCGACAAGCGGCCGCGAGGACCTCCCGCCCCTGGTGAGCCGCGATGTGCTGGAAGCCCTTGGCCCCGACGGTTATCTCATCAACATCGCCCGAGGCAGTGTCGTCGACGAGGAGGCTCTCGTGGAGCTGTTGGCCCACGGACGGCTCGCCGGTGCTGGGCTCGACGTGGTCGCCCACGAACCGGATGTGCCACAACAACTCCGTGAGATGGACAACGTCGTCGTGCTGCCGCATGTGGGCGCCGCCACGGCACACGCGCGCGCGGCGATGACCGTGCTGACCCTCCGCAATCTGGATGAGTACCTGACACACGGCGCCCTCACCACCCCCGTCATTGCGCCGACGCGGTAACGCTAAGTACGAATGAACCTGAAGGATCAGGACGAAATCAGTTCGAAATAGCCAACTTTGGGCTTCAGGGCAGCGTGATCCCAAACCATTGCGCCAGGACGCGACGAAGTTCGTCTACCTCTGGCTTCGGCGCCGATGACGCCCACGCCACATAGCCGTCCGGACGCACCAGCAACGCCGTCGCGGACACGTCACCAACCGGCTGTCCCGCGGCGACGGTGATCCGGTCCGCAACGCTCGCAACG
>JGI12627J18819_10000307_pt1 | contig 15885 bp, 13 predicted proteins | sample TexAe_OM1H0_M2_FD_18819 | JGI IMG/M metagenome (IMG submission 18819)
CGTAGTCGAAGCTGTACATGCCGTCGAATGCTGCGACCGGAGGTACCGGGGTGCTGGCTGGAGAGCTTGACGGCGAGGTCGAAACGGTGCTCTTCGCCGGCCGCATCACGAAGCCGACAACGCCGATGACAGTGAGCAACACTGCGGCTATCGCCGCAGCGAGGAGAATCCGGGACCGGCTGCGCCGCTTGGGCTTTGTCGCGTCCGGTGGCGTCTCACGCGCCGCGGTGCCCAACAATGACGAGGCCGATGCCACGCGGGGAGCGGGTTGCGTCTCGCGCTCCGCGATCGGCGCGGCGACCATGACATCGCCCTCGACGCGGCCGGCGTCCACACCGGCCTGCTTGGTGAGGGCTGCGGCGAAGTCGCCACATCGTTCGAAGCGGTCGGCGGGGTCCTTGGCCAACCCCTTCGACAGCACCTCGTCGAGGTTCGTCAATTCCGGACGCCGGTCGCTCAGTTTGGGCAGTGGTGCGGTGAGATGTCGGCTGATGACCGCCACCGGATTGGAATGCTCATACGGCGGCACACCAGTGAGAAGGTGAAACGTGGTGGCCGCCAACGCGTATTGATCGGCGCGCCCATCGATGTCTCCGCCCATCAACTGCTCAGGCGCCGCGTAGGTGACGGTGCCCATGATGAAGTTGGTCGCGGTAAGTCCGCTGATGTCACCAAGTGGTCGCGCAATCCCGAAGTCGGCTAACAGGATTCGCCGTTTGCCGTCCCGAGGATCGGCGACCAAGATGTTGGCGGGTTTGACGTCGCGGTGCAGGAGCCCTTGGCCGTGCGCGTAATCGAGTGCGGCGGCCACGGCACTGACGACGGCGCACACGTCCTGTATCGGCATCCCCGCCGGGTAGCGGTCTTTGACCAATCGTGCGGCGTCCGTGCCGTCGACGTAGTCCATGGCGATCCAGAGCTGACCATCGAACTCACCGCGATCATGCACCGCGACGATGTTCGGGTGCCACAACGCGGCGGCCAGATCGGCTTCGCGCTGAAACCTCTCACGGAAGTCGCCGTCCGCCGTTATCGCTTCGGAGAGGATTTTCAGAGCATCGTGGCGCGGCAGCCTGGGATGCTGCGCGAGATAGACCTCGGCCATCCCGCCAGACCCCAGCGGCCGCAGAACGATGTACCCGCCGAAAGTCATCCCGACCTCTAATGACATGCGCGGATGGTAACGCCGCTGCCCTATATGGGTTCTTAATGGAGCGCGTGGATGCGCAAACCCGGCTAGCGTAAAGGACCTGATCGCGCGCCCGGGTGACGCAGCATTGGCCGGTAGTTCTTATCAGGTGTGCGAGCTGAAATGTTGTCCAATGTCGGCGGTCCGCGCAGCGAGAGGGGATGGAAGTGCTGACCTCCTCGCTGCTGGCGACTGTTGTTGCGCTCTTACCTGCACGGCGACGACATGGGCATCTCGGCGGAGGAGGCGGGACGGCCCTCGGAGCCGGTGACTTCCTGTGGCTCGGCCTCGGGGTGGTCGTCTTGGTGGCAGCCGTCGTGTTAGCGGTGTGGCTATACCGTCGTTACAAGCGCCGGTGACGCCAAGGCGTGACCGGCTAGCGTGATCTTTGGGGTGAGTGACGGGACTCGAACCCGCGACATTCAGGATCACAACCTGACGCTCTACCAACTGAACTACACCCACCATTGCTGCCGGCCGCCGAGGCGACCTACAGCGTCGTCGATACTAACTGCTTGGGTCCTCCGCGGGCGAATCCATTTCCTCCGGCGCGGCCAGTTCGACCCCGAGCTCGTCGGCCACGGCAGCGATCTCGCTGGTCGCGGGGCCCGGGGGTGTTACGAACGCGGTGCGCCGGTAGTACTGCAGCTCACGGATGGATTCGTGGATGTCGGCCAGCGCGCGGTGCGCCAGACCCTTGGCCGGCTGGCCGTAGTAGATCCGCGGATACCAGCGGCGGCACAGCTCCTTGATCGAGCTCACATCGATCATCCGGTAGTGCAGAAACGAATCGAGCGTAGGCATGTCGCGGGCGATGAAGCCCCGATCGGTGGCGATCGAGTTGCCCGCCAGCGGCGCCGTTTTGCCTTGCTTGACGTGTTGCCGGATGTAGTCGAGCACCAACTTCTCGGCTGTCGCCAGGTCCACGGTGGATGTCCGCACCTCTTCGATAAGCCCCGAGCGGGTGTGCATCTGGGTCACCACGTCGACCATCGACGAGAGCGCGGCATCGTCGGCGTGGATCACCACGTCGACCCCCTCACCAAGGATGTTCAGGTCAGCGTCGGTGACCAGGACGGCGATCTCGATCAACTTGTCCGAGCCCAGGTCCAACCCGGTCATTTCGCAGTCGATCCACACCAGTTCGTCCCGCACAGCATTCACAGTAGGCAAAGTTAGCTGGACGCCCTGCAGCCACCCCGCCTGAGCGCGACAGCCAGTAAGGTCGTGCGTGATCGAGACCACAGCAAGTAGGGGAGAGACAAGGGTCTTATGAGCACTGAATCGACAGCGAACCCCGCACAGCAGATCGCAGCCGGCTACGCCGTCGAGGGTCAGGCTTTGGAGTTGGGTGCAGTCGTCATCGACAGCAAGACCACCCCGACCGCGCAGATCCGTATCCCGCTGGCCACTGTCAACCGTCATGGTCTGGTAGCCGGCGCGACCGGTACCGGAAAGACCAAGACGCTGCAGGTAATCGCCGAACAACTCTCGGCGGCAGGCGTGCCGGTGCTGATGGCAGACGTCAAGGGCGACCTGTCCGGTCTGTCGCGCCCCGGTGAAAGCAATGACAAGATCACCGCTCGCGCCAAGGAATCCGGCGACAATTGGGCGCCCAGCGCGTTTCCGGTGGATTTCCTGTCGCTGGGAACCAAGGGCATCGGCGTTCCGGTGCGTGCCACGATCGCCAGCTTCGGGCCGATCCTATTGTCAAAGGTGTTGGGGCTCAATGCTACTCAAGAGTCAACGCTGGGCTTGATCTTCCACTATGCCGAGCAGCAGAACTACGAGCTGCTGGACCTGAAAGACCTGCGTGCGGTGATCGGAAAGCTCACCAGCGACGAGGGCAAGGCCGATTTGAAGTCGTTGGGCGGCGTCTCCGCGCAAACCGCCGGCGTCATCCTGCGCGCCCTGGTCAATCTGGAAGCCGAAGGGGCCGATACCTTTTTCGGTGAGCCGGAATTGAAGCCCAAGGACTTGTTGCGTTTTGACGACAAGGGACGCGGGGTCATCTCGCTGCTAGAGCTGGGAGCTCAAGCAGCCCGGCCGGTGCTGTTTTCGACGTTTCTGATGTGGGTGCTGTCCGACCTTTTCAAGTCCCTGCCTGAAATCGGTGACGTCGACAAACCCAAGCTGGTCTTCTTTTTCGACGAGGCGCACTTGTTGTTCAGCGATGCGTCCAAAGCGTTTCTGGAGCAGGTCGAGCAGACGGTCAAGCTGATCCGCTCTCGAGGCGTCGGCGTGTTCTTCTGCACCCAGTTGCCCACCGACGTGCCCAACCAGGTGTTGTCGCAGTTGGGAGCTCGCATCCAGCACGCCCTGCGCGCGTTCACTCCCGATGACCAGCAGGCGCTGACGAAGACCGTCCGCACCTACCCGAAAACCGATGTCTACGATCTGGCTTCGGCGTTGACGTCATTGGGCATCGGCGAAGCGATCGTCACCGTGCTATCGGAACGCGGCGCCCCAACCCCGGTGGCGTGGACCAGACTGCGTTCGCCCCGTTCGCTGATGGCTGCCATCGGCGATGACGCGATCGGCACCGCGGCCAAAGCCAGCCCGCTGCAGGCGGTCTACGGTGAGACCAAGGACCGGGAATCGGCGTACGAGAAGATCGAAGCCGAAAAGGCAAAGGCTCCAGCCGAGCAGCCGGCGGGCAAGAACGCGCCAGAAGCCGCGAAAAAGCCTGGCTGGTTCAGTCGATTCGTGAACAGCCGCGGCTTCCAGACCTTCCTCAAGGCGTTGGGCACCGAGATCATCCGCAACATGTTCGGTGGCGGCAGCAAACGCCGTCGGTAGATCAGCCGCCCATCTTCTTGTAGAAGCTTCCGACGATCGGCGCGACGATCGCCCGCGGTGCGTACTGGCTGGCCGCCGACATCGCCTTCGACGTCACGCCGGGGACCACGCGCATCTTGTTGCGCGCCAACGCATCTAGCGATTTCTTTGCGGTGTATTCGGTGGAGATCCATAGAAAGTCCGGTACCAGCTTCTCCACGATCGACGCCTCGGAGGCGTCAGGTAGTTCGGTGCGCACTGGGCCCGGGGCCAGCACCGTCACGTGCACACCGGTTTTGCGCAGTTCGCCGCGCAACGACTCGCTGAACGTGTTCGCGAACGCCTTCGTCGCCGCATAGGTCGCGTTGTAGGGGATTGGTGAATTGCCTGCTGCCGAACCGGAAATCAAGATGCCGCCGGCTCTGCGCTCAATCATTCCGGGCAGCACCGCCAGCACAAGGTCGTGTACCGCGACCGCGTTCAGCTGGACCTGAGCCCGCTCCGACGCGGGGTCCAGCGCGGAGAGCGGTCCAAAATTGGCGGTACCGGCGTTGGCGCACAGGATCGAGATGTTTCGGGTGGCCAACTCGTCGACCAGTTTTGTGCGTTCGGCCGTGTCGGCGAGGTCGGCGGGACGGACTTCAACGGTGACGCCGTATTTCTCGGTCAGCTTGCCGGCCACGGTGTTGAGCAGGTCTTCGCGTCGCGCGGTGATGATCAGGCTGTGACCACGCGCTGCCAATTCGGTGGCCAGTGCTTCGCCGATGTTCTGCGAGGCGCCGGTGACAACGGCACGAGCGTCGGGGCTGGGCGCGGGTACGGGCATGCGCCAATGGTAGACAGACCAACAATGTCTGATTCCGGCAGTAACGATTCGCCCAGATCCGAGCGAGCCCATGCGGTGGCGTGGGCACTGTGGGACACCGGTTCGGCCGGCGTGAGCGCCGTCGTGGTGACGTTTGTGTTCTCGGTCTATCTGACCGGCACCGTCGGCAAGGATTTGCCCGGCGGTGTGCCGCCGGCGAGCTGGCTGGGTCGCGCGCTGGCGATCGCCGGGTTGACGATCGCCGTACTGGCGCCGGTGATCGGTGTGTGGGTCGAAGACGCGCGGCGGCGGCGCATCGCCCTGACCGTGCTGACCGGAATGGTGGTGGCGCTGGTGAGCGCCATGAGCCTGATTCGTGACCGCCCGCAGTACCTGTGGCCCGGATTGGCGTTACTTGCTATCGCCGCGGCGTGCGGCGACTTGGCCAGCGTGCCGTACAACGCGATGCTGCGCCAGATTTCGACGCCACAGAACTCCGGACGGATCTCGGGCTTCGGCTTGGCGGCGGCATTCGTCGGCAGCGTTGGGTTGTTGCTGACCACCTACTTCGGCTGCATCGCCGGTAACGGCGACACCCGTGGGTTCCTGGACCTGCCCGTCAGCGACGGCACGAACGTCCGGGTGGCGATGCTGCTGGCGGCCGGCTGGTTGGCGGTGTTCGCGCTGCCGTTGCTGCTGACCGCGCATCGGCTGCCGTCGCCGACCGAAGTTTTCAGCCCCGTGCGCGGTGTGTTCGGCAGCTACCGCAAGCTGTGGCAGGACCTGGTCACCGAGTGGCACCGCGACCGGAACCTGGTGTACTACCTGGTCGCCAGTGCGGTCTTTCGCGACGGACTGGCCGGCGTCTTCACCTTCGGCGGCGTGCTCGGTGTCAACGCGTACGGGATCTCGCCGGCCGATGTGCTGATCTTCGGCGTGGCCGCCAGCGTGGTGGCTGCGGTAGGCGCCGTCTTCGGCGGTTTCCTGGACGACCGGGTCGGGTCCAAGCCGGTCATCATCGGATCACTGGCCAGCATCATTGCGGCGGGGCTGGCCATGATGGCGTTGTCGGGGCCTCGCGCGTTCTGGATCACCGGTCTACTGCTGTGTCTGTTCATCGGGCCCGCGCAGGCATCGGCGCGGACGCTGCTGCTCAGGATGTCCAGCGCCGGAAAAGAAGGCGTCGCCTTCGGCCTCTACACGATGACCGGGCGTGCGGTGTCTTTCGTGGCGCCGTGGCTGTTTTCGGTGTTCGTGGACGTTTTCGGGGCCGTCCGCGCCGGCATGGGCGGCCTGTGCCTGGTGATGGTGGTTGGGTTGCTCATCCTGCTGATTGTGCGTGCCCCGCAGCGCATTCCGGCGACAGAGGTTGACTGAGCCGGACTAGCTCGACCCGTTGCAAATCGTCAGACCAACGCCGCTGCGCTGGTTGATCTCGACTCCGTCCACGGTCACCGTGCACGTCACGTCGTGGCCGATATTCACGATGGTGACGTTGGGTGTCTTGCTGCCGGTCTCGGGCAGGCTGACTTCCTTGGTCCACGGCAACCCGACGTTGAACTCGGTCTGCATCATCCCGTCGTCGTCGACATAGGTGATGCTGATGGCGCGGCCGTCGCCGCTGACGTTGTAGACCACGGTCTGCATCACGCCGGCACCGCCCGGCTGGCTGGGCTCACTNGTGGCCGGGCCGGGTGCGCTCGCCGATGGTGGTGGCGACGCCTTCGGCACGGGCTGCTGAGAACTCGGCGGCTCGGGCAGTGCGGGTACCGCCGTCTGCCTTCTGGCCGTCCCGTTGGCGATCACCAGGGCGATGACCAATGCGATAACCAGAACCACTGCCGCGGCCGCGCCGATCCAGAGCCAGCGCGGCGCTTTCGGTCGCCCAGGCTCGGGTTCCTGCGGCGACTGATCCGGCGAAGGCTGACCCTGCAGCCAGTAGTGCGGCAGCTTGTCGGTGCGCTGTGTGGCGTTCGGGTCGGGCGGCGAGCCGTAGTTAGGGGGTGAATAGAACGACTGACCGCTGTAAGCCGGGTCGGTGTACGACGGGTAAGGCTGACGCAGTCGTTGCGTTTCTTCGGTCCGCTCTTGGGTTGAACGGGTGTGATCGGGATGACGTCGATCGCTCATGCCCACCTCATTTCTGCAGGGTACCTGCAGCACTACGGTCGGCGCCGAAAAGTCCGGTGAACAGTGGTAATGCTGATCATTCCGGCGCGATGCCAACGGTCAGGGCGGCAACGGTCATTTCCCGCATCACCGCACGTGATCGCGTTGCTCGCGCAGCTTTGCCGTCGGCCGGCTTGAGGCTGTGCGGAGTGGAGTTGAGCAGACCGAACGCCGCGTGTGCCATCAGCCGGGCGTCGGATTCGGCGAGTCCGGGCTCGAGTTCGCGCAGCACGCCCACCCACACCTCGACGTATTGGCGCTGGGCGCGGCGTACCTGGCGTTCGGCGGCGACCGGCAGATAGGCGAGGTCGCGATCCTGAATCCGGATGAGGTCGGGCTCGCCCAGCGCGAAGTCGAGGTGAAAGTCGATCAGGCCGTTCAGCGCCGCGGCGGCATCGGTCTGACGGGATCGGACCCCGCGGGCGCCGTCGAGCAGGCGAGTGCTGATACCCACCAGCAGCTCAACGAGCAGCGACTCCTTGTTCGGGAAATGCCGATAGATCGCCGGGCCGCTGACCCCCGCCGCGGCGCCGATGTCTTCGAGCCGCACCGCCAGAAACCCGCGCTCGGCGAACAACCGCTCCGCCGCGGCCAGCAGTTGCAGGCGACGGTCCGATTTGCGTCGGCTGCGGGGATTCGGTGCCGGTATGTCGTCATTACGCTCGACCGGAGCGGACGCTGCCATCCCGCCTCCCTAGACACTTCGGTTAATCGCCACTAACATAGCACGAGTTAGTGACCATTAACCGAAACTGGCCTGCAACCAATGACCTCTCCGGCGGAAAACCGCGACGCCCACACCGCGCTCGTCGCACAGCTGCGCGACAAGCTGGCCACGGCCGCGCTGGGTGGTTCGGAACGCTCCCGGGCCCGCCATGTCGACCGAGGCAAACTGCTGCCCCGCGACCGCGTCGACGGACTCCTTGACCTCGGTAGCCCGTTGCTCGAAATCGCCCCGCTCGCGGCCGACGGGATGTACGACGACGAATGCCCGGGGGCCGGCATCATCACCGGCATCGGCAGGATCGCGGGCCGCGAATGCATGATCGTGGCCAACGATGCAACGGTCAAAGGCGGCACGTACTACCCGATTACCGTCAAAAAGCACCTGCGCGCTCAGGAGATCGCCAGTCAAAACCGGCTGCCCTGTATCTATCTGGTCGACTCCGGCGGCGCCTTCCTGCCCCGCCAGGACGAGGTCTTTCCCGACCGCGATCACTTCGGCCGGATCTTCTACAACCAGGCCAATCTCAGCGCGCAGGGCATCCCGCAGATTGCCGCAGTACTGGGATCGTGCACGGCCGGTGGCGCCTACGTGCCCGCCATGAGCGACGAGGCAGTGATCGTTCGCAACCAGGGCACCATCTTTCTCGGGGGCCCGCCGCTGGTGAAGGCGGCCACCGGGGAAGTCGTATCGGCCGAGGATCTCGGTGGCGGAGAACTGCATTCGAAGATCTCCGGCGTCACCGATCATCTCGCGCACGACGACCGCGACGCGTTGCGCATCGTCCGGCGCATCGTGTCGACGCTGGGGCCGCGCGCTCCGCGGATCTGGGATGTGTTGCCCACGGTGGATCCTGTTGCCAATCAGTCAGAGCTGTACGACGTGGTCCCGGTCGATCCCCGGATTCCCTACGACGTGCACAACGTCATCACCCGGCTGGTCGACGGTGGCGAATTCGGCGAGTTCAAAGCCGAATACGGCAGCACTCTGGTCACCGGGTTCGCCCACATCCACGGCCACCCGGTCGGCATCGTCGCCAACAACGGGGTGCTGTTCTCCGAATCCGCGGTCAAGGGTGCGCATTTCATCGAGCTCTGCGACAAGCGGATGGTGCCGCTGCTGTTCTTGCAGAACATCTCCGGGTTCATGGTGGGCCGCGACTACGAGGCCGGCGGCATCGCAAAACACGGGGCCAAAATGGTGACCGCGGTGGCCTGCGCGCGGGTGCCCAAGCTCACGGTCGTGATCGGCGGCTCCTATGGCGCAGGCAACTACTCGATGTGCGGGCGGGCGTATTCGCCGCGCTTCCTGTGGATGTGGCCCAACGCCCGGATTTCGGTCATGGGTGGCGAGCAAGCCGCGTCGGTGCTGGCAACCGTGCGCGGAGAGCTGACCGCCGAGGAGGAGGAAGCGGTGAAGGCGCCGATTCGCGCGCAGTACGAACACCAGGGCAACCCGTATTATTCGACTGCGCGGCTCTGGGACGACGGCGTCATCGATCCCGCTGACACCAGAACCGTTGTCGGTCTTGCGCTTTCGGTGGTATCCACTGCGCCGGTCGATCCGGTGTCATACGGCGTCTTCCGGATGTGAGCGTGATGGGTTTCAACACGGTTCTGGTAGCCAACCGGGGTGAGATCGCCGTCCGGGTGATTCGCACGCTCAAGGCCATGGGCATCCGGTCGGTCGCGGTGTACAGCGACGCCGACGCCAACGCGCTGCACGTCGCGTCGGCGGACGTCGCGGTCGCCATCGGCCCGGCGCCCGCACGCGACAGTTACCTCAACATCGCCGCTATCGTCGACGCGGCCGTGCGCACCGGAGCTCAGGCTGTTCACCCTGGCTACGGGTTCCTCTCGGAGAACGCCGATTTCGCGGCCGCCCTGGCTGCGGCCGGAGTGACGTTCATCGGGCCGCCGGTGGGCGCCATTCAGACCATGGGTGACAAGATCGCGGCTAAGGGCACCGTGTCGGCCTTCGGTGTGCCGGTGGTTCCCGGGATCGCACGGCCCGGTCTGAGCGACCAGGAGCTGATCGAGGCCGCCGACGAGATCGGTTACCCGGTTCTCGTCAAACCGTCCGCCGGCGGCGGCGGCAAAGGCATGCGCATGGTCGAGCAGCCAGCTGACCTGGCCGCCGCGCTGGTCAGCGCCCGCCGGGAATCGGCCGCCGCCTTCGGCGACGACACCCTGTTCCTGGAGCGATTTGTGCTGCGTCCCAGGCACATCGAGGTTCAGGTACTCGCCGACACGTATGGCAACGTCGTGCACTTCGGCGAGCGGGAGTGCAGCCTGCAGCGCCGCCATCAGAAGGTCATCGAGGAGGCGCCGTCACCGCTGCTGGACGCCGAAACGCGGGCGCGGATCGGCGCCGCCGCATGCGACACCGCTCGNAGCGTCGACTACGCCGGCGCGGGCACGGTGGAGTTCATCGTCTCGGCCGACCGGCCCGACGAGTTCTTCTTCATGGAGATGAACACCCGGCTACAGGTCGAGCATCCGGTCACCGAGCTGGTCACCGGATGGGATCTGGCCGAGTGGCAGGTCCGGATCGCGGCGGGGGAGAAGCTGACCGTGAGTCAGGCTGATATTGCCTTGCAGGGCCACGCGATAGAAGCGCGGGTCTACGCCGAGGATCCGGCGCACGGCTTCCTGCCTACCGGTGGCGATGTGCTGGCAGTGGTGGAACCCGATGCGGCGGGCGTGCGGATTGACTCAGGCTTGTCGGCGGGGATGGTCGTCGGCAGCGACTACGACCCAATGCTGGCCAAAGTCATTGCGCACGGCCCCGATCGGGCCACCGCGCTGCGAACCCTGGATCGGGCTTTGGCCGACACCGCAGTCCTCGGGGTGGTCACCAATATCGAGTTCGCCCGGTTTCTGCTGGCCGATCCCGACGTCGTCGCCGGCCGGCTCGACACCGGACTATTGGACCGTCGCGCCGGCGATTTCGTCGCGGCAGCGCCCGCTGACGACCAGTTCATCGCCGCGGCGGCATTCCGCTGGCTGCGATCCTTCCCGGCACCCGGTGCCGACCTGTGGGAGGTGCCGACCGGGTGGCGAGTCGGGCGCCGAGCGCCGGTCAGCATCCGGCTACGGGCCGGGGAACGCACCGACCACGTTCACCTCTCCGGTGCGCCGGACGCCGCCGAAGTCCGCATCGAAGACGGCGAATCCCGTTCGCTGCAAGCCGCTTTGACCGGCGATCAGCTGATAGTGACCATTGACGGGCTGCGCGCCCAGTACACGGTCGCCGCGGCGGACAGCAAGGTCTGGCTGGCCGGCGACGGCATCTTCGCGGTGCTCGAGGAGGTGCGCGAAGCGCCGGTGCGCGAGGACGAAGAGCACAGCGGCGACGCCGAATTGACCAGCCCCATGCCCGGCGCGGTTGTCGCGGTCAGCGTCACCGACGGCGCTGAGGTCGAGGCGGGCGCGGTTGTCGTCACCGTCGAAGCGATGAAGATGGAGCACGCGATGACGGCACCTGTCCAGGGCGTGGTCGAGCTGCTCGTCGCCGTGGGCGACCAAGTCAAGGTGGGCCAGCCGTTGGCCCGGATTGCCGCGAAAACAACTGCAGAATCGAAGGATCATGAGTGATTTCCTGTCGACCGGGACACTTCCGGACGAATACCAACAGCTGGCCAAGACGGTCCGCGACTTCGCCCAGAGCGTCGTCGCCCCGGTAGCCGCAAAGCATGACGCCGAACACTCCTTCCCGTACGAAGTAGTGGCGGGTATGGCCGATATGGGCCTGTTCGGTCTGCCGTTCCCCGAGGAGTGGGGCGGCATGGGCGGCGACTACTTCGCCCTGTGTCTGGCGCTGGAGGAATTAGGCAAGGTCGACCAGAGCGTGGCGATCACGCTGGAGGCCGGCGTCTCGCTGGGCGCCATGCCCGTCTACCGGTTCGGCACCGATGAGCAGAAGCGGGAATGGTTGCCGCAGTTGGCCAGTGGTCGTGCCCTGGGCGCGTTCGGTCTGACCGAACCGGGCGGCGGCACCGATGCCGGCGCGACCAAGACCACCGCGCAACTCGACGACGGCCAATGGGTGATCAACGGGTCCAAGCAGTTCATCACCAACTCCGGTACCGACATCACCAAGCTGGTCACCGTCACGGCGGTGACCGGCGAGTACGACGGAAAGAAACAGATCTCGTCGATCCTGGTGCCGGTGCCGACGCCCGGCTTCACCGCGGAACCCCCCTACGACAAGGTCGGCTGGAACGCCTCAGACACCCATCCGCTGAGCTTCGACGACGTGCGGGTACCCGAAGAGAATCTGCTCGGTGAACGCGGCCGCGGCTACGCCAACTTCCTGCGCATCCTCGACGAGGGCCGCATCGCGATCGCCGCGCTGTCCACCGGCGCCGCGCAGGGATGCGTCGACGAGAGCGTCAAGTACGCGCGCGAGCGCGAGGCATTCGGTCAGGCGATCGGCCGCTACCAGTCCATCGCGTTCACGATTGCGCGCATGGAAGCCCGCGCCCACACCGCCCGCACCGCCTATTACGACGCCGCGGCGCTGATGCTGGCCGGTAAGCCGTTCAAGAAGCAAGCCGCGATCGCCAAGCTGGTCGCCAGCGAGGCGGCCATGGACAACGCCCGAGACGCCACCCAGATTCACGGCGGCTACGGGTTTATGAATGAATTCACTGTGGCCAGGCATTACCGGGACAGCAAGATTCTCGAGATCGGTGAGGGGACCACGGAAGTGCAGCTGATGCTGATCGCCCGCGAGGTGGGTCTGTGACGAACGGTGAGCAGCCGCTACGCGAGGTCGTTCAGCGCGGGCTGTGGTTCGAAGAATTCGAAACCGGCGTGCGATACCTGCATCGTCCGGGGCGGACCATCACCGAAGCCGACAATGTGCTGTTCACGACGTTGACGATGAACACTCAGGCCCTGCACCTCGATGCCGCATTCTCCGACGCGCTGCCGCCGTTCAACCAGCGGCTGGTGAACTCGATGTTCACCTTGTCGACCCTGGTCGGGTTGTCGGTCGCGCAGCTGACTCAGGGCACCATTGTCGGCAACCTCGGATTCTCCGAAATCGCTTTCCCCAAACCGCTTTTCCACGGTGACACGTTGTACGCCGAGACCGTCATCGTCGAGAAGCGGGCATCGAAGAGCCGCCCCGGCGAGGGCATCGTGACGTTCGCGCACACCGGTCGCAATCAGCATGGCGACGTGGTCGCCACCGCGAACCGCAAGACCATGGTGCGGATGCGACCGGCTGAGGCCGGCGGCTGATGGGTCTGCAGAATCCGGGACCGGCGTGGCTGTTCTGCCCGGCGGACCGGCCCGAGCGTTACCAAAAGGCTGCAGCCGCAGCCGATGTGGTGATCCTCGACCTCGAGGACGGCTGCGCGGCCGCTGATCGGCCCGCGGCGCGCACGGCGCTGGTCGACGTCCAACTCGATCCGGCCCGCACCGTGGTGCGCGTCAATCAGTTCGGAACCGCCGATCAGGAGCTTGATCTGCAGGCTCTGAAGCAGACTCCCTACGACACCGTCATGCTGCCGAAATGCGAAGCGGTCGAACACGTTAGCGCACTAGCTCCGTTGAACGTGATTGTGCTCGTGGAATCACCGATGGGCGCCCTGGCCGTCACCGAGACCGTCCAGGTGGACAACGCGATCGCCGTGATGTGGGGCGCTGAGGACCTGTTCGCCGTTCTGGGCGGCACGGCCAACCGGTACCCGGACGGCAGCTACCGTGAAGTTGCCCGCCATGTTCGTTCGCAGTCGTTGTTGGCGGCGAAGGCACACGGCCGCCTTGCTCTGGACTCGGTCTACCTCGACATCAAGAATCTCGATGGGCTGCGCGCCGAGGTCGATGACGCCGTGGCCGTCGGTTTTGATGCGAAGGTTGCTATCCATCCCAGTCAGGTGCCGGTGATACGGGCCGGTTACGCGCCGTCCGTCGACGAGGTGCATTGGGCGCGAGCCGTTCTGGCCGCGGCCGCCGATGAACGCGGTGTCTTCGCATTCGAGGGCAAGATGGTAGATGCGCCAGTGCTGCGGCGAGCCGAGCGGATCGTGCATCTGGCTGGCGAGCCCAGCTCGTAGCAGCTTCGCGATTACTTGCGTTGGGCCGCGGCCAATCGGGCGGCGAACTCCGGTGACTGAATCGAGGTGGCCTGCGGTCCGAGTTCGGTGTCTTTGGCCAGCTCGTGCAGTTCGACGTCGAGCGATCCGGGGCTGGCCGTAGCGCGCATGGTGGCTTTGGTCGCCAGCACGACATCGCGCGGCGCGGCCGCCGGACCGGCCGCCAGTTCCAACGCAGCGGCAACCGGATCGTCGGCGACGCTGAGCGCCAAGCCATGTCGCACAGCGGATTCGGCGTCGAAGCGCATCCCGAACAGCAAGGCCGCGCGGGCGACCTGCGGTCCGACTGCGCGCTGCAGCATCCACGTCGCGCCGCCACCCGGGTGAATCCCCAACTTCTGAAAACGGCTGTCGAACAATGCGTTTGGACCTGCTATGCGCACATCGGCGGCCAACGCCAGGTTCAGACCCGCGCCGACCGCGGGACCGTTGACGGCAGCGATCGTGGGCAGCGCGCATTGGCCGACAGCCATGAATCCGTCGTATAGCCTCAGCAATCCCTCTTCGGCGGCACTGCCCAGCGCGCTGAGATCCGCGCCGGCGCAGAACGCTTTACCGGCACCGGTGACGACAACGGCGTGCACACCGGGGTCGGCCTCGGCGCGTTCCACCGCCGCGCGGAGCTGTTGCGACATCTCACCGGTGACGGCGTTGCGTCGTTCGGGATCGTTGACGGTGATCAGCGCGACGTGGTTGTCGATGCTGAACAGCACCAGGTCGGATTGAGACATCGGGCACCTCCGCTGCTTCGCCGGCGACGGCGCGTGGCGCACCATCCGAGAACAGGCGCCACACGGATCCCATCGGCCACAGTGGCACCTGCACTATGTACCCCCGGCAGGATTCGAACCTGCGACCACAAGATTAGAAGTCATGTGCTCTATCCAGCTGAGCTACGGGGGCCAAAGACTCCAAGCCCAGGTCAGTGTAGCTAACCGGCAAAGTGGGCACTTACAGTCCGCAACGCCGCAACAAATGTCGTTGGCAGTAACAGTGATTCAGCTAGTGTGAGGCCCGCCACACACGTACGCTACCGACGGCCCGGCTGTTCGCGGGCGGCGTGTGCTCAAGGACGAGGAGTGGCATGACCGTAGCCGTAGATGTCAGAGCGCGATACTCGCAGGCGCGAGCAGAAGTGCTGCGCCAGGGGTTGCAGCTTGCGGCCGCGCCGATCGGTGCGTACCGCACCGGCTCACTGCTGCTTCGCGGCTCGCCAACGGTCGCCGGCTTCTTGGCGGGCTGGCTGTCTGCCGAATTTCCGCCGCACGTCGTCACCGGACACGCGCTGTCCGGTGTGGCCCCGCTGTCGATCGGCCGGGTTGCGACGAGTTGGGCGGCCCAGCGCGCAGATCGCATCCTCACTGCGGCGCTGCAGGATTCCTTCGGTGAGCAGTACCTCGACTCGGTCTGTCATCCCATCAGCGACCGACCCGAGCGCCGCGGCGGGATGTTGCATGCCGCCGCCGGCCACCGTCGTTATGCGGCGAAGACGTCAGACATCGCGTACGGCCCGGACACTCGCGACAACTTGCTGGACATCTGGCGCCATCGGGATATCGAGGCTGGCGACCGGGCTCCGGTGCTGCTGCAGATCCCGGGCGGCGCGTGGACCGTGAACGGTAGGCGACCGCAGGGCTATCCGCTGATGAGCCGGATGGCCGAACTCGGCTGGGTCTGCGTCTCGGTCGACTACAGCAAGAGCCCGCGCAAGTCGTGGCCGGCGCACATCATCGACGTCAAGCGCGCGCTGGCATGGGTCCGCGAGAATATCGCCGACTATGGCGGCGATCCCGACTTCGTCACGGTCACGGGCGGCTCGGCGGGCGGCCATTTGGCCTCGCTGGTCGCGCTCACCGCTAACGACCCGCGACTGCAGCCCGGCTTTGAGGATGTGGACACCACCGTTCAAGCCGCTGCGCCCTTTTACGGCGTCTACGACCTCACCGATGCCGAGAAAATGCACGAGATGATGATGCCGTTCCTCGAGCTATTCGTCATGAAAGAGCGCTACGCCGACAATCCCGAACTCTTCGAATTGGCGTCGCCGATTTCGCATGTTCACCGCGATGCGCCGCCATTTTTCGTCCTGCACGGCGAGAGCGATTCGGTGATCC
>JGI12627J18819_10000309_pt1 | contig 15815 bp, 17 predicted proteins | sample TexAe_OM1H0_M2_FD_18819 | JGI IMG/M metagenome (IMG submission 18819)
CCAGGATGTCGCCGATCACCACACCCGCGCCCTCAGCTACCAGCGCTTCGGCATGCGCCGCACCCATTCCCCGCGCGCCACCGGTGACCAGCACCACCTTGTCCGCTACCCGAGCCATGGCCGCCTACCGTACGCCCGCCACGGCGCGCAGCTGATCCAGCATGCGGTCGTCGTCGTAGCCGGGGATGAGGTAGTGGCACACCGAAAGTCGCACCAGTGCCTGCGCCACGGCCTGTGGGTCGGACACCTGTCCCGCCAGCACGGGCGCTACCAGGTCGACCAGCAGCGGCAGCGAGGTGGCCATCTGCTCGAGCACCAGGCTGGGCTCGATCTCGATGAGACCGCGCATCTGATAGGAGGTGTAAAAGGCCGCCAAGAAATCCAGCAGTGCGTCGATTCGGTCGCGGCCGCTGCGGCCCTGCGTCGCGCGGTCCATGTCCTGACGCAGCAGCTGAAGTTCGAATTGGCTGAATGCTGATAGCAATTCGTCCTTTGACCTGAAGGATTTGTACAGCGTCGGGCGTGAAATGCCGGCCTGCGCCGCGACATCGGACAGGTTGAACTTGCCGTAGCCGTGCCGGCTGAGAACTTTGAACGCGGCCCGCAGGATGCGCTCGCGCATGGGATCCCCGGCCTCGGCACTAGCGGTCATTTACACCCTTTACTTGAGTTGTAAGCGATGTTAGCGTCGCGCCATGCCGTCTGCAAACCCTTCGGGCGTGACCGATTACGGCGACGTCGACTTCTTCAGCGATCCCCGACTGGTCGCCGACCCGTATCCCTTCTACGAGCATCTGCGGGCGCAATGCCCGGTCGCCCCGGTACCGCGCAACGGCGTGTTCGCAGTCACCGGGTACGACGAACTGACCGAGGTGTATCGCGACAACGCGACATACTCTTCGGTCAACTCGTCGTTGGGCCCNTTCCCGCTCCCGTTCGAGGTACGCAGCGACGACATCTCCGACCTGGTCGAGATACACCGCGACCGCTTTCCGATGAGCGAACACCTCGTCTCGTTCGATCCGCCCCGCCACACCGCGCACCGGGCGCTACTGACCGGACTCTTCACGCCGAAGCGGCTCAAGGAGAACGAGCAGTTCATGTGGCGACTTGCCGACCAGTTGATCGACGAATTCATCGCTGACGGGCGTTGTGAGTTCGCCTCCGCGTACGGCGGGGCATTTCCGTTCCTGGTGATCGCTGATCTGCTGGGCGTGCCCGAACGCGACCACGCGATGTTTCGCGATCTGCTGGCCGGTAACACACCGCCCGACGCGGCCTGGCAGGATGAAGACGGCACGGTCAACATGAATCCCCTTGCCTATCTTGACAAGTGGTTCACCGCCTATATCAGCGATCGCCGCGAGCAGCCCGCCCACGACATCCTGACCGAGATGGCGACCCAACGCTTCGCCGACGGGACGCTGCCCGAGGTGACTGATCTGGTGCGCATTGCCACGTTCCTGTTCATCGCCGGCCACGAGACCACCGCGCGCCTGCTGTCCAGTGCGCTGCGGGCACTGGCCGAGGACGCTGATCTCCAGCAATCGCTGCGCACCAACCGCGATCGCATACCGAACTTCGTCGAAGAGATGCTGCGGCTGGAGAGCCCCATCAAGAGCGACTTCCGATTAGCGCGTAAGACAACCACACTCGCGGGAGTCGAGATCCCGGCGGGCACCACCATGATGCTGCTGCCTGGTGCGGCCAATCGCGACCCCGCGCACTTCGAGTGTCCGGCGGAGTTGCGGATCGACCGTCCGAACGCTCGCCAGAACGTCGCATTCGCTCGCGGAGTGCACAGTTGTCCCGGTGGCCCACTGGCCCGGATCGAGGGCCGCGTCACCATCGAACGCATGCTGGACCGGCTGCGCAACATCAGAATTGATGAAGGCCATCACGGCCCGGCCGGTGATCGACGATTCCGCTATGTGCCGCTGTACATCATCCGCGGACTGCAGGAGCTGCATCTCGAATTCACCGCCGCCTCATGACCACCGAGGAGATACAGACCTGGATCGACAAGTCCGCGCTGACCGAACTGGTGGCGACGCTGTCGGCGGCCGTCGATCGCGCCGACAAGGCGGCGATCGTCGACTGCTACGCGCCGCAGTCATACGACGACCACGGCGGCTTCAAAGGATCCGGTTCGGAGTTCGCCGAGATGATATGTGCACCCGATGGGCGCGCGGAACAGCTGACCATGCACCACCTGCTCGGACAGTCAGTCTTTGACATCCGCGGCGACGAGGGTTGGGGCGAAACGTTTTTCGTCATGCATGCGCTGATCGGTGACCAGGTGACCGCCGGGTACGGCCGCTACATCGACTACTTTCAGCGGTTCGGAGATGCCTGGAAGCTCACCTACCGCAGGGTCGTGCCCGACGTCACCATCCCTGGCGACGATGCCTCACAGTACTGGCAGTCGCGCCGTGACCACACCGATCCTCGCTACGACCGCCGGACGGCGCCGCCTACTTAGAGCGACGCCGCGCCAGCAATTCGCGCACGGGCCGTAGCTGTTGGTCGTCACGCCCCGGTGCCCACAGTCCTATCAGGACGGCACTGACGGCTACCAGCACGCCGAGCACCAGCAGCGAAGAATGCATGGCGTCGATGAACGCCGTCTTGCTGACTTCCGACAGCCGGGCACCCGCCGGTCCCAGCCGTCGCGCGACCTCCAGCGCCTGGCCCAGCGACGTGCTCGCGGCGTCCCCCACCGACCTCGGGAATCCAATCAGGTTGGGCGCCAACGTCTTCGCATACCGCGCGGCCAGCATCGACCCGGCGAGCGCGATGCCGAGCGCGGCACCGATTTCCCGGCTGGCGTCGTTGACCGCCGAGGCCACCCCCTGCTTCTCGTCGGGCGCGGTCGTCATGATCACCGACGTCGTCGGCGCGGTGCACAATCCGATACCGGTGCTCATCACCAACATCGGCCACGCTGCTCGCCAATAGGGCGATCCCACTTTGATGCCAAGCATGCAGAGCGACCCTGCCGCGATCAGCAGGAGTCCGCTGAACACCACCGCGCGCAGACCGAGTCGGGGCAGATACCAGAACGACAGCACAGACAGCACCAACATCGGACCCAGGAGCGGACTGAGCGCAAGCGCCGTCTTATTGGGGCTGTAGCCGAGGATCAACTGCATGTACTGCATGAGCAGGAACATGTAGCCGAACATCGACAGAAAGAACACGGTGATGGTGGCCGCGCCGGTGGCGAACGCGGGAACCGCGAACAGCCGCACATCCAACAGCGGATAACGCTGCCGCACCTCGACAAAGCCGAAAGCCAGGCCCAGCAGTAGCCCGACGCCGATGCTGGTAACCACCAGCGGGTCGGTCCATCCACGCGCCGGCGCCTCGAGAATGCCGAACACGAGCGTCGCCACGCCGCCGCCGATAACCAGCGCGCCGCGCCAGTCCAGTGGCTTGGCGTCGGCATCTCGCGAACTCGCAATCGTCAACGCCAAGATGAAGATGGTCAGGGCCGCACCCGCGAAGGCCCAGAAGATGGAATGCCACGACCAGAAATTCAGCAGGCCACCGGATCCGAGCATGCCGATGACGGCGCCCGATCCGGCGACACCGGCCCAGATGCCGACGGCCTTGTTCCGCTCCTCTTTCGGGTAAGCGGCAGTGATCAACGACAGCGTGGCGGGCATGATCAACGCCGCGCCCGCGCCGGCAACCCCGCGGGAGACGATGACGATCAATGGATCGGACAGCACCGCCGGTACCAGAGACGCCCCCGCGAATACGGCCAGCCCGACCAGCATCGCGCCCCGTCTGCCGTAGCGATCACCCAGCGCGCCGGCCGGCAATAGGAGACAGGCGAGGACCAAGGTATAGCTGTCCACGACCCAGGTGAGCTGAGTCTGGGTGGCCGACGTCGCGATCGCTATGTCAGGAAGCGCGGTGTTCAGCGCCACCATCGAGGAGATGACCAGCAGCACGCCGAAGCACGCCACCGTAAGCAGCCACAGCCGGGCCCGCTCTGACAAGCCGGCGAGAGCGAAGTCGCTGTCTTGGCCTGGGTGAGTCACAGCATTGGCCACGCGCCACCCCCTTCAGCGATGCAGTTGCCCCCTCAAGGCTGATCCCCTACGAGACTAACAGTCTCGTTTCTCGCTTGCCATTTACGCGGCGAGATCAGGTCGGCGCGGGCCCGACCAGCAGCTGTTTGATCACCGGGGCGGCCCAGCGGCTGAGTTCCTCGCGACTGAGGCCGGCCACCGGTGGATTCACCAGCACGTATCGCGTGATCGCGAGCCCGATCACGAACGCGCCCATCAGGCCGATCCGCTGCACGGGATGGTCGGGGGTGGCGGTGATCAGTTTGGGCGCCACCTGCTCGGCAAAAACTCGGCGTAGGGTCTCGGCCGCGAGCGGGCTGGTCATCGCGGCCCGCAACAGCGCCAAGAATGTTTCGTCCTCTTCCCACACCGCGAAGAAGCGGGGCAGCAAGATGCCGGCGACCTCGTCGGGATCGACATTCGACAGATCGGGAAGGTCGATCTCGAAGTCCGCTGCCGCCGCGAACAAGTCCTGTTTGCTGCCGAAATACCGGATCACCAATGCCGCGTCCACACCGACATCGGAGGCCACGGCCCGCAGGGTCGTCCGCTCGTAGCCTTCGGCTCCGAAGCGGCGGCGCGCCGCGGACAGGATGTCGGCGCGTGTCTGCGCAGCGTTGCGGGGCCGAGTGACACTCATGACGGCGCCGGGCCGACGAGAAGCTGCCGAAACACCGGTGCCGCCCACAGCCGAAGCTCTTCGCGGGTGAGGTCTGCGGCCGGGACGTTGCCCAGCACCGACCGCGTCGCGGCCAGCCCGATCACGAATGCGTCCGTCAACGCGATCCGCTGCTGGTCATAGTCGGGGGTGGCGGCCTTCAGCGTCGGCGCGACGTGAACAGCGAGGGTCTCGTTGAGTTTGTCGGCGGCCACGCGGCTGGTCATCGCCGCCTGCAGCAAGGCCATGAACGAGTGGTCCTCTTCCCACACCGCGAAGTAGCGCGGCAACAGCATGTCGGCGATGTCGTCAGGATCCGCATCGGTTAGATCGGGAAGCTCGATGGTGAATTCGGTGGCGGTGGCGAACAGGTCCTGCTTGCTGCCGAAATACCGGGTGACCATCGCCGCGTCCACGCCCACGTCTCCCGCGATCGCGCGAAGGGTGGTGCGGTCGTAGCCGTCCGCGGCGAACCTGCGGCGCGCGCAAGCCAGGATGTCCGCCCTGGTCTGGGCGGCGTTGCGCGGTCGTTTTGTCATCGTTCACCACTTTATGTCATCAGCCGTTGACTAGGTCCGCCGCCGCGCGTATGTTCAAGTCACCAACTGTTGACAAAAGTCATCGGTTGTTGAGATCGAAAAAGCGGGTGGCCCTATTGAACGTCTGTCAGCCGAGAGACGTAGTAGCAGATAGACCCACTGGCAGTCGGTCACAAATTTCAGCAGCGGCAACGGTGCCGGCAACCAACGTCGTCCAGGACAGGTGAGTCAGATGAGAAAGCCCAAGAGCGGCAATGAGTTTCAGGCCCATAAGGCCGGCAGTGTCATAGCGGGTGTGCAGGGCGTCCTGCCAGAACATCACTATGCGCAACATGAAATCACCGACATGCTGGCCGGACTTCCTGCATTCAGGGAGCACGGGGATCTGCTCCGTAAGTTTCACGCGAGTTCCAAAGTCAACGGTCGTTACCTGGTGCTGCCGCTCGAGGAGTACGCCTCGCTGACCGACTTCGGCAAGGCCAACGACGTCTGGATTGAAAACGCGGTCGAGCTCGGCTGCGCGGCGATCTCCGCNGCGCTCGACGAGGCGGGGCTGCGTCCGCAGGATGTCGACGTGGTGATGTCGACGACCGTCACCGGTCTCGCAGTGCCTTCGATCGAAGCCCGTATCGCGACGCGCCTGGGACTTCGCCCCGATGTACGACGGGTGCCGATGTTCGGTCTTGGCTGCGTCGCCGGTGCCGCCGGAGTGGGCCGGCTTAACGATTATCTGCGCGGCGCGCCCGATGACGTCGCGGTGCTGCTGTCGGTGGAGCTGTGCTCTCTCACCTTCCCCGCGACCACCCCGTCGTTGGCTTCCCTTGTCGGTACATCGCTGTTCGGCGACGGGGCCGCGGCGGTCGTTGCGGTCGGTGCCCGTCGCGCCGAGCAGATCGGCGCCCGTGGACCCGAAGTGCTCGGTTCGCGCAGTCACCTGTACCCGGACTCGCAGGACACGATGGGATGGAATATCGGTTCGACCGGTTTCGGTCTCATCCTTTCCCCAGACGTCGCCAGCGTCGTCGAGCAGTACTTGTCCGACGACGTAGCCGGCCTGCTGGCTGCGTACGGGCTTGAGATCCCGGACATTGGCGCATGGGTCAGCCACCCGGGTGGTCCCAGGGTCATCGAGGCGATCGTCTCATCGCTCGGATTGCCCTCCGACGCACTGGAATTGACGTGGCGGTCGTTGAGTGAAGTCGGTAACCTCTCGTCGTCGTCGGTGCTGCACGTCCTGCGTGACACGATCGCCAAGCAGCCGCCGAGTGGCAGCCCGGGAATGCTGCTCGCAATGGGCCCCGGCTTCTGCTCCGAGCTCGTCATGCTGCGCTGGCGGTGAGACTGCGATGACTTGGTACGCGTTGTTGGTCGTCGCGGTCGCCGTCGAGCGACTGATCGAAGTGCGGGTTGCCGAACGTAACCGCGCCGCCAGCTTGACGCACGGCGGCGTGGAACTCGGGGCCGGACACTATCCGGCGATGGTGGCCTTGCACATCAGCCTGCTAGTGGGCTGCCTGGTCGAGCCGATTGTGCTGCACCGCAGCTTCATACCCGCGTTGGGCTGGTCGATGTTCGTGGTGGTGCTGGCCGCGCAGGCACTGCGCTGGTGGTGCATCACAACTCTGGACTATCAGTGGAACACCCGCGTCATCGTCATTCCGGGCGCGAGCCGCGTGACCGGCGGCCCCTACCGGCTGATACCTCATCCGAACTACGTCGCGGTGATCGCCGAAGGTGTAGCGCTGCCGTTGGTGCACTCCGCATGGATTACCGCGCTGGCTTTCTCGATCCTCAACGCATGGCTGCTGAGCACCCGGGTCAGGGTCGAAAACGCCGCACTGGCGAGCCTGACATGATCGATCTTCTGGTCGTCGGCGGCGGGCCGGCCGGTCTGGCTACTGCGATCCACGGTGCTCGGGCGGGACTCCAGGTGGTTGTCGCCGAGCGCCGCCGGGGATCGATCGACAAGGCGTGTGGTGAAGGCCTGATGCCGCACACCTTGCGCCATCTGCAGGGTCTCGCGGTCCACCCGCTCGGCAAACCGATCCGGGGTATCAGCTACCGGGACGGTGCCCGGCACATCGAGGCGAATTTCAAGCGCGGTACCGGGCGCGGTGTGCGCAGGACCGTACTGCACGGCGCGCTTCTCGACGCCGCAGTCGAGGCCGGCGTTGACATCGTCCAAGACGAGATCCGTGAGATCGATCAGGACGTCGACAGCGTTCGCGCCGGACGCTGGCGGGCCCGTTACCTCGCCGCGGCAGACGGGTTGCATTCGCCGATCCGCCGCTCGCTGGGCTTGGAGCAAACCAGTCCCGGACCGCGCCGCTGGGGCATCCGCCGGCATGTGCAGATCGCGCCGTGGTCGGACTACGTCGAAGTGCACTGGGCGCCGGGTGCCGAGGCATACGTGACACCTGTTGCTGACGATTGCGTGGGCATCGCGCTGCTCAGCTCCGGGCGCGGCGGATTCGATCGCCACCTCGAGGAATTTCCGGCCCTGCGCGATCGGATCGAGGGCCATCCGCACGAACCCGACCGCGCGGCCGGACCGTTGCGGCAGAACGTCTCGAGCCGCACCGCCGGACGGGTCCTACTTGCAGGCGACGCAGCGGGCTATGTCGATGCGCTCACCGGCGAGGGTCTCGGCTTGGCGTTCGGGGCCGCCGAATTACTGGTCGACTGTGTGATGAGCGGCCGACCAGAGGATTACGACCGTCAGTGGCGTCAATTGACTCGGCGCTACCGCATGCTGACTGCGGCTCTGCTTCAGGCTTCCGCCTACGCTCCCGCCCGGTCGCGTATCGTGCCGGCCGCGAAGGCCATGCCCACGGTGTTCACCGGAATCGTCAATCTGCTTGCGCAGTAACGTCAGACCTGGTTGAGTTCGTTCGCCCACGCGCGCGCCAACGAGCGCACGGCGGCCTTGGATGCGGCGTAGACGCTCAGCCCCGGACGACCACGGTCGGCGGTGGTGGACCCGATCAGGATGATCGAGGCACCGTCGTTGAGTAGCGGGAGAGCTTTTTGCACGGTGTACACCACGCCCTTGACGTTGGTGGTGAGCAGCGCGTCGAGGTCGTCCTCGGTGATCTCGCCCAGTCGCGCGACCCTCGTGGAGCCGGCGTTGGCCACCACGACGTCGAGACCCTTGCCCGCGGCGTCAACCTCGGTGTAGAGCCGGTCGAGATCCCCCGGTGTTCCGACATCGCCTGGCACGGCGACCGCGCGGGAGCCTAATCGGGTTGCGGCGGAGATTAGTTCGGGCTGCCGACGACCGGTAATGAATATCCGGTCTGCCCCCTCGGCGATAAATCTCGTCGCGGTCGCCAGTCCGATGCCGGAGTTGGCGCCGGTGATCACGGCGGTTTTGTGATCGAGCAATCCCATCGATGTCTCCTGATGACGCAGCGACGCCTCAGGTTAGGCCACAAGTGGTTTCGGGATATCCACGATCGAGTAGTCACTGGCGTCCCCGGCGACGACGCGGCTGTGTTCGCCATGCACACTCACCGGAATATCGCCGGCGAGCGTGATCCGGTGCATCGTGCGGCGCTGCGTGCCGTAGTCGGAGACGGCGTAATGCTGGGTCGAGCGGTTGTCCCACATCGCGACGTCGCCGAGCTCCCAGTTCCACCGAATCGTGTTCTCCAGCCACGTGATCCGATCCTGGAAGATCCTGAATAACGCCTGCGACTCAGCGCCGTTGACCCCGAGAATGGCCTTGACGAAGTTGCCGAGCAGCAGCGACCGTTCGCCGGTCTCCGGATGCACCCGCACCACGGGGTGGTGTGTCTCGTAGTGAGCGGAATGAAACTGGTTGGCGTACTTCAATATTGCTTCGGGATCAGCTTCCAGGGCCGCCAGCTTCGCCGGGTCGACCTGTGCGTAGTCGAAAGCGTTGTTGTGCATTGCCCACAATCCGTCGGCGAGCTGCTGTAGCGGCTGAGGCAGCTGCTGATACGCGGACACTGTCGAGGCCCAGGTAGTGGTGCCGCCATAGGCCGGCAACTCGACGGCGCGCAGGATCGAGGCCTTCGGCGGCCGGTCCACGAACGTGACATCCGTGTGCCACTGGTTAGCGCCGCCACCGCCGATGGATTCCAGTCGCATAACTCGGCTGCCCTCGAACTTGAGCGTCGGGTGCGGCGTTGTGGGAACGCCCAGGCTCTCGGCGAATGCATAGTGCGAGTCGTCATCGAGGTGCGTCTGCCCGCGGAAGAACACCACCTTGTGGGCGATCAGCGCTTGGTTGATCGCGGCCGCGGTCTCGCCGTCAAGCTCGCCGAGCCGCACCCCGTCAACCCGCGCCCCGATGTTCTCGCTCAGCTTGACCACACGAAGATCACTGCTCACTGCTGCTCCTTGTCGACGTTTCGGGCGTGTAGGCACCTGACTACACCACGATGTCCGCTACTGTACACAGATGGCTACATCGGAGGCAACGGTTGCGACCACGGCGAAGCCAATTGGTAAGGACGAGGTCAGCGCGGCCGTCCTGCAAGCAGCCAGCGAACTGTTCGCCGAAAAGGGTCCAGCCGCGACATCGATCCGCGAGGTCGCCGCTCACGCCGGCGTCAATCACGGCCTGCTGCACCGCCACTTCGGCAGCAAACGCCAGCTTTTGGCGGCCACGCTGCAATACCTCGCCGACTCCGCGGCCGGCCTGCGCGAGTCCGGAGCATCGCAGGCGGAAGTCGAGGCCACCTACGAATTTCAGGCACGCGTCATGGTGCGCTCGATGCTCGACGGCTTTCCGGTGGAAGAACTTCAGCAGCGATTTCCCGGCATGGAAGCGTTTCTGGACCAGGTGCGAGCCGGTCATACCGATGACCGCACCGCGCGACTGCTGGCCGCCCATGGGATGGCGCTGCAAGTCGGATGGGGACTCATGGGACCGACGCTGCGGGTCGCGTTCGGGCTGCAGGATCTCGACGACAATGAGATACGAACGGCGGTCGCCGAGCAGATCGCCAAAATCGTTGCGGCCGAATAGCCAGCCCACGGACAGACCCCTCTGTCTAGGCGTCGGCGTCTGATAATTTGGCTCGTATGCAGACAGCGGCCACCGCCGACAAAGCGCGATCGGCTCGGCCGGCTGATCGCCTGTTGGCCACCGCCACCGATCTTTTCGGTAGATACGGAATCCGGGCCGTGGGCGTTGACCGCATCCTGCGCGAAGCCGACTGCGCGAAGGCCAGCCTGTACAGCGCCTATGGTTCCAAGGACGCGCTAGTTATCGCATACCTGACGGAACTGGACCTCGCCGACCGGAGCCGTTTCGCGCAGGCGATCGCGGGCCTTGCGGATCCCATCGCCAAGGCACTGACGTTCTTCGATTTAGCGCACACCAAGGGTCTGCGACATGACTTCCCCGGGTGCCTTTACGCGAGCGCGGCATCGGAATTCCCCGGCGTGCGTTTCGAGCCCATCGATGACCATCGACAGTGGGTCCGGTCGACACTGAGCGGACTGATCAAGGCAGCGGGCATTCGGCGGCCGGCGCCATTGGCGCGTCACATCCAATTGCTTTATGACGGCGCACTGGTGGCATCCAAGGTCGAGCAGTCCGTCGAGCCGATTCGTTTCGGCCGTGGCCTCGCCGAAGCTGCGATCGCCAGGGCACGCGCGGCGCAGCCCTGACACCCGGCGTTCAAATCACCGCGATTCGATAGCGCCCACCGCATATCTCGGTCCTGCCGCCCACGCAGCCGCTCTTCGCAACGGAATAGCTCTTCGCGACGTCCAGCGACCTGTTAGGGCGCGAAACCGCCGGTCAAACGTCTCGATCGCGGCAACTCGCGGCGCTTCGCCATGATCACCCCGTCATGTCAGGGATCGCTACCGTCTCAGCGCCCCCGCGTACGACTCGGACTTCGGCCCATAGACAGAGTGGTCTGTCTATGTCAGCGTGTGACCATCACCTCGAACTTCCAGGAGCCTGCATCCATGACCACATTCTCCGGCCAAGCCCTAACGATCGACGCCGCGGGGCTGGACCGACTTTCCTGTAACGCCAAAGCCGATCCGGCCACCGGTAAGAAAACACTCAAAGCAAAGACTGTGTGCGAGTCAAACTTTCGCAACCTCACCTACGTCCGCGACCTCACGCCCATGCTGGTGGGCGAGCCGCCCGCTCTGCTGGGCGACGACGCCGCGCCCAATCCGTCGGAGACCGTTCTGGCGGCACTGGGTTCATGCATCGCGGTCGGCCTGCTGGCCAATGCCACTCACCGTGGTGTGGCGCTGACCAAGATCGAGGTGACCATGGAAGGTGACATCGACATCTCGGCGGTGTGGGGCGTCGGTGATACGCCCGATGACAAGGTCCTCGGATTTTCCGCGATTCGGAGCCATGTGCTGCTCGCCGGTGATGCCGACCCTGCGGTGCTGCAGGAAATCCACGACAACGCCATCCAATGGTCTCCCGTGGTGAATACGTTGCGTCGACCCGCAACAGTCGATTCCACCTTGACCGTCGAATAACCCGACTCGAGGACTTTAATGACCACCGAACTCGACGGCATTGCTGTGTCAGCAGGATCCCTCGCGCCTGACGTCGTCGGCCAAATCGCCTCCAGTGCAATGTCACTGGACCAAGGCGAACGCGATACTCGCGCTAACGTCGAACTGCTGGCACGCAGCGGCGTCCTCGGGTTGGGCGCTCCCCACAACCACGACCGGACACTGCCGACAATGGCCGCGGTGATCGCCGAACTGGCGGGTCACTGCTTGTCGACCGCCTTTTCGGTATGGGCGCACCGGATGACCATCGAGTACTTGACCGAAGCAGCCACCCCGTGGTCGTGCGGCGCATCCGCGAACCTGATCGGCGGCGACGCGCTGGGTGTGACCGGGATGGCCTCGGCGTTCAAGGACGCCGCCGGGTGCGGCACGCTGGACTTGGCTGCGACGCCTGCCGGCGACGGCTACCGGCTCACCGGCACACTGCGCTGGGCCAGCAATCTCTATTCCGATTCCGTCATGGTGACGGCCGCTCAGACCGGCACTGGTGAAAAGCTGGTCGTCGCACTACCGCTCGCCGCCAACGGTGTCACGATCGGCAATCACTTCGACCTACTCGCCCTGGGTAGCACCGCGTCGTCCTTTCTCAAGCTCGACGATGTCTACGTCGGTGAGGACCAGATCCTCAGCCGCGACATCGACGCATTTCTGACCGAGGTTCGCCCGACGTTTCTGGTACTGCAATCGGCCATGTGTGTCGGGCTGGCCCGCCGGTGTCTTGATGAGGTCGAACCCAGCCTCGCCGGCGTGAACACTGCATTCGCCGTGGAATTCGACTCGCTGTCAGCTGATCTGGCGGGCATCGAAACGCAGGTGACAAGCTTCGCCGCGGCAGTCGGAGGTCCGACCACGCCCGCGAAGCGCGATCTACTGACGCTGAGGTTGGCTGCGGCCGACGTGGTCAGCGCCGCAGCGGCTCTTGAAATTCGCACCGCAGGCGGCAAGGGCTACGCACGCCGCACCGACGCAAGCCGCCGATTCCGCGAGGCTGCCTTCATTCCGGTGCAATCCCCTTCAGAAGCTCAGCTCCGCTGGGAACTGCGTAGCGACCGCTGAGTTCCGACGAATTCGCTTGGAGAACAACTGTGCCCGTATCAACACTCACCACCGACGGTGCCACACCGCTGACCGAGGCGTCCCGGGCGTCAGGCACCCGCGACCCGTTTGAACTGTTCACGATCGGCGAGATGACCAACCGCGTCGCCGAGATCGCCGTCGAAAAAGCCTCGCACCCATTGAGTTTCCTGGTTCGCTCACTGGTCGGTGGCGCCATGGTGTCGTTCGGGGTGTTGCTGTCTTTGGTTGTCAGCACTGGGGTGTCGTCTCCAGGCATCGCGAGCCTACTGATGGGCTTGGCTTTCGGGATGTCGTTCGCGCTGATCCTGGTGTCAGGGATGTCCCTGATCACCGCCGATATGGCGGCCGGGGCCATCGCGATTCTGCAGCGCCGGATGACCGTCGTCGGCTACCTTCGCCTGCTGCTGATCGGGCTGGTCGGAAACTGCGTCGGCGCACTGGCTTTCGTCACTGTGTGCGCCGCGGCCGGTGGGCCCTATCTGGGCGCGTTCGCGCAACGAGCGGCCGTCGTCGCGTCCGCCAAGACATCGCAGCCGGCGCTGACCGCAGTCTTGTTGGCCGTGGTGTGCACCTGGTTTCTGCAAACGTCGATGTGCCTGTTTTTCAAGGCCCGAACCGACATTGCGCGAATGGGATTCGCCTTCTACGGTCCGTTCGCCTTCGTCATCGGCGCGACCCAGCACGTGATTGCCAACATCGGTTTCCTCGGTCTGCCGCTGTTGCTGTCGGCGTTTCACCCCGACGCACCGCATACGCAGCTGGCGTGGGGGTTGGGCGCCCACGGACTGCTCACCAACATCGCGATCACCACGGCCGGCAATTTAGTTGGCGGCACCGTCTTTGTCGCACTGCCTTTTCACCTCGTCACTCGACTGCAGCAGAACGGCCGCTAGGTCAGTCACTTTCGCGCACCGCCGCGGCGACGGCTTGTGGGGCTTCGGAGGAAGGGTAGTGACCGACACCGGGAAGCTCAGTCACCAGGGCGCGCGGCAGGGCCTTGACCGCGAGCTCGAGAACGTGGCCGCCCGAGACGGGGTCCGCGAGTCCCCACACCAGACGCAGCGGGCCGGCCCAATCGGCCAGCGCCGACTCCCACCGCTGATGGTGCGCCGCTCGCTCGGCGTTGTACTTGATCAGCAGATGCGACAGCTTGTGTCCATTGTCGCGCGACATGCCCAGCCAGAGGTCGTCGAACTCGCTGTCACCCAACGGTGTTCCCCGAACAGCGTCGAGTGCTGAGCGGACCCGCGCAGCACTGACTTGGCCGGCCAGCAGCTTGCCGATGACCGGACGGATGAGCAACTTCTGCAGGCGCGTCGGCCGGTAGGCGCTGTACACAATCCCGGAGTTCAGCATTGTCAGGTGGTCGATCGTGAACGGAAGCGCTCCGCGATTGGCCCGGTCGATGAGTTCCTGGCCGACGATCCCGCCGTAGTCGTGAGCCACCAGTCGCACCGACGTGAGGTTGAGGTGTGCGACGAGATCCTCGACCGTGTCGGCGGATTCGGTCACCGAATACTGGTAGCTGTCGGGCTTATCCGATGCGCCGTAGCCAAGGAAGTCCATGGTGACCACATCGTGGTCGGTGGCCAGGTCGGTGGCCACCTCTGCGTAGTCGTAGGACCAGGTCGGGAATCCGTGCAGCAGAAGCACCGTGGGCCCGGTGCCGCGCCGCCGGAATGCGATGCGATGTCCCCGGCGGCTGACCAGGGCGTCGTTTTCGGCGATCCATTCGGCCGCCCCGGGCACACCTGCCGATTCGGTCATCGCAGTTTCTCGCTGGGGATGGCGTGGCGGTCTTGGTAGCGGCGTACCCGTTCACGAACCTCGTCAGCGTTGAGGTTGGTGTCTGACCAGGTGTAGCGGCCGTGCCCGCCGTCGGAGGGATGGGCGGCCAGGAAGTCGCGCATCCGTTGCTCGGTCTCGGGCCGCAGCTCACGGCCCAATGCTTGATAGATCCCACCGATCGTGGCCCACGGATCGTTCATGAAATCGGTGAACTTGACGTCGATGATCCGATCGTCAGGGATGACCCCGCTGTCGCGAAGAGCCATCTCCCGCTCGAGCCCGACGATGATCTCTTCGTAGCTCTGTGCGGCGCACTCGGCGACGGAGGATTCATCGGTGCTCATCCGCCGCAGATGGTGAGTCAGGGCGGCGATCGAGGAGATGACATTGAGCGGGTCGCGATGAGTCTGCACGATCAGCGCATCCGGATATTCGGCCAGCAGCGCGTCGAGTTGCCACAGGTGCGCGGGTGATTTCAGCAGCCATTGTCCGTGGACGCCAGATTGTAGATGCTGCAGGAACATTCGATGGTAGCGGTAGGCGCCGGCATATTCGGCGTCATAAAGCAGCCAGCGGTAGTAGCTCGGAAGCCGGTACTGCACGGAGTAGATCATGCTGGTGAATTCGCCGCCCGTGATCCGGACACACTCCTGACCCACCAGAGCGCCCATCGGATGGAACTTGAGGAAGCCGGGAATGATCTGCTCGGAAAGCTCGATGTTCGACTGGACTTGGGCGATGCGCGGATCGTCATGATAGGTCTCGGGCTGGGGCACCGGGCATGGCTCGTCGACCTCCCAAGTCAACGGTGCACGCAACTCCGGGTCTTGGGTGAGCAGGTCGTAGAGGATCGTGGTGCCGGTACGAGGCTGACCGACGATAACGATGGGGCGGGTGATCTGCTCGGCCGCGACGTCAGGATTCTTTTTCCGCCAATCGATTACACCGAGACGGTTTACCAGCGCGCGGATGAGGTCGGCATACGCGACTTCAATCCCGATCACCGAAAGTCGCGCCTCATTGACAAGGCCGTCGACAAGAACCTGCAAACCTGGCTGCCACCCGTCGTCGCCGAAGTCGTCGAGTCCGGTCTGGGCACACGCGGCGCCAAGTAGCTTGTCCGGCGAAAAGCGTTCCTGCAGAGTCATT
>JGI12627J18819_10000310_pt1 | contig 15794 bp, 12 predicted proteins | sample TexAe_OM1H0_M2_FD_18819 | JGI IMG/M metagenome (IMG submission 18819)
GCTGGAATTGCGGCCGCCGAGTTTGCTGGTCGGCCGCGAGCACCCCGAGATAACCAGCGTTCCAGCCGGTTTCAGTCCCGACCCGGAATTGTCCGACGAGGAACTACCGGAGGCGGTGTCGCCAGTCTGGAAGGCGATGGGGTCAGGCGGCAGCACGGGTCGGCCCAAACTGATCGAATCCGGTGGCGACAGCCGGATCCCCGCCGCCATCGGCTATCCGCTGGGCGCGCAGGAGGGCGACACCACGTTGGTGCCGGTGCCCCTGTCGCACAACACCGGCTTCACCACCGCGACGATCGCTCTGCTGATGCGCCACCACCTCGTGCTGATGAGCCGCTTCGAGCCGGAGAAATTCCTCCGGCTGATCAGCGATCACGGAGTCACCTTCCTGACGACGGTGCCGACCATCATGCAGCGGGCGCTACCGGTCTACCACGACAACCCCGACGCCTACGACCTGTCGACGCTCCGCCGGTTCTGGCACCTGGGTGCGCCGTGCCCACCCGCCATCAAACAGGCGTGGATCGACCTGCTCGGGCCCGAGAAAGTCTGGGAACTCTACGGCGGCACGGAATTACAGGCGTTGACGTTCATCTCCGGTGACCAGTGGCTGACTCACCGCGGCTCGGTCGGCATCGTCGTGGCCGGTGAGATGAAGGTGCTCGACGATGATGGCAACCCATGTCCGCCCGGCGAAATGGGTGAGATCTACATGCGACCCAGCCCGGGCAGCGCACCCACCTATCGCTATGTCGGCGCCACCGCGAAATCACGCGACGGCTGGGATTCGCTCGGCGACCTCGGCTACTTCGACGCCGACGGGTTCCTGTACATCTCGGACCGCCGGGTCGACATGTTCACCGTCGGCGGCCGCAACGTGTACCCAGCCGAGATCGAGGCCGCGCTCTCCGAGCATCCGGATGTGCTGTCCTGCTTGGTTGTTGGTGTGCCACATGAAGATCTGGGGCAAGTGCCGTACGCCATGGTCCAGGCCGGGTCGGCACTGGACGAGCAGACGGTGCAAGCGTTTTTGCGCGAGCGCATCGCCGGTTACAAGGTGCCCGAGACCGTCGAGTTCGTCGACACCCCGTTACGTGATGACGCCGGCAAGGCACGCCGCTCCGCGGTCCGCAACGAGATCATGGCGCGATTGCGTCTTCTTGACGCGGGCTGACCGCATCGCCATCTCCTGGGGCGGGGGGTTGTTTGGTGCGCGATTCCCAGCGCCGCAACGCTTCCCGGCACGGTGATTCGACGAGCGCATAGCTCACCGCGGCGATGGCGACACTGAACACCAGCGTCAGCGCCAGCACCTCGGGCATGTGTCCCCGGAACGAGAACTGACCGATCACCGGGAACACCATCGCCAGCGCGGCAAGGTGCCAGATGAAGATGCCGTAGGACCAGCGTCCGAGCGTCACCATCGGGGCGCTGCCCAGCAGCCGATGGCTTTCGTCGGGCCGGTCGAGGACCAGCGGCGCCACCAGACCCGCCGCCACGAGCGCCCCCATCGCGGTCTTCACGGTGAATTGCGCGGGGCTGCTCGGAATCAACCCGGCCGGCCCGGCCAGCGGTGAAGCGGCGACCAGGTAGGCCGCCGCCGCCGCGACGGCCATCATCAGCCGGCGTCGGGCCAGCCGGTGCGGCCATCCGAGCGGGCTGTGGATCCACTCGGCCAGCAGCATGCCCGCGGCGAACCAGGAGAAGAAGGCCGGCGGCCAGGTCAACGGGTTGAGACCGGGNGTAGCGGCGAACGGGATCCAGCCCCAAAACCAGCTCGCGACAGCCAGAACGGCGATCGCCGGTACCCGGGCCCGAACTGGTAGTCGCGCCGCCAGCATCGCAAGGATCGGCAACGCNAGGTAGAAANTGACCTCGACCGACAGGCTCCACATCTGAGTCAGTCCGGCGGTCAGCGTCAGTGGGACATACACCTGGGTGAGCGACAGATTCGCCAGCCACACGGTCAGATTCGGGTGATTGCCGTCCGGCAGCAGGGTCAGAATCACCACGACGGCAACCAAATAGGCCGGCATGATGCGGACCACCCGCGATCGCAGGTAGTGAGCGGTGGACGGGCGTGACGCCAGACCGCGCGCGGCCGCGGCATGACTGCGCCACAGCAGGAAGCCCGACAACGCGAAGAACACCGCCACCGCCAGATCGAAGCGGCCGAACAGCCGACCGTCGACCCCGCCGTAATGCCCGGTGTCAAACGCGACGTGGGTGATGACGACTCCGATCGCCGCGCAGGCCCGCATTCCCTCGACGGCGGGCAGGAAGCGGCGAGTGCCGCCAACCAGCTCGCTATCCGTCATGGTGACAGTGTGCCCGGTGAATGAGGTACACCCGATTTACCCACCGTGGGGACATAAAGGGCGACCTTAAATAATGCTGTTAGGGTCGAACGAGTTTTGCTTGGCTGCAGCAGGGTAAGCGGGTAGAACCCCAGGTCCCGGGGGTTCGGGGCGGAACAGGTTTGGTGGCCTGAACCGAACGAGACCAGAAGGAGGTCACGGCAACGTGAACCGAGCAGTCATGTTGCGGATGGCCGCGTGCGGGATCATGGGACTCGGAGCCGCGTTGTTGATTGCCGCGCTGTTGTTGTGGACCTACACCGGTAGCAGGATCACCAAGATTCCGCTCAATCTGGACGCGACGGTAATCGGCGAAGGCACTGGGACAGCTGTGGACCCCGCCTCGCTGTACAGCCCGAAGCTCGTGGTTGACAAGAACGTGCCGCTGGTCTCACAGCAGCAGATCGACGTCGAATCTCCGGCCAACGCCGATGTCGTCACGTTGCAAGTGGGTAGCTCGGTTCGGCGCAGCGACAAGCAAAAGGATTCCGGCCTGCTGCTCGCCCTGGTCGACACCGTCACCCTCAACCGGAAAACCGCGTCAGCGGTGTCCGACGACACTCACCCCGGCGGCGCGGTGCAGAAGCCCCGCGGGTTCAAGGACGAAAGCCCGGCCACCAACATCGCGTTGCCGCACGACGGCTTGTCCTATCGATTCCCGTTCCATACCGAGAAGCGCTCGTACTCGTACTTCGACCCGATCGCGCAGAAGGCCTTCGAGGCCAACTACACCGGCGAAGAAGACGTCAACGGCCTGTCCGCGTACAAGTTCACCCAGGACGTCGGCTACGACGCCGACGGCAAGCTGGCGGAGCCGATCAGATACCCGTCGCTGTACGCCGACGACGCGGACAGCAAGGTCACCAACACCGCAGCGATGTGGGGCTTGCCGGGCGATCCGGACGAGAAGATCACGATGACGCGCTATTACGCGGCGCAACGGACGTTTTGGGTGGACCCGGAGTCGGGGACCATCGTCAAAGAAAAAGAGCGCGCCAATCACTACTACGCCCGCGACGCGTTGAAGCCCGAGGTGACGCTGGTCGACTACACCATCACCTCCAACGAGGGATCGGTCGAGTCGCAGGTCAACGCCGCGCGCGATGAGCGCGACCGGTTGGCGCTGTGGTCCCGTGTCCTGCCCATCACCTTCACTGCGGCCGGTGTGATCGCGCTGATCGGTGGGCTGTTGCTCGGCTCGTTCAGCTTGCGGACCGAGACCGCGCTGGCCGAACCCGATCCGGACGCAGCCGACCAAGGTGGCTTCTTCGGCCGCGGCGAGCCGCCGCCGGCGCGAGTACCCGGCGCCGAAGCGGAGACCGAGAAGATTCCCACTCAGCCCAAGGACGCCAAGCGAGATCAGGGCTCGTCGAGTTCGGGAGGTCCTTCGACGTCGGGTCCGCCCGACCTGACCTAGCTAGCTGGGCGAGTGCGGGCGGCACCCCACTGGGCTCTGCGCTGGTCCCGTCCCGGGTACGCGCTGACGCTGACGCTGCTGGTGGTGGCGCCCCTGCTGAGCCCCGGCTATTTATTGCTGCGAGACGCGGTCTCCACACCGCGGTCCTATCTGTCCGATAGCGCTCTCGGGTTGGTTTCGGCGCCGCGGGCCACGCCACAGGATTTCGCGATCGCGCTTTCTTCGCGATGTATCGACGGCGGCCTGGTGGTGAAGGCATTGCTCGTCGTTGGACTGTGGCTGGCGGGCTGGGGCGCGGCTCGACTGGTCGCGCAGGTGTTGCCGGAATCCGGTGCCGGCGGCCAGTTTTCAGCGATCACGCTGGCGATCTGGAATCCCTACGTCGGCGAACGGCTCCTGCAGGGACACTGGAGTCTGCTGCTCGGCTACGGCTGCCTGCCATGGGTGGCCACCAGCATGCTGACGCTTCGATCAAACGAAAAGGCAATCTGGCCAGGCATTTTCGGGCTGGCGTTCTGGATTGCGCTGGCCGGGCTCACTCCGACCGGCCTGCTGCTGGCCGCCACGGTCGGGTTGGCCTGTGTCGCGGCGCCGGGTACCGGAACTCCCCGTTGGCGTTGCGCCGCGATCGCAATGACCGATGCCGTGGTAGCGGCGCTACCGTGGTTGACGGCAGCGGCACTGGGTCTGTCGTCGACGGATCACGTGTGGGGTCGTCCGCCAGGCATTGCCGCGTTCGCGGCACGGGCCGAGCCCGGTCTGGGCACACTCGGCAGTCTGGCCNGCCTGGGTGGAATCTGGAACGGTGATTCCGTGCCGGCTTCGCGGGCAACGCTTTTCGCAGTTCTGTCGGCGGTTGTGCTGCTCGCCGTGGTTGCGGCGGGAGTCGTCACGCTGAGGCGTCACCGGACGGCGCTGCCGTTGCTGCTACTGGCGATGGCGTCGGTGCTGATACCCGCGGCGATGGCCACCGGCCCGGGCTTGGCCGTCCTGTACACGCTGGTCGACGCCGCGCCCGGGCTGGGCGTGCTGCGCGACGGGCAGAAGTGGGTCGCGTTGGCGATGCCCGGCTACGCGCTGGCTGCCGCGGGCGCGGTGCTGACGTTGCGGCGCTGGTTGCCGCCCGCGTCCGCGGCGCTGTTGTGCTGCGCCGCGCTGGTGCTGTCGCTTCCCGATTTGGCTTGGGGCGTAGGGGGAAAGGTCGAGTCGGTGCGTTATCCGAGCGACTGGCCGGCCGTTGCGGCGGCGATCAACCGCGAGCCCGCTGAGGTCGCGGCGTTGCCGGCCGACACCATGCGGCGATTCGCCTGGTCCGGTCCGGCGCCGGTGCTGGATCCGCTGCCGCGCTGGCTGCGCGCTGACGTTCTGACCACGGGCGACCTGACCATTGCGGGGGCAACGGTTCTCGGCGAGGGAAACCGGGCCCGCGATGTGCAGCAGCTGCTCTTGGCCGGTGGCGATTCGGCTGATCTCCGTCGGGCCGGGGTGGGGTGGCTGGTGGTCGAATTGGGCACACCCGGCGATATGGGTTCGGCCGCAGAGACATTCGGGCGTTTACCGGTGGTTTACCGCGGACGCGACCTGGTGTTGTATCGCGTCGGCGGCGCAACAGCCGGTGCGTCGACGGGCCGGCGGGCGACCGTCATGATCGCGCACCTGGCCTGGCTGACCATGCTGATCACCGGAGCGGTCGGGGCAATAGTGACCAGTCGGCGGCAACGGACTCGTTCGGTAGCGGGGTAAGGCGTGACCGCTACACCACTCCGGTGACGCGGTTGCCGGCGACGACCGATTCCAGCACCGTGCGCATCGCGTCCGCGCTTTGCTTCCAGGAGAATTCGGCGCTACGCGCTTGTGCCTTGGCGCCGAGCTGATCGCGCAGCACCGGATCGGTAAGCAACTGCTGCAGCCGACTTACCAGTTCGTCGTGGCCGTCGACCAGCACGCCGGTCACTCCGTCGATGATCGAGTCGGCCAACCCGCCGGACGACCGGTAACCGATGGTGGGCACCGCGTGCTGGGCCGCCTCGATGACCGCCAGACCCCAGCCTTCTTTGCGTGACGGCAGCACGTGCACCCAAGCCTGTTGCATGACATGGTGTTTGGCGGTGTCGTCGACGTGCCCGTGAAATGTCACCGCGTCGCTGATACCCAGCCGCATCGCGTGATCGGTCAGCCGATGCGACCACCACCCGCCGCCGACGATGTCGAGATGCAGGTCGGGTATCGACGGTCGCAGCTCGGCCACGGCGGTCAGTGCATCTTCAATCTGCTTGTGCGGCACCAGCCGTGACAGCACCAGCACTCGCGGCGTCACCGCCCGCGGGCCACCCAACGACGACGCCGGGGCCTCGTCGAGACCGTTGCGTACCACGGCAATTCGCTCGTTGTCCACACCCAGGCCGACCAAGTCGCGGGCCGACGGCAGTGACACCGTCACATACTGGTTTCGGCGATGCAGCTTGGGCGACAACCACGATTCGACGAACCAGCCGAGCCTGCTGAAGAACCAGCCGGCCACCGGCCACTGCTCGCGGTGGCAGTGGTGCACCAGCACCGCGACCCGCCGGCCGTAGACCAGCCGGGCCAGGAAGGGCAAACCGTTCTGGGTGTCGACGACCACGTCCGGTTGCACCCGTCGCAGCGGTCCGATGTCCAGCCTGGCCGCCGCCATCGCCAGCAGCGCCCACACGTAGACCGAGTATCGGCCGCCCGCGCGACGGATTCGCACGCCGTCGATGACTTCGCGCCGCGCCGCGCCTGGGTAGCGCGCGGTTCGCAGCGTGACGTCGACGCCGGCAGCGGCCAGCTGGGCGCCGATGCGCTGCAGGTAGGTCTCACTCCCGCCGCCCTGGGGATGTCCGGTATCGCGCCAGCACAAAAGCAGCACCGAGCGCACACCAGACATTCGGACAGCCTAGCGATGCGGGGCTTTAGGGTTGGCCGGTGGCCGTGACTGACCTGTTCGCGCGGCGGGCGACGTTGCGCCGCTCGGTGCGGCTGCTGTCGAGCTTTCGCCACGAGCAGCGCGCCCCGGCCCGGTTCTACGGCCCGCTGGCCGCCGACACCGCGAACATGGTCGGCGACCTCTGGCGGGGCATCCACGGCGAGCGCCCGGTCGGTCGCAGCCTGCTCGACGTCGGTGGCGGCCCCGGATATTTCGCGACGGCCTTCGCCGACGCCGGGGTCCGCTACATCGGCGTGGAGCCGGACCCGAGTGAAATGCATGCTGCGGGGCCGGTTTTCCCGCGTGAACGGGCAACGTTCGTCCGAGCGTCGGGCATGGCGCTGCCCTTCGCCGACGACACCGTGGACATCTGCCTGTCCTCCAATGTTGCCGAGCACGTGCCGCGGCCCTGGCAGCTCGGGGGCGAGATGCTCCGGGTCACCAGGCCCGGTGGCCTTGTCGTGCTGTCCTACACCGTCTGGCTCGGCCCGTTCGGTGGCCATGAGATGGGCTTGACCCATTACCTCGGCGGCACCCGCGCCGCCGCACGGTATGCCCGCAAACACGGCCACCCGGCCAAGAACAACTACGGGTCGTCGTTGTTCGCGGTGTCCGCGGCGGACGGCCTGGACTGGGCCGCCAGCACAGGGGCGCTGATCGCTGCGTTCCCGCGCTACCACCCGAAATGGGCATGGGGGCTGACCGCAATACCGGTGGTGCGTGAGTTCCTCGTGAGCAATCTTGTGCTGGTGCTCCGGCCGCAGTAATGAAACGTGTTCTCGTTTCGCCCCGGCTTGGGTAGGGTGGCGGCCATGAGCCACGTCACAACGGAGCAAGCTACAACGGAGTACGACAAGCTTTTCATCGGCGGCAAGTGGACTGAGCCGTCGACGTCTGAAGTCATCGAGGTGCACTGCCCGGCCACCGGCGAGTACGCCGGCAAGGTGCCGCTGGCGGCGGCAGCCGACGTCGACGCCGCGGTCGCGGCGGCCCGCAACGCTTTCGACCACGGCCCCTGGCCCTCGACACCGCCGAAGGAGCGGGCGGCGGTCATCGCCGGCGCGCTCAAACTAATGGAGGAGCGCAAAGACCTCTTTCTCAAGCTCCTCGGCGACGAAACCGGCCAGCCGCCGATGTCCCTCGAGACCATGCAGTGGATGAGTGGGGTTGCGTGCCTGAACTTCTTCGCCGGCCCGGCTGTCGACCAGGTCAAGTGGCAGGAAGTCCGCAACGGCGGCTACGGCCAGACCATCGTCCATCGTGAACCGCTCGGCGTGGTGGGCGCGATCGTGGCGTGGAACGTGCCGCTGTTCCTGGCGATCAACAAGCTGGGCCCGGCGTTGCTGGCCGGCTGCACGGTGGTGCTGAAGCCGGCCGCCGAAACACCGCTGAGCGCAAATGCTTTGGCGGAGGTGTTCGCCGAGGCCGGCCTACCCGAGGGCGTGTTGTCGATCGTCCCCGGCGGGATCGAGACCGGACAGGCGCTGACGTCCAACCCCGACATCGACATCTTCTCGTTCACCGGAAGCTCGGCTGTCGGTAAGGAGATCGGCAAGCGCGCGGCCGAGATGCTCAAGCCGTGCACCCTGGAACTCGGCGGAAAGTCGGCAGCCATCCTGCTGGAGGACGTCGACCTGGCCGCTTCGGTGCCGATGCTGGTGTTCTCCGGGGTCATGAACAGCGGGCAGGCCTGCGTGGCCCAGACCCGCATCCTGGCTCCCCGGTCGCGGTACGACGAAATCGTCGAAGCGGTAGGCAATTTCGCGGCCTCGCTCCCCGTCGGTCCGCCGTCGGACGCGGGCGCGCAGATCGGGTCGCTGATCTCGGAGAAGCAGCGCGCCCGTGTCGAGGGTTACATCGCCAAGGGCATCGAGGAGGGCGCCCGACTGGTGACCGGCGGTGGCCGCCCCGAAGGACTGGACAACGGCTTTTACATCCAGCCGACCGTGTTCGCCGACGTCGACAACAGCATGACGATCGCGCAGGAGGAGATCTTCGGGCCGGTGCTGAGCATCATTCCCTACGACACCGAAGAGGACGCGATCAAGATCGCCAACGACTCGGCGTACGGACTGGCCGGCAGTGTGTGGACCAGCGACGTGCCGCGCGGCATCGAGATCTCCGAGCAGATCCGCACCGGCACCTACGCGATCAACTGGTACGCATTCGACCCGTGCTGCCCGTTCGGCGGTTACAAGAACTCCGGCATCGGTCGCGAGAACGGGCCGGAGGGCGTCGAGCACTTCACCCAGCAGAAGAGCGTGCTGATGCCGATGGGCTACACCACCGACGCCTAGCTCTTCACCGTCGAGTGTGCGGCTAGCGGAGCGTTCGAACTCGAGTGTGCAGCTAGCCGCACCCTCGAGCTCTTAGAACGCCTCTTCGCGGAGCTGCATGACCGCGAGATCGACATTGGCCGCGATCTCGCGTTCAGCAGTCAATCGCGGCAGCACGTTCTTGACGAAAAAGTTTGCCGTAGTGATCTTTCCGGCATAAAAAGCGCTGTCGGTTGGTGATGGGTCGCCGTCGAGTGCCGTCAGCGCTATCTCCGCCTGCTGGAGTAGCAGCCAGCCGATCAGCAGGTCACCGACCGCGAGCAGGAAACGCACCGACTCCAAACCCACCCGGTAAAGCTCGCTGGCGCTCTGCTGGGAATCGATCAGATATCCGGTCATGGTGGCGACCCAGGCTTGCAGGTCGTCGACCGCGGTGGCCAACTGCTTGCGCGCTTCGACAAGTTCAGGGCGCGCTTCCTCGCTGTCGATGAACGACTCGATCTGCGTGACGAGGTGGCCCAGTGCCGCGCCCTGGTCGCGGACGATCTTGCGAAAGAAGAAGTCCTGCGCCTGAATCGCGGTAGTGCCTTCGTAAAGGCTGTCGATCTTGGCATCGCGGATGTACTGCTCGATCGGATAATCCTGCAGGAATCCGGACCCACCAAACGTCTGCAGTGATTCGGTCAGCGTTTGGTAGGCCCGCTCGGAGCCGACGCCCTTGACGATCGGCAGCAGCAGATCGTTGACCCGCTCCGCCAACTCCGGGTCGGCGCCGGACACGATGGCGGCTGCCGCCGCGTCCTGGTGGGCGGCGGTGAAGAGATAAAGCGCTCGCAGGCCTTCGGCGTAGGACTTCTGCATCATCAGCGCCCGACGTACGTCGGGATGGTGAATGATGGTGACCCGCGGCGCGGTCTTGTCGGTCATCTGGGTCAGGTCGGCGCCCTGAATCCGAGTCTTGGCGTAGTCCAACGCATTCAGGTAGCCCGTCGATAATGTCGCAATGGCCTTGGTGCCCACCATCATTCGGGCGTACTCGATGACCTTGAACATTTGCGCGATGCCGTTGTGGCTGTCGCCGACCAGCCATCCCGTGGCCGGGACTCCGTGCTGCCCGAAGGTCAGTTCGCAGGTGGCCGAAACCTTCAGGCCCATCTTGTGTTCCAGCCCGGTGACGAACACTCCGTTGCGCTCCCCCGGCTCACCGGTCTCCGGGTCGAGCAGGAATTTGGGCACCACGAACAGGCTCAGACCCTTGGTGCCCGGGCCCGCACCCTCGGGCCGGGCCAGGACCAGATGCAGGATGTTCTCGAAGACGTCGTCGCTGTCACCGCTGGTGATGAACCGCTTGACGCCGTCGATGTGCCAGGTGCCATCACCCTGATCGGTCGCCTTGGTCCGGCCGGCGCCGACATCGGAACCGGCGTCGGGTTCGGTGAGCACCATGGTCGCGCCCCAGTTGCGATCGATCGCCATTGATGCCCAATGCCGTTGCTGCTCATTGCCGATCCCGTAGAGGATGTTCCCCATAAACGGCCCGGCCAGGAACATGAACACGGCGGGGTTGGCGCCGAGCACGAACTCGTTGACCGCCCAAGCCACCATCGACGGCGCGGGTACACCGCCGACCGCTTCTTCGAGCCCGACCCGGAACCATTCACCTTCTCGCCACGCGTCCAGTGACTTCTTGAAGGGCTCGGGCAGCGTGACGACGTGGGTGTCGGGGTCGAACGTCGGCGGGTGGCGGTCGCTTTCGGCGAAGGACTCGGCGACCGGCCCCTCGGCCAATCGGGCGGCCTCGGAAAGCATCTCTCGCACCGATTCGCCATCGAGGTCTCCGAAGGCGTCGTCGGCCAGCACCTTGTCCAAGGCCAGCACTTCGAAGAGGTTGAACTCGAGGTCGCGCACATTGCTCTTGTAGTGGCCCATCGCTGACGCCTTTCAATCGCCGTGGGCTGAGCCTAACGCGCTTTAGCGCCCCTGGAATTGGGCTTTGCGACGCTCGATGAACGACTGCACGCCTTCGGCGGCGTCGGCGGTGGCGAACAGCGCCGCCACGTCGGGCCGCAGGCGCTCGATGGCAGCGCCATCGCCTTGCGCGCGGGCCAATTGCGCCGAGGCCAGCGTGGCCTGCACGGCCAGCGGTGCTGCGCGCTCGGCGATGGTCTGCGCGATGTTGCGCGCACGCGACAACGCAGCGGTGCCGTCATCGGCGACTTCCTGCACCAGCCCGATGCGGTGCGCCTCGGCGGCGTCGAATTCGTCGCCGGTGAGCAACCAGCGCATCGCGTTGCCCCAGCCGCCCTCACGGGGAAGCCGCAGCGTCGCACCGCCGAACGGATAGATGCCACGCTGAACCTCGAGCTGGGCGAATCGGGTGTCCGCCGCCGCGACGCGTATGTCGGCGGCCAGCAGCAGTTCGATACCCAGCGTCATGCACCAACCGTGCGCCGCAGCGACCAGCGGCGTGGTCCACGAACCGTCCAGGCGCCACGGGTCTCGTCCGTCGGCGGGCGACGGGAGATCGCCGGACGCGATGTTGGGACCGACATCCACCAGGTCAAGGCCGCCGGTGAAGTGCTCGCCGTGCGCGTACAGCACGCCGGCGCGCACCGATGCGTCGGACTCCAGCAGCCCGTAGGCGCGGGACAGGTCGGTGAGCATCGCCTGGTTGAAGGCGTTGCGTTTGTCCGGTCGATTCAGCCCGATCAGCAGGACGTGACCATCCCGCTCGAGCGTCACGGTTTCCAGGTGCGGAAGTGCATCAGTTGAGCCAGTCATCCGCCGAGTCAAGCGCACCGACCGTGAATATGCAATAGGGCATAAAACTTAATCAAGTTGACAGAAAGGACGTGTTCGTCGAGTGCCGCCAGACTGGCCTTTTAGGTCTCTATCCAGCAACGGAGATCGTTTGCGTTTGCGTGCTGGACACCAGTCTTATATGGTCTATCCCATAATCATGGGTCGGCATATCCGGCGCATGGGGGCAGCAGGAGAAGATCATGCTGATCGTCGAACTCAACGTCGGCGGATACCGCTTCAGCGGAGAGTGGGCCGGGCTTCGTCGCAGCACGCTGCGGCCCGCGCGGTTCAATCCGCGGACGATCCAATGGCGGATGCCGCAGCTACGCCACACCCCCGCGGCCTGACGGTCGCCGGGTAGAGAGAACACAGCGCCATGTCGTTAGCGACGCATGCGCCGCGCAAGCGCGGCGATACCCGAACCAGAATGCTGATCAGCGCCGCCGAGGTGATGCGCGAACGCGGTGCCGCGGGCGTGACCATCGACGAAGTGCTGACCCGTAGCGGTGCGCCGCGCGGTTCGGTGTACTACCACTTTCCAGACGGCCGCAATCAGATTCTCGCCGAGGCGCTGCAATACGCCGGGGATGCGATCACGGCCGACATCGACGACGCCGCCGGCCGCGGTGCCAAGGTTCTGCTTCGACAGTTCGTCGACTTCTGGGAACGTGTGCTCGCGGAAAGCGACTTTCACGCCGGCTGCCCGGTGGTCGCCGCAGCGATCGGCTCGGCCGATGACGAAGTCCGGTTGTCCGCCGAAGCGGCGAGGATCTTCGCGCATTGGCGCACGGCGCTGACATGGGCGTTCGTCGCCGACGGCTTCGTTGAGTCGGACGCCGATTCGCTGGCGGTGATGTCGATCGCGACGCTGGAAGGCGCCGTCGTCCTGTGCCGATCCACCCGCAGCAGCGAACCACTGCACAAGGTCTACGAGCAGCTTGAATTCCTGGTCAAGGCAAGGGAATTCGTCCGTCGTAACGGAGTTCCCGGCCGGGACTAGTCGCTGGCCGGTAGCGGCTTGGCCTCCTTGAGGCTCAGCGCGGTCTGGCCGACGGCCAACGTTCCCGCACCGGCCTTGGTGACCAAGACCTCGGCACCGGCCTCGTCCACATACCGCTTGCCCATCACCGCGCCGTCGGAGAATGCCGGATCCAGCTCACCGGAACGCTCAGCACCCAACTCCACCATCGGCGCCCCACCACAACGCAGATCATCCAAGCTGTCTGCGCTGCGCACGACGATGACCTGGGTATCGCAAACCTGGCTGGCCAAACGGGTTCCGTTTTTGATCATGATCTCGATCCTCGGTTCGGTTACTGCTCGGCCGGGGCGGCGCGAAGCTCTTCGACGATTTCGCGGCGCAGCACCTTGCCCGTCGCGTTGGTGGGCAGCTCGTCGCGAAAGACTACCCGGTCAGGGGTGCGTGACCCGCGCAAACTTTTGCGGACGTGTTCGCGCAATTCCTCGGGGTCAGGCTCGGCGCCGACGGCCGGTACGACCACCGCGACGATCGCCTGTCCCCACTGCGGATCGTCGACGCCGACCACCGCGACATCGCGCACGTGCGGGTGTTCAACCAGCACGTCTTCCAGCTCAGCGGGCGCGATGTTCTCGCCGCCGCGGATGATCGTGTCGTCGCTACGGCCGCCGATGAACAGGTAGCCGCCGTGGTCGAGGGTGGCGATGTCCTTGGTCGGAAACCAGCCGTCGGCGTCGAGCACCGAGCCGATGCCGGTGTAGCGACCCGAGACCTGCTCACCACGAACGAACAGCTCGCCGGTCTGCCCGGCCGGCAACACGGCACCGCCCTCATCGCGAATCTGCACCTCGACGCTCGGGACCGGCTGACCAACCGACGCCAACCGCCGGACCACCGCCGGGTCGGCCGCGGCCTGTGCCTCGCGGTGGTCGTCGGGAGTCAGCACGGCGATCGTCGAACTGGTTTCGGTGAGGCCGTAGGCGTTGACGAAACCGACGTGCGGCAACAGCTCCAAGGCCTTGCGAACCAGCGGCAACGGCACCTTGGACCCGCCGTAGGCCAGGTTGCGCAGCGACGGCAGACGATGCTGTCTGGTGTCCAACACGGTCACGATGCGGTCCAGCATCGTCGGCACCACCGTGGCGCTGGTGACGTGCTCGGCATCGATCAGGCGTACCCACTCCTCGGGATCGAAGATCGGCAGATAAACCATCTTCCGGCCGGCGTACAGGTTCGACAGGGCCGCGCTGACCCCCGCGATGTGGTACGGCGGCACGCAGATCAACGCGGCATCGGTCGGCTCGGCCGACCCGAATTCGACTGTGCCCGTGACGTAACTGGTCAGATTGTTGTGGGTGAGCTCGACGGCTTTGGGCTGCGAGGTGGTGCCCGACGTGAACAGCACGATGCCGACCGAGTCCGGGTCGGCGAATTCCACGGCCGGTTCGGCGTCGCGGGCCTGCACCAGAAAGTCGTCGGACACGATGACCTGCCTGGCCAAGCCTTCGAGACCCTTCGGACCACCCAACTCGTCGAGGTAGCGGCGGTCGATCACCACCAGCGGATCGGGCAGTCTGGCGATCAGCGTCTTGATGCCCTCGGCGGACAGCCGGTAGTTGATCGGGGTGAAGGTCTGCCCGGCCCGGGCCGAGGCGAAGATCAGCAGCGGAAGCATCGCGCCGCCGGTGCCGACGTAGGCGACGTGCGACGCCCCCGAACTCGCGATGATGCCGGCGCCGCCATCGGCGAGATCGCTGAGCTGCTGTGTTGTCAGCCGGACGTCCCCCGAGACGACGGCGGTCCGCTCGGGATCGCTCGAACTCGCCATCTCGAGAAGTAGCGAAATACTCACGCTCGCACTTTCTGTGGTGTCCACACGTTACAAAGCTTGTCCAAAGTGTCATGCCAGTTTAGATGACGTCACATTTCAACCGCGCCGTGGCCGATGTCACTAGAGCCAAGGCGTTTGCCTGCGGACCGGCGGGTTACCCCGGTCCGAGTTCGCCAGTAGTTGACCAAGCAACCACGAGCGAGTTGGGGACAACGCGTTGACGACCTTCACAGCAGACCTATCGCCCACACATTCCACCTTCACCCGGCTCCGCGCCGGGATCGCGGGCGCCATGCTCGCCGAGTTCTTCGGCACCTTCGTGCTGTTGCTGCTCGGGCTCGGCACCTGCGCGGTGAACACCGTCGGCCTGCCGGGTTCCGGCCGGCAGACCGTTCCGTTCGGCCCAGACAACTGGCTGATCAACGTCTTCGGCTGGGCGTTCGCCGTGATGCTGGCGGCTTACGTCTCCGGCGGTATCAGCGGTGCCCATTTCAATCCGGCGGTGACGCTGGCCTTCGCCGTCGCACGAAAATTCGACTGGCGCAATGTAATTCCGTACTGGGTGGCTCAGATCGTCGGCGCCTTCTGCGGAGCCGCGGCCGTATACGCCGTGTATCGGCCCGCAATCGAGGCCCATGACGCCGGTATAGCCCGAGCGGATGCGATGGATACCTACGGAATTTTCGCGACCTCTCCCGCCCAGTACTTCCACGGCGGCTACCTCGGGCCGGTGGTCGACCAGCTCGTCGGTACCGCGATCCTCGTCGTCCTGATCGCAGCGTTGATCGACAACCGCAACCAGGCGCCCGCCGGCAACCTGGCGCCGCTGCTGATCGGCTTCATCATCGCGGTGATCGGCTGCTCGTATGGCACCAACGCCGGATACGCGCTCAACCCGGCCCGCGAACTCGGTCCGCGGGTGTTCGCGTGGCTAGCGGGCTGGGGGAAATTGGCCCTGCCCGGTGATTACGGGCAGACCACCAACTACTGGTGGATCCCGGTGTTCATCCCGCTGTTCGGCGCCGTCGCCGGCATCCTGCTGTACGACTTCTTCATCGGTCACGTGCTGGACGCGCGTGCGGCGATGATGCGCACCCCGGAACCGGGACTGGCACCGGTTCCCACCACCGACGCCGCGGCGGGAGTGGCCGGGCCGGTCACCGCCGAGGACAGTGCCGACGCCGA
>JGI12627J18819_10000312_pt1 | contig 15779 bp, 14 predicted proteins | sample TexAe_OM1H0_M2_FD_18819 | JGI IMG/M metagenome (IMG submission 18819)
GGGGTGACCCCCTCAAGTGAGACAGTCGCAATCTTCACACTTTGGGTTTCATAGGTTTGTTACTTCTCAAAGTTTTTGTGCTGCTGCAGAATTGTCCGCGGCTGGTGAAGCGGAGGCGAGCTCTGCTGGAGAGCAACTCACCAAGGAATAACCAGCCGGAGACTCATCGCCAGCGATGGTCTGGGGAGTGGTCTTCGGGCCACTCCCTATCACTGAATGAACATCGGGACGATAGTCCTCCCCATGCCTAAAAAAACTCATGGTCGCCGCCATGGTACCGTTGGTGGCAACTAAGGACTGCTCGAACTCCTCGGGTGGCTGATACTTGAGGGCCGAGTGCAAGCGCACGCGATTGTAGTAGTGCTCAATAAACTCCGCGAGGTTTTCCCGCAGGTGTTCGAGGTCCCGATAATTACTGGCATGGATCTCCTCGCGCTTGAGCGTCTTCATAAAGCTTTCGCAACTGGCGTTGTCATAAGGATTGGCTGGCCGGCTCATGCTCGGGATGAGCTGATGCTCTTCCAGCAGCTTGATATATTCCCGGGCCGCATACTGCACGCCACGATCGGAGTGATGGACCAGGCCGGGTGCTGGCTGCCGGGCCGCGAGAGCCCGTTCCAGCGCCGTCTTAGTTAAGTCGCAAGTCATCTTCCGGGCTAACTCCCAACCCACCACTTTACGCGAAAAAGCATCCAGGATGACGGCCAGGTACACAAACTCTCCTTGCAAACGAATGTAAGTGATATCTGCCACCCAAAGCTGATTAATTCCCGTCAGTTTTAGGTGCCTGCCCAAGTTCAAATAAACTTCCAACTCAGGCTGCGAATTGGTGGTCGTGACAAAGGCCTTTGGTTGCACCGCCAGTAAGTTATCTTCTTTCATCAAGCGCTCGACTCGCTTGCGATTGACTATTACCCCACGCCGCCGCAGTTCTTTCGTTACACGCCGATACCCATAGCGCCGCCGATGTTCCAGAAAGATCTGCTGAAGAGTGGCGTGCAACTCCAGCTCCTCAGCCTGCGGTTCCTGTTGCTGAAACGAGCGATAAAACCCGGCCCGGCTCACCTGGGCCAATTGACACATCCGCTCAATACTCAAGCTGCCTTGCAAGCGCGTCACTTCCCGGATTTGGTCGTAGACACCTTCTCGCCATTCGCGCCGCTCGCTTGTCGTCGAGCCGCGACTTTTTGCAAGGCACCTCTGAAAAAATCTACTTCCAGCGTTTTCTCTGCCAACAACCGCTTGAGCTCCTTAAGCTCGTTTTCCTGCAGCCGCGCCTTCCGGTTTGCTGGTGCTCGTTGATCGCTCAGGTCCGCGGCTCGCTCACGCCAGTCATACAGCAGCCGCTTGTCGATCCCCAGTTCCTTCGCCAAGGCTCTGATATTGCTACTCGTCTTCATCCGCTCGACCGTTTGGCGCCGGAACTCCTCCGTATACTTCGCATATTTCTGTCCACGTCTTTTAGCCACTTACAGTCTCCCTTCTCTGCCTAGTGTGCTAAATTCCGCTGTCTCAATCTAGGGGGTCACTCCACTGCCGTTGGTGGGATTCTCAATCTCGTCAATGCGAGTATTAGTAGAAAGGATCTGAAACCATCCACCCACTTCCGTAGGTGGGATTTTGGAGTCTTGTGCAAAACGACTCGGACTATTTTTTCGAAGCCTTGTTTGCGTCTTCGATCTCGGTCCAGTCGGACATGATCAAAGTATGCTCAGTCAAGATTCCTTTGACGTGGAGAGTTTTGCCAACTAACTCCTGGAGCACCTGGTCGCCAAATGGATTACCTCCGCGACGTCGCAAGACGAATGAGCCTTCGGATGTTTCGAGGAAAACAGCCTTCCGCTCGCTCTTAGAGCCTTTCGCCGTAAGATGCTGGATTACCTGCCCTTGTAATTCAACCGTTCTATAACCTACCGGCACGGGCGGAACCTTTCATCTGATCGCTTAAATGGCCCTATTTACTGTGGGCTTCAGTTATGGAGACTATCTTACCCTCTACCTCCTTGGCTTCCAAGACCACGAATTTCTTGATTGTCCGACCAGCTTCTGCCGCAAATGACTTTGCGTTGCCCTTCTTCCCAACGCCTTTAGTAGCGACGGCAGATTTGGCGGTCGCGCCATCATTTGGTTTTCCAAACATGAGATGAAATGCAGTCGTACTTTTCTTCTTCGCGTTAACGGCTTTAGTGATGCCCTTGGCCATCGCACTCTTTGGTCCAAATACGACTTGAGACGTTGCTTGCACCTTGTACGAAACGGCTTCTAAGGGACTGCAGTTCAAACTCCTCATCACCGTTTTCATCCGTGATTCAACAGTGGGTGGTGGACCTGCCTCGGATTTACTCATCGCAGGTTGTAGCTGCCCAAGCACCTCGCCCTTCACGCGCAGAGTCTCACGACGTTGGGCACGCTCAATTGCACCTGCCTCCTGCACAGCTTTGGGTCCGACTATACCCATCGGTGCCTGAAATCCTTTGGCCCCCTTTTTGGCGGCCAGCGATTTCATTACCGTCGCTGATTTTTTGGCTTCAACCGGAGTGATTGACGGATCGCCATAGAGATTAAACTGGGCTAACGTTTTTTGATTCATCGGACTCAAGGGTGATGATCGTTCGATGAATCTCTGCCGAGCTTCCAACGCCGCGCGACCAAGGGATGCTCCGGCTAACACTCGCTGGAGAAAGAACTGACAGATAAGGTCGGCCTGGTCGTTACCCGAGAATGGACCATAAGCGGTGTTGGTGCTCCCAAAGAAACCGTAAGCCTTCTTGTCGAGGTAAGCATTACACATTCCCATTTGCTTCTTTTGTTCCGCGGATCGATCGTAGAGTTGACCGCCAAAGCAGCATTCGGCTGAAACCACGGTGCCTTCAAGTATGTTCCCCTTACTCGCTACAAATGCCGCGGAATGTGAAACGGGCATATCGTCATCGTCGGTACTCGATTGCCCAAGGAAGAAAGGATAGAGATCACCGCCGTGACAATTTACGAAGTGGATCCGTCTGTTAATCAGATTTTTGGACCACTTGAAGCCTTTCGTTGGTGATAGCTGGATATCTTTGTCGGAACCGAAGATGTTGGTTAGACTTTCCTCCGTAGATTCACTCCATTTCTCGGCACTGATCCCAAGGTAGTTTTCATAGTCCGACCTCGGCCGTCCTTTCCAGGACGATGCTGTTTTCAACAATCCGATCAAGTACTTCGGATCGGTTTGGCCAGTCAGATCCGGAAGGCGACCGACGACTCGTGTCGGGCCGGTGAAATCGTTTATGTCTTTACTGTATGGCGCGTCACACGCATAAGGAAGATCGCCCCACGCCGTTTCTTCATTGTCTCCCTCTGGATCAGGGGAGAAGAGAGGGTTGTTCAAGTCTTGATGGGGAATAACGTCGATCGCTCCCAGAATCATGAGGTAGTCAGGCACCAGCGCTTTATATACCGCATCAATTGCTTTTTTGTTTTCCCGAAAACTTGTCGCCTTCTTTACAGGAGGTGCTTTCAGTTTTTTCATTGCGGCGGTGTCGTCGAGTGCGACGAGTGAAGTGGTTAGACCTCGCTTCTTGTCTTCATCGATAAGTGCCTTGATCTCCGTTTGCAGACTCTTGATACCGGCTGCGTTGTACTTTACTTTCAGTGCGGACATGTTTGTGACTATCACTTTGTCGGTCATTAGCCTTTACTCCTTCTAGATTCAGACGACGGTGACGAATCATGAATAGAGTTTCATTCAATCACCACCAGTTGGAGCGTCGGAATCGTCCTGGCGAAACTGTAGCGAGGTGTGTTTATGGTGGTTATCTTATGACAAATAGACGCATAAATCGTCCACTTTCTTTGCCGGGAGGTCAGCTGCGCAACAAAAACTTAGGAGTTGAATTGAGCACAAACCATCCCGGTGGTGGGACTCAATAACTAACGCACCATTTTGCGGTGAAAAGGATCGTCCAAAACTGATGCACAAGATTCAATCTTCCAGTAAAGTGTGGGCCACGAAGCGCAACCTCGCACCGCGCAACACTCTTTGCGTTGATACTTAGCTCACGGTGACTCGCTATGATTCATATTGAACGCAAACCTGCCCCGCCCGTTTTTGGCTCATCGATTTGGCAACGAGAACAGAAGAATGCAGTCGAGTACTTCACCAAGTCGCTTGAGGAACGGCGACATGCGCAGTTCTCATTCAAATTCTTCAGGCACCAGGAAGTTAGAGATGCGCTGGCAAGGATGTTCCATTCAAAATGTGCCTTCTGCGAATCAAATTACGGCGCGAGTCAACCACTGGGTGTTGAAAACTTCCGACCAAAGAACGGCGCTGTCGGCCTCGATGGAAAACTTAGCCGGGACCACTACTGGTGGCTCGCGTACGAATGGTTCAATCTTTATCTCGCTTGTCCCGAGTGCAGCAAATCGAAAGGATCCAGGTTTCCCGTTGAGGGAAGGCGCGCGAGTATTCAGGCTCCCGAAGCTAAAGTCCGCAAGGAAAAAGCACTCTTACTCGATCCCTGTTTCAATCATCCGGAAGACCATTTGATATTTGAACTGCAGGGCCTGGTTGCGAGCAGCACTCCACTCGGTCGTACCACTATTGAAGTCTTCAACCTCAATCGCCGTGAACTCACCTACAAAAGGCAAATTCACGCGGCTCTCCTTAGGGCTCAATGGATCGCACTCACTCCGTTGATTGTCACCGAAAAAGCATTTAAGAAGAATGCGAGTTCTCTTAAGACTGCACTGAAGGGAATTCAGGATCTATTGCAACCGGAGCGGGAATTCCTGGCACTTTCAAGACAGTGTTTGCAGCAGTGGTCAGTTGAGTTGACCGAGCAAAAACCGTGGCTCGAGTCAACGTTCGCGGAATTTTTTTCATTGCGTACAGGCATCTCACTGACTCCAGCTGGCGAACCCGCTCCGCCGACTCCCGAAGCCTTTGACGTTGCCACTAAGGAACGGGTCACACTTATGCGGCCGATCCGTTATAAGACTGCAACCTCAAAGGATGTAAAAAAACAGATTAGACAAACGGTAAAGGGCTTCAAGGAACACGAGAAGGAACAGGCAAGTTACTCACTGAGCAAGGCGTCTGATCAGAAAAAGTTCTTTTCACAAACGAGGTATATCGAAAGCGTTGAGATTCGAAATTTCAAAGTCATAAAACATATCAAGCTTAACTTCGCTCAGACACCTGACGCGGGTTCATGGCTCTTGATACTCGGTGAAAACGGAACCGGTAAGAGTTCGCTGCTGCAAGCTGTCGCCATCGCGTTGATGGGTGACAAGGAAAGAGAACGACTCGGTGTAAACGATGGAACTCGTCTCGCCACTTACCCGCGAACACCAAACGAGGTGGTGAAGGGTTTCGTAAAAGTAAAACTGAGCGGAGGCGTTGAGCCGATTAAACTAGAGTTCAGCAGTAACGACCCGCAAATCACCACTAACGCTCCTGAACCGAAGGTGTTACTCCTTGGCTACAGCGCAACACGCTTATTACCATTCAAGGGTGCGCGATTGACGAAAGGGTCACGGTTTTCCAAGACCGATAATCTGTTCAACCCGTCGTTGGCATTGACCAAATCGAGTACCTGGCTTCACCAGTTGGAGCCGCCTACGCGTTTCTACTACGTTGAAGAATCGTTGAAGCGTTTGATGATGTTGAAAGCGGGAGACCATTTGTCGAAGACGAACGACGGTCGCATTCAGGTCAAAGCTTTCGGTGGCTCCACAGTCTATCTTGAGGATTTGAGCGCGGGCTATCAGTCAGTAGTTGCACTCTCAACAGATATCATGAGCGTCCTACTAGAGTTGTGGGACAGCGTTAGTGTTGCCGAAGGAATAGTTCTGATTGATGAAATCGACGCGCACTTACACCCTCGCTGGAAGATGCAGATCGTTGAACGTTTGCGTAAGACTTTCCCACGCGTACAGTTTTTTGTGACCAGTCATGAGCCATTAAGTCTGCGTGGCTTGAATCAAAAAGAGGTTGCGGTGATGACTCGGAGCGCTCGGGGTCGCGTATCGATGATGACGGACGAATTGCCTAACCCGAAAGCGTTGCGCGTCGATCAGCTATTGACCTCTGAGTACTTTGGTTTGAGCAGCACCTTATCTCCAGAGTTAGAAGTCGAATTCAATGAGTACTATGCGTTACTTGCAATTCGCAAACGCACTCCTAAACAAGAGGAGCGCGTAAAAGATCTGAAAACAAAACTGGATCAGCTCAGACTGATGGGTGATACGCCACGCGAGCGAATGATGTATGAAGTTATCGATGAATTCCTGGCGCTCAAGAAGAAGCGACGTGAGAAACCCGAGAAACTCGACAGGCGCACTCGCAACACACTGCTAAAAATGTGGCAGGAGGTGTAGCGATGATCAAAGTCAAAAGAGGGCGGGCGCCTCGAGAGCTTTCAAATCGTACGCTGACTGTCAAAACAGAGCGGGAGCTCGCCTTGCGATTCCATAAGATGAAAGCAAATCTAAAGAAAGAGTTTCCGTTTCAGATTTATAGAGAGCAATATGTGAAGAGTGCTATCGAACGGGCCTTTCACAAGAAATGTGCTTACTGCGAGACTCGCTACATTGTTGCGCAGCCAGTCGATGTAGAGCATTTCAGACCCAAGGGGGCGGTGATTGTCGAGGGAAAGACAAAGAAGCCAGCGTACTACTGGCTCGCGAGTGAATGGACCAACCTGCTTCCTTCCTGCATTCGTTGTAACAGGGCGAACAAGTACAAGATTTCGAAGAAGAAAACGGTAACGATGGGAAAGAAAAATTTCTTTCCACTTGATGCTGGGAGCCCGCGGGCAACAAAACCAGGTGATGAGAAGAAGGAGAAGCCACTACTCCTGAATCCTTGTATTGACGATCCCAGAAAGCACTTGGAATTTACGAGCGACGGAATTGTTCGACCGGTTGAGAACAAAAGAGGACAAGCGAGCCAGAAAGGGACTGAATCTATTTTTATCTACGCTCTCTCGCGACCTGATCTGGTTCAGGAGCGGGCCGAGCGCGCGAAGCAGATCCTGGCTCAAATAGAGCGAGTTAAAGAAGCGAGTTTGAATGTGCGAGATTATCCCGGGTTAGCGCGATTCAAGAACGCTCTGCGGAGAGAGTTAAAAGTTTTGAAGGACTTCCGCAAACCGACAATGGAATATGCCGCTCTCGCTCGTCAACTCACAGATGAGTTCTTAAAGTCTCTTTAGGTACTTGTCGCGCAGTTTTCAAACTCTTTTGGATGGAGGTTCTTAAGTGTCTCGATTGTTGCTTGGTACGATCTGCGGTCTAGTTTATGGATGTTTGTCTGCTGCCTCGATGCTGCCTTTGCCATTCCCTGATAAGACTGCGGCATTGACCGGAGCGTTTCTGAATCGATTTGCAATTGGATTTGTCATAGGCGCCGCGCGACTTCCTTTGGCCGGATGGCTACAAGGTCTTATCTTTGGCGTCCTCCTGAGTCTGCCAGATGCAGTCATCACAAAAGCCTACGCGCCTATCCTTATTCTTGGCGCTATAGGCGGATTTGTAATAGGACTAATTGTCGAAAAATGGGGCCGTTAATCATCTGTGACTCGTTCTGAACTGTTTGTAGGGGCGTCCCTCCGTGGGCGCGGCATCCTTGCGGAGCCAGGCCATTCAAAATTCTACAAAGCCTCTATCTAAGATTGTAGGGCCGTCCACGGAGGGACGGCCCTACAATCACACCATACCCGTTTTTGGTAGTCGAGTGGAATTTGGTTACAATCGCCCGCGCTTTTATCGACCTGACGCGCAGTACCTATCTAAAACTAAGCTATTTGAGTGTTAGTAGCCTTAGTTTGAGACAAGCAACGAGTGCCCCTGTAGCTCAACGGTTAGAGCAGCAGACTCATAATCTATTGTCCCACCTTTTGGCCTTCCGATTCTAAGCGTTCTAGGCGTTCAGCCTGTCAAGGGTTTTTCGTCTTTTTCCTCACTGAAATTACATTATGTAAGGTGATTTTGGCTTCTTTGCCTAAGGATTTCCTGCCTTCTTGTCAAGGGTTATTCGAAGTTCGAATGTGTAATCCATGTGTAACTCCTATGGTATAATGACGTGGTTGAAAAATAGGCATTCCACTAGGTGCACACATGAAATCGAAAGCTAAAAAGAAATCTGGTAAGCGCGATCTGAAGTGGCAGAAGTCTGCCGGAGATCGCGGTATACAACGAAGCGGTGTCAAAGTCAGTGGTAACTTCAAGTACCGCCTACGCTTCACTAAAGTAGTAATGGGTGATGACGGAAAGCCCGTGCTAACGGAAAAAGGATTTCCAAAACGCGAGTATCACCACAAAGTTTATGACTCCAAGCAGGAAGCACTCGACGCAAAGGCTGCTGCCGAAACGAAGTTCCGAAACGGCTATGACATGCCGACGATTGATCCATCCAAAGTAACGTTTGCGGATTTAGCTAAGGCATTCACTCCGCGCTTGCACGAAGTGAAGTACGACAATGCGTCTAATCCTGATGATCGTCATAAAGTGTCCGGCACGAAGGGCTGGAAAGATGAAGTCCGCAACATGAAAATGTTTACAGAATATTTTGGTTCGAAGCTAATTAGCACGATCACGTCAGACGATATCGAAGACTTGCGCGACTTGCGGCTTGCAACGCCCAAACTTCGTGGGGGAGGCAAGCGTAGTCGTGCGAATGTCAACCGTGAATTAGCTACTTTGTCAAAAGCATTTTCGTTTGCTATCCGGCAACGGCCACAATGGATGACTTCAAACCCTGTTCACGACGAAAAGAGAATCATCGACCAACGGAAAGAAACTAAAAGAGAACGCATACTTGATTGGCCAGAGGAAAAACGATTGCTCGACGCATGTACTACACTTGGTTTCACCTATCTTCGCCAGCTTCTTTTGTTCCTGCTTCACACTTCCACAAGGATGGGTGATGCGATGAAATTAGAAAGGCGTGATATTGATCTTAACGAAGGGGATCTAGGATTGATCGTGATCCGGCGACTTACAACGCGGCCATCGGGTGAAGTGTTGACGACAAAAACCAATAAGTCCAGAAAAATTCCAATCTTGCATCCGGAATTGCGTGAAGTGATCAATCAAAGACTAGTCGCTATCAGTGATGATCCGCAGGCATTGCTGTTTCCTAAACCTTATTCATCGTTCCGCAAACAATTTGCCAAGGCCAAGACGCTGGCAAACATTCAGGACTTTAAATTTCATGACCTGCGACATACATGTGCGACAAGGGGAAGCCAAGCCCAGATTGATCTCGCGGGCATGATGGCTATTACTGGTCACGACAAGTTATCGACTTTCATGGACTACAACAATAAGACAACAGACATGAACAACGCCAATGCTAAGAAATATCAAGAGTACTATGACGCGAATCGAATACAGGAGCCGATGGCAAGTACCCAAGTGAACTAAGCGGTTGCAAAATAGTTTGGCGATTACGGAAGCCCGATCATTTATTGGTCGGGTTTATTGTTTTTCGCGGTCTGTATTTTGGGCTTCTACCCATTTTGTTTTGGTTCGATGTTTTGGTTGCACAAAAACGAAGATGCCGCATCAAATGTGCTGGAATAGAACAACACACGACGATCCGGTTATTAATCCTATATAAAAGCTCCACCGCGTAGTGCCGGGACCAGGTAACTCAGGCCAAAATCCTAACCGTTGTTGGGCTTTTCATCGAAACATCGATCTCGGATCACACGGCAAAATGCGTTAATAGAAAAGCGGAAGGCAAAGCGCGTGCTTACACCTTCCGCTCAGTCAAATAACTTTCCAAATCCTAGTCTATTAGACCCGCCGCGTGTAGGTTTCTAGATAACGCCACGTCGATTTCTTCCTTGCATTTGTTCCAAGCTCGAACTAGTTCTTCGTACTCTTCGCTCGACTTCCCTAGGTTAGGATCATCAATTGAAGTCATGTGTATATTAGCAATCACCTCATCCGAAAAAGCCCAGAGCGCGTGGACGATGTTAAAGTGCCAATCTTTACGCCAGTGTGACGGCGCTTCACTCGTGAAGGACATTACAGCATCTTCTTCCGCGTAGGCCTCACGTGCTATCGCGAAGCGGCGGCCATTCCAGAAGATCTGATTTCGACAATTGAGACATAGAAGTACGTTAACGGAATTTTGTTCAACTTCAAGCGACCCGCACTTAACGCAGAAGACGATGGGACGTTGACGTTGACGCTTGAATTCAGATAGTTGCTCGGGTGGGGTTGCGAAATTCTCCTTCATTTTCAACCTCTTAAAGCGGAATTTAGTGTTGGCTATATTGGCCCCCTTTTTATCCGCCGTCAAACGCACTAATGTTTTTCTTGGATTCACTATGGAAGAGCAATAAAAGCGGAAGGGAGTCATGCTCAAACCTTCCGCCTTTGCAGATGGATCGCCTCACTCGAACCACCCGCCGAATTGCGCGACATTGTATGGCAGCGACCGCGTAACAGTCCTTAGGAAGATATCAATTCTGCCTCAAACTTTTCTTTGCTTCGATTAGACCACCTAACCTTTGACGCCATTGCTTCGTGACCAGTAGGCTTGTTGCACCATGTATAAATTCTGTAATGCTGTGCTTTCGCACGAATTCAGTCGGCCTAAGTGGCGACCTGTCTCAAGTCTATATCAGAAGATTAACCGGACGCTTGAAGTGATTCTCGGCAGTGGCATCGTCGCGGGATTGGTCTATCTGATTTACCAATATGTCCCGATCTTGGATCACAAACGATGGGCAGCAATAGTAATTCTGATATGTCTGGTCTTGGCAGCCATGTGGTTACTTGCAGCCGCCAAACGATTTCACGAGGCTACGCTTGCTGAAGTGTACGCGGCACAAGAACAAACAGACCGAGATCTGGGTCTCGTTGCGAGGCGCATTGAACATCTAACCTTGCTGGAGGGTAGATGTGATGCTCTTTATTATCTTCTAGAAAACAGGAGCTATACGGATCACCCACTGGCGGGCATTCCTATTCACGAACGAGAAATAAAATATTACGAAGGGGATATTCAAAACACTTTCCGCGAACGTCTGGGATCAACTGAAGGTCATGAATACTTCAAACGATTGGGGCCAATACCTAAGACGTTGTCCGCACAAACGGATCGATTACGAGCGCACCAAACTAAGCTTCACGAATTGCTGCAAGCGGATCGGGGACACCGTCGAGAACTTGGCGTGAAAGCGGCCAAACAAAAGCAGGAAACACTTACAGCGCATCGACACCAGCCCTTGATTTGTTCATAGCTTCAGAGTTAAGAATCGGAATCGATTTTCGTTTTGGAAAGTAATCCGATTGTTTGGTATAAGGTGGACAAGCAAATAGTGACTAGAGCAACCCAAGCTAAAGCAGCCGCCAGTCTGACCCTTGACTATACCCATCAAGTTTTTCCGCATTCCGTGATTGTTCATGCCGACTGTTTCGAATGGTTTGGCCGCATTCCAGAAAATAGCCTTCATGCAATCGTGACCGATCCGCCGTATGGCGTGAAGGAATACGACTTCGATCAAATTGAAAAGCGCAACAATGGCAACGGCGGGATCTGGCGTATCCCGCCTTCATTCGACGGCCACACACGCTCACCGTTGCCACGTTTCACGGCACTCAATAAACAGGAACGAAATAAGCTAAGGACATTTTTTATAGAATGGGCTAAGGCGGCCACGCATGCTTTACGTCCGGGTGCCCATGTCTTCATAGCCACGAATGCTTTTCTATCGCAGCTAGTGTTTCAATCATTGATCGACGGTGGTTTGGAATTTCGCGGTGAACTAATCCGGCTTGTACGTACGCTTCGCGGCGGTGATAGGCCAAAGAACGCGGAAGAAGAATTCCCGCACGTTTCAAGCATGCCACGCGCTTGCTATGAACCTTGGGGATTGCTGCGCAAACCGATTCCTGCGGGAATGAAGATCAGTGATTGTTTGCGTGAATATCAAACTGGTGGACTACGGCGGACACCCGATGACAAACCATTTAGTGATGTGATCATAAGTGAACGCACGCCGCAAAAAGAAAAACAGTTAGCGAAGCATCCGACCTTAAAACCGCAATCGTTCATGCGAAAAATTGTTCACGCTTCTTTGCCTTTGGGTGTTGGCGTAGTTGCCGATCCTTTTATGGGTGCGGGATCTACAATCGCGGCTGCGGAAGCGTTGCGGATTTCCGCCGTTGGCGTGGAAAGGTATGATGACTACTATCAGGTAAGCTGCAAAGCGATTCCAAAACTTGCTGCTATTCGTCTTCCGAAAGAGGCGCTTCAAGGAGAGACATTGTTTCCGCTCTAGTCGTGTCTGGCGCTTTATAAATCCAGTTAGCCATCATTTTTTCATAACCGGAAGTTGTGATGCTTGCCGTGATAGTCCGCCGACTTGTTGCTGACCTTCCGGCAAACCGCCAGTCTGCCATTGTTACTTGTGCGCCCAGTACCATGACGAAGTGAAACGGTCGCGGCGCAATCCCATTCGCAACGTCCACTGGTCTATTGCTACTAAACACGAAAACCATTAACCAAGTGTCTTCAGGATTGTGTCCCTGCCATGCGCGCAAATTACGCGATGCTTTAACTTCGATTCCTTCCGCTCCGTGCTGTATTGCGTTCCTTGGATGACTTCCGGCTGGGATCATGTCTGGATGGCCGTTGTGATATTGATTTTTTACAAGCGTCGGGCAATGTTTGGGAATCGTTGATGTCATGAATTCGCCAACCATGCTGCTGAAATTCGCGGGCATCAAAATCGTTTCAAGGCGTTCGATCTTTTGTGCGTGAAGTTCAAGGTTAATGAAACCGATGAAGTTGACGAAATCAGTCATGGCCGCAGCCATTTGCGCAGCAGTTAGACCATATGGAAGGATCGCTTTTGGATTGAACCCGTCAGGATGTATCGGGTGCGGCGTACATGCTGCCAATTCCGGATCGGCCATCCAGAGAGTGTACTGCGTGTGGGTCCCTTTGGTCTAAGGGTTTTTATGTTGGCACGTCGTCGGCAAATATTTCACGAGCATCGACTACCCATCGCCAATAACCATCTGCCCTTGAAGCAACAAACTGCCTATGTTCGGGAAAGTATTCAATCTTGCAAGGTGTTTCCGGCTCATTGTGGACCTTACCAACGATCATCTTCGCGGGAACGTACGACATCATATATTCCTTCAGCACACTTCGAAGCGCGTGAAAGAATTGGAGTCCCTTGTTGAAAAGCAAATTGAATTCATTTATCGAGATAATACGTATTCGATTTGTGGCTTTGTCTTTTATGCGGATCTCGTTCGGTCGCAAAATATAGTTCGCATGCGCATACGCATTCCGTAACACAGGATCAAATGCTTCTTTGAACACGTCGGCAAGTTCGTCAAAGCCCAATCTTTTTGCATGTCCAACTAAATCTCTGAACACCTTGCTTGCGTTTGGAACCATCGCGTTTCCTGTCCTACGATTCTCTTCAACAATGGAATGAAACGCGCTACTAAAATAAGGGTCGCCTTCGTATACCATAAGCAGCTTCTTAGGTACTTCGTAGAAGCCACTTGCCTCTGAAAGATGGCAGTAAAACGATAACATTACGCGAAGCTTAAAACGCGAATCAGGACTAGCGTCTAAAAATTCCAAATAATCATTAAACGCCAGAAAAGTTTCGGCAGCGGACGACCATCCTGAAGTTTGGATGCCTCGCTCTTCCGGCATTACAGCAAATGCACAATGAAGTTCATTCCTAGCTTTAGCCGCTTCAAACAAACCCTTGAAGGCGCGTTCAGCTTTTTGAAAAAATTCGGCGCTTTGTTTTTCTAACGCAACCAGATCGATATCTGTTGAGTTGTTCGATTTCTCTTCTGTTCCCATAATCGTCATTCGAAAGTTGTAATCAGTTCGTTCCTTCAATCGATCAACTTTGCTTCCTTCAGTAGTCGTTCGAACAATTGCGATGTACGCCGCGCATCTTGCGAAAGGTAATAGTTCGCCGTTGATTGTCCGAACGACCGAGCGAAAAAAGCCATTGCGATCACGCGCACGAAATCCTTTGCGTATGTAACAAGACTTTCCGTTCCGCCCCATGTCGGAAGTGTTCGTGCAGCCGCGTCAATCGCTTCGTTGTGTGCGTGTACCTTGTTGCGTGATTCACGAACCGCTTTTAATGCGGCGGAAAGGTTACAGTGTGAAGCGTTGTCTGGATGCGGAAGGGTCCGTCGATATTGTCCAGTTGTAAATAAGATCAAGTCTGTATCCGACGCGCTTTTAAGTATCATTTCATCGCGTCCTTCGTTCATCAAAAACAGTTCCAAAGCACGGCGATCCTTCAACTGCCAAACCGGAATATTGTCATCAATCAATGTAAGGATGTTCGGAATGCTTCGTGTCCGTTTGTCGGCGTCGAAGATTTTTGCCACGGCAAGCGTTTGCTCATTTGACGCCATCGTTTGAAGTCTGCCGATTAGGCGACCGTATTGAGTCGGGTTTAGGGTGGTAGCATGTTCGCCGATCTTTACCGCAAACGCCTTCCCTTCATCCGCCCAAAAGATTTCACTGACGATCCCCTTCATCAGGTAGTCATCAAGCTTTTCTTCCGCTTCCGCCAAGTTCATCGGTTTATTCCTTCCCACAATCACTTGTACTCAAAAGCGGCCCGTCACAACAACATCTTGTGTGCGTTTCAGCTGCCCCCGTTCGTTTGCTAGAGCCGCGCATCCGGCTGCCCTGGGGTAGCCCATGCCCATGTGATTCGCAAATCTTTCGGCAGCTGGTACACGTTTGAACCTTAATGCCGCTGGCGTTCTGACACGCTTCAGGGTTTTGCCTGACCTGATAGATCGCGTCCCAAGGGAAAAACGCGTCAGAAGGCGATTCTGCGCCAAGGACGACTAGAACTGTGATTAGCTGCTGCCTAGAAGACCGTAAGTGCTGCCTTTTCAGCCGCTTGAGAGAAATACTGTAATAATTTCCGATTCGCCTTTACGTGTGTATGGGGGCCAAATATTTTACAGATTATGAAGCCGTAGGGCATCCGAAAGGTTCAAAACAAAACAAGAAGTGGGCCGCATTGCATTAACCCCCCATGGTATTAACAAGTAAACACAGAAGCAGTGTGAAGGGGATTAGATTCTATAGCCCTTATATCTATTCCATATTCTATATACTTATCAGTATGTTTTTCGTTCCTAGGCGACATCGGCAACCTTCCCTGAATTGACCTTGCCTAACACGTATTCAATTTGGTGATCGAGATAGTAATCACTACGCCGTCTGGATTGTTCCTCTTGAACCTTTGGCGACACCTTTCGCAATGCTTCCTTGATCTCAGCTGGCGCGAATCCACGTTGCAATGATTCCCAAATGAACGCGGCATCCGCAAGGGAACGATTGCCGCTCTTTTTTAGTTTGAAGAATTCCCAATCGGGTAACACGCGCCAGTAATCACGCTTCACCTTGGCGGCCTTCTTCGTTTCAAGGTGTAGTACATTGCTTGGTGCTTTGAGAGGTGCCAATAGACCAGCTTGGTCTAACTCATCGATTGAAACTATACGACCGGACTTAACAAATTCTATTCGCACCCGAAACTGATTGTGCTCCGGCTTCCAGTTGATCGAATCCGGCCATCGGAGCGAACCAAAGGAACCACCATTCATTCTCTTTTTGTTACCATCTGGATTGAATCGTTTTATGATTCTATCTCGTATCGAATTGCGATCTTCCTCACACGTGTCGTCCGGCAATCGCAACCAGACTTGATAATTCTTGGGTGATGTTTCCTGACAGAAGAATGCAAACTGTCTTAGTTGATCCAATT